>Ga0315336_1005380_pt1 | contig 14022 bp, 11 predicted proteins | sample ASW5metaG_FD_204512 | JGI IMG/M metagenome (GOLD analysis project Ga0315336, IMG submission 204512) | Ammonia-oxidizing marine archaeal communities from Monterey Bay, California, United States - ASW #5 | ecosystem: Environmental > Aquatic > Marine > Intertidal zone | place: USA: California...
CGTTGTAGTATTCTATCCAAGATTCTTTTGCATCGGGACTTAGCTGAATGTATTCGGGTACAAAATTGCCATTACTATCTGAGTGCATTTCTAGTTCAAGGAGTTTGGTGAGAATACCTTGGTATTGGCCTTCAATTTCAATCGAGATCATCGCCTCCGTCCACTTTTGCTTCATGCGCGGCGGCCAGGAAAATAGAATGCGTGCAGCCAGACCGTTGTCAATGTTTGTCCCTGTGATTGCGCGTGATAGAATATTGGGTTGAATCCCACCCGTAATGGAAACGGAGGCGTCGGGAACGTGGATAACCTTGGTGTTGCCGGATTTTCGATCCACAATCAGCGGCTCCGCGTTATACATTGAGAGCCACTGAGAAACATCGGCGCCCTTCCCGCTCCCATACTGATCGAAGGATGCGAGCCAGGCGTTCAATTCATCGCGTGCAAGGAGTAGTCCTCGAGGGTTGTCCGCAAGTCTTAGAGCCAAAGCCTCAACGGTGGTATCGGAAACAAGAATTCGCCTAGCGACGGGCTCGATCGGTTTGATTGGCGGATCCCCGTGGTTTTTCGACTTCCACTTCGTAAGAGCGCGGTCGTACTCAAGTTTTGCTTGATCATATGCATCACACTCTCTTTGCCATTCTCGCAGAAATGCACTCTGCATGCAGCGGATTGGTTTGAGAACCTGCTTAAATGGTGGCGTCTTTTTCTCTCCGGATTCACCAACAGTGGCCGTCCATATGACACTCGGCTCGCTCCATCCAGGTTTAAGCTCGACCCAGTGTGTGTTCCCAATTGCACTCGCAAGGGATGTTATCGCCGGAAGCGCGACGTACGAGGGATCGCATCCAATGCAGGCACTTACCTGAGATACGTAATCTGAAATTTTGAGTGGGAGAGCCTGCACAGGAAAAGGGCTCTGAATGATTGAATCTTTCTCATCAGTGGCAGGCAGATCCATCGGTCGTACAAATTCGTTCATGGCACGATGTCCCACAAACCCCGCCGCTCTTCAAACTGGTCAGGACATATGTATGCCAAATCATTCAGATCCTTTACGGCACTCGAATCACACTTGCGAAGTCCACGGAGATCGAAGAAACTCAGATTTCTTGCGACCCGCCTGAGTTGAGATGCCCAGGAATCAAGTGCCTTCATGCCGGCCTGGTCCGCGTGAGGGAATATTCTAATTGCCCGGCCTGCGAAATAGGGGAGACAATCATCCGGTATGCGGTTGGATGCACCCGTGACGCAGACGGCGGCAACCCTGTTTGACTTGTTCTCGCACCAGGCAAAGTGAAATGCAGCCAACAGGTCTGGCCCGCCTTCGACCAGCATGATCCCCAGGTAACCTGATGCCTCCTGGCAACCGATGGGCCAGGATGCCTGGCAACCAGGAAACGTCCAGGCTTTGACTCTCCCATCCCGGTCCCAACGCTTTCCGTCCATGCGCCTTGCCTGCATGTTCCGTCCGGATTCGTCAGTTATGATCCACGCGTCGAAGTGGCGTACTTTCCCGAATTTCAACAGACCCCTCTCAGCCGCAAGCATAACCGCAGCGGGCTGAAGATTTCTAAGCCGCGCAAGCCGTTCATAGTCTTTGGGCTCACCGGCGGAAAGTTCTGGTACGAACGGTCTGTTCGGCGTGCGGAAGCCCGGTCTCCTTACGGTTGAGGAAGAAGCGATAGACATTCCGCGAACTACTTCTGCAGTGTTTCTCCCGGACAGGATTGACTCGGCGTCGATTGCATCTCCTGTTATTCCACAGACGTGGCATCGCCACTTCTGTTTGTTGTCAAAGATGGACGAGGACGGATTCTTATCGACATGGCCGGGAAGAATGCAGGAGAACATCTTGCCCTTGACATGGACGCCGTGAGCACGAAGAACCGTGGGTACGTCAACCAACTTTCTCTTCACTTGTTGGACAGAATTCACAACCAATCGCCTCCTCTGCTGTTTGGACTCAATGTCCTGCTCCTATGCGTGGATAATTCACTGATTTGAGATAGGCATCCAGTTCGGCGATCTCGTACACGTGCGTTCGGAAGCCGATACGATAGAACTGGATACTTCTCTCCTGGCGCAGACGTTTCAAAACGTCGGGTGTGATGTTCAAATATTCGGCAGCTTCCTTGGAGGTGAGCCGAGTCCTATTCAGCCGAGACTCTCTGTTTGGTCGATTGAGTGGAGCGCTCATCGACGAACCTCCGGGAACAACTCGGCCGGGGAGTGCCCCAAGACTTCAGCGAGCGCCGCCGCCTGTTGCACAGTAGGAGTTTTGCGCTTGGTTACCAGGCGGGTAATGTCGTGCTCACTTAGATGTTCTTCAGGTGGAAGTCGCCCGTCCGCCTGGTTCGCCACTTCCTGGTGCTTCAGTCCTGCAGCCACGATCGCCACCTTCAGTTCTCGTCTCATTGGTAGATGCCTTCGCATAAGTCTTGTTTTGTGCGAAGGCGTTCATAGCTGGCTCTGTACCGGCCTTTTTTGAGCGAGAGAGGGAAATCCGTAACAGCCTACATTGCAGCGAGATAGACGACAAAGAATTTCGTCGCTGGCAAATTGATGAAATAGGCTGCGAGCGACACGAAATACGCCACGGCAAATTACTTTTGTCGCTTCCGTCCTTTTGGCCGCGTAGAAATGAACCGGGCAAGAGTCGTGTGAGTTTTGCGAATAGACTGCAATTTCTCCTGCACTTTTTGCCTTGAACATCCATGTTGTAGTGCAATTTTCAGATCGGTTAGGCCCTGGTGTTTGAGGCGGCAGTAAGTTTCGGATTCGCGGTCCAATTGGCATTCCGATAACACTGACTCGAATTGATCGTCGGCAATTCTTGTGTCCACTTGAATCTCACAAAGTCTTCTGCGTGTCTTCGCGCGGGCATGCTCCAGAAACGCCTCAATCGCTTCTCTTGGCTTTGCCCAGGCAGATTTAGGCACTCCGAAGCGAAGCGAGTAGTCAGTGAGCACGTCCAGCGCGAAGGCAAGAGGCACCGTTCCTTCGGGGCAAGGAAATGAATCAATACTGGGTGCATCATCGTAAATGTACGGCGCGCAGTCCGCTAAGTGCTTAAAACTGTACTTCACGTCCTGCAGGTCCAGCCCGAGCACCACTTGCTCCAGCTTTTTCAGAGACAGCGGGGGGATACGCTCGGGCTCTGCGTTGCGATCCGACCAATGGCCGCACGCACGGATAGCAATTAATAGTTCGATGAGGTCCCGAGTTCCGTTGTCAATACTGCTCACGTCTCGCAACCGCTCTTCGAAGACCGATAATGACTCGTTGGCAAATCCATACCAACGGGGAAGCCGTGAATGATTCCGGGAACGAAGTCCAATCTGAGTCAACAGTTGATGGCAAAGTGTGTCCGACCGTTTCAGGACCTTGAGGCGCTTGCAGAGTCTGTTTAAATCACGGATGTTGCCTGGCCATCGGTGGGAGATGAGTTCAAGGATAGCAGAGAGGCTGACTGCCTGGAAACCATCTGAGCCGCCGAGGAAGTGGGGCTGGCAGATCAGCCACAAAAGGTCGGACTTGCGCGAATTGAGCGCCGGCAGCTTGATCTCGAAGTCGAATCGGTGGCGTAAATCGGGCAGGAGCAGGTCAGTGTTAGCCGTATCCTTATTTGTTGCTGCAATAATCCGTCCCGGATTGCCCTCGTCGAGGGTATCCGACCCAATCTGTCGGATTTCTCCCGTCTCCATATACCGCAGGAGTTTCGCCTGATTTTCGAGGCCCATCCGGTCGAGTTCATCAAAGAATACGATTCCATCACGGCAGTTCGACAATATTCCTTTGTGAGGTTTATAAGCCCCGGTAAACGCACCTTTCACATGACCGAACAGTTCACTTCCCGCGAGTTCAAGCGAAAGCTCGGCGCAATTGATTGATATTCGTTTGTTCTTGAAACAGCTACTTTTCTGGAATACCGCTTGCGCTAGAACTTCCTTCCCGGTTCCGGTTTCACCGGTGACGAGGATGTGGCTGCTTTCATCCGCAATGATCCTGGTTAACTCTGAGAACCCAAGAGCAGCCCCAGAAACTGTGACATATTCGGGGAGGAGTACCCGGGCCCCATTCACGTCGAGGATTCTCTGCTCTAAGCTACGCACGTTTCCGGTCCGGTTGCTTACCTCCAGCCCCTTGTCGCGAAATATGATGCTTCATGAGAATTGGCTAGCAGGACCCTCAAAATCCTTATTCTCAGCTTGTCCTTTTCAATTCGACTACTGTGCCTATCGGGCTCGAAGGTAGCACGCGAAAGTAATCGTCCGCCTGCGACTTGGTTACGGCCCGCTTGTAGTGCCTGAGAAAAACGTCGAGCCCATGCCCCATCTGGGCGGTGACAAGCGCCGCGTTTCCGCCGGTTTGTGTGAAGAGGTGACTTGCTGCACTGTGCCGGAGGATCGAATTGTCCCAGTGGTCGATCAATCCGGCTTTTTTGCGCACGTCATCAAATGCTCGGCGTGACCAATTCAAGCGGCCTCTTCGCGCCGCTGCGGGGATTTCGCCCAACCATGCGGTCAGGCATTCAGGCATTGTGACAAATCGGTCCTGGGCCGTTTTTGAGTCCTCATGGGAGACGTAAATCTCGCCTGCTTCGAAATCGATCGCATCCCAAGTAAGTCGCCGAAGCTCCTCCGGGCGAAGCCCAGCGAATGCTCCGATGGCAAAGTAGGGGAGCATCAGCCCTCCGCCGTATGCCCGGGTGCCATTGAGCAGGTCCTGAGTCTGTTTCGGTGTCAGGATGCTGGGCAGCCTCTGCTTTACCTTCACGGTGAGCAGTCCCTCGGTGGGATCGGCCTGGATGTATCCACGCTTCTTGGCAAACCGGAAGAGAGTGCGAACCGTACCTCGGTATTGTTTTCGGCTCTTGCCGGCCCATTCGTGGCTGTCCATCCATTCTTCGATCTCGACGGTGCTGATTTCATGTGTCCAGCGTTCACCGAACCGGGAGACGAACTTGCCAACCTTAAACTTGTAGTCGCGCAGCCCGGCCTCGGAGGTGCCGGCGGCGCGCTGGGCGCGCAGGAACTCCTCCCCGAGGGCCGCGACGGTCCGCTGAGTCATCCCTGGAGCGTGCTGACGGCGGTACAGGCGAGCCGCATCGATCAGAGCCTCGACAGGATGGTCGCCGAGTTCCTCGAAGGCGCGGGTGGCAACATTGCGGTGCTTGCCGGTAAACAAGGTTCCGTTCGTCCGGGACGCCATCCAATCGTCCCACATCTGCTGGGCCTGACCTTCGGCGATCGCCCGGGTCTCGAAGGAGGGCTGGCCCTGCTCGAGCTTGCGGGCATCTACGCGCCAGTTCTCGCGCACCCGGCGGATGGGAAGGTCGTGTTTGGTGATCTTGCCTTTGGCCATTTTCCTGTCCGATCGAGGGTGGAATTTTGTAACCGTTTCAAAAAACGGTACAGAATTGGTACAGGAAGGCAAGTGGAGTTTCGCGCTTATGACGCAGCGCAAAAACATATCTTCTGCAAGATTCTTGGTGGTAGGGATTTGCGATCGTGGTGCACCCGAGAGGACTCGAACCTCCACGCCCGCGAGGGCACATGGACCTGAACCATGCGTGTCTGCCAATTCCACCACGGGTGCTTGATTTTCGGGACGATGCGCCCCTGCAGATTCAGCCTGATTACCTACCAGCAGGCCTTCTCGAAGTAAAGGCAAAGGTCTCCGGGACTCTATCCTCCCGCCGGATTGCCGGCCGCGGCTTCACTCTCGGGGGCCGGTTCGCCCACCTTCGAGCCTTCAAACACAATTTCGGCCTTGTCGGTAAGTTCTTTGATATACGCGGAGTAGCCCGCCTGCTCTGCCTGGCCCCGGATGTATTTAGTGATCTCCATGCGCACCTCGTCGAGTTCAAGGTTGCGAGGGGGCAGCTTCTTTTCCACCCGAATCAGGTGAAACCCATCCGGGGTACGAATCGGTTTCAGGATATCGCTTTCTTCCGCACCGAACAACGCGGTATCCAGGGCGGGATTCATGCGGCCTTTGAAAACCGGGGCGGCAAGACCACCATTCTCTCGCGTCGTTTCATCATCCGAGAATTTCTGAGCCAACTCCTCGAAACTGATCGCTTCCTCGGCAAGTGAACGTAACTCCTCCACCCTCTCTTCAGCGACGTCCCAGGCGCGCTCGTCCGCGTCGCCTTCGACCTTCACGAAGATGTGGCGATATTCGACCGACTCCGGAGTTCGAAAATCATCCCGTGACTTCTCGAAGAATTCGGTGATCTGTTCCTCCGTGGGCTCGGGCGGTTTGGGAACATGCGACTGAAGAAGCTGCTTGATCTGCAATTGCTGCTTTGTCTGATTGCGAACGTCCTCTTCGGAAGCGCCGGTCTGTATCAGGAAATCATTCCAGTTTCCGCCGCGGTTCTCCAGGGCCCTTTTGGCTTCAGAGAGTGTTTCGTCGATTCTTTCGTCGGATATCGTGACATTCTCAGACTCGATTTCACCCAGAAGGAGAATCCTGGTGACCATGTCGTTCAGTGAGTCTCTTGCGAGCCCCTGTGCCATTTCCTGAATCTGCTCCGGCGAGTATCTGGATTTCACCTGCGCGACTCTTTCATTCAATGCGCGCTGTAACTGGGCGTTGTTGATTGTCGTACCGTTGACCGTGGCCACGATGCCTTCCGGATCCACTTCGGTTCTGGATACGTTTATCGCCTGCGGGGAGAAGATCGCCTTGGATTCTGAGAAATCGATTTCCTCGTGAATGGGAGACGATACCTCGTGACCGCAGCCAACGAGACCCGCGAATAGAAGGGCGAGGAGCGGATGAAAAACTGCGCAAGAATGTAGATGTATGTCCATATGTATTAGAGAGATTTCTTCACTACCGGGATTCTGCAGTGCCGGTTGGCGCGTGTCAAATCCCTAGCTTTTGAAGGGGAGGGGAGAGGCTGGAAGGTTTCCGGGATTCTGCTATTCTACCGGGGAATGACGAAATACCACTTTTCCTGCACACACTGCGGTAAATGCTGCAAATGGCCGGGTAACGTACTCCTTACCGGACGGGATTTGACCCGCCTTGCTTCCGCATTGAATCTCGACGAGACGGACTTTGTCGAGCGTTTCACCCGGCTGGCTGAGAATCGCGCACAGTTGTCCTTGCGGGATGCTGAAGACGGGGCCTGTGTTTTTCTGGATCAGGACCGGTGCTCGGTGTACGAAGCGCGTCCGCAACAATGCCGGATTTTTCCTTTTCCCACCACGACCCCGGAGGAATGCCCGGGATTGACGCGGATTTCATAACGCCCCCTCGTCCAATGAACACTTCCCTGTGAATCGTTCTACTTGGGTTGTCAGTTCGGGTCGCATTTGCTATACACGCCGCAATTACAGGATCCTGAGAAGGGGATCCCGAAAAATAGGAATCCCGCATGTCTGAAATGGAAATCGACGAAATCCTGAAATATCTACCTCACCGGTACCCATTTCTGCTGGTCGACCGGATCATTGAATCGGACTGGGAGTCCCGGATCGTGGGGATCAAGAATGTTTCGGTCAATGAGCCGTTTTTCCAGGGACATTTTCCCGGGCACCCGGTCATGCCGGGCGTTTTGCAGTTGGAGGTGATGGCCCAGGTGGGGGGGCTTCTTCTCAATAAAAGGGAGGGGCTGGAGGGAAAGATCGCGTATTTCACTTCGGTCGATAAGGCTCGATTTCGCCGGATGGTGCTGCCGGGGGACGTACTTCGCATCGAAGTCGAATTCCTGCGAGCCCGCCTTCGCACCGCCAAAGTGCACGGGGTCATTACCGTGGGAGATGAAAAATCCTGCGAGGCCGACCTGATGTTCAGTTACGCGGATTAGCCCATCGCCATACATTTCCTCCGCTATACGAATCGATTGTAGATCCTCGAAACCCATGTCAGAAATACATCCCACCGCTGTTATTCACCCCGGTGCGGAGCTTGGCGAAGAAGTAACCATAGGCCCGTATTGCGTCATCGGGGAACATATTCAACTGGGTGACCGCTGCAACCTGATGAGCCACGTGGTGCTGGACGGTTTTACGTCCATCGGCTCCGGCTGTACGTTCTATCCATTCGCAAGCATTGGAACCCGTACCCAGGACTTGAAATATGACGGCGGCAAACCGCGAGTGGAAATCGGCAACAACACGACCGTACGCGAATACGCGACCGTGAATGCCGCCACCAGCGATGGGGACTACACGCGTGTCGGGTCCGGTTGCCTGCTCATGGCGTGCTCTCACGTGGCCCATGACTGCATTGTCGGCGACGAAGTCATTATCGCGAATTGCGGCCAGCTTGCCGGCCACGTGACGATTGAGAACCAGGCCATCATCGGGGGGTTGACGGGCGTACACCAATTCGTCCGGATCGGTAGCCTGGCCATCATCGGGGCCTGTTCCAAGGTGACCCAGGATGTGCCGCCCTACCTGATGGCGGATGGACACCCCCTCCGGGTTCGCGGCATCAACCGGGTAGGGCTTGATCGGCGGGGATATTCAAAGGATATTCAACGAAACATCAAGGATTCGTTTCGAATCCTCTACCGCCAGGATCTCTCGACCACCCAGGCCGTCGAGTCAATCCGGGAAAAAATGTCCGCCTCACCGGAACTGGAACAGATGCTGTCCTTTATTGAAGCCTCGGAACGGGGGATCTCCAAATCATGACCCGGATTCGAAGCGTCCTCATCGTTGGATTGCTCGTTTCCTTTCTTGGCGGCGCGGGGGCCGTTCTCGCACAGGAGAACGGAACGTCCAATCACAAGTACGTCAATTTCAAGTACGACCAGGTTGAAATTCGAATCCTCGCGGAAGACGTGGGCCGAATGACGGGAAAGCGATTCATCATCGGCCCCGACGTGACCGGGAAAGTGAATGTCATCACCCCCGAAAAGATTCACATCGACGATGTGTATCCTCTTTTCGTCTCGGTGCTGGAATCCGCCGGCTTCTCCCTGGTCGAGCAGGACGGGACCTTCACCGTCGTTCCCCTTCCGAAATCCCAGATGCGGGTGGCCACGATTGTCGGGGCGGAGGAGGAAGTTACCGGAAGCGGAATTATCATCAAGATCAAGGCGTTGAAACATATTTCCGCGATGGAGGTGAAGCGGTCCCTGGACGCGATGGTGGATGTCGAGCAGGGCAGTTCCCTCTCGGCGGTCCCGTCTTCGAACCATCTTCTGATCAAGGACACCAGTGTGAACGTTCGCAGAATCGAGCAGATCATCGATGAGCTGGATCGACCCGGCGCTTCGAGTTCCGTTGTCGTGGTTCCCCTTGAATTTGCTTCCGCCCGGTCCCTGGCGGTACAGATCTCCCAGGTCATGAGAGGCATGGAGACGACCGGCAATGTCATGAGCCGCCAAATGCGCGCCGCGACAGGCGATGGGCTATCGGTGCCCGCGGGATTCACCGCCGTTCCCTCCGAAGAATCCAACAGCCTGATCCTGATCGGCACGCCGATCCAACTGGGGGAAGCGCAGCGCACCATCGCGCAGCTCGATGTCGAGGGTACCGCGGAGTCCGGGCGGCTGCACGCAATCGGGCTGAATTACATCGACGCTGAAGAGGCCGCGAAAAACGTCAACGACCTCCTCACCCAGTCCTCGAATCCGGAGCTGCGCCGGTCCATCGTGGTCATGGCCAATGTATCGACCCAGACCCTCCTCGTGGACGCTTCTCCCCACGACTTTACCCGTGTAAAGGAACTGGTGGAACAGCTGGACCAGAAGCCAAAGCAGGTGCTGGTGGATGTGCTCATCGCGGAGGTGACGTTGGGAGACGATCTTGATCTCGGCGTCGAGCTTGCGACCATCGAACAGCCGAAGGATGGTTCAACCACCTTCCTCGGGCGCAGCCGGCCCGGAGACGAAGACGACATCAGGAATCTCGTGAACGACGGGATGTTCACGCAAGGACTTTCCCTCGGCGTCGCACGCGGCACGATCAAGCTGAGCGACGATTCGGAAATACCGGCCATTCCGTTCCTCCTGACCGCGCTTGCGCAGGAGCGCGAAATCAATATCGTTTCGAATCCGTCGCTTCTGGCGGAGGACAACCAGGAAGCGACGGTCATGGTCGTGGACGATATTCCGCTCCTCAAATCCGAGATCAGCGCCGGCGCCGGAACGGCGCGCGACATCATCCAGGAGATCGAGCGCCGGGACGTCGGGCTCAAGCTTACGCTGACCCCGCACATCAATGACGACAATGAGATTCAACTGGAACTGAACCCGATCATCGAAGCCATCGTCGACGAAGGCGATCCGGATACACCCTTTACGCCGACGATTGCGCGCAGAGAGGTGAATACAACCGTTACGCTTGAAGACGAGGAGACGGTCGTGATCAGCGGGCTCATCCGGGAAGACCGCATCAGCCAGGTGTCAAAGGTCCCCTTTCTGGGCGACATGCCGCTGCTCGGGCACCTCTTCAAGAAAACGCAGGAGCGAAAGTTGCGGACGAATCTGCTCATTTTCGTAACCCCGCACCTGGTTGCGGACTCCGAGGATGCGGCGCGTCTTCGGAGAGATCTCGAAGCCCGGACCGATCTCGAAGGCATCCTGACCAACAGCCGCCGCACGGTCGAGGTCGAGGTTCAGGAGCCTTGATCCATGTTGCTGGGCCAACTTCTAGTCAGCGCGGGTAAGGTCAGCGAATCCCAGGTTGACGAGGCGTTGCATACCCAGAAATCGTCGGGACCGGATCGGAAGCGTATCGGCGAGATCCTTCTCGGGGCGGGTGCGGTCACGGAGCTCGACATTCTCAATGCCCTGGGGCGGCAGTACGAAGTGCCTGTCCTTGCGGAGGGAGTCCCGGAGCAGGACTTGAATCCGTCGCTGGTGCAGGATCTCCCGGTGGAATGGGCCCGCGATAACCTCGTTCTTCCCTTCCAGTCCCGGGACGGCCTCTGTGCCCTGATGAATGATCCCACCCGGTTGGAAATCATCGAAGATCTTGCCGTTCTCCTGGGGCAGGACGTTCAACCTGTCCTTGCCACGGTGGAACAGATCAACCGCGCCACGGAAAAGTGCTACTTCCAGCGTAGCGAAACCGCGGGCGATTTTCTCGATACGATCGCCGCGGAGATTGCCGCGGAGCCGGCTGCACAGGGGGCATCGGATGACCTGCTGCGGATGGCGGACCAGGCGCCGGCATCCCAGTTCGTGAACCTGATCATGCTCGACGCAGTCAAGCGGGGCGCTTCGGATATTCATATCGAACCCGGCGAAGACCGAATGCGGGTGAGGTTCCGGATCGACGGGGTTCTCTACGATGAACAGTCGCCTCCGCAATCCATGGTGACCTCCCTGGTTTCGCGGTTGAAGGTGATGGGGAGGCTGGACATCGCGGAAAAGCGCCTTCCCCAGGACGGGATGGCCCGGGTCCGGGTCGGAGAACTGGAAATCGACATCCGTGTTTCAACCATTCCGGTGGCGAGCGGAGAGCGGGTTGTGCTTCGCCTGCTGAATCGGGAAGCGGCGTTGTACCCGCTTCCGGATCTTGGAATGCCCGTCCAGGTGTTGGACCCGTTTCAAGCGCTGCTCCGTCAACCCAACGGAATCGTCCTGGTGACCGGGCCAACGGGCAGTGGAAAGACCACCACGCTGTACGCCGCCCTGAACGAGTTGGATACGCGGCGGCGAAACATCATGACGATCGAGGATCCGGTGGAGTACCAGCTTCCGGAGATCGGTCAAATCCAGGTCAAGCCGAAGATCGGGCTGACATTCGCCCGTGGCTTGCGCCACATCCTGCGCCAGGATCCCGACGTGATCCTGGTCGGTGAGATTCGCGATCAGGAGACGGCGGAGATCTGCGTGCGGTCCTCCATGACGGGGCACCTCGTGTTCAGCACATTGCACACGAACGATGCGGTGAGCGCGGTGAACAGGATGCTCGACATGGGCACGCCGTCCTATCTTCTTGCCGCATCGCTGCGCGCCTGTCTCGCGCAGCGTCTGCTCCGGAAATTGTGCCGCGCCTGCAGAAAGCCGATGGTGCTCACGGAAGCGGATGTCCAGGGCTTGGGAACCGCCGGGCAGAAACTGCTGGGGGCAGAGGTGTGGAGCGCGGAAGGATGCACCGAATGCCTGGGCGGCTATGTCGGCCGCACCGGGGTATATGAATTGATGCTGATCACTCCCGAGATGCGTGATTCAATTCGTTCCGGCGCGTCCCAGGACGAACTGACCGGGCAGGCGATGCGAGCGGGAATGCGGCCGCTGGTGGAGGACGGGGTCGGCAAAGTGCTCGCCGGCGAAACCACGGTGGAAGAGCTCCAGCACGCGGTGGGGCACCTGTAGCGCTGGGTATCCTGCCAACGATCTCGTGAGCTTTATCGTAAACTACTTACGAATAACTACGGCGCAAACTTTGTCGTGAACTACTTCGATTCGTTTGTAGTTCACGACAAAGTTCTCGAAATAGTTAGTTTCGATGTGGTTTGCGACAAGGTGCACGGGGTCGTTTGAAATCGTCCCAAACAAGCCTTAAATCAGAAGTGCCATTACATGCGTACTCCAAATTGCGCGTATCCACCGTGGCTTGAAAGCCGATATCTGTGGTATTGTGCCTGGATTCAGAAATGGATAGTGCGAATCGGGTGTGAAGACATTTTCTTACAAGGGATACGAAGCTTCCGGCCGCGCAACTCGCGGGTTGGTGGAGGCTTTGGATTTAAAGGATGCCCGGGAAAAGCTCTCCGGGCAGGGCGTATTCCCTGAACGGGTGGTGCCGGCGGGCAACGACACCGCCGGATCATGGGGTAGAAGAACGCCTTCGTTCTCGCTGGATGCGCGCGCCATGATCTATCGGGAGTTGTCCGCTCTCCTGGGCGCAGGCATTCCACTGTCGCAGGCCCTCGAGATACTGATCGACTCCCCCGAACTCGGCGGATCCCGCCCGACACTGGCGGGCGTCCGGGACCAGGTCCGGGATGGGGATTCGCTCGCCGAAGCCCTGAAGGGTTCAAGCTCTCGCGTCACCGCATTCGAGGCGGCCATGGTAGCAGTGGGCGAGCGGGCCGGCGAGTTGGAGGAATCCCTGAATCGACTCGGTTCCTATCTGGAGCAGCAACTCACCATGCGGGAGAATGTGGGGACCGCCCTGATCTACCCGGCGATCGTGGTCGTGCTGGCGTTGGTTATCGGGGCGTCGGTACTGGGAATCATGGTCCCACGCATCGGCATGCTGCTGACCGAGAACAAAGTTCCCCTGCCGCTGCTGACGCAGTTCATGATGGCAGCCGGCACATTCGTTTCAAAGTTTCTCCTTCCCACATTTCTCGTGGCCGGTCTGGCAGGGTTTCTGTTTTTTCGAAAAATTCCCCCCGACGCCGGGCCCCGGCTTTGGTGGCAGAAGGCCTGCTTCTCAATTCCCTTCGCCGGTCGCGCCTACGCCGCCCTGGTGAACATCCGGTTTGCCCGGACGCTTGCCCTCCTGATCCGTGGCGGTGTGCCGCTGGTTGAATCGATGGGGCTGGCGGGCCGTTCCACCGGAAGCCCGTGGGTAGAGCGGCTGGTTGACGAAGAAAGTGAATCGGTTCGGCAGGGCGGCCGGTTGTCCGACTCGGTGCGTCGGATTCCGCCCCTGAGAACGTCTCTTCCCGGATGGATCGAAGCGGGGGAGGCCAGCGGTGATCTTGTAGGCATGCTGGAATGCGCGGCCGACCGCCATCAGCACCAATGGGACCGCCTGGTGTCCCGGTTCCTCGCGATGCTGGAGCCGATCCTGGTTATTCTTGTCGGTGGTTTTGTCCTCCTGGTTGCGCTGTCGATCCTACTGCCGATTCTTTCGATGAATAAGCAGCTTCTGTAGGGAACGATTGAGTCTTCAGGGTGCGGGACGGAAGGTCTCCCTCCTTGATTGATAATATTCTGGTTTCTTCGATCCTAATCGCAATCCTAATCTCAATCTTTATCGATTAGGATTGAGATTAGGATTGGGATTAGGATCGGGATTCAGATAGAGCTCAAAGCTCGCGAGGATGGCAGTTTTTCCTGTACAGTTCTGAAATGGATACTCTCTGCTCATG
>Ga0315336_1005381_pt1 | contig 14022 bp, 8 predicted proteins | sample ASW5metaG_FD_204512 | JGI IMG/M metagenome (GOLD analysis project Ga0315336, IMG submission 204512) | Ammonia-oxidizing marine archaeal communities from Monterey Bay, California, United States - ASW #5 | ecosystem: Environmental > Aquatic > Marine > Intertidal zone | place: USA: California...
ATGCTCGCTGACAAACACGACCGTCTGCGGTAACTCACCGGACCAAATTAGCGGTGATTACACGGATAACGGTGGCAACTACGTTGGAAGCCTTTGTCTCGATGCTGATGGCATCCTGCACGTCCCAGAGGAATACGAGAGCATTGAAGTGGCAACTGCTCTCGCTATTGACGGCGAACAGGTCATGATTGCTGCAGGCACGTACTACGAACGATTTCTCGTAGAACGGGACATCACGATTACAGGAGAAGTGAACGAAGACGGATCGCCTGCAGTAACTATTGACGGCGAATTGGCTGGCCGTGTGGTGGACTGCTCTGGCGATGTTGCCTTTGAAAATCTGATCATCACTCGTGGCGCAAGCTTTGATGGTGGTGGAATGTCAATAGTTGCGAACGCCACACTACATAACTGCACAATTACAAACAGCACTTCCAGAATTGGGGGAGGCCTGTACGTCTTTGACGGTGGCTCGGCAGCTCTTACTGATTGCACTATCACTAACAACGGTGCTGTGTACTGGCAAGACCCCGACACTGGCCGCGGGGGTGGAATCTACTGTGACAACAACAGTGACGTCTCACTTGTCAACACACTCATTTCTGGCAACTCGGCCACTTGGGGCGGAGGCATTTGCAACTCGGGGTACAGCACCTCTACGTTGACAAATTGCACAGTCTCCAACAACATCGGCAAGATCAGCGGCGGAGGCATCTATAGCGTTCTGAGCTCTGCCTCTCTGTCTGGAACTGAATTCTGTAGCAATTCCCCGACGCATATAATTGGTGCTTGGGATGACCTTGGTGGCAACACATTCAGCGATGATTGCGACTCAGACCCCGGCCTTTGTGGCGGAGATACAAACCAGGACTACAACGTCGATGTCTTGGACATGCTCTACATCTTGGAAGTCTGGGGCACAAGCAACCCCGCAGGTGATATCAACGAAGACGGAATTGTTGATGTAAGCGATCTACTCGAAGTCATCGGTGCCTGGGGCCCCTGCCCTTAGTAACCCCCACCACAACCCACCACCCCACAGCACCTCCGTATGTACGGAGCCTAGAATGGGGACATGACTTCCCCCGAACGAGCTGGCGCATCTCGGCTGCTGACCTGTGCATGGGGGATCTTGGCCGCGCTGTGCGTCGCGACGATCGCCTATGCGATCGCCGTCGGCATTGTCGGCGTACCCCAGCCGCTTCGTCCGTCCTTTGAAGCAACGCCGATCCTCTTCTATCTGCACATCAGCTGCGGGGCGGTCGCCCTGTTCGTTGGACTGCTTCAGTTCAATCGCACGCTGCGGCTTCGACATGTCGTGTGGCATCGACGCGCCGGAATGCTGTATCTGACCATGGTGGCGATCTCGGGATTAGCCGGGCTGATACTGTCAGGATCGGCAACGACAGGAACAGTGGCCGTGTGGGGCTTCCGGATGCTGGCAATCTTCTGGCTTGTCACGACATTCATAGCCTGGTTCTGCATCTTCCAACGCAAGATTGCTCTGCACCGAGAGTGGATGATTCGCAGTTTCTCGCTCACACTTGCCGCTGTGACACTGCGATTGGATCTGATCGCGGGCCTCATGTTCACTCAAGGCGACTTTGATGCCGTCTATCCAGTTATCGCGTGGACCTGCTGGGTGCCGAATCTCCTATTGGGAGAGTTGTGGATTCGACTGAGCCGCCACAGATTCAGTCGGGGGAAAGCGAAGTAGAATGCCCTGTCTACAGTTGCTCACTCAACAACCCACCACCCCACAGCACCTCCGTATGTACGGGGGTGTTGTTGTTTGCGCTAAGATTTCCCACTGCGTTTGAGGCTATCGATACAATGCGGGGTATGAAAGATCCAATGATCCTGACCGAGGCCACCTTCAATACTAAGGTCCAGACGTACTGGCTTCTCTCTGGCTGCGTAGGGATGGTGATCTGCGTCGTCACCATTCCCTTGATTCCCTTCTGGTTCATCCTTGGAAGGATGATCACCGGAAAGTTCCTAGAGCACATGAGTTGCACGCTCACTGAGCGGACGCTAATCGTGAAGAAGGGGTGGCTCAACCGTGTTGAAAAGACGGTTCCCCTGGAGAAGATCACCGATCTTGGCCTCAAACAGGGACCGATCATGCGGGGGATGGACCTTCACACGCTGACGATTGAAACGGCCGGATCCTCCGGGGCTGGTGGGACCAGTGCACTGGTCTCGATCATTGGGATCGAGGACACGATCGGCTTTCGCGACAAGGTCCTGACGCAACGGGATCTTCGTATCGATGGCCCCAAGACCGAGCCATCGACTTCGCAGGCGGCCCCGGCCGCCGACGGGGAGATCCTTGCAGACATCCGCGACACGCTGCATCGCATCGAGCAGGGGATGAAGGAGTCCTGAGCGGGACCATGCTCGATTGCCCTGCTTCTAGTGATATCCCAGCGGAATACCACCTGCCCATAACCCCCACCACAACCCACCACCCCACAGCACCTCCGTATTCACGGGGGTGTTGTTCTTTAGAGACGTCGGTGAAGTGCTCCTATATAGGTACGCAGCGGGGTCTATAGAAACAGTTGTTGACCTGCCCTACGGCCCCATCTCTAATGAATCTTGTGCGGCCCCGGGTCGCCTGTAGGAGCAAGGGACTCATGCGTTATATCTGCACTTCCATAGTGGTCCCCTTGGTGGCTGCCGGAGTGTCGCAGGCGGCAACCATCCACGTGCCTGATGATTACCCCAATATCTATCAGGCTGTTGCGGTCGCCATCGATGGCGATGTCATAGAAGTCGCCGCTGGAACCTACCTGGGTTCCTATCTCAGCCCGCAAGGAAAGAGCATCACCATCTCTGGAGAGCTCTATGAAGATGGAACACCGGCTGTCATCCTTGATGGGCAACAATCTGGAGCGGTCCTTTGGCTTTACCACGGCGAGGACACATCGACCGTCTTCAGAAATCTAATCCTGACCAACGGATCGTCCTACTACGGCGGCGGGCTGTCATGTTATGACGGAAGTTCTCCAGCCCTCGAGAATTGCATCTTCCGTGACAACATGGGAACGATCGAAGGGGGTGGCGTCCATCTTCGAGAGAATTGCAACCCAACATTCAGCAACTGCCGCTTTGAAGACAACCTCGCGAATGGGCCCGGCGGGGGGATGTTCTGCATGGAAAGCAGCAACCCCACGCTGACGAACTGTGTGTTCGATGGAAACGACGCAATGTCGGACGGCGGCGGAATCTACTGCCACGACAGTAGTCCCACTCTGACGAACTGCGCATTGACGAACAACGCCGCGTCTCTGGGCGGCGGTGTCTACTGCATCAATAGCAACCCTGCGTTTCTAGACTGCCTGATCAAAATGAATACCTCTTCATTCGGTAGTGGAATCTACTGTTCTGGTGGTGGCAGCAGTCCGACATTCGACCACTGCATGATCGAGAGCAATGCAGCGGAGATCTACGGTGGAGGGATCTACTGTGACTACAACGCTGCTCCATATCTCTCACAGTGCACGATCTCGAACAATGCAGCGAGTTCTGCCGGTGGTCTCCACTGTGAGGGGAGCAGTGTCCCCTCATTGAGTGCATGCACGATCTCAGGCAATACAGCAGCAAACATCGGTGGCGGCATATTCTGTTCGACAAGCAGCCCGATCATCACGGACTGCACAATCACCAGCAACGTTGCAAGCGGGGGTGACGGTGGCGGGATCTGGTGCTACTACCAGAGTTTGCCGGTGATCAGTAGTACGGTCCTGTGCGACAACAGCCCGGATCAGATCCTCGGCTCTTGGAGCGATGGTGGGGCGAACACGATTGCAGACGAGTGTCCGGTTGATTGTGATGGGGACATCACTGGCGACGGGAACGTCGACGTCAATGACCTCCTCGCGGTGATCGCGGAGTGGGGCGTCCCTTATGACGTCAATGACGTACTGACTGTGATTAAACATTGGGGCCCCTGCCCATAGATGCCATTGATGCCCCTGCTCAGGTGCTTGGCATCTAAGACAACAAAGCCTCACGCACCCATGCGTGACGATGGCTTTTCATTGGGTAAAGTGACGCTGTAACTCCAGCAACTAAGGAGCAACCTTGCGAAGCATTGCGTACATTTGGGCCATCCTCATTCTGCTGCCGGCCGGCGGCGCCACTGCGCAGAGCTGGACGACTTACGCCAACGAGACCGACACGCGCCTGCAGTCCGACCCCTCGGTCGGTGTTAGCGATGACCGCGAGAAGGACTACATCGTCGGCGACCTGGACATGGATGGCGACGACGATCTGATCTGCGTGCGTAAACAGCCATTCACCACCACCGGCCGGAACATCAACATCCTCTTCATGAACGAAGGCGGCGTGCTGGTCGATCGAACGGCGACCTATGCGGCCCAGTCGGACGTCGGCGGCGATCAGGGCTTCCTGACGCCGACTAACGACCGCGATGTCGAATTGGTGGACGTCAACGGCGATGGGTGGCTCGACGTCGTAACCGCCACGACGCTGACCGACCACTCGTCCAAGCACCTCTCGCACCCCCGCATCTACATGAACCTCGGTGAGAATGACGGCATCTGGCAGGGCTTGCGGCACGAAGACGCCCGCATACCCCAGATGCACGCAACGGCAGGACCTCGATTCTGTTCGGTGGCATCCGGTGACATCGACGGCGACAGTGACCAGGACCTCTACTTCGGCGACTACGACGGTGGCACCTCTGATGCCCCCCCGATATTTGACTACAACAATCGCCTGCTCATCAACGACGGCAATGGGTATTTCACCGACGAGAGCGAATCCCGTCTGACAAGCGAGATGCTTGAGTCGGCCTTCGGCGCCGCCAGCGAGATTGCCGACATGAATGGCGACGGCGCACTCGACATCGTCAAGCAGACGTCACTCAATCCACCGCAGCACGTGGCCATCACCTGGAACAGCGCCTCCAACGAGGGCGTGTTCGTCGGATATCAGATCATCGATCAATTGGCGCCCTACCACGTGACCGTAGGCGATCTGAACGGCGACGGCATGCTCGACCTGGTCGTCACCGACGATGGTGTCGACAACTACTACCTGAATCAGGGCAACGGGAGTAACGGCTACGCGCAATTCGCCCAGCGTGCCTTCAGTTCGGTGACCAGTGGATTCGGCAGCGACTCCTACTGCGTCGATCTGGACAACGACGGAAATCTCGACGTGATCATCTGCGATGTCGATGTGGACGTCTCCGGCTGCAGCCGCACGACACACATCTTCCGAAACCGCGGCGAGAGCCCGGAGGTGACCTTCAGCCGCGACGACACCGGCATACCAGATTCCATGCTGACCGGCGTGCATGACGTCGGCGTGATTGACATCGACGGCGACGGATGGCTCGACCTGGTGATCGGACGATGCGAGTCCACTGAGGTCTGGATGAACCAGCCCCCGACCGGCATATCGTTCAGCTGGGAGGGCGGCATTCCCTCACAGGTGCCACCGGGCGTGGCGCAGGAAGTGCAGTTCACCTTGAATCCCATCGGCATCTCCGAGATCTCCCCCGGAAGCGGTGAGTTGTGGGCGCGCGTAGGCGGCGGGTCATGGACGTCGCTGCCGGTCGATCCCCTCGGTGGTGAGCAGTACCGCGGCGAGTTGGCGGCGGTGGAGTGCGCCGAAGAGGTCGAGTTCTACGCCTTGGGCGAAATCGTCGGGGGCGCCGTGTACACCGATCCTTCGTCGGCGCCGGCAGCCGGCTACGTCGCGGTCGGCGCCGATGGCGTCGAAACGCTCATTCGCCTTGACTTCGAGGAGCCTGCAGTCGGCTGGACGGTGGAGAATGATCCCTCGCTTTCGACCGGCGCGTGGGAGCAGGTCGATCCAATCGGCACGCTCTTTGGCACGACGGTGGCGCAGCCCGAGGATGACGCCACCGCAGGCGCCGATGCGCTCGTCTGCTTCATTACCCAGAACGGCACCATCGGCGGCAGCGTCGGCGAGGCCGATGTGGACGGCGGTCCGACCATGCTCATCTCGCCTGCGTTCGATCTCGACGCCACCGACGGCACGATCTCCTACGCGAGGTACTTCTTCGCCGGCGACGCGGGTGACACGGCGGGCGACACGCTGGTGACCGAAATCAGCGACGACAACGGCGCGAGTTGGACCACGGTGCACGCAACCGACGGCACCAACTCGGAGTGGAAGATTGCGACGTTCAGCGTCGGCGACTACATCGTTCCCTCTGCGGAGGTCCGCGTCCGCTGGGTGGTCGAAGATGGCGGCTCGGCATCGGTGGTCGAGGCCGGCATCGACAACATCCAGCTCGACGTCCTAACCTGCGATGAGGAAGCGCCCTGCGTCGGTGACATCGACGGCGACGGGGACGTGACTGTCAACGACCTACTCACGGTGGTCGCGGAGTGGGGCGACCCTTATGACGTCAATGACGTACTGACTGTGATTAAACATTGGGGCCCCTGCCCATAACCCCCACCACAACCCACCACCCCACAGCACCTCCGTATTCACGGGGGTGTTGTTGCTCTAAGATCACGTAGCTAGAACAAGTTGAGGCACGAAAAACACGATCAACATTCCGGCGATCATTTGCAACACGGTCGCCAGTAAAGCAACTAAAGCGCCCCGCCAGAGACCTGCTGACTCCCCCTCACCTTTTTTCAACAAGTAACAGAATATTACCGCTCCACATAGCCATAGCTCTAATAGAACCAATCCAGATGCTCCCAACTCCTCTGCTCTGGCAGCATCACCACCGCTGACGACAAAAGAAATTAAGACTACAGCAATCCCCTGAAGTACTAATAGGCCAAGGGTTCTCCGCCAAGTTGGACGACGGCCAAGTACCCACCCAGCTGAAAATCTGAGCGCCGCAACGCAAGCAAGAATCGGTATTACAAAGATAAGAAACAGGTCGAATAGGAAATCTAAATTAGAGCTCAGCAGGTCTAATGACATTTAAGTTCGCTCGCTAGATACCCGGAGTGTTACTGCCAGTTAGAGACCACGATCCAAGATCTGACAACTTTGCCGACGTGGTATCAGGCAACGACTATACCACCACCCCACAGCACCTCCGTATTCACGGGGGTGTTGTTCTTTAGCGACGTCGGTGAAGTGCTCCTATATAGGTACGCAGCGGGGTCTATATCAGTGGGTATTGACGGACTCCCAGATCACCTCTCTAATAGAACTTGTGCGGCCTCAGGTCGCCTGTAGGAGAGAGGAACTCATGCGCCATATCTGCACTTCTATCGTGGCCACGTTGGTCTTGGTTGGAACATCATTTGCTGCAACCATCAACGTGCCCGGTGACCATGCCACGATTCAAGGTGCAATCAATGCATCGTCCAATGGTGACGTCATTGCCATTGCAGCGGGTACGTATTACGAGGCCAACCTCAACCCAAACGGCAAGGCCATCACCATCCAGGGCACACTCAATGGAGATGGAACGTTGGCAACCACCATTGATGCGCAGCAACAGCAGGGTAGCCGCGTATTCAGACTCGACTCAGGGGAGGGTTTGGACACCGTGATCAAGGATCTGGTGATTACGAGAGGATCGGACAACGGCGGCGGGATTTACTGCGACGAGACCCATCCCACCATCACCGGATGCACGATCACAGGCAACACGACCCTGGGCCTAGGCGGCGGGATTTTCTGCGATAGCAGTAACCCCATCATCACTGGCTGCACGATCTCAGGAAACACGACCAACAATGACGGCGGTGGGATTTTCTGCCGGGATGGCAGCAACCCCACCATCACCGACTGCACAATCTCAGGCAACGAGGGGAAATGGGGCGGCGGAATCTACTGCCGGAACCAAAGCAACCCCACCATCAGCGGCTCCACGATCACGGGCAACACGGCCAACTATGACGGCGGCGGGATCTACTGCTACCAAAGCAGCAACCCCACCATCACCGACTGCACGATCTCGGGCAACACCGCCTATGAGGACGGGGGTGGTTTTTACAGCGATGGGGGCCAGCCCACGTTTAGTGACTGCGCATTTGTTGGCAATGGGGCCAGAGAAGCCGGCGCACTACGACTAGAAAGCAACAGCAATGCCGTAATCACCAACTGTGTATTCAACAACAACACCGCCACTGTCCACGGTGGCGCAATTTACGCTCTTACCAGTGAAGCCACATTCTTCAACTGCACCTTCATGGATAACTCCGCCGACAGTTTAGGTGGGGCGATCATCATCTCCGGCGAAGATGTCTACATTGATTCGTGTTTCTTTGGAAATAATGAAGCATCATCAAATGGCGGTGCGCTATATATCAATTCCAATGACACCTACGTATCTAACAGTATTTTCTGCAACAACACGCCCGATGATGTTAACGGCAATCTTGCCAGTGATGAGGACAACCAGTACCTAGACGAATGCCCTCCAGCCGCTGACGAAGACGGTGATGGGGTCGCGGATTGGGAAGACAACTGTTACCTCTACAACCCTGATCAGGCCGATTGCAATGAGAATGGCGTTGGTGATGTCTGCGACGTTGCCGATTTCACAAGCTTTGACTGTGATCAAAACGGCGTGCCTGATGAGTGCCAGCCTGACTGTGATGGTGACGGGTGGATCGATCCATGCGATTCTGATGGGGACTGCGACGGCGATGGAGTACCGGACCTCTGTGAGGCTGACTGCAACACCAACGGCGTCCCGGATGGGTGCGAGATCGACTGGGGAATGGCCCCCGACTGTAATAGCAACGGCATCCCGGATGAGTGCGACATTGCCGATGGATCAGCCGCGGACTGCAACGGCAACGGTGTTCCCGATACATGTGATATCGCGGTAGATCCGAGCCTGGATTGTGATGGCAGTGGGGTTCTGGATACCTGTGAGCTCGTCTATTGGTACACGATGCGTGCCAAGCCTCTTGCCAGTGATGGAGAGGCAGGAGACAACTTTGGTTATGGCATCGGCATTGAAGGCGACGTGGCGCTTGTGAGTGCGCGTTACGACGGAGACAACGGCTATCTATCCGGCAGCGTCTATGTCTTCGAGCGACAACTTGATGGACAATGGTCGGAGACCGGCAAGTTCTCTGGTGACGATACGACAGAGGGAGATAACTTTGGAATTGGAGTTTCCGTGGATGGAGATCTTGCTGCCATCTCAGCGCCGTTTGACGATGGGCAGGGAGGAGATCGAACCGGAAGCGTGTACATCTTCGAGCGACAAGCCGATGGGTCATGGTCACAGGTGGACAAGATCCTGGCTCCAGAAGGCACAGTGGATGCAGATTTTGGAACTGATGTCAGCCTGAATGGCAATCGGCTGTTGATCGGTGCTGCCCGCGATAATGATTTGGCGAATAACGCCGGAAGCGCGTTCATCTACGAACGATCTGAATCAGGCGATTGGATTCAGCAGGCGAAGCTGCTGGCTTCAGATGGCGATGGATGGCACTACTTCGGAGTTGGTGTTGCGTTGTCCGAAGACCTGGCAATGGTTGGTGCACCGAAGTACGACGGTGATACCGGCGTGGTCTATGAATTCCAACGCCAAGAGGATGGAAGTTGGAATGAACTGGGGAAGATCTGGGCCTCCGATGGCACCAATGGTGACGTGTACGGTGGTGCCATAGCAGTTGAGAACAATCGACTGTTCGTGAACAGTTCCCGCGAGCAGGGTTTCCTGTATGTCTATGATCGCGACAGTGCTGGGGAGTGGATCGAGGTTGACATTATGCCTGGACCGGACGCGGGCGACAATGAAGGCTTCGGTTATGACGTTGCGTTAGATGGAAATCAACTCCTGGCTGGTGCACATGGCGACAGTAATGAAAATGGTGAAGGAGCCGGATCCTTCTACATCTTCCAGCGAACCTCAGAACTGGATTGCGATGACAACGGACATGTGGATTCATGTGAACTGGAGGATGACCCATCCTTGGACTGCAATGGCGACGGTGTCCTAGACAACTGCCAACTGATCGATGACTGCAACGCAAACGGCGTTCTCGATGAATGTGAACTGGAGGATGACCCCTCCTTAGACTGCAATGGCGACGGTGTCCTAGACAACTGCCAACTGATCGATGACTGCAACGCAAACGGCGTTCTCGATGAATGTGATATCGATGGCGGCGGAAGCAACGATGCTAATGGCAACAGCATTCCTGACGAGTGTGAAGACGATTGCAATGCAAATGACGTCCCTGATCACTGGGACATCAAGACTGGAACGTCAGAAGACTGCAACGCCAACGGCATTCCAGACGAGTGTGACACTGCCGATGGCACCAGCAACGACGTCAATGGCAACAGCATTCCCGACGAGTGTGAAGAGGATTGCAATGGAAACGGGTCGCCCGACGATTGGGACCTGGTGACGGGATGGTCTGAGGATTGCAATGGCAACCTCATCCCAGATGAGTGTGAGCTTGCAGCAGGCCAAAGCCCTGCTGAAGGTGCTGTGCAGTGGACTGTTATCGAAGGTGGGAATGGGCATTGGTATCAACTCATCCTGGATCCGGGGATCGCCTGGTCCGAGGCGAACAACGAGGCCATTGCGATGGGTGGCCATCTCGTGACACTGACAAGTGAAGAAGAGAGTGACTTCGTTGTCGGTGTCGTGGACAACTCAGGCACGTCGGCGCCCTGGATCGGGCTGTACCAGGACCTGGATGATCCGGATTACGCGGAGCCGGCCGGCGCCTGGAAATGGGTGACCGGTGAACCCTTTGACTACACCCAATGGGCTCCGGATGAACCTAGTAATGGCGGCGCAGGCGAACACCATGGAAACATCTGGTTGACTGATGCCGGCGGGAGCGGGGGCAATCGCCCGCTCGGCACATGGAATGACTGGGTCGATGGCTTGCCTAACGGCTATATCATCGAACTTGCAGCGACCGATTCTCATGATTGCAACACCAACGGCATCCCAGACGAGTGTGACATTGCCGATGAAACTTCCGAAGACATCAACGGTGATGGAGTCCCGGATGAATGCCAATGCTTGGCAGACATCGATGGAAGTGGCGCCATCACAATCGATGACCTTCTCGCCGTGATTGGCTACTGGGGATCCTCTAGCCCAGCTGGTGATCTGAACTTCGACGGCACGGTCGACATCGAGGATCTACTGATCATCTTTGACGAATGGGGCCCCTGTCCTTAGTAACCCCACCACAACCCACCACCCCACAGCACCTCCGTATGTACGGGGGTGTTGTTGTTCAAAGCTCGGGTATGTCTCGGTTATAGAGCTGAGCCCCAGTGTCAACATAGTTGTTGATTCTGATTGCTTCCTCCCTAAGAGCATCGGTCTCGTTCAGGTCTCTAAGTACCAGCACTACTTCAAGTTCATTGTTCCGAAGACGATCGGCGTGTTCCGGATCGGTTCTGTCATTGCTCCAAGCACGATTCGGACGGCCCTTGCCGACATAGCGAACTGCATGTGTATCTCGCTCTCGGTGTTCGTAGACAACCCAGCCCTTGGTTGGTGTTGTCCTAGCGAGAAATCCTTCAGCTTTGACCCGCAACTCCTCCGGCATCTCAATCGTGTCTTCAGCCTCAAGCCAAGATCCCATCATCCTCTTGAATGTTGTGTCAGTGCCCCCGCCCGTCCAGACATTCAGATCTTTGATCAACTCCCCAAGTGATTCAGATGTCTTGAATGAAGGCAGCGGTACTCCTGGCCTAGTCATCATTGGCTCCTCTCAGTTTTGCCAAGGAGCATCATAGGTTCACCCCACAGCACCTCCGTATGTACGGGGGTGTTGTTCTTTAGATGGCGGTGCATTGCTCCTGAAGAGGTACGCAAGACCATCTATAGAAACAGTTGTTGACCTCCCCTGTGAGGCCATCTCTAATGGACCTTGTGCGGCCTCAGGTCGCCAATAGGAGAGAGGAACCCAATGCGCTATATCTGCACTTCTATCGTGGCCACGTTGGCCTTGGCTGGAACATCATTCGCTGCAACCATCAATGTCCCAGGCGACTACTCCACCATTCAAGGTGCAATCAATGTGTCATCTGATGGCGACACCATTGCCATTGCAGCGGGTACGTACAACGAGCATTCGCTCAACCCAAGCGGCAAGGCCATCACCATCGGCAGTGCCAGTGGCAATCTGGATGTGACCATTGATGCCCAGCAAGGTGGCGGTGTGTTCGTGATCAACTCGGGCGAAGGTGACGGCACCGTGATCAATGACTTAGTGATTACTGGGGGATCATCCAGCTACGGCGGCGGCGGGATCTACTGCGAAGACAGCAACCCCACCATCAGTGGCTGCACGATCGAAGGCAACACGGCCTACTACTACGGCGGCGGGATCTACTGCGACAGCAGCAACCCCACGATCACCGACTGCACGATCTCAGGCAACGAGGCCAACTACTACGCCGGCGGGATCTACTGCTGGGGCAGCGAGCCCACCATCAGCGGCTGCACGATCGAGGGCAACACGGCCGACTACGCCGGCGGGATCTACTCCGCCAACAGCAACCCCACCATCACCGGCTCTCAAATCTGTGGTAACGAACCAGATCAGATCTATGGTTCGTACTCCGCCTCTGGATCCTGTATCGAACAGAGTTGCGACATGTGTGTGGACTCTGATGGTGACGGCGTTGTCGATATCTTTGACCAATGCCCCGGTGAAGATGACACGATCGATACCGACTCCGACGGTACGCCTGATTGCCTCGACGGCTGCCCGGACGATCCACTCAAGACCGAACCCGGCGACTGTGGCTGTGGTGAGTTGGAGACTGACACCGACTCCGACGGTACGCCAGATTGCATCGACGGCTGCCCGGAAGATCCGCTGAAGACCGAGCCCGGTTTCTGTGGCTGTGGAACACCCGACACCAACGTCAATGGAGATGTCGACTGCGATGGCGACTATGACATTGATGACATCTATGCTGGCATGGAGCACTTCGGCATCGATGAAGCTGGGCAGTGTGCAGGTGACACAGACGGCAACGGTGTCGTCAACATCGAGGACCTGCTAAACATGCTTGGCAGTTGGGGCGCTTGTCCTTAGTAACCCCCACCACAACCCACCACCCCACAGCACCTCCGTATTCACGGGGGTGTTGTTCTTTAGATGGCGGTGCATTGCTTCTAAAGAGGTACGCGAGACCATCTATACAAACAGCTGTTGACCTCCCCTGTGGGGCCATCTCTAATGGGACTTGTGCGGCCTCAGGTCGCCTGTAGGAGAGAGGAACCCAATGCGCTATATCTGCACTTCTATCGTGGCTACGTTGGCCTTGGCTGGAACATCATTCGCTGATGTGACTGTACACGGCGTGATGTCAGGTGGTGTGTCTGGAAATGACGACAATGGTGTGAGTTGGCAATACATCGAAGGCATAGATGTTAATGGTACGAGCCATAATGTCTTCCGACTCTATGCTGACCGAAACTGGATGGATGCTTCCAATGGCCAGGACAATGAGATCATTGAAGTTAAAGGCTCTTCTAACAAGCCATCATCGGCACTTGCAAATGGGTGGATTTTCAAACACGCGTTCGCGTCAACCAATGGCCCGGCGAGTGCAATGTTCAATGGGCTTTTTCCCGCCCTTTGTTACACCACCTACACAACAATTGGCACTGGGGTTGCGCACAGTGACCTTGTTTGGCTTGGCGATCAAGGTTGGCTTGATAACGGGTTCGATATGAACAGCGGTGGATCTTGGGGACATCTGCCTAGTTCACCCAGCCTAGGTTTTGCAGACAATGACGCAGCAGCAATGGGTAGCGGTAACACATTGTTGGTGCAACTCACAACCACAGGCAACGAAGTTGTGTACGACCTGCGAATCTTTACTCGGGCTAACGGTGCTGGTCATGAGTTCGACGAAGCATTTGGTACTATTACAATACCACTACCAGCAGAGGGTGCTTGTTGTATTGGCAGCAGTTGCTCGGTTGACACAGAAGACGATTGCATTTCGGCGGGCGGCACCTACCTGGGTGACGATTCCGATTGCAATGGCGATCCCTGCTACACGCCTCCAGCCGAAGGTGCTTGCTGT
>Ga0315336_1005382_pt1 | contig 14013 bp, 11 predicted proteins | sample ASW5metaG_FD_204512 | JGI IMG/M metagenome (GOLD analysis project Ga0315336, IMG submission 204512) | Ammonia-oxidizing marine archaeal communities from Monterey Bay, California, United States - ASW #5 | ecosystem: Environmental > Aquatic > Marine > Intertidal zone | place: USA: California...
TGCTGCAGTAGATGACAGCCCAATCGGTTCAGCGTTTCACGGAATCGCTGAACCGTTCCAGGTTCTTGTTTTTACGCAATTCCGGACGGAAAACCGCTACGCACTTTTCCTGGAACTGTTTTAGTCCTTGCACATCGGCAACGGCTGGGGCGGCGGCGCCGGATGGTCCGTCTTGTACTGCGCGATGATCGGCTCCAGCGTTTTCCTGGGCCAGAATCTGGGTGTGCCGATCTCGCTCAGGCAGGAGGCGTTCCAATAGAGGCCCGCGCCCGACAGCGATTGGCCGGCGGCCTTTGCCCGGGCGACAGCGGCGATGTCGCGCGATTCCGGATAGATATAGAGCGTCGTGGGGTTGTCCTTCGCGATGGGGATGATCTGCTCGGCATCGGTAGGCGACCAGCTGGTGCAGCCATTGCTGCGGCCGCCTGCATAATTCACCAGCTTGCCGAACGGGACGAGGCCGTCATGGTTGGCGTATGAGCTGCTTGGGTCCTTGCGCATGCACATGCCCCTGAGCAAGGCGGCCGGATGGCCGCCGATCACGCGTTGCCTGGCATTCGCCGCTTCGCCTTCGCCGTCGAACTGAATGAAGCTGCGCATGAACACCGCGTTCTGCGCGCCGACACGGTAGTAGCCCTTGAAGGACGTCTTGGTCTCGGCGGTCATGTAGGCGCCGCCGGCCGTCAGCTCGGAGTCCATCGCGTTGCCGAAATTCTTGGCGCAGCGCCTGCCGTTGGAGAAATCGGCGACGCCTTTCAGGTTGCGGCCGCCACCATGGCCCGCGGAGAACGCGCGGAAGATCTGCTTGGCTTCGCAGATAACGTAATATCGCTGGCCAAGCACGCTTTTGCCGAGATCGCCGGGACGGGTGGCATCCATGGCGAAATAGCAGGGGTTGCTGACCGAACCGTCGCTGACCTTGGACTGATAGAGCGCGCGCGCCCGCTCCAGCACGACCTGCGAGATCTGGCCCTCGCCATCGCCTACATGGCGCTGCAGCCAGTCGGGCACGCTTGACGGCCGCAACGCCGCATATGAGCTGACAGATGCCGTCAGGGCGGTCAGGATCGCGACCAAGCAGAAGATGCCCGCGCCCAGCGCAACAGATCTCAACCGCACCGGTTTGCTCCTCCTGTCGAAGCGTCGTGAATCAACCGCGCCAATCATAGAATATCTCGCATCCGTCGGCGAAACACTTCTAGTTTAGCGACGCCTTCCGCAGGTCGGTTTTCCGATCCGCTTCGACTGAGCTATGATCTGATTCCGGCGCGCCCGCGCCTCCCTCCAACGGGAAGCATCTTCATGCAGGGCCATCCGACCAACCGTTCGGGCGCCTGGAGGGTTCTCCAGACTGCGCGCGGCGGCGAAGAGACGAACCATGATCCAGATCGTCAAACCAACGCTCGAGCATCTGCCATCCTACAAGGCGGCACTGGAGCGTGGGTGGTCGCCAGACAATGTGCGGCTTCTGGAGGCAACGCGCGAGCAACTCGAAGCGATCGAGGACGATCCCGTCGCCTTTCTCGCTAGCCTCGACGACCCCGAAGCGAAAGGGCCGCCCATCACTTTGCCCAATGGCACGAAGGTCGCGCGCCTGCCCGGCTTCCGGCGCTGGATCTGGGATGGCGAGGCGGCCGGCTCGATCGGCTTTCGCTGGCAGAAAGGCACGTCGGCGCTGCCCTCGCATGTGCTCGGCCATATCGGCTATGCGGTGGTGCCGTGGAAGCGGAACCGGGGCTACGCGACCGAAGCGCTGCGGCTGATGCTGGGCGAAGCGAGGGCGGTCGGGCTCGACCATGTCGAGATAACCGCGAAGCCGGGTAATCCGGCTTCGCACAAGGTGATTACGGCCAATGGCGGCAGGCTTGTCGGCCGCTTCTTCGAGGACGAAGCCTATGGCGGCGCGGAGAGCCTCAAGTTCCGCATCGACCTTTGAGGGGTTACTCGCCGGGCCTGGCCAGCCGTCCTTCTTCCGCCTTGTGGTAGAACTGGCTTGCCACGAGCCAGCCCTTGAGCGGCCTGAGCGGCGGGATGCAGGTCGCAAGAACGATCGGGATCGAAACGAAGGCGTGGAACCACATGGACGGCTCGAAGGTCACCTGCGCCCAGACCGCGAACAGCACCGAAGGCACGCAGGCAAAGCAGATGACGAAGAACGCAGGGCCGTCGGCGGGATCGGCGAAGGAATAGTCGAGCCCGCAGACATCGCATTTCGGAGCCAGCTTCAAGAAACCCTCGAACAGGTGACCCTCGCCGCAACGGGGACAGCGGCCCCGGATCCCTACTTGCCAGGGTACCAGATGTGGATAATGCGCAAGGTCTTCCATGGTCACCGCTCCAATAGACGTCACATGGGCCAAGTCGGCCTTGAGGTCTCGGACGCATACATATATCATACTTGTATGCATACAATGCGACAAAATGTATGGATATGCGATCGGTGAACGGCGAAGGCGACATCGGCTGGATTCCGGTCTTGGAGACGGGGCCGCGACCGGTCTATCTGAAGATCGTCGATGCCCTCGCGTATGCCCGCTCGAACGGCCGGTTGCAGCCCGGCGACAGGTTGCCGCCGCAGCGGGACCTCGCCCGGTCGCTGGGGGTCGATCTCACGACCGTCACGCGGGCGTTTTCCGAGGCAAGGCGCAGGAACCTCATTGACGCGACGGCGGGCCGGGGCACCTTCGTCACGCCGGGCGAGCCGGAAGAGCCTATCCTCGATCTCAGCATGAACATTCCGCCGGCACCGGCCGGCCTCAACCTGCCGGCCTTGATCAGGACGGGTGTCGACGGGCTGCTCAAGCGCTCCAGCGCGGAAGCCCTGCTTTCCTACCATCCCGGTCCGGGTTCGCCCGTGGAGCGCGCCGTCGGCTCGTCATGGCTTGCCGAGACGGGGGACAGGCTGCCGGTCGACAGGATCGTTGTCGGCTCGGGCGCGCAGGCGTTGCTCACGGCCGTCGTGCTGTCTCAGACCCGCGAGGGCGACACGATCCTTGCCGATGCGCTGACCTATCCCGGGCTGATTGCGCTGGCCGGGGCCGCGCGACGCAAGCTCGCCGCCGTCGCGAACGATGGCGATGGCATGCGGCCTGACGATCTCGAGCGGGCGGCGCGGCGACATGGCGCCCGAGTTCTTTACCTGAATCCGACGCTGCAAAATCCGACCGCATCCGTCATGCCCGAAGGCCGGCGGCGCGAACTCGCCCGCATGGCCGACAAGCTTGAGTTGACCATCATCGAAGACGATCCCTACAGAAGGTTGCTGGCAGCACCTCCGCCAGCGTTTCTGGCCTCGGCGCCGGAGCGCACCTTCCATGTCGCGACATTGGCTAAATGCATCTCGCCTTTCCTGCGCACGGCCTTCCTGGCGGCGCCTGATCCGCAAGCCGCGGAGCGAATCGCGGCGGCCATACGCGGCACGACACTGATGGCGCCCCCGCTGATGACGGGGCTGGCCTGCGAATGGTTGCGCAGCGGCCTTGCTGGGGAAATCACCGTCGCCGTGCGCGCCGAAGCGCAGGCCAGGCAGGAGATCGCGCGCGACGTCCTGCCCGAGGGCTTTGTAGCATCGGAGTCCGGCCTGCATCTGTGGTATCCGCTGCAGAGCCGATTGCGCTCCACCGAACTCGCCGATATCGCCCGCCGTCGAGGGCTCGCCATCAGCCCCGCGGAAGAGTTTGCCGTCGGGCGAGAGTTTCCTAACGGTTTTCGCCTGGCGCTGGGCGCCACACCCAATCGCGAACGGTTGAAGGAAGGCCTTGAAAGCCTGGCCTCCATCCTGCCGGAAGTGTCAGGGCCGCCCCGACCGCAGGTGGCGTAGCGCCTTATTCCGCTGGCGCCGGCAGCGGCGGGGTCGCGCTACTGCGCCATTCCCAGGCTTGCGAGACGACGGCCACCACCACCGCCACGAGCATGGCCAGGGCGCCGGCGAGCGGCAGGCTGCGATAGCCGTAGCCGGCATTGAGCATCGCCGCGCCAAGCGACGCGGCCAGCGCGATGCCGACATTGAAGCCGGACGGGATCAGCGCGGAGGCGAGGTTGGAGGCATCGGCCGTCCAGGCGAGGATGCGCGTCTGGATCGGGGCGCCTATGGCGAAGTTGAGACCGCCCCAAATGACGATGGCGACGACCATCGGCACCGGGTAGGGGCTGACCAGATGGATGACGCCAAGCGCCACGGCCTGCAGGGCGAGCATGACGATGAGCGACGGCATCAGCTTCCAGTCGGCAAGCTTGCCGCCGACCAGCACGCCGATCGTGGCGCCGACGCCGTTGAGCAAGAGCACCCAAGGGATCAGGCTCTCGTGGAGGCCGGTGACTTCGAGCAGCATCGGGGTGATGTAGGTGAACAGCGCAAACTGGCCGATCATCAGCATCAGCATCAGGATCAGCGAGGTCCAAACCTGCTGGCGGCCGAGCACGCGAACTTCGCGCGCCAGCCCGGCGGGCCGGTTGGCGGCGCCCGCGGCTCGCGGCAACAGCGCCAGCATGGCGACGATCGCGATGATGCCCAGCGCGCCCATCACCCAGAAGGTCGCGCGCCAACCCCACAGGCTGCCGATCGCGGTGCCCGCCGGTACGCCGATGACGTTGGAGACGGTCAGCCCCGAGAGAATGATCGCCACCGCCCGGCCGCGCTGGTCCTCGCGCACCAGGCCGACCGCTACCACCATGGCGACGCCGAAATAGCAGCCATGCGCCACGGCGGTCGCGATGCGCAGCAAAAGCATCGAGGTGAAATCGGGCGCCAGGGCGCAGGCCACCTGGCCAAGGGTGAAGGCGACCGTCAGCCCGATCAGCAGCGTCTTGCGCGAAACCTTGCTGGTGACGAGGGCAAGCAGAGGACCGCCGATGGCGATGCCGCAGGCATAGCCGGAGACGAGATAGCCGGCGGTCGGCACCGACACGCCGAGGCCCCGCGCTACCTCGGGCAACACGCCGGCGATGACGAATTCGGTGGTGCCGAAGGCGAAAGCGGCAAGGAAAAGGGCAATCAGCGGCGGCATGGTCTCAAAACATATGCATGGAATGCACGCGTCAAACCACGCTTGGGCTGGTCCGGCAATGCAGAAATTATCGATGCCGCTTTAGCTTTTCTTGAGCAACGCCGCTAAAGCGCGACGCCCTTCAGGTGTTGGTGTCCGCAAAACCGCCGGACACTGCGCGACAGGCATCAGGCGACTTTCTTGCGCCCATACGGGATCTTCAGCCAGGCCCGCTCGTGCAAATAGTAAAGCAGCGACTTGGTGACGACTTCCGTAAGCCCGATGGTGGCCGCGAGCTTGATGCTGCCGGTGATCACCAGCGATATGATCATCGTGTCGACCGTACCGGTGGCGCGCCACGAAAGCGCCTTGGCGAAACTGCGCGAATGCGTGTCCATCGACGATCGTCCTCCCAACACGTGGTAGAGGCGATCCTTAGCCGACGGAAGCGAAGATGAGCAAAGACTAAATTTCTTGGCTGCCCCGCTCGCGATTCCCTGAGTTTTTGGAAAATTTCGGCCGGAGGCTATGGCGAAGTCGCCGATCTAAACGCTACGCACTTTTCCTGGATGTTCTAGCCGGCTCTCAGCCGCGAGCCGCCGAGCAGTCCGCGCTCCTCGAGCACGGGGTAGGCGATCGAGGCAAGCAGCGAGTTGATCTGCTTCAGGTCGCGAATGGTGTCGAGGTGGATCGAGCTCGTCTCGACGCTCTTGGCGGTGCCTTCGCGCAGGCGCAGGAAATGGCTGGCGCTGGTTTCCTTCTCGCGCTCGCGCAGCAGGTCCTTTTCCAGCACCAGTTGTCTCGCGGTCTCCGGATCGCGCGAGACCAGGACATTGAAGGCAAGGTGCGCGTTGGCCAGCACCGAGGCATGGAAGGCGCAAAGCTCCTGCCAGCCCTCAGGTGTGAATTCCAGGCCCCGCTCAAGCTTCTTCCTGACATGAACCAGCATGTTGCGCACGATGATGTCGCCGACCTGCTCCAGCTTGACGCAGGCGCCGATCAGTTCCTGGCAGCGCAATGCCTCGTCCTCGGTCAACCGATTCCTGGTGACCCTGGCGAGATAGAGCTTGATTGCGGCGTGCTTCCTGTCGACTCGGTCATCGAGCGCGGCAAGCGCCTTTATCTTGGCAGGGTCGGCATCCTCGTAGAGCTCGATGATGCGCTTCAGCATGATTTCGACTGTCTCGCAGACCCGCACCACCTCACGCGTCGCGTTCGCCAGCGCCTGGCTCGGCGTATCGAGTGCGCTCTCGTTCAGCGCCGACAGCTCGACGACCTCCAGGGCGACAGCCGGTTCAGGCTTACTGCCCAGCGCGACGATCTTTTCGGAAGCGCGATAGACGAGGCCTGCCAGCGGCAGGCCGGCCAGAAGGATCAGAACGTTGAACAGGATGTGGGCGTTGACGATCTGGTCCGGCGCGGTCTTGCCGAGAAAGGCGAGATCCAGCCTGAAGGTCATGATCAGAACCAGCATGATCAGCGAACCGAGGCCGCGCATCAACAGGTTGCCGATCGGCACGATGCGCACTTCCGGCGGCGCGGCCCGCGTCAGCATCGGCGCAATCAGCGATGAGCCAAGGTTGACGCCAAGCACCAGCACGACGCCCAATTCCGGTGTGATCAGTCCGCGCCCCGCCAGCGTCGCCATCAGCAAGACAGCGGCGATACTGGATTGGAACAACCAGGTGATCAGCGCGGCCATCAGATAGGTTGTGATGGAGTCGCCCGAGAAATAATTGATGATCAGCGGCATCAGCGGGCTGTTGCGCAGCGGCTCCGACGCCTGCCCGATCATTTCAAGCGACAGGATCAGCAGGCCGACGCCGATCAAGATACGGCCAAGCTGCCGCCAGTCGCGCCGCTCGGTGGCCATGAACATGACGGTTCCCGCGATCAGGCAAAGCGGCACCAAGAGCGTGAGGTCGAAGGTGAGCAGCTTGACCACCAGCGCCGAACCGATCTCGGCGCCGCGCACGGCCAATTGCCCGGCGGCGCCCGAAACGATGCCTGCCCCGGCGAAGGAGCCTACCAGCAGCGTCACCGCGGTCGAGCTCTGCAACGCGATCGCCAGCCCGCAGCCGGTCAGCACCGCCATGATCGGATTGCGCATGGTGGCGCGCAGCTTGTGGCGCAGCACGTCGCCATAGGCGCGCTCGACGCCGGTCTTCACCATGCGGGTGGCGAACAGCATCAGCGCCACCGCGCCGGCAAGGTGCAGCAGGACTACGGAGCCGCTCACGGCCGTCCTCGAGGAGCGACGGCTGCAACGTGCGAGGGCGTGCGAATCTCAGCCATTTCAGGGTCCGGAAATACACCAATTAAGATTAGCCGAATAATAGATTTTTCTGAGGCGGTGATCGTCTCCGCTCGACGGACCATGTCGGAAATGAAGGGACGGGGCATTGGTCACGCGCGCGTCTCTCGGCGGCGCTTCGTCCCACAAGGTCCGAATACATCGAGGAATGCGATCCTGAGATGTTGTTGAAAAATTCTTCATAAGCATATGAAATCATTACAGAAATGTAATTCTCTTGTTCAGTTTCGGTTCATCCGCGGACGGTTATCGCTCTGTCCATCGACAACCAAGGAGAACCGACCATGAAGCGTCTCATACTTTCCGCCGTAGCGGCCTCGATGCTGGCCGGCTCGGCCTTCTCGGGCCAGGCCGCGCCGCTTGCCCAGCCGAGCGCGCCGCACTCCAACTACACGCAGGTCGACTGGCAGAAGCCCCACCGTCATGTCGACAAGCGGGTCATCGTCAAAAAGAAGGTGGTGAAGCGCAGCCCTTGGCGCAACGGCCAGCGCTATTCCAACTGGAAGCGCCACCAGCCGGTTCGCGACTGGAACCGCCATGGCCTGCGTCGCCCCGGCCCCGGCCAGGAGTGGATCCGCGTCGGCAACGACTATGTGCTGGTCGGCATCTGGTCGGGCATCATCTTCGGCGCGATCGCGGCGCGGTAATTCAAGGCAATCCAGAGATCGGGAAGGCGGCCACCGGCCGCCTTCTTTTCGTCTGTGAAAAGCGGGTACGATGCGCGGGTCAGAGTCGCCGTACCCGGCCGGTGTGATTATATGAAGGGCAAACGAGTTTCCCGATGCGCTTTCCGCCCGCCTTTCTCGACGAAATACGCGACCGCGTGCCGATTTCATCGGTCGTCGGCACGCGTGTCGCGTGGGACAGAAAAAAGACCAACGCGTCGCGCGGCGACTACTGGGCATGCTGCCCATTTCACGGCGAGAAAAGCCCGTCCTTCCATTGCGAGGACAAGAAGGGCCGTTATCACTGCTTCGGCTGCTCGGTCTCGGGCGACCATTTCAAGTTCCTCACCGAACTCGACGGCGTGAGTTTTCCCGAGGCGGTCGAGAAGATCGCCGAGATGGCCGGCGTGCCGATGCCGGTGCGCAACGAGCAAGAGGAACGGCGCGAGAAGGAACGCGCCAGCCTGACCGACGTCATGGAGATGGCGACCGCCTTCTTCCAGGACCGCCTGCAGAGCGCCGATGGTGCCAAAGCCCGCGCGTACTTGCGCGACCGCGGCCTGACGCCGGCAACGCAGCAATCCTTCCGGCTGGGCTATGCACCCGACAGCCGCAATGCGCTTAAGGAATATCTTGCCGCCAAGGGCGTGCCGAAAGCCGATATCGAGGCCTGTGGGCTGGTGCGGCATGGCGACGACATCCCGGTCTCCTATGACTGGTTCCGCGACCGAATCATGTTTCCGATCCCGGATTCTCGCGGCAAGATCATTGCTTTCGGCGGCCGGGCGCTGGCGCCCGACGCGCTCGCCAAATACATGAACTCGCCCGACACCGAGCTCTTTCACAAAGGCAATGTGCTCTACAATTTCGCGCGCGCCCGAAAGGCGCTCGCCAAGGGCGGCACGGTGATCGCGGTCGAAGGTTATATGGACGTGATCGCGCTGGCGCAGGCCGGTTTCGAGAACGCCGTGGCGCCGCTCGGCACCGCGCTCACCGAGAACCAGCTCGAACTGTTGTGGCGCATGGCGCCGGAGCCGGTGCTGTGCTTCGACGGCGACAAGGCCGGGCTGAAGGCGGCATGGCGCGCCGCGGATCTTGCCCTGCCTTCCGTGCAGGCCGGGCGCTCGGCTCGTTTCGCATTGCTGCCGGAAGGCAAGGACCCCGACGATCTGGTCAAGGCCGAGGGGCCGGAAGCGTTCCGGGCGGTGCTGGCGGAAGCGCGGCCGCTTGTCGATCTTTTGTGGATGCGCGAGACCGCCGGCGGGGTCTTTGAGACGCCGGAGCGGCGCGCCGAGCTGGGAAAAAGGCTGGGTGAGCTCGCCAGCCGTATCCGCGACGAGAGTGTACGCTACGAATATCAACAGGTGATGCGCGAGCGTGTGCGGAGTTTCTTCGGCGCCCAACGCGAAGCCAGGCAAGGCCCCCGGGTTGGAGGCAGACCAGGAGAGCGCGGCCAGAGCAAGGCCACGGCGCCCGGTGGACAATTCGCCAAGGGCGGAGGCGGCCGCATCGCGATCACCGAGAGCCTCGGTCAGTCGGCGCTGGTCAAGCGGGGTGGCGAGGGCATGTCGGTGCGCGAGGCGACGATCATCGTGGCGCTCGTCAACCATCCGGCGCTCATCGACGAGAATTTCGCGCATGTCGAATTCCTCGACCTGGCCAATTCGGATTTGCGAAAACTCCATGCGGCCATTCTCGACGCCATGGCGCATGACGCGGCTGACGAGCGCGGCGCGGTCATCGCCACCATCGAGCGCGCCGGCTGCGGCGGCATCTGGGAGCGGGCGGTGGAGTTGATCAAGCGCGCCCGGCAGTGGCCGGCGCTCGAAACGGCGGGGCTCGACGACGCCCGCGACGCCTTCAACCAGGCGCTGCACTTGCAGCGCAGCGCCCGCACATTACATAGAGAGCTGAAACAGGCGCAGGCGGCGCTCGATGCGGACCCTTCGGATGAAAACTTCCGGCATCTGGTCGAGATTCAAGCGCAATTCAACGATGTGCAGGCAACGGAAGCGCTGATCGAAGGGTTCGGCGTTTCGTCGGGCAGGGTTGGACGCGTTTAGGCAGGACTGATCCTGGAAATGAAGTGGAAATGCGCAGCGCGTCGAATCGACGCCTCTAAGTCGGGTAATTGATTCGCTTTTTTCATGCGAATCATGCCAGAGGCGCTTGACCTTCTGGCAGATTGGCGGAATCAGGACGATTCGAAACGTTAGCCGTGCCCCGGCGTCGGCGGGAAATTTGAGCGATGTGAGGTACTGGTGATGGCTGGACAGGCAAACTGCCTGCCCCAGATATCAGGGTTAATCTGGACTTAATGCATGTCGCCCAAAAGTGGAAACCGGTTTTTGGGCAACGACGCGCACCGAACAAAGAGATGATGCAGGGCCGGTAGAAGCGTTCCGGCGCGAGCGCATCCGGCAAACCGGTCCGGCAGTTTACGCGGCCTCGATATCGGCCGCTTGGAGACGACAAAGAATGGCGACAAAGGAAAAGGAAGAGGTCGAGACGGAACGCGAAGGCGCCACCGATGGCCCTCTGCTCGACCTTTCCGACGATGCTGTCAAGAAGATGATCAAGGCCGCGAAGAAACGCGGCTATGTCACGCTCGACGAGCTCAACGCGGTGCTGCCCTCGGAAGAGACGGATCCGGACCGCATCGAAGACATCAACGCGATGCTCAGCGACATGGGCATCAACGTCGTCGAGGATGATGAGGTCGGCGAGGAGGCTGAGAGCGAAGCGCCCGCCGATGCCGAGGAAGACGCCAACGAACTCGCCGAGCAGACCGGCACGGCCGTTGCCGCCACCCCCGCCAAGAAAGAGCCGACCGACCGCACCGACGATCCGGTGCGCATGTATCTGCGCGAGATGGGCTCGGTCGAGCTTTTGTCGCGCGAGGGCGAAATCGCGATTGCCAAGCGCATCGAAGCCGGCCGCGAAACGATGATCGCCGGCCTCTGCGAAAGCCCGCTGACCTTCCAGGCCATCATCATCTGGCGCGATGAGCTCAACGAATCGAAGATCCTGCTGCGCGAGATCATCGACCTTGAGGCGACCTATGCCGGCCCCGAGGCCAAGCAGGCGCCCGTGGTCGAGCGTGTCGAGGAAGCGCCCAAGCTCGAAGAGAAGCCGCGCGGCCGCGCGGCGGCGCGTGAGGAAGAAGACGACATCACCAATGTCGGCGGCGACATGCGTGGGCTGGAAGAAGAGGAAGACGACGAGGACGAGGCGAGCCTGTCGCTGGCCGCGATGGAAGCGGAACTGCGCCCGCAGGTGATGGAGACGCTCGACGTCATCGCCGATACCTACAAGAAGCTGCGCAAGCTGCAGGACCAGCAGGTCGAGAATCGCCTGGCCGCCGCCGGCACGCTCTCGCCCAGCCAGGATCGTCGCCTGAAGGAGCTGAAGGACCAGCTCATCAAGGCGGTGAAGTCGCTGTCTCTCAACGCCGCGCGCATCGAGGCGCTGGTCGAGCAGCTCTACGACATCAACAAGCGCCTGGTGCAGAACGAGGGCAAGCTTCTGCGGCTGGCCGAAAGCTATGGCGTGCGCCGCGAGGAATTCCTCAAGGAATATCAGGGCTCCGAGCTCGATCCGAACTGGACCCGCTCGATCGCCAATTTGACCTCGCGCGGCTGGAAGGAATTCACCAAGAACGAGAAGGACACGATCAAGGAGCTACGCGCCGAGATCCAGAACCTCGCCACCGAAACGGCGATCTCGATCCTGGAATTCCGCAAGATCGTGAACCAGGTGCAGAAGGGCGAGCGCGAGGCCGCGATCGCCAAGAAGGAGATGGTCGAGGCGAACCTTCGCCTGGTCATCTCCATCGCCAAGAAATACACCAACCGCGGCCTGCAGTTCCTGGATCTCATCCAGGAAGGCAATATCGGCCTGATGAAGGCGGTCGACAAGTTCGAGTACCGCCGCGGCTACAAGTTCTCGACCTACGCCACCTGGTGGATTCGGCAGGCCATCACCCGCTCAATCGCAGACCAGGCGCGCACCATCCGTATTCCGGTGCACATGATCGAGACGATCAACAAGATCGTGCGCACCTCGCGCCAGATGCTGCACGAGATCGGCCGCGAGCCGACGCCTGAGGAACTGGCGGAAAAGCTCGCCATGCCGCTGGAAAAGGTGCGCAAGGTTCTGAAAATCGCCAAGGAGCCGATCTCGCTCGAAACCCCCGTGGGTGACGAGGAGGACTCGCATCTGGGCGACTTCATCGAGGACAAGATGGCGATCCTGCCGATCGATGCGGCGATCCAGGCCAATCTGCGCGAGACGACGACGCGGGTGCTGGCTTCGCTGACGCCGCGCGAGGAGCGCGTGCTCAGAATGCGCTTCGGCATCGGCATGAACACCGACCATACGCTGGAGGAAGTCGGCCAGCAGTTCTCGGTGACGCGCGAGCGCATCCGGCAGATCGAGGCGAAGGCGCTGCGCAAGCTCAAGCATCCGAGCCGGTCGCGCAAGCTGCGAAGCTTCCTCGACAGCTGAGCGGAAACGCAGACCTACCACAATCCAAAGGGCGCCTCCGGCGCCCTTTTTTGCATTTGCGCCCACCTGACATACCGCCTTGCCGGGTTTGCCCGACAGGAGGATAATTCCGGGGTCGGATGCATTGTGGGCGACAAGCCGGATGCCCGCCCCGGCGTCGGCCGTCAATGGCCAGGCGCCTGCACCGTGGCCCCCGGGAGGAGGTGTGCCATGACAACCTACATCGTGCTTATCAACTGGACCGAACTGGGAGCCAGGAATGTGCGGGAGTCGCCGAAACGGCTCGATGCCGCCAAGAAGCTGCTGGGGGAGATGGGCGGCTCGTTCAAGTCATTCTATCTGACCATGGGCGAATGCGACATGGTCGCCGTCGTCGAAGCCCCGGACGATGCGGTGCTCGCCCGTTTCGCGCTGATGCTGTCCTCGGGCGGCAGCGTCAGGACGCGGACGATGAAGGCATTTCCGGAATTGGCTTACCGCGAGATCATCAGCTCGCTTGGATGACGCGCCGGGGCAGCCTGGCCGATCGGTCACATTGCGGCGCCAAGACGGGCAGTCGATAGTCGGATTATGTCCGCACCCCTGCTGACCGTCTGGTACAACACGCGCTGTCCGGTGTGCGACGCCGGCATCAACCGCCAGGGGCGTCGGCTGGTGGAGGCGGTCAAGGCCGGCCGCGTCGAGTTCCGCGACATAAATCTCCAACCCGAAGCGCTCTCCGCCTTCGGCGCCTCGCTGGAGGATATCCGCCGCCGACTGCATGCGACCGATAGCGAAGGGCGCTTGCTGGTCGGCGCCGACGTGGCAGTCGCGCTCTGGCGGCTGACGCCGGGCGAGGGGTGGCTGGCGCGCCTGTTCGGCAATCCTGTCGCGCTGCCGCTGATGCACTTTGTCTATGACCGCTTCGCGGACCTTCTCTACGCCTGGAACCGGCGAAAGGGACACTGGTAGGCGCGCCTCGGTCTCCCGCATACAGCGGCCATGCCATAGCCTTGAGGCGTCGTTCGATACATCGTAAGATATATCTTGACTCCACGAGTGGGGCACCATAGGTAAGATGTATCGTAAGATATATCTTAAGGAGCACTCATGCACAGGCATATTCATTTCGGCGAGCGCATGTTCATGCATATGGGCGGCAAATTCGGCGGCAGAGGGAGCGGCGGCTTCGGGCCTTTCGGCCATGGCGGCAGGGGCGGCGGCCGCAGCGGCCGCGGCGGCCCAGGCGACATGTTCCGCGCCGGGCGCATGCTTGCCGACGGCGATCTCAAGCTGATCACGCTTTCGCTTTTGGCCGACGCGCCGCGCCACGGCTACGACATCATCAAGGCGCTGGAAGAGCGCACGAGCGGCGTCTACAGCCCGAGCCCGGGCGTGGTCTATCCAACCCTGACCTTCCTGGAGGAGGCGGGCTACGCGGTGTCGTCCAGCGAAGGCAACAAGAGGGTGTTTTCTATCACCGAGGCCGGAAAGGCACATCTCGGTGAGAACCGCGAGATGATCGAGAGCGTGCTCGACCATCTCGAGCGTTTCGGCCGCAAGA
>Ga0315336_1005384_pt1 | contig 14009 bp, 8 predicted proteins | sample ASW5metaG_FD_204512 | JGI IMG/M metagenome (GOLD analysis project Ga0315336, IMG submission 204512) | Ammonia-oxidizing marine archaeal communities from Monterey Bay, California, United States - ASW #5 | ecosystem: Environmental > Aquatic > Marine > Intertidal zone | place: USA: California...
CAGAGGTGCATCGCAGTGTAATTGAGGACGTGTTGAGTTTTGCAAAGGAAAGGGGCTTCATTCTAAAGGGCCTGATTCCTTCTCCCTTGCGTGGACCAAAAGGCAACGTAGAATTCCTTGCCCAACTGTCACTAGAAGGAGATCCCGCAATTGATATGCAAAGTATGATTGATCGCGTCGTCCCTGAAGTCGCAAATTCTAGTCAGCAATCTAATGAGTAGAAAACAACCCGACATATTTATCCGATTTGGGCGGCGGCTGCATCCCTGGCTTTATCGTTTTAGCGGAGGCCGATTGGGCACCAGGTTGTTGGATATGCCCGTGCTGTTGCTCTACAGCATCGGCCGAAAAACTGGCAATATGCAGGTAAGAGCTCTCTCGTATGTGTTTGATCAGGGCAACTATGTTCTTGCAGCTTCCAATGGTGGAGCAGATTATCATCCCGACTGGTGGATTAATCTAACAGCCCAACCGCGAGTGAAAATACAAGTGGGCACAAAAGAGTTTAATGTTAAGGCTCACGAAGCAAAAGGTGAAGAGCGCTCAAGATTATGGGATCGTTTCGTGCAAATGGAAAAAAGCTATGAACTATATAAGGAACGAACCAAGCGACGTATACCAGTAATTATTCTAAACACTGAGGAAGATCATTCCAACAAATAATATGTCTCAAGAACACATTAGAAATTTCTGCATCATCGCCCATATTGATCATGGCAAATCAACTTTGGCTGATCGCATGCTGCAACTTACCGGAACCGTTTCTGCTCGGGAAATGACTGATCAGGTTCTCGACACAATGGATCTGGAGCGCGAAAAGGGAGTGACGATCAAGGCTTCTGCAGTTCGAATGCAATTTGATTCGAGTGATGGTAAGGCATATCAGCTCAATCTGATTGACACTCCCGGCCATGTGGATTTTGGTTATGAGGTGAGCCGAGCTTTAGCCGCCTGCGAAGGTGCAGTATTGGTGGTGGACGCTAGCCAGGGAGTACAGGCTCAAACGCTTGCAAACCTCTATCTGGCCCTAGAGGCAGATCTTGAGATTATTCCGGTGATCAACAAGATTGATATGGAATCTGCCCGCCCGGACGAGGTGGCTGAAGAGATCAGTCAATTGATCGGCACACCTGGAAAAGATATTCTGCGTATTTCTGCCAAACGTGGAGAAAACGTAGAGCAAGTTTTAGAAAGCGTTGTTCAGCGCGTTTCTCCTCCGAAAGGCGATGCGCAAGCCCCCCTGAGGGCCCTCATCTTCGATTCGCACTACGATTCATTTAAGGGTGTAGTTGCCTATGTGCGCGTAGCTGACGGGCGCATAGAGGGAGACGACATGCTCCGATTGATTGCCACGGAAACAAATCTGAAACCAATTGAAATAGGTGTGTTTTCTCCTTCAATGCAGGTGACAAAAACATTGGAAGCAGGGGAAGTGGGCTACGTGGCAACCGGACTAAAAACTGTAGCCGAAAGCAGAGTGGGTGATACGCTAACGCATAAGGAAAAACCCGCATCAGAAGCATTGCCGGGATATCGTCGAGTTAAACCGATGGTCTTCGCCGGTGTCTACCCAGTGGAAGGTGAAGATTACGACGATTTGAAAGAGGCCTTTGAGAAATTGCAGTTAAATGATGCCTCATTGATTTACGAGCAGGAAGTATCTCAAGCCCTCAACTATGGTTTTCGCTCTGGCTTTCTGGGTATGTTTCACATGGATATCATTCAAGAACGTCTGGAGCGAGAATATGATCTTGACATCATTGTTACCGCTCCATCCGTTGCCTACGAAGTATTACTGAAGAATGGGGAATTGCTGCGAATTGACTCTCCTGCTCAATTGCCGGATGAAGGTGAGATAGAAGAAATTCGCGAGCCATGGATGAATGTGCAAATCTTCACCCCCACGGAATATTATGGCCCGGTGATGAAATTAGCCACGCGGCGCAGAGCTATTTATTTGGGCGAAGAGTATCCATCACCAAGCCGAGTGCAATTGAACTTCGAAGTGCCTTTGGCTGAACTCATTGTCGATTTCTTTGACCAGCTTAAATCCTCTACGCGGGGCTATGCATCGCTGGATTATCAATTTAAGGAATATAGAGCAGAAAATCTGGTGAAGCTTGACATCTTGGTAAACATGGAGCCGGTTGACGCATTAGCCTCAATCGTGCACCGTGAAAAAGCCTATGGAAGGGGACAGGCTGTGATTTCGAAACTGAAAGATCTTATTCCGCGTCAGCTCTTTACTGTCCCAATTCAAGCAGTCTCTGGCGGGCGGGTGATATCTCGTGCCAATGTAAAGGCCTTACGCAAAGATGTGTTGGCCAAATGTTATGGTGGTGACGTTAGTCGCAAACGGAAATTGTTGGAAAAACAGAAAAAGGGTAAGAAGCGAATGAAGAAAGTGGGAAATGTTGAAATTCCTCAAGAGGCTTTCCTAGCGGTGCTACGCTTGAACGATGACTAACATTGATGGGAAAACATCCAAAAAGCAAAACTTAGTTGGCCGCTTGATTCCTGGTTTACTTATTAGTGGACTGGCTGTTTTCATTCTGTCCCGATTTGTAGACACAAATGAATTGCTCCGCGCCTTTACGCTATTGGACTATCGATTGCTCCCCTGGGTATTGCTGATGTTCTTGGGAACTATCACTGCGCGAGCCAAGGCCTGGCGCACGATTTTGGAAGAACGCGCCACATTAAAAGACAGTTTTCTTGTGCTTAATCAGGGCTACTTGCTAAACAATGTGCTCCCTTTCCGATTGGGAGAAATTGGCCGAGGCTTGCTATTGGGCGAACAGAGCGGGCTTGGATTTTGGCGCGTGATTTCATCAGTTGTGATTGAGCGGGTTTTTGATGTGGGCTTTGCAGCTGTATTGCTGCTTGGGGCGCTCCCCTATGTAATTGCAGCTGATTGGCTGCGGTCTGTAACCCAAGCAGCTTTGGTATTAGTTTTCTTGGGATTCGCACTTATTTTTATTCTCGCACTTTACCCCGAGACCGTTAGCCGCCTTCTACAGAGGCTATTCAAGCCCTGGCCCAAAATGCAGAACTGGCTCCTTGAAAAATCAAAAGCTTTTCTGGAAGGTCTTGAGCCATTAAAGAATCTTGGCCGATTTCTACAAATTACATTCTGGATGACACTAACCTGGGCATTTAATGTGGCCTGGTATTTCTTTTTATTGCTAGCATTTTTCCCTGATGCAGAATGGCTATGGGCCGTATTTGTAGTTGGTGTTGGTTCAGTGGGTGTGGCGATACCATCATCCCCAGCTTACATTGGCGTTCTGGAGGGCGCTATTGTTGCCGCGCTGAGCTTATTTGGCCTGGAACCATCTTTGGCCCTAGCTTTTGCACTTGTGGCCCACGCGCTATATTTCGTTGTGACGGGTTTGTTAGGAGCAATAGGCTTTGCACAACAGGGTCAATCAATTGGCAAGGTGTATCGGCGCTTAATTAGTCGAACGGGTTCAACAGAAACAAATCATTGATTGGGCATAAGATTTTCTTCTTTGGAGTTATTGGATGAGGAAACACACACTGATTACCGGCGGTGCTGGCTTTATAGGCAGCAATTATGCGGATCATCTGCTTAGCCAAAACAACCGGGTGACGATTTTCGATAATCTGTCCAGACGGGGGGCCGATAAAAACTTGGAATGGCTTCGAGAAAAACACGGAGCTGAATCCTTTGAGCTTGTCATTGCTGATATTCGTTCGGCAGATCAGATCGAGGTTGCTGCCAGAAATGCAGATGTGATTGCCCATCTGGCCGGCCAGGTTGCAGTAACCAGTTCTGTGGATGACCCGCGCATGGATTTTGAAGCCAACGCAGTTGGGGCCTTCAATGTATTGGAGGCCGCCCGGCTCTCCGGACGAAAGCCTTTCGTGCTCTATTCTTCTACAAACAAGGTTTATGGAGGCATGGAAAATAGCAAAATAACTGAGCAGAAAAAACGCCATGTTTATGCCGATCTGCCAATGGGTGTATCAGAATCGCAGGCACTGGATTTCCATTCCCCCTACGGCTGCTCGAAGGGTGCAGCCGATCAGTATGTGCGGGACTATGCACGCATTTACGGGATCCCCACAGTTGTCTTTCGCCAGAGCTCTATTTTTGGCCAACGCCAGTTTGGTATTGAAGATCAGGGTTGGTTGGCATGGCTAGTGATTGCTGCTGTATTGGGGAAGCCGATCACGATTTTTGGCGACGGCAAACAAGTACGTGATTTGCTTGACGTACGCGATCTAGTAAGAGCTTATGATGCCGCGATAAAAAAAGGTGAGAAGGTGGCCGGGGAGGTCTTCAATATTGGTGGCGGCCCTGAGAACACCTTATCAATTTGGCTAGAGTTTGGCCCTATGCTGGAAGAAATGCTCGGGAGAGACATTAATGTCACCTGGGGTGAAGCTCGTCCCGGCGATCAAAAAGTCTATATCAGCGACATTCGCAAAGTCAAAAAGATGTTGAATTGGGCTCCAAAGATTGGAGTTGAGCAGGGGGCAAAGGATTATGTGAATTGGGTGCAGGCAAACAGCGCCCTCTTCAGCTAGTTTGGACTAAACTGACCAAGTGCGTATTCTTACCGTATTAACCTATTATCGTCCGCATACCAGCGGATTGAGCATATATGCCGAGCGATTGGCGACGGCGCTTGTAAAGCGCGGCCATGAAGTGACGGTGCTGAGTTCCCAATTTGATAAATCACTGCCAAGGGAAGAGAATGTGGATGGACTGCGCATCATCCGTTTGCCCGTGTTATTCCGAGTTAGCAAGGGCGTAATCATGCCAAGCCTGGGGGCAGTCGCCTGGCGGGAGATGCTCAAGCACGACGCGTTGCTCTTGCACCTGCCCCAATTTGACGCGGCAGGGCTGGCTTTGCGCGGCCGTCTGATGAAAAAGGCGACTGTGATCATCTATCACTCCGATTTGACCTTGCCTGCAGGGCTATTCAACCGCTTTGTCAATAGTGTTGTGCACCTAATGAATAATTTGGCTGCAAGGTTTGCACACAGCATTTCGGCCTACACAAAGGATTTTGCGGGGCATTCGCCTTTTTTGTTGAGACATCAGTCGAAGGTGAGGGTGATTTCCCCTGCCGTTGAAATCCCTCAAGCTAATGCTAGAGATATTGAAAATTTCGCCCAAACACATAATCCAAAGAAGAAACATCCAGTGATCGGGATGGCGACTCGCGTTGCTGCCGAAAAGGGCGTTGAACTGTTGCTAGAGGCCTTTCCAAGAATATTGGAAAAGTATCCCAATGCCTTGGTTCTTTTTGCGGGGCAATATCGGGATGTAATGGGCGAGGAGGCCTACATGGCGCGCCTCTTGCCAACGCTAACAAAATATAAGGCTGCTGGCCAGTGGAAGTTTCTGGGCACATTGACGATGGCGGAGATGGCTGTTTTTTATCCAACTATTGATTTATTGGTAGTGCCCAGTACCAATTCAACAGAAACTTTCGGCTTTGTGCAGATCGAAGCGATGATGAATGGAAAACCCGTAGTAGCTTCCAATCTACCGGGTGTGCGCCAACCCGTGAAAATCACAGGCATGGGCAGGGTCAGCCAGGTGGGTGACTCTGCCGCACTAGCTAAAAATATGCTTGCCGTGCTCAATAAGGCTGAGACATACCGGGGGGATTCAGAATCTTTGAAAGTGCAGTTTAGCCCGGAGGTGAGTGCTGCGAAGCATGAAGAACTCTTTGAGGAAATTGCACAAGAATTAGAAAATACTTCAAAATAATTACTGATATCCTGGCGGCCAGCAATATGAAATCTATTAAAGACAAGAAAGCCGAGAATGAATATTTGTGGCCGATGCTACTCGATTTGCCCTACTTTCGAGCGTTGCTTAGAGCGGTTGAAGCTGGATTCTACGAGGGCTACGATTTGCCTTCACCTGTACTTGACCTGGGCTGCGGAGATGGGCAATTTGCCAGTGTTACTTTTGAAAATCAACTGAATATGGGGCTAGACCCAGAACACAAATCATTGTTGGAAGCAAAGCAGTGGGGGGCCTACAAATATCTGGTTCAATCTCAGGGAGCCAACATGCCCTTTGCCAACGGGTATTTTTCCAGCGCCATAAGTAATTCTGTACTGGAACATATTTCAGATCTCCAGGAAGTATTGGACGAGGCTGGGCGATTGTTGAAAAGTGGAGCCCCCTTCCTTTTTTGTGTGCCCAATAACTTATGGCCAGAAGAGCTCGCTGTGGCAAAATGGCTAAAAAATCTCGGGCTGCGCAGATTGGCCGGGGCCTATACGCGATTGTTTACACGCATTTCGCGACACGTGAATATTCTCTCTGCCCAAGAGTGGGAATCTCAGCTGGTGCAAGCTGGCTTTCGACTAGACGACCACTGGAGTTACTTTCCACCAGATGCGCTGCGCGCTTTGGAGTTGGGTCATTATTTTGGCTTGCCAAGTTTGATCACTCGCTGGTTGTTTGGGCGGTGGTTGCTGGTGCCATCACGCTGGAATTTAGCCATAACGCATCATGCTATTCAGAAGCATGGCCCGTCTGTGCAGGATGATCAGGGCACGTATACTTTCGTGATCGCTCGAAAACTTTGAAAGAGGCATAGCCTTCCTCTCATTTTTGCTTAAAATGGCTGAGATACAATCATCCGCTGAGGCCCAGATTTGATGGAAGAACCAAGCGTTTTAGACTATCTAAAAGCAAAATTAATGCCCTGGCGCGGCCCTGCTCCGGAAATTCCAGCGCTGCCAAAGGGCGATCAAGCGGAAAGGCAAGTGGAAGCCAAAGTGGTGGAAACTGCTCCCGTGGTGGACGTCGCAGAAAAGTCGATTGACTGGGGGAATTTGCCCTGGAGAACGCCATTGGTTTTTGTAATGCTAATCTTCGCCCAGGTGCTTTGGCAGGGGGCAGGTGGACAGTGGCAATTTGCTGCATTATTGTCTGCGGTTGCGCTTGGAATCGGGATATGGGCTGCCTGGCAAGGGGAATGGCGGTTGCCGACTGCTGATATTGAGGAAGTAAACGAAGCGCGTTTGGTGGTTCAGTATTGGCCCCTTATTCTCTCTCTAGTGTTTTTTGCAATCGCGTTTTCTTCTTCAGGCGGAAATCGCTTTACTGTGCTCAATGTCCTCGCATGGCTGGCGGCAGTTGTCTTGGCAATGGCTGCTTTTCTGCAACGGGGTAAGGAGCGGGAATCTTTTTGGTTGCGTTTAACGAGTAAGTTTCGGGGGCAAGATGGAAATTTCAGACTTACAAATTGGCAGCTCTTGCTAGTTGCCAGTTTTCTACTTATCGGCTTTTTTCGCTTTTATCGTTTGGCGGATGTCCCGGTGGAAATGGTTAGCGATCATGCCGAAAAACTGCTCGATGTGCAGGACATACTGAAGGGACAGACCTCCATCTTTTTTCCGCGGAACACGGGGCGGGAACCTCTGCAATTCTATTTGACAGCAGCAATCGCCAGTTGGTTGGGCACGGGTTTGTCTTTCTTGAGTTTGAAGATCGGGACTGCTTTGTTAGGTCTCTTTTCGATGATTTATGTCTATCTGTTGGGTAAGGACCTGGGCGGGCGTTGGGTTGGCCTCTTAGCCATGCTGCTGATGGGACTTGCTTATTGGCCCAATGTGCTGGCAAGGACGGGATTGCGATTTATTCTTTATCCCGCTTTTGTGGCCCCAACACTTTACTATTTGCTGCGCGGGCTTCGCTTTGCTAAGGTGAAGGACTATCTCCTTTCGGGCCTATTCCTGGGACTGGGCTTATATGGCTATACGGCCTTCCGTATTGTTCCCTTAGTATTGTTGGCCGCGTTGGTGATTTTTCTGCTGCACAAACAGGCAGAAGGGCGCCGGGGTCGTGCGGTAATTTCCTTCGCTGTTTTGACAATAATTACTTTGCTGGTGTTTACTCCACTGCTGCGCTACGCGTTTGAGCAGGACAGTTTTTTCAATTATCGAACACTGACGCGGATTTCAACGCTTGAGACCGGCTTGCCGGGGCCCGCATGGCAAATTTTTCTGAGCAATGTTTGGAATGCCTTGGCGATGACGGTGAAATCAGCGGGAAATATTTGGCTGGTCGGACTGATTCGGCGGCCAGCATTGGATCTGTTTAGTGGGGCACTCTTTCTATTGGGTGTTCCCCTGCTTGTGCTCCGCTATCTGCGCCGGAGAGACTGGCAAGATTTGTTTTGGTTGATCAGCATACCGCTATTGATGCTGCCTTCGATCTTGTCGCTGGCTTTCCCTGAGGAGAATCCAGCGATGAATAGGGCAGGAGCAGCGGCCATTCCAATATTTTTGATTGCCGCGTTTGCGCTGGACGCATTTCTGCACGGCATCAAGGATCAGCTGGGTCCAAAGCGGGGCTTGCAGGCAGCCTGGGTTCTTGGTGCAGTCGTGTTAATGCTGATTGCGGGGCGAAATTATGACCTGGTATTTCGGCAATACGCGGGAGAATACGCGCTGTATTCTTGGAATTCCTCGGAGCTGGGTGAGGAAATTAGGGAGTATGTGGATAACGGGGCAAGAGGAGAAAGTGCCTGGGTGGTGGCGTATCCACATTGGGTGGACACCCGCCTAGTAGGAATAAATGCCGGGTTCCCGATACGCGATTTTGGCATTTGGCCAGATCAATTGGAGGGTACGCTGTTGACACCAGCCCCAAAATTGTTCTTGCTGCACATGCAGGATTCTGAGGCCTTACAGATTTTGCATGAGCTTTACCCAGAAGGAGAGAGCAATTTGCGGCCCAGTTCTGTTCCGGGGAAGGAATTCGTAAGCTATTTTGTTGGCAATGATGCACAATAAGGACTCGCCAAAGACGGGTACTTGGATAATACATGAAGCGTAACTTAATTTTTGCCAGCTTACTCGCCATGATCCTTTTGGGTGCGGGCTATTTGCGCCTATCAGGAATCAATTGGGATAGCGGGCAGCATTTACATCCTGATGAACGCTTTTTGACTGACGTGTTAACCAGAATAAGTTCTGTAGAAAACTTGACAGAATACTTCGATACGAGCCGATCGAGTTTAAATCCCAATAATCACGGGATCAACTTTTTTGTCTATGGTAGTTTGCCAATTTTTGCTGTTCGCTATGCGGCAGAATGGGCCGGTGTTACTGGATTTGATCAAATCCAATTGGTAGGTAGGGCGCTTTCTTCTATCGCTGATCTGGGTGTGATATTTCTCGTGTATTTGATGGCGGCCAAACTGTTTGACCGGCGAGTTGGCCTTTTGGCCGCAGCTTTTTCGGCAGTTACTGTTATTCAAATCCAGCAATCCCATTTTTTTACAGTAGATAATTTCACCAACTTCTTTACCTATTTAGCGATCTTTTTTGCACTGCGAATTGCAGTGCCCCCACGCAGAAGGGAAGAGAAAAGCGAGGAAGAGGGGCCGAAGATCATTGATTTCCTTCTCTTTGGTGTAGCGCTTGGATTAGCGGTGGCATCGAAGGTGAGTGTTGCACCATTGGCCTTGATGCTTCCTCTTGCGTTATCTCTTCGAATAATGAAATTGGATTCCGTGCAGCGAATCAGCTGGATTAACAAGGCGCTTTGGTACTTGATTTCCGCTGGAGTAAGCAGCTTTGTCATTTTTCGTATTTTCCAACCCTACGCATTTGCTGGTCCGGGATTTTTTAACTTCAATCTAAATCCTCTGTGGGTGGACACGATGAGCAGTTTGCGCGCTCAGGTGACAGGAGATTTCGATTGGCCTCCTTCAATGCAATGGGCACGCCGCCCAGTGTGGTTTGCATTTCAGCATATGACGCTGTGGGGCATGGGGCTGCCACTGTCGATCGCTGCATGGTCGGGTTTTGCGTGGGCTGGCTGGCGCATAATTAAGAACAAGTGGCAGCGCCCCGAACTTGTGCTTTGGGGATGGGCTGCGGCCTATTTCGTGTGGCAATCGCTGGCCTTTAATCCGACGATGCGATATTTGCTGCCTGTATATCCAGCTCTATCTGTGTTTGCTGCCCTGGGATTAATCCGTTTGTGGGATGTGGATATAGCGAATTTGAGCGGAGGTGAGCGGTGGGGTAAATACCTCCGCCCGGCGGCAAGCATTTTGGCTGGAGCAGTCCTAGCGGCCAGCGCAGTGTGGGCACTCGCTGTTTCTAATGTTTATAGAAGCCCAATTACACGAATAGAAGCCAGCGATTGGATTTATCAGAATATCCCTGGGCCAATCACTTTATCGATTGAATCGGAGGGAGATGTTTTTCATCAACCTTTATCTGTTCCCAACCCCTTCCTTATCAAAGAGGGGAGGCCCTTCTTCAGTAGTTTTAGGGTGAGGAGCTCTGGAAGCCTAAGTGAAATTGGCCTTCATCACATAGTTGCACCTGTTCTCTTGGAAATTAACAGCGGAGAAGGCGAAAACGAACTCCTGGTGTTGAGTGAAAGCCAAGTGGTTGATCTGCTGGATGTAGAGGTTGGGTCAGTTGAAGAACTTGTCTTTCCCTTGCCCGTAGGCATCATTGGGCAGCTCGAACTAACACTGAGTTTGCCAGATGGGGACGGTCAATTGGTCATAGAGCAGGCAGAAATCGGACAATCTGAAAACGCTGGAGGGGGCTCCAGGGCATTGATCGGGGAGCCCCAAGATATTGCCCTTGGCGAAAGCTGGTCAGTAGATTTTCTGCTTGATGGTACTGACCCGGTGGATCAGTTGCGCATTGTATTGCGCGTGCAGAGCCCTCTAAAACTATCGCCCGTTGATTTGCGCCTGGTGATCAGTGAAACTCCGGATATGAATCAGGTTGTGGCAGAATCGCATTTGAGCGTTCAGCCGGGCACAAATAGAGGGGGTTTGGTTGAAGCAAGCACATTCAGTCTGGATAGGCCCATCGAGATTGAGCAGGATCAGATTCTTTATCTGCAAGTGCAAAACCCCTCTGTAGGAGCGATCAGTTTACTTGGAAGTGCTTTAGTTAATGAGACAAGCTGGGATGACGGCCTTCCTCTGCGCTGGGGCGGCTATGATGGTTTTGGTGGGATCTATCAGGGCGATCTTAACTTCGAAATTTATTGGGATGAGGACGAAGCGAAACTCGAACGCTTTCTGGGTAATTTGGATGAAGGGGAATATCTATTTATCAGTTCCAGTAGGCAATGGGCCAGTTTGCCGCGCATCCCTGAACGCTTCCCACTTGCGAGCGCATACTATCGCTTGCTGCTTGGCTGCCCGGATCACCTCAGTGTAGAGGCGTGTTACAACGTCGCACAATTAGGCAGCTTTGAGGGGCAACTGGGGTATGAGCTTAAGTTAGTGTTTGACTCCTCTCCGCAAATAGGGCCTTTGGTGATTAATGATCAGGCAGCGGAAGAGGCTTTCACCGTTTACGACCATCCCAAAGTATTCGTTTTTGAAAAAAGTGCAGATTATGACCAAGAGCGAGTAAGGGCGCTACTCTCGGCAGTTGATTTGAGCAAGGTGGAACGCGTAACCCCCAAGCAGGCTGAGGGGCGGATTTCGCAAACCCTGATGCTTCCCCAAATCCACTGGGAAGAACAACGTGCAGGGGGCAGCTGGTCTGAATTGTTCGACAGCGAGAATTGGGTGAATGCGTCTCCATGGATTAGCCTAGTAGTCTGGTATCTGAGCCTGGGAATTCTGGGAATTGTCACATTCCCACTACTTCGTTTGGCGCTTCCAGGGTTGAAAGATGAAGCCTATCCATTTGCTCGATTAGCTGGTTTGCTGCTGTTCTCGTACCTAGCCTGGTTGGGGGCGTCATCAGGGTTAACGTTCAGCAGGAGCTTGTTGTGGATTATTTTCGTTTTTCTCATCCTCGCTGGTGCAGCGATTGCTTATCGACAACGAGCCGAGTTGAAGGCTCTTTGGGAGAGTAAGCGGCATTATTTTTATCGCACTGAGCTGCTTTTTCTAGCCTTTTTCCTGGTGATGCTGCTGATCAGAATCGGGAACCCAGATCTGTGGCACCCGAGTAAGGGTGGCGAAAAGCCAATGGACTTCTCTTACTTTAATGCCGTGCTGAAGAGCAGTTCCTTTCCGCCATATGATCCCTGGTTTGCGGGCGGTTACATTAACTATTATTACTACGGCTTTGTATTGGTTGGTTCGTTGACCAAGCTATTGGGCATTATTCCCTCGGTGGCTTACAACTTGATTCTGCCTACTCTTTTTGCGATGCTTGCATTAGGCGCATACTCCATTGCCTGGAATCTGTTCTCGGCATGGCAGGGTAGCTCTGGAAGAGCAGCCACATTGGGGAAAAGGGGGCCGTCAATGGCGGGATTGGGGGCATCCATCGGGGTCGTGCTGTTAGGTAACTTAGCTAGTTTGCGGATGATTTTCACGGGTTACCAAAAACTGGGAAACGTTGAAGGGGTTGCGGATCCTGGGCTGATCACTCAAATTGTGTGGACATTGCAGGGATTTTGGTTGAATTTGACTGGGACGCCGCTGCCATTTGGGATTTCCAATTGGTATTGGAATCCCACGCGCATTTTCACTGCTCCTGATGAAAGCAGGCCGATCACTGAATTCCCCTTGTTTACGTTCACGTATGCTGATTTGCATGCCCATATGATCGCGCTACCTCTAACCTTGCTTGCACTGGCCTGGGCCTTGTCGGCAGTGCACAGCCGCGCGTGGAAGGGCGGGCGTTCAGCAGCCAGACTGGGATGGATTTTCGTATTTGGTGGAATCGTGATTGGAAGCTTGCGCCCAACAAACACATGGGACTTCCCCACCTTTCTGATGATAGGGGTGTTGGCAGTTGCTTATGCCATTTGGCGTTACTGGCCGAGAGGCAGTGAAAAATATCATTGGGTGACTGCGTTATTCAGAGTTATGGGCGGGATTGGCCTGTTGGTAGCAACAAGTTTTCTCAGCTTTAAGCCTTACGCGGATTGGTATCAACAAGGATTCACCAGCATGAAAATCTGGGAGGGCAGTCACACACCAAGCGGGGAGTACTTATTGCACTGGGGCGCCTTCTTGTTCTTTGTCGTATTTTGGATGGCTTGGGAAACGCGTCAATGGTTAGCGAATATTCCGCTTTCCTCTCTAAGAAAGGTGGAGCCATATAAGTATTTCATTTTGGTGGGCTTAGTTATCATAATTGCAGCCATGTCTGCATTGTATGTGCTGGGCGTGAACGTGATTTGGCTACTTCCCCTTATGCTATGGGCGGCGGTATTGATCTTTCGCCCGGATCAATCTGAGGCAAAACGCTTGACGCTCTTCCTGGTTGGAACCGGGATGTTCATCAGCCTAATGGTGGAAGTAATCGTGCTCAGCGGAGATATTTCACGCATGAATACGGTTTTTAAGTTCTACATGCAGGTGTGGTCGCTCTTTGCGCTGAGTGCTGCTTTGAGCCTAGCCTGGATTGTGGCCGATCTGCGCGAATGGTCTGCGAACTGGCGGCGATGGTGGCAGCTGTCTGGCGCGGTCATCCTTGCCAGCGTGGGCCTATTTTTGCTTTTGGGCGTTTCTGCGAAAATCCGGGATCGCATGGCTGCGGATGCACCCATGGGGTTAGATGGGATGAGTTATATGCAATATGCGGTTTATCACCAAAGTGATCAGGAAATGTTTCTCAATCAGGATTATGAGGCAATTCGCTGGCTGCAGGAAAATGTGGAGGGTAGCCCAGTTATAGTGGAAGCGCAAACTGGAGAGTATCGCTGGGGCGCTCGCATTGCGATCAATACCGGCCTGCCCACAGTGTTAGGGTGGAACTGGCATCAGCGACAGCAACGTGAATTTGTGGCTGGAAATGATATTTGGGGACGAGCTGCAGATGTGATGCAGTTTTATGAGTCGGAAGACCTTAATTTTGCGAGGGACTTTCTGGAGAAATATCAAGTGAAATATATTGTGGTTGGGCAGCTGGAGCAAGCGCATTATGCGGAACTTGGTTTGGAAAAATTTGAAGAGCAAGAAGGAACGTTGTGGCGGGAGGTCTTCCGCTTTGAAGATACGGCCATTTATCAGGTAATCGACGAGGCATTGGCGAATAATTAAGTGACGGCAATTGTA
>Ga0315336_1005385_pt1 | contig 14004 bp, 18 predicted proteins | sample ASW5metaG_FD_204512 | JGI IMG/M metagenome (GOLD analysis project Ga0315336, IMG submission 204512) | Ammonia-oxidizing marine archaeal communities from Monterey Bay, California, United States - ASW #5 | ecosystem: Environmental > Aquatic > Marine > Intertidal zone | place: USA: California...
CGAGACCAAACGGAATCTCGAGCAACTCGTAGGCAGACCGCTCGACATCGAAGTCATCGACTCCGACGACGAAGAACTACCCGAGCAAACCGAACCGCAACAGATTGAGGCGGGCGAGTCCAGCGAATCTGTCCCCGACGCAGACATGCAGCCCGCGACGGCCGACGCGACCGGCGACGATCCGTGGGACTTTTGATGGAGAGGCGTGGGACTGTTACTGGCCCGCGTTTCGGTCACTGTTTTCGCGAGAATCTAGTGACCGCTTGCGTGACCGCTTGCGTGACCGGCTACGCGATCGGTACGACCGAACGGTAGGTAGCGCGATCGTTTCAGTTTCCTGAACAGAGATCATCGAGCAGCCTGCGCCAGACCTTCAACCGTCGCGTTGTTCAGCACCACTTGGAGCGGAAGAAACCGCTCACGCTCATTTTCGCCATCCCGGATCACCCCTGGGTCGATGGCACCGACGGTACCGCCGTGCGCATCGCGATGACCGTAGGCGAGGCGGCCTTCCACATCAGCGACCTAGCCGAGCAATTCGACGTCCGCAGCAAACACCGCCAACAACTCCACCCCGATCTCGCCCTCACCGGCATCTACAACATCCTCGAAACCCTGCGCCGAGGCGAAGACCTCACAGCCAAAGACAAGCTCATCCAGGAGCAGGGTTCGGTGACGGTGAGCTGTGTGTTCAAGAGACGTTGTTTTTGTAAGGAACAGTTGCATCATCTGCATGATCGCGACGGCGTGAGCCGAGCGGATCGCGCAAGCGGTCTTGGCATAGAAGAAATAAGTACTAGAAGAATAAGTACTAGAAGAATAAGTACTAGGAAAGATCGGTAGATCGCGACCAGGGGCATCAGTCATTTGCGGCCAGGGGGGACAGTCATTTGCGGCTTTATGTCCTCCCTGTGGAACGGCACTATCTGCTAGCCACCCCGCAGCCTTCGCGGCGTCAGTCATTGGAACGACCACTCAAACTCATGCTCATGCTCATGCTCAAACTCATCCAAATGTTCGTTTTCGATAGCCTCCAAGTACCGCCGCTCCAAACGATCGTGATCGGACTCCTCCGGTTCCCAGTGGCTTTCCTGGCGTTGTAGTGGCCGTGATCCGCCATTGAAGCCGTGGCGTGGCGCTGAGCGGCTCTGAGCAAGGGCCATCTCAACTCGAAAACACTTATTCAGTTTGTTCGCCAAACCCATTAGGTCAGACTTGTAGTCGTGGACCCGGCCTTCGTTCGCCAAGCGGCAAATGACGCTATCGGCTGCGCTCAGAAACGCGTTGGGGGATTGTACGTACACGTTGCTGAGGAAGGCGGCCTCCTTAGGAGTGAGGCGCAGCGAGGTCGAACTGTCGGTGTGACTGAGTTGCTGCTCGTGGAGACGGTACCAGAGGTCGAGATAGGGCAGGGCTGCCCATCGGCGATGTGGGTCAGGCCTTACGGGAGGAATGAGGGTCCAGTAGCCAGCTACAGTTGGGGCCTCACGGAAGCCCCGGTAGCCACCGATCAATCCGCGCATCAGCAAGCTGTTCCGGGCGTCTTTGATGACTGTCGCCTTATAGCCTGTTAGTTCGGTGAGCTTGGGAATCCCTGCGAACCACGGCAAGTCGTTGATTTCTTGTCTGATAACGACGAGCCACAAAACTAGTTCGGGCCCACTCAGTTGGGGCGCGAACGTTTCAACGAGATCATAGGGAAGCGGTTCGTAGGGCTTGGGCTCTAGCAATACCGTGTACTCGGTGTGGCCCTGACGCGTGGTGCCGTGTGTGTCTCGGGTAGGGGTTTGTTCCCGGATGCGGATCAGCTTGAGTGCAACCAGTCGCTTTCTTGCCTCGTAAAGGGCCTTCTCCGAGAGATTGGCAAACTTCCTTAGACTCTTTAGAGGAATGACGTTTGTGGGTTTTCTCCATCCTAGAGTGAACCAGATGATGGCAAACAGCAATTTCTTGTCACTAGAATTCAGACCGACGTCGGCGATGCCGTCATAGTAGGCGCAGGGCAGCGTTAAGAACTGCTGGTTCCCTGATATACTGCGGTTGACTGATCGCAGGAGTACTCCTCGGGCCCGGCGCGCAACCGGGCCCTGTGTTTTTCTAGCTAGCGCGTCGCGAACGTGTGACGCAACGAGTAGATCCCGAATGCCGTTCCTGCCTCCTCAAGAGCCCGATTGTGAGCGCCCACTAGGCCAATGATTTGGCGATCTATTCGGGCGTCCAGCCAGGGCGATCCGAAGTTCAACGGTGCACCTCGCGGAGAGGTTCTTGTGTTCGCTCTTCAAGCCACCTCTTCACGCAACCCACTTCATCTAGAACGGTGCGACCGCACTTAACACGCGGTGGACCGATGCGGAGAACGTGCCAACGGTCAGCCGTCCGCTCCGAGATAGGGCCGCCAGGAATGGCCTTACAGAACTGCTTCTTGGTCAGGTAGTTCGAGAAAGGGTTTTCTGTCGTCATATCGTCTCTGAAGTCGCCGTCTAGCGACAGCGTATGACGGTCTTTGGTCGAAAGCCTTAGGCTTTGCGCCCGGTTTTTTTCGATGGATTAACGGTCAGACTCTTGACGCGGCTGAAAAGAACACCTTCCTTGCGCGCCACTTGTTCACGTGCCGAGGTTATGCCAAGTTTCCTTCTGGCCATTAGTTCTTCGATAGCTGCCTGATATTTCTTTCCCTCTTCGCTACGCCTTGTCAGGCTACGCGCTTTCATCTCTGCGCCACCCTTGTAGCTTCCCAGACCTCGTTTCAAGCTGGTCGCGCGATCACGTGCCACTTCTTCTCCATATTGAAACTGAGTAACCATCCGGCCGTACTCAATCCCGACGTTGATCGCCTGACCAATGGTTTCGGCCATATCTTGCGAACAAATGGCCAGCCGGACACGACAGCAAGCCAGCAAGACGCAGTGTGCAAGCTGAACCTTCGGGGGTAGGCACTCGCCGCGAAGTTCTCTCTTGCGATCCTCGATCATCTTCAACCAACCGTCGACGACGTGGGAGTCTGCCTTCATATCGGGAAGATATTTCTTGAGAAACAAGATCATGGGTTCTCGAAAATGTTCTCGGATCCCTACAACCCCTGCCCTTGCAAACTTCGCCATGTCGTTAAGTTCGACCGAAAAGGCATCAGCATGTAAGCGCTGCTCTAGCCATTCGATCGCCTCAACGATCAAACGCTGCTCTACAGGGTCACGACTTAGGGCCTCCTCGAATCCTTGGGTCGGATATCGGTGATATCGGATGATACCCAACGCCCAAGCCTGGGGCCTGCCCAAGCCTTCGGTGAACCACGCCTCAATCTTCTCGCGCTCGCCGCTACCGCCGACGTATCTGGGCCGAGGCAAGCTACCTATACAAAGGCTATATTGATCGTAGATACCCTCGCCGGCGAGTAAGTCACGATCGAAAGGATCACCTTTGCTCATCACGCCCCCATCTCCACAACCAAAGCCCTCTCGCCCGAAAGCAATCTCCTGAGCCACCTGTCCCATTTGTCGAGCGCACGGCGCTTCTCGTCATCGTATGAATGGCGGTCGTAGACCCGAGTAACTCCTGGCTCCACATGATTCAATACGCGCCCGATCACGAAACGCTCAACGCCAGCCGAGGCCATCTGTGACGCCGCTGTCCGGCGTAGATCATGCGGTGAGAATCCATTGACCTCAAGTGCGTCCTCCTCGCGCTCCCGCGCTCGTCTCAACGAGAGAGCCAGGGCCGCCCGGTGCATCGGCTGGTTGTCGCGCGGAGAAGGAGACACGAACTTCGATACCCGTGGAAGGCTTGTTAGAATTGACCGCGCCGTCTTATTGAGCGGCACACGATGTGCCAGACCGTTCTTAGCCTTCTCCGCAGGAAGAGTCCACCAGCCTTCCTTCAGGTCGATCTCGTGCCACTCGACCGCGATCACTTCGCCCGGCCGCTGAGCGGTTACAAGGATGAGTCGCAATGCCGCCGCCGTATGCTCGCTGAAGTGAGGACCGTCGAGAGCCATCCAAAACATTCGGATCTCGTCGCTTGACAGCACTCGATCCTTTGAGCGTTCCTCGCCAGGCTTCCTGACCAGCGCACAGGGGTTGGACTCCAGAATGTCCCGTCGGATGCCAAAGTTAAAGACTCGGCGGAGCAGCTCGAAGAGTCGATTGGCGCCGATTGGCGCCGTCTTTGCCTTTTCCTCGATCAGCGCGATGACATCGCGGCGACGAATATCGGCGGCGCGGAAGTGCTTCCACTCCGGCAGAGCGTCGCGACGTAGGATTCTTTCGTACTCGGCGAAGCCCTTCTGCCGCTGAGCCTCGATAGAGAGGTACTGCTCGACGAGGTCGCCGAACGTGGGGTCGCCGCGCCGCAGTTGCTTCACGCCGAGCGGATCTTCGCCGCGGTCGATCTTTCGGCGGAGCTCCTTGGCGTGCTCGCGCGCCGCGGTGGCGCTCCACGCTGGCCAGGCACCGATCGTGAGCCGTCGCTCGTGGCCATTGACGCGGTAGTTGACCACGAAGGCCCGCGCCCCGCCCTTGGTCAGCCTCAGGCCGAAACCGGGGACGTCTTCGTCGTAGTGGATCTTGTTCCCGCGTTCCGGCAAGGGAAGCCGTTTGATGGCCTTTTCGCTCAGTCGCATGAGTCAGCCTCCGTAGCGTTCTGTGTCCGCTATGTGTCCGTACACTGACGCGCCCAGTCTGGCCTATTATGGCTGTGAATGCCTGGTTGGTCAAGCCTATAATGCTGTTAATAAGTAAGTTATGGGATACACTGGCAGCGAGTGTCTTCGGCTGTCTTTGCTGTTACCCTGCTTCACACGCAGGAGGTCCGGAGTTCGAGTCTCCGCGCGCCCACCAATGTTTTCAATGAGTTAGCTATTGTCGGCAAAGGCCGATTCGCTGGATGTCCACATGGACTTCGGTTCACTCCCTCTAAACGCTCCAGAGGACCGCCGCAAGGGCGGGGGAGTTCCCCCTCATAAAAGTCGCCGTAGCCGCTCCAGGCCAACCGCAGACCGCTAGATCAACTCGATTGCTGACTGTCTCTGTGGTCGTCCGTGCTCCCCTGGTGCCAGCCGTGCAGCTCAAAAGCCTGGCTGAGAATCGACCGGGGGTGGGGAGGTAGTCAATCGAAAGCACCGGGCGCAGTCGTCCTGTGGGCGTATATGTCGGGAGTCTCTACTCTGCTGGCTCCGGACTACTCCGCCCACTCGGGCGGCTCATCAGTAATCCTGATCGCACTATTCTTTCAATTCCTCCACTTGCCTGCGCAGGTCGTCAAGCGATTTCGAAACTTGATGTGTGGTTCTCTGGATTTTTCCGACCTCTTCGCTCAGGGCCGCGACTGCGAAGTACAAGCACCCCAGGGAGACCAGACCACATAGCATGAGGATCTCGAACCAACTCATGGAGACACCAGTGAGCCGGGGGGGGGTGACCCATCTTGGATATCCCGGCAAGGCCAGCATAGCCGAGTCGCGGCTGCGCTGCAACGGTCTTCGCACCGCTTTCAGGTTGGATCCTCCTATCTTCGCCGGTGCGGCCTTCAGATCGGGTCTGATCAAGGCGTTCCGGGCCGCTCCAACTCGCGAAACCTCATGCGATCCCGATATCTCGACAGGTATCTGCCGGAGGCCTCTAAGTGCCTGCTTCTCGCTAGCCTTAGCTCTGGCGGTAGCTGAAGTTCCTACGGTGCGATTGAGAGGATGAGAAGTCTTAGATCCGCGGCTCTGTCGCCGCCGTTGCATCGGCGATTAGCTTGGAGCTAGTCACTGCCGAAGCGGTAGAGGGATCCCTAGCGGGAGCCGACGAGTTGCCTGGCCAAGCGGAGATTTTCCGATATGCGGGGCGATTCGGACATCAATGCCGCAGCCTGCTCGAAACGGTGGAGAGCCTCGGAGAAACGGCGCTGCCTCATCGCGATGGCGCCGAGATCATTGAGCGTCATGGCCTCCGCCTCGATCAGCCGTGGCCCCGGAACAAGGCGGCGCAAGGTGGGTCCGATCGCGACGAACGCTTTCATGGTGTTGGGATCGGGGAAGGTGGCGCGGACAGATGCGGTGAAGGCCAAGTGCAAATGAAAAAACGCGGAGAAGCACAGCACCGGCCAGGCCGCGGCACGCCAGCGTCGCCATCTAGTCCCAGTCGGCAGAGCGCAGGACCCCGCAAAGGCAAGGATCATGAACTGCGGCAAAAAGTCCTGGCCGTAACGGCGAGCCGCTGCGACGAACGTCAGGAGAAACAGAAACGCTGTCCCGCCGGAGAGAGCCACCGTTCCTAGAAAAACCCAGGCCGGAACAAAGGAAGTGTCCCGTCGGGAGAGACGCCACGCAGTGATCCCGGCCAGGAATAGAAACGGGGATGCGAGGAGTAGTGACGACATGTTATCCGCGCGTTTCGTCGCCCGGCGAGGCTGCCAGCCCTCGTGAATGATCCAGGGAAAATCGCTGCTCAAATGGGGCGCCGAGACAACGTAGTGGAGGAAGTTCTCTGGTATCCGAGCGAGCTTGGTCATGCGAGGAGCCTTCGGCCCGAACAGGTGGGTCATCCCGAAATCCAACGGCGATGCGAAACGGGCTTGGTTGTAGGCCGCCATCAATAACCCACATGCCACCAGCGGAAGCCCGAGGGCAGCGAGCTGCCGCAGTCGCCTGCGGAGAGGGAGTCGACGAGACTGCTGGAAGGCGCACAGTCCGGCCAGCAGGGCCCCACCATGGAGGGCGTACGTGACCCTCGTTGTCAAACTCAATCCGGCAGCCAGTCCGGCGGCGACAAGCCACCAGCCAATCCCTTGCTCGAGGTAGCGCAGGAAGAACAGCAAGGAAGCGAGCATCAGCAACATAGCGATGGAGATGCTCTCGTGGTAGATGGACGCATACCAAGCCAGCATCGCTGACGGCGTGCCGAACGCGAACGCCAAAACGAACCACACGCAAAGTCCCTTGGAGGCGACGGGGAACCAAAGCCGGCGAAGTGTGATGATGATCTCGAAAAACACCAGAGCGCTCAGCCATCCGGCCAGCAGGCAAGCCACGCGATCGGACAGGACCACGTCGAACAAATTGGCGGCAGCGTGGAGCACGGCCGGGAAAGGCCCCCATTGCAGGTAGTACTTGTTCGCGAAGGGAACGAGGTCCTGAAGGGTTGAGGTCGGGATGACGTGAAGGCGGCCGGCCAGGAAAGCGTCGGCCTGGAGGTTGTAGTAACCCATTAGGTCACTGAAGTCCAACCGGCCCCACGTGCCAATGACGGCATAGGCGAGTCCAAGGCCGATCGCCAGAAGCAGCTTTTCGCGCCAGGAGAAGTGCGGAGAGATGGAGGGCGCGGCTCGCGTGGGCGCTTTTGGGGAGGGTCGGGATCGGCGCTGCCGTCGAGGGGCCATCGCGTGGAGTGTTCAACCAGGATTTCCGTTTTGGCGGCCCTAGTTTAGGTAGGGTAGCCTAACCGGAACTGCGCTGCAACCGTTCTCTGTCTTCCTGCCGCGTTCAATCCTCCATTATACGTCCGCCCGGGGCGTCAAACCCTTGACTCCACCCCCAACTGGTCTAGTTTTGCTCCGCCGAGGTGGTCTAATTTTGCTCCGCCCTTGACAGATGTCGGTCGCCAGCGTGAAGCGTTTGTGGTCCGCCATCTCCAGACCCCGGTCCCACGTCAGCGATCGATAGAGTTCGCTACGGTAACATACTGCCATCAGGCGTAGAAGTGCAGGCCCAAGCCGTTGAGCGGTTTGTCCTGACACCAGGAGAAGAGCGGCGTTTCATTCGCTCTCGACAGGCGATCGGCGATCTCGGTTGGCCCAAGATAGTCAAAGAGTAGGTTTAGTGTGCCTTCGGGACGTGCGCGCCTTGATACTTCTCACCGCAGGTGCGGCGGTCACGTCGATCGTGCCCCCTCGATGGGACGCAGTCATGGCCCGAGGTCTTCAAAGGGCCTCAGAGAAGCTCTTCCCGGCAAGAATCCGCAACCTGGGTGAGATGATGGCACGGGTCTTGCCCCATGAGTCCCGTCCCGGAGACCCACGTGACACCGCCTTGGACCACTCCGTTATGCGCCTGGAGGACATGTTAGGCAGGACAAGGGGGCTAAGCGTCCGAGGCTGGCATCCGGAGATTGAGATCGAGGGCCTCGAGCATATCCGATCAGCCTTGTCCCGGGGACGAGGCGTCGTTGTCTGGAGTATGCGCTTCTCCAGTGCCACGGTGCTGAAGCAGGCCTTCTATCACGCTGGGTTTCCGTTGGTCCACCTCAGCCGAGTGTCGCATGGTGCTCCTTCCGCCACGAGAGTGGGTCTCGGCATTGTCGCTCCGCTTTACTGCCGCCCGGAGAACTCCTATCTCGCTGACCGTGTTTCTATTCCGATGGACGGCTCGGTAAGCTACATCAATACTCTCAAACGCCATCTGCGGAACAATCTTTGCGTCAACATATTCGGCGAACATACGGGACGTCAGAATGCCCCAGGCACGTTATTCGGAGCGCAGAAGCAGTTTGCGCTGGGAGCCCCTTCTCTTGCCTGGGCGGAAGATGCCGTGCTGCTGACTGCCTGTCCACTACGTACCGGCCCCGTCAGGTACCGGGTCGTCGTGGGCGAAGAGATACCGGTAGATCGATCGATAGGCAGGAAGGAATTTGCGAGAAAGGCTGTCATCGAGTTCGCACGCCGGCTCGAAGCGCGGATTAAGAGCGCCCGGCGGATTGGCAAGGCTGGTCGTACTGGGCTCCGCCAGACGCCTAGTTCCGCGGCCGCGAACAGGACTAAATCCCATGAAAAGAACCACAAAGCGCCCCGTCCGCGGATAGCTGTTGAGATATCGCGTTCGCACTAGTAATCGAGCACTACCAAGGCTCCGGAAGATATCCCTAACCGAAAAGCCAAGTCTGAAAAGCTTCCTGTCTAGCTCCCCTCACCCTCCGGCTCAAACTCCTCCAGAATCTTCTCGCCCTCTTGCCCCAACGTGGGTCAAAGCACGACCTCAGAGCAGTTGCGCTCCTGTCAGCGGTCTGGTTCCGCCGACCCCGAGTGGCCTTCTTTCGGCGCGGCGTCGTGGAACCCGGGCCACTGTATTGTTAGACTGGAAGCCGTCAAGAGCCGCACGGCCGTTCCGCCATGAAGCCTCTTCTTTCCGCCGCCGCGGTCGCCTCCGCATTCACTGCGGTCGCGAACACGGTCTGGCTTTTCTATCAGAGGAGTGGGGGACGCGTACGGGATACTGGTTTCGGCGAGCTTTTCACCGCCATTTGCCTGCAATTCGGCATCGATCCCCTGCACTCGCTCCCGGACATTGTTCACCGTCATCGTGACCTGTCGAGTTGGAGCGAGATTCCCGTCTTCCTGCTTCTCGCAACCGCGGCCAACATCATCATCGGACTGGTCGTGGCTCAGGTCTTCGGTCTGATCTCGGCGGGAGTAGCAAAGGTTGGCGGTCCTCGATTACAAGCCCTACCGAAGACATTCGCCGTAGTGCTTTGCTTGGCTCCCGCCGTCGTCATCCCGGCCATCACGCTCGAACAACTCGGACGCCAACTTGGTCATTGGATTCTAGTCACACTCATGCTGGCGGGCGCGGTGCTCATTCTTGGTGCAGCTTTCGGCATGTTGTGGTTTCGCTGGGATGACGCCGAGCGCTTTCTCGAGAAGCGGCTCCGGGCCGTTGCAGGGCTCCTCGTTGCCCTTGTGATCGCCGTCATTGCGGTCAAGGCCGGCACACCTGCCAAGCCCGTCGCTCCCGCCGGCGCGCCTAATATCCTCCTCATCTCCATCGACTCCCTGCGCCGTGACCACCTCTCCGCATACGGCTACAAGCACCCGACCTCCCCACACATCGACAAGCTGGTCCGCGAAGGGGTTCGATTCGACGTGACCGTCGCCCCGACTACCTGGACCCTGCCCTCGCATGTCACCATGCTCACCTCCCTTCCCCCGCGACTGCATGGCGTCCGCGACGTTTATGAACGCTTCTCCAGTGACGTGACGACACTCGCGGAGGTGTTGGCGGACGCTGGGTACGCGACCGCCGGCTTTGTTGCGGGTTCCTTTCTCAGCTCAACCCACGGTTTTGCACAGGGCTTCGATCACTACGACGACTACACGATCCTCAACCGCACCCGGCAAGAGACCCGAGGCCCAACGTCCCCGACCTCTCTCGGCCTGGTTCGCCGCTGGCTCGGACGGCGCGGCGACCCCGACCGCCCCTTCTTCATCTTTCTCCACCTGTGGGACGTGCACTACGACTACGTGCCGCCGCCGCCCTACGACACCATGTTTGATCCCGACTACAGGGGTGATATTACCGGCAAGCTCTTGAATCCCAGAATCAACCGCGACCTACCCCAGCGTGATATCGAGCACCTTGTCGCGCTCTATGACGGCGAGATTCGCTATACCGACGAGCACCTCGGCAAATTGTTCGACCTGCTCGCCGAGCGAGGCGACTTGGATAAGACGATTGTCGTCATCACGGTCGATCACGGAGACGAGTTCCTCGAACACGGAGCAAAGGGGCACGGCAAGTCGCTCTTCGACGAAGTTCTCCTGGTCCCTCTCGTCATCCGATATCCCCCGCGGATACCAGCGGGCCGTGTCGTCGAGCAGCAGGTCCGCCTTCTCGACATCGGTCCGACGATTCTTTCCCTTACCGGCATCGAGCGTCCGGAAAAGTTCGGCGACCAGGGCGCCGCAGCGAGCGCTTCTCGCGACTTGATGCCAATCGTTCTTGGCCAGGCTCCGAACGAGCCCGGCCTCCTTGCTTTCGGACACCTACGTCGGGATGTCGTGTCGATTCGCACGGAAACCTCCAAGCTGATGCGCCACACATCAGCTTCGATGACACGCCGATACGATCTCGTCAAAGATCCGGGTGAGCAGTTGAACATCCACGGTGACGAGGATCCGCACACCGACACCTTGCTCCACGAATTGCTCGATCAGTGGTGGAGTGGAGATGAACAGGGGCCACTACCCACCGAGTTGGATCAGCGCCAGATCGAAGTCTTGCGGTCCTTGGGATACTTGCAGTAGCGGGGAGACCAATCCCGCGGCGCATGCGCTTCTACACCGAAAGCACCGCGAGTTTGAGGACGGACAGATCGTGGCGACAGTTGCAGATTACGCCGTCGTCAGAGAGCTTGTTTCCGATTTCATCTCAGATGGCCTTGAGGCGACCGTTGCTCCGTCAATGCGGGAAACCGTTGCGGCGGTTGCGGATCTCGTCGCAGAACAATCTTTCAAGGGTGCTGGTGTCTCAATGACAGCGGTTGCTAAGAAGCTGGGACTCGACAAGAGCTCTGCTTCAAGGCGAGTCTGGGTAGCGATCAAGAGGGGATACCTGGAAAACCTCGAAAACTATAAGGGACGGTCAGCCAAGGTGATTCTCGGTGACCCGTTGCCTGATGATGTCGAGATACTTCCTCATCCTGACAAGCTGGCGGACGACCGTTGCACTGTTGCAGCATGATCTGGGGGGTACTATACCCCCCTTTTCCTTCCTGAATGACCTTCTGAACCTACCTCTCCAGATCAATGCAACACCGCAACACTCCACTCAATGGGCAGTCTCCAGGGCGGCCCCCGGACCATCAATCTGGAGATCAAGGTGCTTCGGCAGATTCTGAAAGCCTACAAGCTCTGGGCAAGGATTGCCGACGACTACAAACCTCTCACAGAGAACACCCGTGGTCCTGGACAGGCACTTGCTGACTAGCAGGAGGAGAAGCTGTTCGCAACAGCCAGGGGTAAACCACGTTGGGAGGTTGCCTACTACGCTGCGCTCTTGGCTGCGAATACGACTGCCAGAGGTTGTGAACTGAAGAGTCTTCAACTCAAAGATGTGGACCTGATGGAAGGACAGATCCATATCCGCAGTTCCAAGACACAAGCGGGCGTTCGGGTTGTTCCCCTGAACAAGACTGCTCTGTGGGCCGTTACAGCGCCTAGGGAGGAGGGATCCCGGGTACGCAGGACCCATCCCCCGAGGGGCTCAGTATTTCGCCTGGCGCGCAGGAAAACTCCGCGAATGCGGGCCGCTCGGTGGCCTTGATCGCGGCCAGTACCGCAGGCACGATGTAGGCGGCCTTCGCCCCCTTGCGCACCAACTCACGGCGGCTGATCGACTTTAGATCAATAGTGTCCTGTTCGTCTTTCATAGATCTCTTCCTTAACCTGAAGTCCCTAGCAAACTACGATGATAGCAAACAAGCAGCGGAGAATCGCCAGTCGCCGGTCAAGCCGACCAATTCTGCGTCCGTGACTTCGATTCCGAATTCGGAATGGCATCCCAGGCAGTGATACGTGATGTCCGCCAGCGGGTCCGGTTCTACCTCTTCCCAGTGACTGTCGCAACCGATGTCGTGAACAGAGGTTTTTAGTCCTTGGGCCATGGCTCAGACAGCGGGTTTTGAGAAGTAGGTCTTGACCAATTCTGTCTCCCGTTCCACGCACCAGATCAGAAACCCTTTCTTCCTCATCAGGTCGATGCCCGGAGCCGGAACGAAAGTGGTAATCAGCTCAACGATCTCAGTCGGCTTGACGCGCGCCGCCGCTTCGAGCACAGCGGTGACTGTCATACGGTCCTCATCGTCGGCGTCGCGCTCATCGATCGAAGCCACAATCTTTGCATCCTCAAACCAATCGGGCTGGTCCGAGAAATATGATGCTGTCTCGGCCCCACGATACCTACTTCCCCACCTTCACCAACACCGAACACTGATGATGCACAGCCTGAAGATCCTCGGTCTGGAGGTTGACGTAACGGCGGGTCATTTCCAGCGTACTGTGACCGAGCATCCTCTGGAGACGAAACTCGCCACCACCGGACCGCACGTAGTATGTTGCGAACGTATGCCGTAGGGTGTGTGGGCTCATGCGCACTCCCTGGATCTTGAGCTTCTCCTGGAGCCACTTGAACTGCCGTTGAATGTACCGAACCGTGAGCCGGGAACCGTGCCGTCCACTGAACACGAGTTCGTGCTGGTGGTGCTGCATCCAGCGGAAGAGATGCTTGCGTAGTTCCAGAGAGAACGGAACCACCCGTTCACGTCGGCCTTTTCCCATCACCCGAACGGTGGACTGCTCCAGACTGATGTCGTCTCGGCTGACGCCCAGGACTTCAGAGATCCTGAGGCCGGAATCGAGGATGAGAAGCACCACAAGATGTAGCCGCTTGTGGCTAAAGTGCTTGGGTTTCCACTTGACGATTCGCCGAATCTGATCTGAGCCGAGCACAGGAAGCACTCGTTGCTCCGTCTTCGGCCCAATGACTTTCATTCGTTCCTGAACGTGACCTTCTTGGTGCATCCAACGGAGCCAGGCATTGATGCAGCGTAGGTAGGTGTTGATGCTGACCGGCTTGAGTCCGGCTTCTCTCAGACCGATTGCCGCGTCCTTCAGCATTTGCTCGGTCAATTGATCGCTTGGTAGCTCAGCGTCGATGTGCTGGCTGAAAGCGACCCAGGAGCACTTGTACCAGACGAGGGTCTTGGGTGTGACGTTGTGGAGGTATTTGCGTTCTCGGCAGAATTGCTTGAACAGCGTTGAAAGTTGGGTAGGCATGCGCTCTTTTTCTCCTTTGCCAGTGATGGCAGATCAAAGGAGCACGATGCCTAAGTTGTTGTTTTACAATGGCTTACGCAGTAAGTTGGTAGGCGCGGCAGGACTCGAACCTGCGACCCTCTGCTTAGAAGGCAGATGCTCTATCCACCTGAGCTACGCGCCCATATTTTCAAACCAGTACCTTACGTTAGTCCAGCGAGATGAGTCATGTTCAGTTCTGTTCAAAATAACCTAAACTTTTCGGCTCTTCCGGGTTTGTAGTGGGTAGGATTGACCTGCCCCCACAAGTTGTACCACTTTCTAAGTTAGGATCTGGGCCGTTTTCGGCGGGCGCAGGGGCGGAGCCCCGTAGCTCGCTGAAAACGGCTCGAATGCCTCCGGTGTCGGTGGCCGATAGCCCAAGGAACTATGCGGCCGTGGCGTGTTGTACTGCATTCGCCAACGCTCGATCAGCACCTGAGCCTCGTAGAGCGTGTTGAAGAT
>Ga0315336_1005386_pt1 | contig 14002 bp, 17 predicted proteins | sample ASW5metaG_FD_204512 | JGI IMG/M metagenome (GOLD analysis project Ga0315336, IMG submission 204512) | Ammonia-oxidizing marine archaeal communities from Monterey Bay, California, United States - ASW #5 | ecosystem: Environmental > Aquatic > Marine > Intertidal zone | place: USA: California...
AATTCCCGTATTCATATACAAAATCTATATAATCGCTTTGAACTAATTTATTGTTTATAAATATTGATATAGATTGATTATCTAATACAAATGTTATTTTGTTTTCTGTTTGTAAAGGTATATTATAGTCAGTACTTATAATATATGTTTTTTTAAGTGTGTTTTTACTATATCTATAAAATTGTATACCAATTCCTATTTTATCCATCAATATAATTTTAATCCCTTCGCTATTATTATCAGACCAATCTAAAATAACTTTTTTTTCATTATACCTATATGCTAAATTTTCTATAAATAATACCATATTTATAACAAATTGTTTTCCTAAACCAACATCGGTAACTGATAATTTATCCTTTAGTTTTTTTTCTGTTCGCCCATCTGCTTTTTTATCTAATAATTTCAACTTTCCTGGTATTTTTGCAAAAAGTTTGTAATATGATACTAAATTTATTATAATTAAAATTATAAATAATATTATAAAAACCAGTATTAAATTAGTTAATAAATATAGTGTTCCCTCGGTAATAATATACTTAACTATTATAAACGGTATTTTTAATATTCCTTTTTTATCTTCTAAAAATATATATCTTGAAGTGATTATTAATATTAATATTAATACAAATATATTAATCATATAATATTAGTTATAAATTATTTACAAATTTATTTGGACGATCCTTCTTCTTGATTAATTTTAATTATATTTTATGCTTTTGGACAATTTGATTTGAATTGAACCGGTTGATAATTTCTTACACCGCACGATCCCATTTGTGTATTTTCATGCGGAAGTGACAACTCCGGGTCAATCGGGTGTGGAAGACACGGACGATGATTATCGCGGAATAATATATTAGTATCAATGTGCCATTGAAATGGCAGACGGCCATTTCCAACATCAAATGATACTTGGTCCTGAGGATTTTGACAAAGCCATTCCCATCGGTTAATCCCGGTCCCACGCATATTGCAAGGCGGATTGTCCATGCGGGTGTTTTCTTGGGGCTGATAGCAGTCCTTGAAATTATGAAGATCGCAAAATTTGCTACAAGGTTGATAGCCTTTGTTATCGTCGTCGCTTAATATATAATTAAGTCGTTTGAGTTCGCTGTCCACGTCAACTAATGGTTTATCGGCACAGATGCTGCCGCCGATTTTCTGAAGTCGCACGCTTGGCGCGTATGGATAACAGCCGTCGCCGGGACAGAAAATTTTAGGTTCATTAACTTGGTAGAGTCCTGGACCCATGGCTTCTTGAGTGCTTTCTAAAATGGCACATTCATCATAGGCGTTTCTACTAAAACTCATTATATACTATATAATATTTTATTTCTAATTTAATATTTACGTGTTCTATTATATTTTTTTATACTTTGTCGTTTTACCTACACTGCGGCGTTTTTTGTACCTTATAGGTTTGTAAGTTTATTTAATTCATCCCCAACGTATTTGTTCGGTTCATCTAAAAATCGGTCTTGTATGATTTATCTAACGTGTATTATCCTTTATGGATAGAATTATAGATTATTTAATAAAATTGATTTAATTAGTTATTATTAAATATTATCAAAGCAACAACCAACCAAACCTCAACAAACAAAACAAACCAAAACAAACAAACAAACAATGATGAAAATCAAAGACATGGCGAACTTCGTGTTCCAGATTACCTACATCTGGATTTTCTGGATTATCGTGCACTGGGTTACCGCTCAACTCTACCAGCACTTTTGCGCGCATAGGTCCTTCGTGGGCTTCTTCACCATGGTCTTTCTCACACCGGCGCCCCACTGTAAAGCACTATGGTGGACGATGGGTGTGTCCAGGGACAACATCATTCAAATGTGGGTGGTGCTCGGCACATGGTGTATGTCCAGACTAACGACCAGACTAACGACAGCAACAAATCACCAGGACGAGGACGGCGAACATCACCAGGACGAGGACGGCGGCGACGATGACGGCGAAAATCACAAGGACGACGAAAACATAGATTGATGCGCACAATGTATCTGAAAACTAATAAACAATTAATATATTATTTTATTTTACAGTATATCCTCTACATTCTGTCATCTTTACTAACTTACTAATCTAACTTAAAATTGATTAAATTTATAAATTATAAATAAATTATAACTACATTAAATACAACGATGACATACGACAACGATTCCAAGATTCTTCAAATGATTATTAACAGTTTAGAGAAACATTCTCAGTTACATAAGCATTTTGCGGATTATAAGAAAACACCAATGTACCATGGTTACGAGTATGTTTGCCATGAGAGTGGATTCGTCATGAAAATTAACAAAAAAAAAGGAGACCGGTTGTATTTTAATAGTAAAGAATATACCGGTTGGGCATGGGATCCTATAAAACGAATTGTAATATTCTCTACTAAAACAAAACAGGAACCATCCACTAAGAAGAATACATTTATCAAAAATATAGACGATATTGTAATTTATTGGTAAGTATATAGTTTTAGTAACATTAATCTAATCTTATGAATTAGGTATTAACGTATGTTTTTATTTGTTCTATACTATATTTAACACTTCAACACTTCCATCTTTTCTGACAGTGGTTGCATGTTACAAACGTGGTCATAGGTTCATCCGCGCCTCGGGTCTGTGCTTGGTAAAAAGTACAGTTTCGTTTCTTACACCTATTGCATTGATAAATGTCGGTCTGAACATCGGGAACCGGCTCGAAGATTCTATTGACGCGCTCATTCTTTAATTTAAGTAATTCTTCCCACATATCGGGACACAATTCCGAATGACTAAGAGATCCTATTTGTTCTAAATTAATATTATTGGTACGTATACGATATAACAAGGTGCTTTTATCCAAATTAATATTTGTCAGTATACTCTGTATTTTGTTTAAATACAAATTTTTGAATAACCGATTTTCCCAAGACCGTATAATATCTTTAGATATGGCTTTTTGTATTGTATTATTATAAATACTTTTTTCTATAATCGCAGATTTATCATAATCATTAATTAAATTATTTAGTTCTTGAATAATATTGCTACGTAAGGTCATTTTAATTATTATAAATCAATTCATTTTTATATAAAAATTGATTTAAATAATATTATATAAAATATGATTGACCCACAAATTTATATGGATATGAAGAATGGACATTACGCCGCCGCTATAAAAGTCCTCGCGACGCCTGGATTCTATAACCAATTGGGTCACGAGTCGTCCATGTGGACACGGGGCAACACAGCGTTCGTTTCACGCGGAGGAGCAAGTTATTCGCCTTAAAAGACCGACCAAGGAAAAAATAATAGTGTCAATACGGATAAGTAATGGTAAATTTGTAGAATCAAAACCCTGCGAATCGTGTCGTCGTAAGTGTATGATGAATGGATTTACGCACACATATTTCCATGATAACGATGGAAAATTAATATACGGTAGACTATGCGATTTAGACTCAAAATGGAGCGGAGGGAGAAGACGACGCTCATAAGATTATTATGTCTCGTAGTGTCCACCTATTTCAGGCCCTCCCTTTATAATTCGTTTAAAAAACACATCGGAATTAGATATACTGGTCTTTTAGTATCGTAGTTATATTATCCATATTTATATAACAGAATTATTAATTATTTAGATCCTAACAATACTATTTTTTTAAAATCGGAATAATCAATATATCTCGTCTCCCACATATGATTACAATTACATTTTATAATGGTTTGATTACAATCTTCACACAGTCCCTCCTCTATTTTTCCATGAATACGACAAGATTGTGTAATAATATTATTATATAAGTTTTTGGAACATTACATTTTTTTAAACTTATTAATCATTGTATTTATTTCAAAATCAACAATGCTCGGAATTTTACCATCTTCGTCTAACATATTTATGTAATAAGGGCGTAAAGGATTACTTTCGGATAATTGATAGGATGTTCGCATTTCTTCAACATGATTCAAATATTCCTTTTTATCTACTTTTTCAGGTTTAGTTAAATAGATATCCCAAATCAAAATATTACCAGCTTTAAACATATTTTTAGTACTAATACATAGTAAATCTATTAATAAATTATCGATATAATAATTTTTTATATTTTGGGGGCGTCCAATAGTAACTCCATGCGTAAACGATAGTATCATCCAAGCTTCAGGATGTAAATTGGGAGATATATTATTATTATTATCACTGAATTCTATATTGCGATTAGTCATTGTCTTGTCTTTATACGCGGGAACGATGATTGCATTTTTTTTAGAAAATGGTAAGTTTCCCCTATAGTGTTTTTTTATATAATTTATTAAATAGGATGGCTTGTTAATATCGTATTTATCAATCCATATTTTAAGATGACCTTGGAATTCGCCCCTACATGTCTTATTCTTTTCATTTATCCAGCCTTTTATATGACTCACGGTAATTTCAACTTTAACGCATCCTAAATATGGTATACAAACGCCAATTTGTGGACATATTAATGATAAAATTTCGCCTTTGTCATTATATAATACTCTTGTAATATCTTGATAAGCCATCATATATACATGTCTTTTATCTGTTGTATTAGGATATTCTTTCCATCTAAACTCCGGCCACCACCCTCGCATCATACGAGTACCTTCATAGTCCCGCTCATGATTTCCTAACATAGGGATTGAATTAAAGTCGGGCGTGCCAAATAAAGAATTATATCCTAACCCATGCCCTATAAATCCCGAAGGCACTGAATATTTAGTAATTGGAGGCGAATGGCTTTTTAAATTTAACTTTCTACGAGCATAAATCAACCAATTTGGATCCCATAAACTTCTTCTAAAATACCTATGATAAAATGAATGATATATGTATATTATAACTAATATTAATAAAATTATTATTATTATAGTAGTAATTTTGTTTTTCTTAAATAGTTGTTTGGTTATAACCATTATATTTTATAAAATATAATAAATAATAACATAATTAATACACATATAAAATCAGGTAACGATTCAAGAACTACTGCTGGTATATGATATAAAATTCTTGTGAATAAAAACACTTTTAATATTTCAATATTGTTAGTATATATACAATACCCAATAAACAGAAAATTAGTCATATGTAAAATTAACAAAGACCATGATATATATCTGGCATTTATCTGAGTTTCTATATCTTTTATTATTTTGGGTAATTTATGATTTATCTCACAAAATGTTTTCTTACAAAAATACTTTTGATATATAATCATAGCCATGAAATAAGAGAGGTATAGTAAAAAATAAATAAATATGCCGAATAATAAAACGTTATTAGTAATACTCATTATAATATATATTATATATTATATAATATAATGATATTTAAAATAATTTTAGGTATATTATATATAGTTATATTTATAGTATCTATATTAAAAACTATTAAATATTGTACAGAAGAAGTTCCAACATATTCGGATGGATTTAAATTAGGATTATCCAGACAAAAGGTATTTCTACATAATATCGGTATGACGTATGTGTTATTTTATTTATTACTATCGTATTATTTTAAAATGCCACATAGTGTAAGGATTGTATTTTATATATTTTTGATAAATTATATAATATTATTGCCCAATTCAAGTCGTTTAAAAAACTTATCTGTGGATAAATCAAGATTAGCATTAATTGTTAGTCCATTACCAATATTATATTTAATGTATAATATAAATAAAATTAACTATGCTAAAGAAATCTGTATACTATACTTTACCATTATTTGCTTACTTCCTTTAAAAAGCGATATTAAAAATTTGATATTAAATCCATTAAAAAATAATAAATGTCCATTTAATTAAAATTATATATTAAATATATATAATGAAATCGTGTATATTGTTATTATGTGTAATTTTAGTATTACTTATTTTATATAATCAAAACATATTAATTATTGAAAATTTTGATAATAACGACGATGATTATAATAGTAAATATCCCGGCGCAAGTAAAGAAGTACACAAAATGATGGACACCGATTATCCGGATGATATTCCTAAAGCTCTCAATGTTGATTACGATGATGAATTAGAAAAAATAGCTAAAAAAAAATACAAAAAACAAATTAATACAAAACACACAGAGGACCAACGCGACATGGGCCAACGCGACATGGACCAACGCGACATGGGTCAACGCGATATGGGCCAACGCGACATGGACCAACGCGACATGGGCCAACGCGACATGGGCCAACGCGACATGGGCCAAAATAACGATATAATAACAAATGATAGATTAACTAAAAATACACAGATAGATTACGAATTCAAACGCAAAAATTATAGAAAACCATTTAATACTATACCTAATATTAATACTCCTGAGTTTGAACCGATTCCACCGATTGTTTCAAATTATCCTAAATATGTATTAGTTCCTTTAGCCGACACTAACGGTGAACAAATTATTCAAACCAGAGATTTAGCAAATATACCAAATAAACAAAAATCTTGCTTTATACGACACGACGCGAAATGTCCTAGCGAAGCATCATTTAATTTTGGATTACATCAAAACAAAGCGGCCGTAGCAAAAGCTTTCGTATATCAGGGTAAAATAAACAAAATATTAATAATAGACACAGGCTCAAATTATAATGACAAAAATCCACCAAAAATAACCGTACGTGACCAAAACGGCGAAGGCGCTATATTGGAAGCAAGTATAATCAATGGCGAAGTAGTTAAGATTGATGTTATTAATGGCGGAACTGATTATACTAATCCTAAAATAATAATAGAAGAATCGAAATACTCTCTGTGTTGTAATTATCCGCCGGCGGGAATATATTAACTAATTTAATACTACTATCTAATTGTATTACAAGTTACTGTATAATTTAAGTATATTTTCCTTTAATTCTGTTGGAATCATATCAAAGTCAATCATTTTTTTATTATGTTCGTATTTTTGTTTGATAGTGTCATCCTTTAATAATAATTCTAATTTATCGGGGTTTTCCGTCAATCCCTGCGCCGTCTTCCTACCTAATCGTGGTTTTATCGCCGGTATATTATCGGATTTATCCCCCATCAATATTTTTATCAATAAATCTTTCGCAGGGTCGCCAACGCTTTTATCCTTCAAAGACCTACCCTTAAGATCAAATATATCAATGTTTGGTTTAATTAATTGCAAATAGTCATGATCGCTTGTGTATATTACGATTTTTTCATCTACAAAATGTTTTGTCGATACGGCGATTATATCATCCGCCTCACAGTTTTCGCAATATAATACTAAATAATTATCGTATCGTAAACACAATTCATTTATAATATTCAGAGCGTTTTTGAATGCGTACGATACATAATTATTATTAGCGCGTCCTTCCTTATAAGAGGAGGCCATGCCCATACGCCAAATATCTTTTCTGGAACAATCGCGCGCAAAATATATTTTTAACACAGGATTATCTTTTTGGTATTTTTCTATTATTGAATTAATCATTTTAATAAAAAGGTCTTTAAATTTATTAGTAAATTCTGCAGAACATACTAATGCTTCGTTGATTTCTTGTTCTGGTTTAGCTAACTTGTACCAATTCAATAAAGCGTGATATCTATAAAATATTATGTAACTGGTGTCAAAATATATAAGCATTATTAATTATATAATGCTTATATTTTTATATAAAATATATTCTGGATTGCGATATTAATTTAATTATTTAATTATACATATATTTATTTTTATCCTTATATAAATTACACTCGTCTATAATATTTGATATCTCTTTTGTATTATTATATAAATTATCCACGTCGTATAAATACTTTAAAAAATATTGTTGTAAAAAACATATAGTCAAATTATCTATCTCTTTTATTTTTTCATATAATTTTTCAAATTTAGTCTCCTTTGGGAAAAAATTATTATATAATTTTTCTATTTCATTTCGTTTACAATAATCAAATTGTATAATCTCATCTATTCTGCCCGGTCTCTTAAGAGCACCATCTAATTTATTGCGATAATTAGTTGTCATTATAATCAGTTGTCCTTTTTTAGGTTCTATTAATCCATCCAACGCATTAAGTAATCCACTAAAGGACAAGCTATTTTTATGATCCGTTTTGTCTCTTTTTTCAAAAATAGAATCAATATCTTCTATAACTAATATAGAATCCTTTGGAATTCCGCGAATAGTTTTAAATAAATCTCTTTCCGTATATTCCGGAGTAATATTTAAATAAGCTATATTCTTATTCAGGGATGAACCTATCGCTTTAATCAAAGTTGATTTACCTGTGCCAGGCGGCCCCTCAAATAGATAACACTTTTTATAGGTTATATTAAGCTTGTCATACAATTCGCGCATAGTAGTTGAAAAAAACTGATTTAGAGATTTTAATATATAATCAACTTGGGTATCAGGCAAATACACGGTGTCGTACGATCTTTTATTTATTCGGGATAATATTGTCCATCTCCACTCGTCCCAAATAAATAACTTAATTTTATTTTTTTGGAGATTTTTATCTAAAAATATTTGATTAAACCATATATTGGAATCATGGTATAATTTGTTAATTATATCATTGTCTCCATTTTTTATATGTATAACCAGATGATAATACATACCCGAATACTCGGAATGATGATTACCGATACGATTCATTTTTTTTTCTAACAATATTGGTTTTACTAATATACTATATCCTTTATAATCAACATTAATGCCGTTGTATGGGATTTTTGGATAAATACATAAATTATCATCTTCGTCCACGTCTTGACTTTCGTCATACTCATCATGGGTTTTAATACCCGTACAACGATGATCAATTATGACGGATTTATTTTTACTTAATGTCATCAAATATATATTTACTTTCTTCTCAAAATCCGAATCAGGTATACATATAGCTTTAAAATATCCATCATACGAGTCGTCAATATTAGTAATAGTATTAAGTGATAAATCAACCATTTAATATATTACACGCGTTTTTTTTAAATAATATTTATATATTATATATTAATACAAGTTATATACCGCTATCCGAGCGGTTGTATTTTTGAAAAATATAACATCTTTCAGGAAGAAAACTCAATAAACTTATATTGTAACATTCAATAGAGATAAGTGAGAGATTTCATTAAAAATTTCCTCCGTTCTTATGGCGCAATTGGCCAGCGCACCAGACTTCTAATCTGGAGGCTATGGGTTCGAATCCCATTAGGAATATTATTAATAATTTTAAAATAATATATTATAATTATTTTATTATTATATATATATATATATATGAAACTTGAACAAAAAGATATTATGTGTATATTATTTGTATTTTTATTGCTCGTTGGTATATGGTTGTTTAATAATCATAATATAAGTGTATCGCCAGAACATTTTAATGATTGTGTATATAATACTATTGAAAACAATGGCTTTCCGCATAAATATAATAATGTAAATAACTTTTTACCCAATAATGGTAATAGCGTACCTGGTTCTAATGATAACTGCGTGACTGCTTTATCGCAATCTGAATTTTGCACACAAGGTCTAAATAAAGAGGTAAAGCCGTATGGTTATTTTAACCAGAACATTGGATACGTTCCAAAAGTTAATAATGTAGTTCATCCCGCGGTAAAGGCGGCATTAGATAAAGTTAAAAATCAACATTTGCATCATAACTGATTAAAGTACAATTGGACGCTCCAGCAAAAAGAGATTATGTATAAAAACGCAAACATAGATAAAAAATAAAAATAAACATGATCGTCAATATTTCGTAATAATAAGTAATTTATGTATGGCGATACCACTAATCTATTTACAATAAAAAAAATATTGTTGTAATACAACGCTTGTTTTACTAAATTTTGACATTTTTTATTATATTTTAATAATAGACACGACTGCTGGATTGGATTTGTTATTTCTCCGTAAAACATTCCAATAACCACGTATATTCCATATTTATTATAATATAATGAAATTAATGCTGGCAAACACGAAAGAACATGATATTCGCGTAGCTCATAACTCGAAACACCATCCTTACAAAAATAAGCTAAAAAAAACATAAAAAAATAATTTATCGTACTGTCATTCTGTTTATTTATGACGATTTCATTATGATACGGATATAAACAATATGAATATATAACTAATACAATACATTGAAATAACGATATTGCTGTGGATATATATTTCCTTTTTAATTTTATATACTGATATATTTTTTTTCACAGATAAAATATTCTTCATCGATACTATTATTTAATTTATTATCAATAAAACTAAACATAAAGTAATATATTATAAATAATAAGTAATATGATGGACACATGTTACTTATTATATAAATTTGAAAAGGCATTTATAATTGGTGTTATTAGCGACCAGAGGCCCTGCGACCAGAGGCCCTGCGACCAGAGGCCCTGCGACCCGAGGCCCTGCGACCAGATGCGGTGCGACCAGATGCGGTGCGACCAGATGCGGTGCGACCAGATGCGGTGCGACCAGATGCGGTGCGACCAGATGCGGTGCGAGCAGATGCGGTGCGAGCAGATGCGGTGCGAGCAGAAGATGCGGTGCGAGCAGATGATGCGGTGCGAGCAGATGATGCGGTGCGCGGCCCCGCGAGCCCCCACGCTCTCGCATAACGCTCAGGCGATCCCCACACTTCCAATAAGATATCTCTCCCAATAAGATTAAGATATGGGCTGCGATCTGATGGACTGTGATATGACGCGGCGTCAGCAGATGCGGCGTCAGCAGATGCGGCGCGCGCAGATGCGGCGCGCGCAGATGCGCTACTCTGAGCATCTTTAATTATATGAGTACCGTCTTTTATTTTATAAATCATTGGATTAATATCATCCAGTTTGTTAATTCTTATACGACGACATCTTAAATATAAATCTTCTGAATTATTATTAATATCTTCAACTTTATTATTTTTAAAGTAATTTATTTTTTTATCAGTCACCCAGACAAAATCACGGGCTACGGTAATAAATTTATTAATATTAATTATAAATGATTCTTTGTCTTTGTCCCCCCGCACCCCACGGATTGCGTCGGGAAAATAATTTAAACCTTTATATAATCCTGTAAAGGCGTTTATATATTCTTTGAATTCATTTTTATCTTTTTTAGATAATACAGCTACACCTTTTTTAAATTTGGATTTGTTATAATTACTATACAGGAATCTTAATAAATATAAACTACCTAAAATATATGGTATAGGTGTCAAACCGCCAATTATACCTCCAACTATGACAGCATTATCCATCGCTTTAATATTAATGTCAGGTTTAAGTACAGCGTCACCAATAATAATTTCAGGGGGGGTAAGTGTATTTATATATTGATTTATTATATCTAATAAAGTATTGTAATTAAAAAGTTCTTGCGTGATTGGATCTATTATTATAGTTACATCGTAATTATTAATTAAATATACTAGAGATGTTATATATAATTTTGTTAATATTTTAGTATTTATATACATTGTAATTCCAATAGCTTTACCACACGGGCGACATGGGCGAGTGTGCGTGTATTGCTTATTACCTACACGAGACTTCCAAGGCAACGGATCCTGTTTACAGGTATAAGCGTATTTCCCTCTTTTGGGGGAACACACATTATTACATTTAAAATACGATGGTCGCGTATCTTCGCATTCTTCATCAAAGTCATTATTATCATAGGGTTTGCCCATTATCCATTTACTTTTTCTCGTATATGGCAATCCTTTTTTTAATTGAGTTAATGCGACACTATATTTAACTGGGTCAACCGTGCCTATTTTTTCAGGGGTTGTTGAATAGTATCCATAAATATCAGACTCGCCGACATAAATATTATTAGTATATGTATAAATTTCGTCATCCGTACAATTATCTAAATTATATATAATTGGTAGATGTTTAAGTGGTTCATCTAATTTACATATAGATCCCCAAGCCAAATTATTCATTTGTTGTTTTTTTTTATTATTAGTATCACTAACTGCTTTTATAAATGCTTTTCCGTCTGATAACGGCTTATTTTTAGTATTATACATTTGTTCATAGTTTGTAAGTCTGTCACTATCTCTAAAAAAACCAACATCCCCAAAGTATTCACCTGGGTAACAATATTTCTTATCTCTTCTCCATATACATTTTGAATCAATATCGCAATCTTCTGGATTTAATTTATCTAAGCAAATAAGTTCATTAGGATTAGCCGCATCCATCGCATGTCTTGTCGGTTCGTCCTCCAGTTTTTTATTATTAGTATACATTTATTATATATTATATAATATATAATAATATATAATGTCAAAATGCATGATAAACGACAATATGGATAATTTATTAATAATTGTATTTATATTTATGCTATATGTATTAACCGACGATTATATTGTCGTATTAATAGTAACTCTAATATATTTATATATACTTTATACTAAAAATAATAAATTTACGAATAAAAATGATAAAATAGAACATTTTGAAAATATTTATAATAATGACACGGTCCTGTCTAAAAAAACCAGACAATATAAATCATACGAAGAAAGCGATAAAGAAAATCAAATAAAACAAATGTTTAATGACGATTATATATATAATAATAATAACAACAGAACATTTATAACATATCCTTCATCTTGTTCAAATTATTCGTTTACGACTGGCGCTAAACATAATTTAATTTCCCCCAACGACGCGATTTTGTAAGTAATTATCAAGGGGTATTCATTTTTCAAAAATAACTTGGTTTGGGACGATAAATTAGTACACTTTGTAAACATAACTAAATGTTTTAATAAAAATACACCCTGTGTCATATCATCGCTTTTCTTCTTAATGAAATTAACACCTTCGGATATATCGTTTTCTATAATTTCGTGTTCGGCCGAACCTATATCGCCAGTACAACTGAAAATTAATTTATTATTAAAGCTTTTAATTTCTACCTTATCGGATATATAATTCATATCACGACATAATTTTTGAAAATCACTTGACGGCATAGTTATTACCGAATCGAACATTAAATCCGGTATTTCAATTTCTTCATCAGGTATATCCATTAAATTGATGTGATATTTAGTTAAAGCATTTTTTTCACTATTCTCAATTAGTACTATTAATTTATTGGAATCATCTTTATCCACCATCAATGTCAATATGTCTTTATTACCGATTGTCTTAATGAGTTTAAAAAAATTAATCATATTAATTCCTAATTTAATATTATCCATTTCACAAGTATATTCTTGAAATTCGTGAGCATCCAGTTTTAAATGAACCAGAATAGTATGACTTGGATCCATAGCTATTAATTTAATTCCATCTTTATTCACTATGATATTCGCATCAGTTAGAATATCCTTTAACGACTCAATTAAAGTTCTAAATCCGGCTGATTGCAATGTTTGAATTTTAAATAACAAATTACTCATATAATTAATTTAACCGATTTTTTTTTAAGCAATTTTACGTAATAAAAAATATATTATAAATATATAATAATATATGAAGATATATGAAATAAGCTCAGTAGAATCTAATTTGAAAAAAAAAGGCTCTATTGATAAAATAGCTAAATCGCCTAAAAATAGTAACAAAATAAAATCACCTAAATACAATAGACCGATGCCACCTAAATACAATAGAATAGTGCCACCTAAATACAATAGAATATTACCGTATAAGCTTTGAGTAATCTATATCATTTAATGATACGGCTTATCATTTGGTAAGATGGGATGAACTTTGTATGGAATCACTTGATGATTCGGTTGATGGTATATCACATTGTAATTTACAATTTTTCATACCAACAACTCCTGACCAAGGAACACAAAAAGCATTACTTATTTTACATTTACACCCATTATACGAACTACATATAGCATTATCATCTTTTGAAATCATGGACATTATATCGCTTGTTCCTGAATTAATTCCATAGTAGTGTTTATCGCCAT
>Ga0315336_1005387_pt1 | contig 14002 bp, 12 predicted proteins | sample ASW5metaG_FD_204512 | JGI IMG/M metagenome (GOLD analysis project Ga0315336, IMG submission 204512) | Ammonia-oxidizing marine archaeal communities from Monterey Bay, California, United States - ASW #5 | ecosystem: Environmental > Aquatic > Marine > Intertidal zone | place: USA: California...
AAAGCAAAGGAATCGCCAAGGTGTTTTTTGAATCTGATAGTGGGACCAGACAGTTTGTGATCGATGACTTCAAGTTCAAGCGTCAGCCAACCGACGCGATTTTGCGGCAGCTCGAGTCGAAGATCGAACCCGACTTGATTACGGGTGGTCCCCCTGAACCACCACCAGAAGAGATCGATCCGCAGAATGAACTGGCCGAACCGACCGAAGTAACCCAATAGCGATCGGACATTTCTGTTGTCCGAACCGTCGCTGGGGCGGTCGCACCTCAGAACCCGGCACCCCTCCTGAAGGGATTCCCATTTCCTGTCACGCAAAACGCGCGCAGGGAGTCGACGCTGGGAATCCCCCACATCAAGCGGGCAGGTTTAACGCCCGCGGGTCGGAGAACCTTGGCGGGCGGACCTGTTGCTTTGGCTGGTGCCACGACGTGGTTGGTTGGTTTTTTGAGCGGTCGGTGACGTCGATTTTCGCCCCCTCGCTTGTTGTTTCGCTTTTGCCCGTCTTGCAGCCTGAGCTTGCTTACGTTCTTCAGCACGTTTCCTGGCGAGTTGCCTTTGCTGGGCAATTTTTTCCTCGCGAGCTTTCTTCGCCGCTGCGATTCTTGCCTTCCGGTCTATGTCTCGTTGGAGTATTCCCGCGACACGGTCTGCGTTGACCAGGTAGAGCTGAGGATCGTCAATTACAAAAGGTGTCGAGCGACTGACACCATCGTTGCGGTTGCAAACGTTGAAAAAGAATGTCCGAAACGAGAGAGCCCGGAAACTATAGGGGTATTGCGAAGTGAGGTGGTCCTGGGGTGTCAGTGGGTCGACGCCAGGGCTTGCATAGTAATGCACCTGCCCGTCAGGTGTGATCGACATCCCAAATGTCCACCAGCCGAACTGATCGAGTTCGCGGACAAAGAAATCACGTCCGAGACGATCCCCACGGACCTTCAGGAAAGCGGAATCCTTCTCTTGATTCTTGCTTGTTTCACTACGAAAGTGGACCCACATTCCAGGCCAGTAGGGTTCGTTGGTCGTTTTGCGACCACCGAAGAAGCCACCCGTAGTTTTGGTCGCAGTGGCCGAGCAACCGGCACGCAGGCCAAAATGCGGTCCAGAACGGTTTTCCCAAAATTCCGGAGGTGGTAAGAAAATGCGGACTACGAAATTTGGCGTTTCGGATGGCCGAATGTTGGTCTTGAGTCGACTCGTACAATCGACAATCAAATCGTCCTGTTCGGTTTGATTGGAAAGTCGTCCCGGAATACCCGAGTTGAGTGTCTGCATGAGCAGCGAACCCCGACTACCTTGCAAGCCACCCGCCGGGGTGGCGACCACACGGAGCGTATCAGGTTGGCCTCGTTTGGGGCCTTCGAACCAGCGGCCATTCACCGAGCGACCTTTCCGCCCACCGCCACTGCCATTCTCTGAGAAACTCGTTTCTTGAGAGCTTTTTGGGTGGTTGTGTATGAAACTCCACTCGGAATTTTCGAAATTATCTCCTACGTGGCTGATGAATGTTCCTGTGCCGGGAACGACGGTTGCCGGTGCACGAGAACTCATCAGCAATAAAGGAACAAACAACAACAGGGGCGTCTTGTTAAGAGAAAGTGTCATAGGACTGGCTCGTGGGGTGGGATTAAAGCTTAAAAGTGTTCGCTAGCACTCTGCGGCATTGCCACAACGCGACTTTTCTAATTATCGGAGAGTCGATGCTGACACTTTGGCATCGATTACAGTGGAGGCGAAAGAAAAGTCCAATCCTTGACCCCAAGTGCTATCAGTCTCTTTAGCAGTTGCATAGAATGGGTGAAAGTTAGCAGTCTGTTCCCGATCCCACCGGGTCCACGGAGGGGCGGAGCACTTCCGGCGATGCCAACTATTCGGTTTTTTCCTTAACAACAAAACGAGACGACCGTGATACAAACAGTGAAAGAGACCGATCGGCGATTGGCAACATGGCAGTGTTGGCTTCCATTCGGGTTGTTGGTGTTTGCGACGAACGTGCCTACAGGTGCCGAAGAAAAGCACGACTTGCAGCCGGTCGAGAACAACGCAAGCCGCCTGGACGGGATTGCCGACCGTGCAAAACTGGAAACGCGGTTTGCGGAGCAGTTGTCCGGGTCGAATCTTGTAGGCCACTTTACCGACGATGCCAAACCAGGCGGAACGCTCACTCCTGAGAAATACACGTTGGGTAAGATCCGCAAGCTTCAAGGCGACCGCTGGCTTTTTCCGGTGCGCATCCAATATGGCGACCATGATTTGACGGTACCCCTGGCCCTGCCAGTCGCGTGGGCTGGCGATACACCGGTCATTCAACTCGATCGGCTGGCGGTACCGGGGTTTGGTGTTTTCAGTGCGCGGGTGTTGATTTACAACGACCGCTATGCCGGCTATTGGCAGGGAGCCAACCATGGTGGTCATTTATTTGGCCGAATCGAGCACGAACAGAAGCTTCCCGATTCTTCTGCGGAGTGACAGTTTGGGTTGAACAATCGGTGGAGGAGGTTCTGGTTGGCGTCTTGGGATCCAAGGATTGAGTTGTGGGGAACAAGCAAAATCGGGTAGAACGCCAGACAGTCATGGTCGTGAAACCAGGGGGATTTTTTTCATCGATGGTTTCTGCAATCTTTGGTGACAAGTTATTTTCCGAGAATGCACGTTAACCGGTTGTTTCCATGCCCGATCTATCTGGAGCTGGCGTTCCGCTGGACAAGCTGGCCGAACAAGTTGGTGTGACTGCTGCCAAGCGGCACATTTTTCTATGCTGCGACCAGACACAACCGAAGTGCTGCGAAAAGCAGCGTTCCCTGGAGGCTTGGAACTACCTCAAACGCCGCTTGAAAGAACTAAAACTGAGTGAGCAGGGTGGCATACTTCGGACGAAGGCGAATTGCCTGCGAGTTTGTATGGGTGGTCCCATTGCTGTCGTCTACCCCGAGGGGGCCTGGTACCACAGTTGTGATCCCCGGGTGCTGGAACAAATCATTCAACAGCATCTCATCGGGGGGCAGGTTAACCGGGAACATCTGATTGTGCAGCATGAGATGCCGTAACGACCTGCTGCTTAACATGGACGGCTAATTTCGTTGACTGCTGATTTCATGCACGATGTCAACCAGTGCCCGGGCATTGTCTGGTGGAGTTTGCGGTAGCACGCCATGTCCGAGGTTAAAAATATGTCCCGGGTTTCCGCCAACCTGGTCGAGAATTGTAGCTGCCCGTTGTCGAATTTTGGTACGGTCAGCCAGCAGGACGAGCGGATCGAGGTTTCCTTGCACGGCATGGTCTTCGCCAACCAGTTCCCAGGCTGGCGCGATTTCGATCCGCCAGTCGACACCGACGACATGCGGCCCGGCTTCGGCCAGGAGGGGTAGCAGGGCGGGATTTCCGGTTGCAAAACTAATGACCGGTACACCTGGAGTAATTTCGGCAAGAATCTTTTTCATAGCAGGTAGGACGTATTGCCGATAATCGAGCGGGCTAAGACAACCTGCCCAACTGTCAAAGAGTTGAATGGCTTGCGCCCCTGACGCGACCTGGGCGTTCACGTACCGTATGACGGCTCTCGCCAGCCGCTGCATGAGCGCGTCCCAGGCCGACTCGTCATGATACATAAGTGTTTTGGTGTGGAGAAACGAGCGGCTGGAGCCTCCCTCGATGGCGTAGCTGGCGAGCGTGAAGGGTGCTCCGGCAAAGCCGATCAGTGGGATCGGGTCAGGCAAGTCGGCCCGCGTTTTTTTGACCGTTTCCATGACAAAGTGCAGCGAATCGGTGCTTTCTAATTCCAGGATGCGATCGACATCGGCAGCGTTGCGGAGGGGATTGTGAATCACAGGACCTTCGCCGACAGAAAACTCCAGTTCCATGCCCATCGGTTCCAGGATGGGGAGCAAATCACTGAAGATAATTGCTGCATCGACGCCGAGCCGTTCAACGGTTGTGCACATGACTTCGCTGCACAGGCCGGGATTTTTACAGAGTTCCAAAAAAGAGGTCTTAGCCCGGACAGCTCGATATTCGGGCAAGTAACGACCCGCTTGCCGCATCAACCAGATGGGTGTGAATTCGGTGGGTTCCAAACGACAAGCCTTGAGAAAGGGGCTGTTGTGCCAAGGGAATTGCGTGCCAATTTCATCCCCCGTGTCAGCCGCCAGGCGGATGTTGATTTGCTGCTTGCGGGCCAACAATGCGACCGCCTTCTCAGCAGCAGCCTGCACCAAGGGACCCATCTTCGGATGCCGAGGTTCAAGATCGATGGGCAAGTTACAAGAACGCAGCATCTCACTCGTTGTAGGACCGATCGAGCCAACCACAGTTTTCCGCAAGGCAGTGCGTAGTTTTTCTTCAATACCCAAATCGTCAGCTACTTTCAGCACGTTGCGGACCTGGTTGGCCGAGGTAAAGAGGACTACGTTTGAAGTCCCGTTCGCCAGTTGCTGGATGTTGTCGATTAGCGGCGCAGAATTTTCGGGCAAGCCCCATTCATAAACGCGAATTTGTTCGACAATGGCTCCCCGCGCCTCAAGTCCCGCAGTGAGGCTTGGGTTGGTGATGCCGTATTCCTGCAATCCCACCACCAGGTTCGCCACAGGCAATTGAGCATCGAGTGTGGCAAGTATTTCGCGCCAGGTGTTGGGTTCCGGGACTTGATAGGTGGGATTAATGCCAAGCTCCCGGAGGGCCGCCAGTGGCTTGGGTCCCCGCACAATCGTGTGAACATCGTTAACGGCAGCGAGAAACTGCGGAAGGTTCACGCTGCGTTCGATTTGTTTAACCAGATAGCGGACACCAACGCCGGTCAAGAAAATGACTACATCGACTTGCCCTGCAACAAGTCGGTTGGCGAAATCAATTACCGGTTGGTTTTCCTCGATAGGCAATTCACGCATCGAAGGAGTTACCTTGGGTACACCGCCATATCTTTGAATCAGTCTCGTCATGTCGTCGGCGCGACGACTTTCGAATGCGACGACACAAAGATTCTCAAAATTGTTGGATGCCACAGTTGTACAAGAAGTATTTTGCATACTGGCGCTACTGAGTTACACAATGAATTGTGGAGTGTCTATGTGGAGTGTCTATGTGGAGTGTCTATGTGGAGTGTCTATGTGGAGTGTGATTGACAGCACGTCTGTATCGTACGCAGCGTCGAACGTCACAGGAAGTACCGGGGGGAATCTTTGGGAGCCATCGGTGGTGTTTGTCAAGAGGGTATTTCCGGGAATCAGGAAACCGCTTGAAAGGATAAATTACCGCTGAAAAGAAGGGTGGAGTAAAGTTGCTTGACAAGAGAGACAAAGTTTTGCAAACTAGCCCTCTACCGATGTACGACAACTGCGAGATTCTGTTACTGATCGTTGGTGTCGCTGCCCGGCAAAGGACGGAGGACCGAGTGGCGTGTCGTCAGATCGAGTAACGTGTCGTCGCGATGAGTGGGTAGGGTGTCGCCTCTGGTGGGATCCAAGATCAGTTTGTAGGTAATTGCGCTGCCGGTGCGCGCGCAATGGAAATTGTTCTATGGATCACAACCATGCGGGATTGCAGCTTGGGCTTCCCACAGTACGCATGAAGCGGCCAATGGGAATTTGATTCACGTTGCGAAAACCGGCAAAGAGCATCTCCTCGCAAGGATGTGAGGGTTACAGTGCAAACGATCATGGGAGCGCAACTGATGGAGCGATCGCGACGAGCGAGTTCGTGTGACGGGCGGTCCCTCCCAGTGTTTGCAAACCAGAGGTGAAGTAGTTGATACCGGCAGGAGGTGACCGGTGTTACCTCCTGCCGGTCTTTGCGCGCGGTGGTTTGTCCAGCCAAAATCCGACCCGAGACGGCTCGAAAGTGGACCAAACGCCCCCAGCCAACAAGGTTCATTGCACGAAATCAGGGTCGGACCAGGTATGGCAAGGTGTCTTTTGGGTTTCGGAGCCAACCTCGGCGACCGTCGCAAAACACTTGAACGCTCCGTGGATGTGCTTCGTGGCGTGGGAAACGTACAAGTGGTTGCGGTCAGTCGTTGGCATCGCTCACAACCGGTGGGTGGACCGGCCGGGCAGGGCGAATTTCTCAACGGGGCGGTCGTCGTGGAGACAATCCTTGATCCGCACGCCCTGCTTCTTGTCGTGGGTCAGATTGAGGATCAATTTGGCCGGAAGCGTGGTGTCCGCTGGGCTGCCCGCACGCTGGACATTGACCTCTTGTTGTACGACGGGCAAATCATCAAATCGCCCGACCTCGAGATTCCTCATCCACGGATGCATTTGCGGCCGTTTGTGCTTGGTCCGGCGACCGAAATCGTGGCTGATTGGGTCCACCCCCAATTCAACCAGACCGTTGCCCAGCTATGCCAACAACTCGACTTGGCGGGTCAACCAGCCATAGAATGAACGGCAACACCAATCCAGCTTCTCAACCAACAATGCAAGTAATTTCCAGCGGGGACGAATTGAGGCGATCGGTACGCGACGCTCAGCGTAGCGGCCTGTCAGTCGGCCTGGTACCCACCATGGGTGCGTTGCATCGAGGGCATCTCAGTTTGCTGGATGCGGCTCGAGCTGAATGCAACGAGACGGTGGCCACCATTTTTGTCAATCCCACCCAGTTCGGTCCTTCGGAAGACATTGACAAGTACCCCTGCGATTTAGAGAGCGATCTGCAATTGCTGCGGCAACACGGTTGCGATCTGGTGTTTGTGCCGAGTGTGGCGGAAATGTATTTGCCCGGGCACGACACATGGGTCGAGGTTGGCGAGGTGGCAAACTGCCTGGAGGGACTGGTTCGCCCCATTCATTTTCGAGGTGTGGCGACGATCGTGCTGAAGTTACTGATGATCGCACCAGCCGACCACATTTACCTGGGACAAAAAGATTATCAGCAAACCCTGATCATCCAAAAAATGATCGCCGACTTGAACATTCCGGTGACGGTCAGAATTTGCCCGACCGCACGCGAGTCGGATGGGCTGGCGATGAGTTCGCGGAACAGTTATTTGAATGCGGAAGAGCGTCAGCAAGCAGGCGCGCTTTTCGAGAGTTTGCAGCTCGCCGAGCGTGTTGCAGTGGCTGGGGAGCGGGATCCGAGAGTGCTGGCCTCGCGGATGCGGCAGCAGCTAGCAACCGCACCGCTGGTCGAGCTTGAGTACATTGCATTTGTTGCTCCGGGGTCGATCACGCCAGTTGAGCGGATCGACGGCCCGACCGTGGTTGCGATTGCGGCTCAGGTTGGTCAAACGCGATTGATTGACAACAGTCTGATTGGTTAAAAGGTGGTGTTAAAATTCTGCCGCGGTGGTTGAGCCACGCGGCTGATGTGTGTGGCGTGGGGATGCCAGACGAATGGCCCCCCGAAGCACAAGAAACCCCGCTTGGCCTCATATCCTATGCGTAGCGAACTTTTTCGTATTCCGTTTCAGTGGGGACCGATTCCGATCTTTGGTTTCGGCGTGCTGCTGGCCATCTGGCTGCTTTTTGGGGGGTGGAGACTCTTGCTATCAATTCGTGCGCGTGGCTGGTCGAACGAAACCGGGGGTTTGTTTTGGGGTGTGGTGTTGGTAGCCGCGATCATTCTGTTTTTGCCCTTCTTACCGCAGTGGTTTCCGCGCGGATTCGCCCTGTTGTCGGGAGGAATTCCGGTCCGTGGTTATGGAGTGATGTTGCTATTGGCCGCCGCGGCAGGTGTGGGGTTGTCCTGCGTTCGTGCAAACCAAATGGGTCTGAGCTCAGAAGTGATTTTCTCGTTGGCGGTGTGGCTCTTTGTGTGTGGCATCATTGGTGCCAGGTTGTTTTTCGTGATCGAGTATTGGAATACTGATTTTCGCGGGGAAAATCTCGTTGCCACGGTTGCAAAAGTTCTCAATTTTCCACAAGGAGGACTAGTCGTTTACGGTGCCCTGATGGGGAGTCTGTTGGCATTCGTGGGGTTCGTTCGCCGGCATCGTTTGCCGATGTTGGCGCTGGCTGACATTGTGGCACCGAGCTTTCTGGTCGGCCTGGCAATTGGCCGGATTGGTTGTTTACTGAACGGATGTTGCTACGGCGGAGTTTGTGACCAACCCTGGGCGGTTACTTTTCCACAAGAGAGCCCGCCCTATGCCGACCAGATTGCCCGAGGTGAACGATACGAGTTTCGCATCGCTCCAGACCGACAAGCACGCGCGGTTGTGGTTAAAGGTAATGATCGATTGGGCCTGGCGCGCGGGGATATTATTGTCGGAATTAACGGTCAACCGTGCCCCACCTACGCCGACGCGGCAAAGGCGATCCACAATGCCTACTGGGGAAATATGCATCTCAATGTCGAAACAGCCGCTGGCAAGCAGGTCCAGGCCGAGGCGGTACCCGTTTCGACCCGAAGTCTGCCAGTGCATCCCACGCAAATCTACAGCACAATCAATGCGGCACTGATCGCCTGGCTCCTCTGGGCATTTTTTCCGTTTCGAAGTCGTGACGGCGAGGTGGTTGCCTTGATGCTCACGGTTTATCCGATCAGCCGCTTCCTGCTGGAGATGATTCGCACCGACGAAATCATTTTTTTTGGCACGGGAATGAGCATTTCACAGAATCTCAGCGTAGTTCTTATTGTGGCGGCACTGATCGGCTGGGGCGTACTTCGTACCAAACCACCCCAATTGGCACTTCCAGCACAGTAATTCATGATAGCTTAACAGCTTAGCTTCCCCCGATACCCAGCGACGCTGCGGGACCCAACGCACCCCGTTCGACCCGCGACAACAGGCCAATTTCGTGTTGTCGGGACCAAGTAAAATTTTTCCCCGCAAGACAAAACACTTTGCGGTAACTATCTTTTGGTGACTATGGCCAGGCGCAACATGTTACCGACATCTCCTGGCGGTGGCATGCCACCCATTGATTGGCAGGCTGCGCTTTCGGAACACGGTCGCTGGTTGCGGACGGTCATTTTGGCCAGAGTGGGAAACCCACGGGTGGTCGAAGAGGTGTTCCAGGACGTGGCGCTGGCCGCTGTTGAAAAAGGAGACCGCCTTCGCGATCGCACAAAACTGGCGCCGTGGTTATATCGGCTGGCTGTTGTCGCTGCGTTGCAGTACCGGCGGCGGGTGGGCCGACATCGCAAGTTGACAGAACGGTTCGCGACGCAATTTCAACCCACCGAAGAAGACACTCGGCATCCCGATCCGTTATTATGGCTCGTTGCTAAAGAAGAACGCGAACTGCTTCGGTTGGCCTTGAAGGGATTGGTACACCGGGATGCGGAAATACTGTTGTTGAAATACACCGAGGACTGGTCCTACCGTCAACTCGCTGAACACTTGGGAATTACCCAGAGTGCCGTTGAGGCTCGTCTGCACCGGGCGCGCGGCAAACTGCGAACCGCTGTTGCAGAAATAGACCCCAGGGAGGGTCCCAGGACCCGCGGGAAAGGGTTCGGGCGAGCTTGAAAGAAGGCATTTCGAACACGATTGTTGCTCATAGAGATGAAATCACCAATGGTTTCCTGGCACCGTAATGGCTGACTACTACTTGAACGATGAAGTTATGCTCGACCGCCTGGTCGACGGTGAGTTGTCGGCAGAACATCGGCGGGCGTTTCTCGCCGCGATGGAACATTCCGAAGATGGTTGGCGTCGTTGTGCATTGGCTTTTTTGGAAGCGCAGTCGTGGCGCAGCGAGTTCAAACAACTGGTGGGTTCGCCGCAACGGGCTCAGTTTGCACTTCCAGCGAAAACAGTGCGGCGACGGACACGACGGCTGGAAATGCTTCGCCGTGTTTCGCTCGTAGCCGTGCTGCTGGCTGTGTTCTTTGCCGGGCTGGCCATTGGGCATAATGGAGAATTACCATCCCCGGTTTCCTCCAACAGGCCACACCAGATTGCCGGCCAGGTGTCGACCGGTGGGGTCGACCAACTTCCTGCCACCCAACAGAATCACCCAGAGGTAAACCCGGTCAAAGGCGATGTGCTTACTTTGTGGGTGCATGATGAGCAAGGACAACCGCAGGCAGTCGATGTACCGCTGCTTGACGCAGACACCCTGGATTCGCAACTTGGGATGACGTTTCGGTCGGGGATTCCACAGCAAGTTTGTGAAAAACTTGCAGACCATGGTTTCCAGGTGAAGAGCCGCCGGCATTATGCTCCGCTCTGGATTGAGGGTGGGACATCACTGATGGTCCCCGTCGAGGATACAAAAATTGTACCGGTCAGTCGTCCGGTTTATTGAGTTCGGTTATTGGAACAGGTTGCTTGCGAGTGGCAATTTTCCGATTTGCATGCCGTGGCCACTTGCAAACGTTACTTTTGTGACGAAAGGATAATTGTAAGATGTTGAATTTTTTTTGGTGTCAGCCATTCAAGGTTGTGCTGATGGGAACCGTCGCCTGTGGGGTGGGTGGATTTGCCCATGCCGAAAACGGTGAAGAAGGAGAAATCGTTCAGATCGCGCCGGATCGAGATCAACAGACAGGTGGTCGGCAACCCAATTTGGGGCCCGGTCGGACTATTATCAATCCAGATGTTCCTGAGGAGCGCGAGATCCCACCGTATTGGATTGGCATTGTCGGTGGCCCGGTTGATCCAGCCGTACGTTACCAGGTCGACATTCCCGAGGAGATCGGCTTGCAGGTGCTGGACGTGGTTCCTGAGAGTCCAGCTGCCAAGGCAGGCTTGCAGCGGCACGACATTCTGCTTCAGGGGAACGATATTCAGCTTGATGAGATGCAGGATCTGGTGGAGCTGGTTATTTCTGCAGGCGAGAAACAAGGGCAGATTGCCGTGGAAGTGCTTCGCCGTGGTGAGGTCGAGTCGATTTGGGTGACACCCGTTGAGCGACCGGCCAACCTGCCTGCTTTTGGCGGTCAGCCACAGCCTGGATTCGCGCCGGGTTGGGTCGATCAAGGTGACAACGCTCTTCAAGGGATGCTCAACCAGCTGCTTGGCGGTCATGGTCAGAACGGCATTGAGTTTCGTCGTTTTGGGCCGGGTGTTGTTGTCGGTGGCCAACAAACAAACGTTACCCAACTGCCTGACGGATCTTCGATAAGAATTGAAAAGCGAAACAACGAGCCGACCAAAATCGTCATCGAGCGCGATGGCGAGAAGTGGGAAATCGAAGGCGAAGATCCCGAAGCGATCGATCAGCTTCCCGATGACGTGAAGCCCTATGTTCAGCAACTGCTTGGTAACGGTCAGCAGACCGATATCGAGAGGTTCAATCTGAACGAGCTCCAGCGTCAAGTGCCGCAGCTGCACCGCCTTTTCCCCGGCGGGGGAGATGAGGGCAATTTCGATGACCGGCTCCAGGCAATGGAACGGCAGTTGCGCGAGCTACAGGAGCGTCTGGTCGCTCCGGCTGAAGGTGAACAGAAGGCTGAGGAGTTACAGTAGGCGGATCGCCAGGTCAGCCCGTCATGCTCGTTTTTGTGAGACAATTTGTGCAGCCGGCGGCTTAAACCTCCGGCTGCACTTGTTGCAACCCAACTCTTCGGCGGAGTTGCCCACAGGCCGCGTCGATTTTGTCGCCCTTGCGATGGCGAAATTTTACGGCAATACCCGCCTTCAGAAGAATGGAACGGAATCGCTGCTGAGCCTGTGCCGTTGGTGTTTTGTAAGGGAGCCCCTCGACTGGGTTGTAGGGGATGACGTTTAAGAGCGCAGTACGTCTGCCTAGTCGCTGTGCAAGTTCCAAAGCGTGTTCCGGGTGGTCATTCAGGTCTCCCAGAAGCACGTACTCAAACGTCAGTTGTCGTCCCGAGGCTGCGAAGTACGCATCGGCCTCCTTGAGGATGGCATCGAGTCCTGTTTTTTGGTTTACCGGTACGAGTTGGTTGCGGAGTTGGTCATTGGGTGCATGCAACGAAACAGCGAGACGATATTGGGGTGCCTTTTGGGTCAAACGCCGCATTGCCTGGGGCAGGCCGACGGTCGAGATCGTGATTCGCCGCGGGCTGATCCCCAGCCCGTCCGGACGCCGGGCCTGGTCGAGAGCGGGTAGCAACGCATCGAGGTTCGCCAGCGGTTCACCGATCCCCATGACGACAATATGGGTGAGTCGCTCCTCCGGCGAGAGAAGCCGATCGAGGCGCAGCATTTGCTCGACGATTTCGCCAGTGGTGAGATTTCGCTGGACACCGTTCAATCCGCTGGCGCAGAAGACACAGCCCATCCCACACCCAACTTGGGTACTGATGCAAATAGTCCGGCGGACTCCATCCCGGAGCAGCACACATTCGATCTGACCGCTGGTAGCCAGGGTGAGGAGTAGTTTCTCCGTCCCATCGTCTGCTTTCGTGTGTTGATCGATTTCCGTCGACCACAGGGTGAACCGCTCGGCCAGTTCCTGGCGAAGTGGCTTGCCCAGATCGGTCATCGTGTCCCAATCACGGGTTCGTTTTTCAAATATCCAGCGTCGAATTTGCGCGATGCGGTAGCCCGGCATTTCGCGCTGCTGGCACCACTGGCTCAACAATTCATCGAGATTGTCCAGCAAATGGGACAAGGTGAGTTTTCTTTCAGCGAGAGAACCGCGTGTTGGTAAAAAGCGATGGCAGCCCGGTGTAGAGGTAGTACGCTCGAGGCGTGGTGAAGTCCAGTAGTGAGATCACGTCGATTGGGAGGGGATGGTCACTTCGCATTTGGACACCCATAAGAGCATCGAACGCCGAGGGTTGCTTTTGGTATTGCACACAACGGAGCTCTTTCAAATCGTGACCGGACAATTCAGCCACTCGCTCAATGGCTGCTTCGATGAAGCCAATCTTGTCGACGAGGCCAAGTTCAAGGGCCTGAGTCGCGGTATAGATCTGGCCAGTTGCGATGTCATCCAGGGCTTTGGGCTTTTCTTTGAAATCAGGGCGACCCGCCCGCACGATCTCTTTAAAGTCGTTGAAGCTCAGATCGACAAGTTCCTGGAGGACTTTCCGATCCTGCTCACTCATTGGCTTGGTAGGACTTCCCATTTGTTTGAGGGGGCCACTGGCAATCGAGTCATCCTGAATATTCCAGTTTTTCATCAGACCGGAAATGTCGTAATGCGGGATGATGACCCCAATCGATCCGGTCCAAGTGGTTGGTTCGGCAAAAATGCTCTCCGGTTCGTTGCCCACCGCCATAGCGATGTAATAGCCTCCGCTGGCACACAGGCTTCCCATGCTGACAATGACCGGGAACTTCTTGTCGTCGGACTCGCGTTGCTTGATCAGTTCTTTCAAATAATGGTAGAGATAATCACTTCCCGTGATGGTTCCTCCCGGAGAATTTATGCGGAGTACCACACCAACGACGTCGTCATCTTTCTTGACGCGGTCGATCTGCTTTTTCACAAACCCATTTCCCTCGATGATTGTACCTGTCACCGAGATAATGGCGATCTTGTTGGTTGCGTCGCGGGAGAGCGAATGGAACTTTTCTTGGGGGCCACTAGTCAGGTTGAAGTAACTTCGATAAGACGCCGACATTCCCAGAATGACCAGGATGGCGATTCCCAGCACCAAGATCAGGAGTTTGCCAAAGCGCCCAAACATCGTTGCTTTTTGCTGGAGGATGATTTGCGGAGGGGGCATTTGTGGAGCGGCAGGGCGAGGGTTATTTGAGGGAGTGGCTGCGTTGGGATCCAAATCAGTCATGGGACAGAATCTCCGCTGGAGGGTCGTTGGGTACCAATTAGCATGTGACAGCTAGTAATGAGAATTTTATGCGCAGTCAAGGATTGAACAAGTTGCAACTGAATGTAAATTCCGAGGATGGCGTTTTGGCCACGCCTATATGGGCTGCAATTGGATAGAATATGGGGCTGTGCCACCCCCGAAGCGGGTCAGCGGGTGTTGCCTCAATTGCCAGACTGCGGCTAAAGTACAGGTTTGGTATCGCCAGCATCACAAACAACAATTGTCGCAAGGAGTTGCCGGGTGTTTGTTTCTGCGTCCACGGAATGTTTCCCCGATCTTTCGCCCCCGGAAGTTTTGCAAATTTTGGTTGATTTGCAGTTCACAGCCGTTGAGCTGGCTATCCATGAAGAAGGGGGCTTTGTGCGACCGTCCGA
>Ga0315336_1005389_pt1 | contig 13997 bp, 8 predicted proteins | sample ASW5metaG_FD_204512 | JGI IMG/M metagenome (GOLD analysis project Ga0315336, IMG submission 204512) | Ammonia-oxidizing marine archaeal communities from Monterey Bay, California, United States - ASW #5 | ecosystem: Environmental > Aquatic > Marine > Intertidal zone | place: USA: California...
TTGCCGTACGGCGATGGATACCTGTGCCTCACGTCCATCATCCACACCGTGGGCCAACGGATCGACCAGCAATGGGCCGCCTCGCCCGACGGCGCGACATTCTGGCGGCCCGCCCCGCGCACACCGTGCCTGCCCAATCCGCCTGTCGGCGACTACGGCGGCGGAATGCACTGGCCGTTCTCCTCTCCGTTCGAGATCGACGGGCGGTTGTACGCCTACTATGGCGCCACCGCCGGACTGCACGGCGACATCTACTCGCAGACGCCGCACCTCTTCTTTCCCCAGAACGGCGCGCTGTGCCGGGCGAGTTGGGAGATGGGCCGGTTTTATGCGCTGGTCAACGCGCGCGGCGGCGGTCTGCCGCACGCTCACGTCACCCTGCCTGCGGCGGACATCACCGGCAACCACATGCTGCTGAACGCAAGAACGGTGCGCGACGGAGAAATCCGGGTGGAATTGCTGGACGCGGAGAAAAAGCCGATTCCGGGATTTACGATGGAAGATTGCGAACCGTTCCAGGGAGACGAAAAGTTCGCGCCGGTCCGATGGAAAGGCGGCAACGTCCCGCCGCAGGACAAGGTACGGGTGAAGTTTTACATCTCATCGGGGATGCTTTACGGGTGGATGTGGGAGAAGGGTTGAGAGAGAATGACGTCCGCATGCGCGGTCATCTCATACACGGTCCCGGCAGGCCCACAGACTCGATCCGCACTTTACCCTCGAAACCGCATTCGTTCGTAGACTTCGCGCCGCAGGCTCTCAAGTTGGAGTGCGGTGGCAGAATGAAGCCCGCCCAAGAGGCAAGGTTATTGTAGGAATCTACCGGGATCCCTGCTACTATCGGTACCCGTGACCGCCAAAGCCCCATCCCAGGGTTTCTTCCTCGTCGCCGCCATCCTGTTTGCCGTGAAATTTACGGCCGATGCGCAGACACATCAGGTCACGGTGAGCAACGAGTTCGCGGACACGGTCCTGTTCCGCGACCCGTCCATGACGCTCCACACTGTCTATGAACCCAGCAGCGTAAACCTGAAGGTCCTGACCTCGGCGGATATCGATCAGGACAATGACAATGACCTGGTGGCCGGATGGGGCAATTCAATTGACATCACCTGGATAGAGAACGACGGCGGGGCGGGCACGAACTGGATTGTTCATGAACTTGCCTCACCCTTGTTCTACGAGATTCAGGCCCTAAGCGTGGCGGATCTGGATGATGATGAAGATCTCGACATCGTCGGCGGCGGGCGAGGGAACGCATCCATGGTCTGGTTTGAGAATCTTGCAGGCGACGGAACGACCTGGGACTCGCACCTGATTGCGACCGGCTTTCATGAACCTCGGTCGATCGCGACAGCCGACATGGACTGCGACGGCGATATTGACATCGTGGGCGCAGCAGGCGGGACGTACAACGTGAGATGGTGGGAGAACGTGGCCGGCAACGGAACGACCTGGGTCGAACACGGCATCGACAAGTTCATCACCTCCGTCGACATGACAGTATTCGATATTGACGCGGATTCCGATCCCGATGTGTTCGCGTTCGCGGAGCACCACGGCTCCCTCGTGTGGTGGGAAAACGAGGACGGCCAGGGACGATCCTGGAGCAAGTTTTTCATCGACCCAGTCGTCGACAGGCCCCAGGACATCCAGGTATGCGACATGGACGGAGACGGGGACGGAGACGTTCTTGGTGGCCAGTCCGGGAGCAGAAGCATCGCGTGGTGGGAAAACCTCGACGGGACCGGGACGAGTTGGGCGGTGCATGCGGTCACCAGTGATTTCGGCAACGTAATCTCAGTTTTCGGCGCCGACTTGGACGGCGACAAAGACATGGATGTGCTGGGAAGCGCCCTGTCCCGGAAAGCCATGTGGTGGGAGAACCTCGACGGAGGCGGCAGAGAGTGGGGCTCACATGAGCTGGCCGGCGGCCGGAATCTCGTGTTCGCCCTGTCGGGGGATGATCTCAACGGAGACGGAACCAACGACGTCCTGGCGGGCTGGAACAGCTCGCGGGTTTTGTGGTGGGACAACCATGTGGATATACAGGCCCACTTCGGCCCGGGCCTGTCCATGAAACAGGTCCTGCAAGGATCGAACCTGATCGCCGGAACCGACTCGATCGTTGAGATCAACGACTACACGCAACAAGTGTGCACGGGGTGGACGGTTACCGGAGGTGCCCCCCTCTTGGGCAACGGCTCCAGGACGGTTTCCTTTCCGATTACCAACGACACGACCATCACCTTCCACTGGAAGACGCAGGTGCTCCTCGAAACCGGAATCTCCGGGCCTGGGAGTGTCGATCCGGCCGCAGGATGGGTGGATGGCGGCACATCCGTGGTCCTGACCGCATCGGCCAACCACGGGGCGTCCCAATTTGCCGGCTGGACCGGCGATGTGCCGGCGGCGCAATCCAATGACAATCCGTTGGTGCTCCTCATGGACGCCCATCGATCGGTCACCGCCCTCTTCACCGCCCCGGTCTGGAATGTGACCGTGACAAACCTGTTCAGCAGCAGCTTCGTGCAGGCCGACCCCATGCTCGAAAAGCTCCGCGTCGTGGGCGGCCTCGATTTCACCGCTTCGCTTCGCCATGGTGATGTGGACGAAGACGGGGACCTGGATTTGATTGGCGGAATCGGAGTCGGATTTGGACTCGCCCCTTCCTCCTCGATGGTCTGGTATGAGAATCTCACGGGCAATGCCATGCAGTGGATTCCGCACGGCGTGGAAAACGTCGGGCCCCGGGTCTCCGCCTTTGCGGCCGACGTCGACAAGGACGGGGACAAGGACATCATCGCCGCGGAGCGTCGGTGGAATACGATCGCCTGGTGGGAGAACCGGGACGGCAAGGGAAAGAAGTGGGCATACCGGTATATTGCGGACTCGCTGGTGGCGAACTTCGGTATGCACGCCGCGGATTTCGACACGGATGGAGACGTGGACATCGTCGTGTCGGACGGGAGCACGCTACAGGTCTCTTTGCTGGAAAACGACGGGGTCGGCTCCAACTGGAATGAACATGTGATCGGCGACTTCACCAACTTCGCTTACCTCGGTGCCGGGGACGTCAATTCAGACTCCCATCTCGATCTTGTTATCACCGTTCCCTTCGAGGATGGGCTCTGGTGGTGGGAAAACGTCGACGGAAAAGCGACAAACTGGGTGGAACGGCTCGTATCCAATTCCATTCTCACTCCACGCGGAACGACCGTGGGAGACATTGACGGAGATGGCGACATGGATATCGCCGCCGGGAGTTCCGGGGGAAATTCGATAGAGTGGTTCGAGAACATCGACGAGGATCTCGGCATCTGGAAACGGAACCTGGTCGACACCAATTTTACCGCGTATTCACTGCAAATCGCCGACCTGGATGGGGATGGGGACGGGGATGTCGTTGCCAATGATTTTGGTCTCGATGCCGTCGCCTGGTGGGAGAATGCAAACCAGGTCGGAACCCAGTGGAGGAAACACTCCATTGCGAACAACGTGATAACGTTTGAGGTTCATACTGCGGATCTCGATGATGACAACGATGAAGACCTCCTCTGGGCGGAATTCAACGGGACTTCGTTCTGGTGGTGGCGGAATCGATTGGAATCGAGAGTCGTGCTTGAGCCCCCCCTGTCTACGATGTCGGTTCCGGCCGGCATCAACCTGGCAGCGATCTCTGCAGATCCGGCAGTCGGCAACAACTTCACGCAATGGGCCTGCATTGGCTGGTCCCGGTCCGGAAGCGATCCGGGAACCGGCGTCACCTGTAACACCGGCCCCTTCGCCCTCACGAATGAAGCCATAGTCGCCTTCGAATGGGAGACACAGTACCGCGTCGATACGACGGCGATCGGGCCCGGCAACATGATACCGGGCGACCCATGGATTCCTTCCGGTAGCGTGCAGGTGATTACCGGAACCCCTCATCCCTATGCGCAGTTTCTTTCCTTCTCCGGTGACACCAACAGCGCGGCAATTTCCAGCAACGAAATCACGGTCACGATGGGCGGATTCCGGGAAGTTCAGGGAAGATTCCTGGCCGACTCCACCGCGGATGGGATTCCCCACTGGTGGCTGGCCCAACATGGCTGGACCAATGACTTCGATGACGCCCTCGGCCTGGACACCGATGCCGATCAGCTGACCACGGGACAGGAATGGGAAGCCGGGACGAATCCGACGAATGCCGCCAGCGTTGTCCGGATCCTGGAGATGTCGTCCACCGCCGGCGGCGGTGTTTCGCTGAGGTTCTCAAGTACGCCGGGCCGAACCTACTTTCTGTTCTCCTCCGCCGCCGTCGAGTCCGGGGAGTGGCTGCCCGTTCCCGGGTTCCCGGCCGCGGGTGTCGTTGCCACCGGATCCACGACGACCGTTCATTTTGAGAGCACTTCGAATCGACGGTACTACCGGCTGGGCGTGAAGAATCTGCTGCGAATCATGGATCTGCAACCGGCGCCTGGCGAAACCATGGCAATTACATTTAATGCGGTGCCCTGGGATGTGTACGGGGTAACTGCCGCACCGGACCCCCCCGGACAAGTCTGGATGAAGCAAGCACGTACGCTACATCCGGATCTTCCATTCTCGGAAATTCCGGTCACACCGACGTCGAGTGTCACGACCGTCATCGTTGAATCCATCGAATGGGATCGTGTCTTCAGAATCGAGAAGGAATGATTCGATTCGGATTCCCTCCGGCAACGGAAGAGGATTCAAACTCGACAATTACATATTGCGCCGCCCTTCCGACCGGCGCACCTCGAGATTCCGCATGAACCAGGTTTGGCTGGAGGGTGAAAGAAGTTCACACGATTTCGTAGCGACCGGATGAAGGTTGCACCGTGCGGGCTACCCCCCATGTGCCCGAAGCAACACCTTCGCCGCATCTTTGGCGTCCATGGCCGGATCCGGCTTTTTCGTGACCTGGGTTTCGACGATGGATCCAGAGATCAGCAGCATCAGGGCGAGAGCAAGCTTCTCCGGATCGGAAATCCCACAGTCACGGGCGAGGGAAAGTACGAAATCCTTCAATCGCCGATCATGTTCCTGGACGACACCAAAGATGGGATCTCCCGATTCCGGAAATTCGCAAGCTGCTTTCAGGAACGTGCATCCCGCGAAGTCATCCGTAGTGAACCAGAATGAGAGAACATCGAAAATGGCGAGGATCCTCTCCTCCGGATCCGTGGCTCGGCGAAGGACCGAAGAGGTGAACCAGTCACACCAGTCTTCGTTCTCCCTTCGCAAGGCAGACTGAATGAGCCCGTCCTTGGTCTGGAAGTGCTTGTAGAGCGTCCGCTTCGTCACTCCGGATTCTTCGCTGATCCTGTCTACGCCGGTGGCGTGATAGCCGTTTCGCGTAAAGAGCGTGATGGCGGTATCCAGGATCTGCTTTTTCTTCTTTGATGAACGGGCTTTCATGGCAAATTCTATTTATATACCTATATGTATACCATGAATATTCTCAATAATCCCATTTTTTCATGCAAAACGTGATTTTCCACAAACATTCCCCACTCCTGTAAGTATACCGTTCAGTATACGACAATATTGCAGTCACGAGGTTCTGAGCTGCATGGGGCTGGGTCGGCGACCTCAAAAGTCAAACATGCCCCGCGAGGTAGAAACAGATGAGAAAAAGTATTGGATTGGTATCGATCGTAGCGTTTTCCGCCATGGCAACCTTGTTGGTGGCCGGCGGCTACCAGACTTCGACCGTCGGTGTAGGCGGGTATGACCTGGTCTCCTATCACACCGATGAGGGACCGGTTCGAGGGAACGGGAATCATGTGGTTGAGCACGACGACACGACCTACCTGTTCTCCAGCAGGGCGAACAGAAAAGCGTTCGAGAGCGACCCGGAACGTTATCTTCCCGCCTACGGCGGCTTCTGCGCATTTGGCGTATCGGTAAAGAAGAAGTTTGTAGGTGATCCGGAGGTGTGGAGGATCGAGAATGAACGGGTGTACCTGAATCTCGACAAAGGCATTCAGAAGAAGTGGTTCAAAGACATCCCCGGCAACATCATGAAAGCAGATCGGAACTGGCCGGAGATTCGGGACACGGCGCCTTCGGAACTTTAAGTTTGGCGTTCCACAGAACGAGGGGAATTCGAAACCGTCACGCTTGTGATCGGCCGATGTTTATTCCTGAGTGTGCATGGGGCAAGCATTCGCTTGCCTCATGTTTTTTGACTTTCGTGCAAGGGCTGAATCTTGAAAAGACTTTCTCCGTCACTCTTGCTCACGCGATGCGATGCCCCAGGCGGAGGCAATGGCCAGTCCGAAGAATAAGATGTCCATCAAGCCGAAGGAAGCGAGGAACCCTCCGGTTCGCATGGATTCCGCGAACAACTCGGTGAACTCCTCCATCTCAGCCAACTGGTCTTTGCGGAGTGCGACCTTTTCATCGATCGACATCCCGTTTAACTGCTCTCCGGCTTCCTGCCAGATGTCAGGGGGATAATACGCGGCCGAGCTCTCCTCTTCATCATCTACGTCGGGCCATTCAACTGTCTCGCCCGCCTCCTCCCGTTGGAATGCGATTCTGCCCGCCAGGTAGACCTGCAAATCTTCCTCGGTATACTCCGCATCCGCATCGCCGAGTTCGAACCCAAACTCGCCCGTTTCAGCCAGCATGCTTTGCACGAAAAGTTCGACAACAACATATTTTCCGCCGAGAAGAGAAATGATCGTGATCAGCACCGCCGCGACTCCGGCCAGCGGGCCTCTCTGCCCGGTAGCCGCGACGGCAAGGCCAACCAGGATTCCGATGCCCCACGCAATGTAGCCGATTTCGACATTCGCGAAATAGGCGACTGCCGCCCAGATTGCGGCACCCACGATTCCCGCGATTACGCCTGCAATAATCTGTATCGTACTCATGATCTTCCCAGCCCTTTCAGTTGTTGAGGATCATCGGCTTCAAGCAACTCGTCCGAACCGAGGGCGTCGGCCCTCCCAGTGCGTGATCAAGTCTTGTAGCTTCAGACCCGGATAACGAGGGAATTCGATTTTTTTCTTGAATGTGGAGGCCTTTAGGTCTTGTTTAATAGAGAGGCGACAATGCAGAAGCTGGACAACGGCACGGCCCAAATGAGACAGCCTGACGTGAGCACAAATTGTGATCAAAGCAATTCTCATCGGGTGTGCTCTTGCGATCGTCGCCCTGCCGATTGCCGGTGCCACCTCAACGCAATCCGAGTGGATCCGAGCCGTAACGAAGCGTAGACGAATCCGCAAAATATCGAATCCCTACCAGTCTCGCAGATTTTTCATTTACGGAAGTCATCATGCAAAACGACGACCCAACCCTTCCACCTGAAGATCCCGCCGTACATTCGTCCCCCCTGGGCCTTCCTCCCGTCTCGCGCGGCCTCATCGATGAAGTACATGGATTTCATTACGACGGAGCATCGGTGGACCTGTTCAAGCTCTACCTGAAGAACATTCTGCTCACCATTCTGACGCTGGGCATCTACCGATTCTGGGCCAAGGTGGCCGTACAGCGCTTTCATTATCAGCATACCGAATTCTTTGAAGGAAGATTCGGATATCACGCCACCGGAAAAGAGAAATTCATCGGATTTTTGAAAGGCATGGTGGTCCTCCTGCCCCTGGTCGGTATGTGCGTGGGACTGTATTTCTTCACGCGCGAAAGAATGGCGGATGAAGATGCTTTCGTGCTTTCCATCTATGCATTCGGATTCCTGTTTTTCTTTCTTCGTCCCTTGATCATTGTGGGCGCTAGACGGTTCAACCTCGCCCGAACCAGCTGGAACAATCTGCGGTTCCGTTTCATCGGCACCGTCGGACAAGCCTACAAGCTCTACATGAAGGATCTGTTTCTCATCATTTTCTCGTTTGGCATCTATTACTCGTGGCACCTGGTGAAGGTGCATCGATTTAAAGTCGAGAACACGCGATTCGGGGGGGCGCGTTTTGACTTTACCGGTCAAGGCAGCGATCTCTTTATGCTGAACCTGGTCGGCATTTTCCTCAGCTACATCACGATGGGGATCTATCTGCCCTGGTACGTGGCCAGCCTCTTCCGTTTTCACGCCACCAACACGAGGCTGGAAGGGATTCCGATCGACTGCTCCATCACCGGGTGGAAAATCATGAAGTTGTTCCTCCTGTCCCTGGTACTGATCGTTTGCACCGTGGGCATTGGATTTCCCTGGGCCATTCGGCTCTACAAGAAGACCTATACCGAATCGCTGTTCTTCAACGGCAGGATTAACCTGGCCGCCCTGCAGGCTGATTTCGACAAGGGGGCCTCGGCCCTGGTGGAAGGTATCGGAGAGGCCGGCGAAGCACTGGCCGAATTGGGCGATCTGTTCGGATGATGCCGGGTAAATCACACCGGTTTACGGCGCGATTCCATGACGGCGTCCAGGCCATGCCGATGGTAGGAATCACCAGGCTGGATGGTGAGCGTTTGCGTTTTGACACGGAGGAAGGAAAGCCCCTCTTCTGGGATCTCCGGCAGGTCGTTTCCTCGGATCGGGTCGCGGGCGAACTGCACGTTGAGATCCGATCGGAACCCCATCCCGCACCCGCTCTCCTTCTGATCGTCGAAGATCCGGATTTCGAAGAGATGCTCGATAGCCGACGACGACTGGTCACAACCGGCGGGGTGGCCACCCTCCAACTTCAATTCAAACGCATCGGTATTGTCGGACTCATTCTCCTGCTCGTTGTTGTAGTGCCGCTGAGCTATTTTGCCTTCACCGACGGCAGCGAGGCGGCACATCGGTTGATCTCGATTGAAAAGGAAAAAGCCCTGGGGGAGCTTGTTTACAAAAGCCTGATGAAGGATCTCGAAATCTGCGAGGATGAAGCGCTCTCCGCATTCCTCGATCGCGCGGTTGACGAGCTTCAGGAAACCGATTCCCCCTACGATTGTTCCGTAACCGTCGTGCGTCACGAAGAAGCCAACGCCTTTGCTTTGCCGGGCGGACGAATCGTGATGTACAGCAGCTTGATCGAGAAGTGCGACTCTCCCGCCGGGGTGGCGGGCGTTTTGGCCCACGAACTGGCGCACATCGAACAGCGGCACGGGCTGCGGCAGCTTCTGCGGTCGCTCGGCTTGCTCTATTTCGCCGGCATGGTGGTGGGGGCGGGGTTCGAAGAATTGGAAACCGCGGAGACCATCACCGAGGTGGGCGCCCTGCTGGTGAGTCTCCGCTATGCCCGGGACCACGAAGAAGAAGCGGACGCGATCGCGATTCTCAAACTACGCCGGGCGAAACGCGATGTGGGCGGCATTGCGGACCTGTTCAAGCGGTTGTCCGAAGATCATGGGCTGGCCGCACTGGAACACGCACTCGGATGGTTGAGCACGCATCCGGTCACGGAGGATCGCATCGCAGCCTTCGAGAAGGCCGACAAGGAACAGAGCCCCGAAACACAATCGTGGCTCGCGGAGGGGGTGTCCTGGGAAGACTATCAGCAGGCTTGCGCCGGCCCCGAATGATTAGGATTGGCTGACGCGAGAATAAGACCGCAATCAAAAACTATTCTTCGTTCGCTTTAGCCGGCATTGTTCACACATTCCGGAATCAGTATTCGATTTCCACGAGCATGGGCGGAACGGAAGAACCCGCGTTTCGAATCCGCACGCTTTCCTCTCGATAATATTCATGGTATAGTCACGCAAATGCGTATTCGATCGATGAAATCCGTTCGAGCCCGGGCCCGGTTGACCGCGTTGGCGATCTCAACCGTTGCGTCTGTCGAAGCGTTCGCTGCTCCACGTGGATTCATTGGCGATACCGGGACCGGTTGGGACACCACCGCCGCGGTGTCCGCCCGCGCGAGCAGTGAACATACGGGAGGAAGCCGGCTGATCGCGGACGCGATCAACGGGGCGGGCATCGATGCTTCCGGCGATTCACACAACAACACACCCGGCGACATGTGGCTGGGGCTGGACCCGGCCGGACCGGACCGCTTCGGGGTATCGCCCGGGGGCCACTGGATCGAATTCGCGTTCGACCAGTCCTACGCTCTGACCGAGATGTGGATCTGGAATTACGCGGAAGGGCAATCAGCCGGCTACATGTGGAGTGCGCAAGGCATCAAAAACGCCAGGATCGAATACACCAACGTGGACGGACCCTGCGGGTGGGGCAGCATGAATCCGTCCGACTGGACCGAGATTTTTTCCGGCGATTTCGATGTCTACGACCCGGGCCAGGCGCGCACGCCGAACATCATCGCCGACTTCGGCGGTTCGTCCGCGAAGTACGTGCTGATCACGACGACCCCGGACACCACGAACCTGAACTGGGTATGCGAAAAAATCCCGTCCTCCTGCCCGAACGATGACACCGGCCTCAGTGAAGTGAGATTCTACGGCACGCAATCGCTGGTCGGCCACACCCTGATCGATGCGGTGGACGCAATCGTATTGAAGTTCCCCAGCACCGAGGGAAGCACCTACCGGCTTCAGAAAACGCCGAGCCCGACGTTGCCCTCCTGGACCGGAACCGGAGCCTATGTAGTTGGAAGCGGGAGCACCATGCAGTTCAGCGATCTGCTCGTCGGCGCGGCGCAGTTCTACCGGCTGACGGTTGAGTAGGAGCCCCATCACTCTTCCACGATTCGGTAGCTGTTTGCCGCCGAGTAGCCCGCGGGATCAAACGCATCCACCAGGGAACCGTCGCCCTCCATAAAGCAACCGGTGTCGGCCCAGTTCGGCGGAGACAGGGTGGTGGCCCGCTCCAGCCGATATGTCTTTCCCGCCTGGCTTTGAAATCGAATAAAGGTTTCTCCGCGTATCTCCGTGCTGGTGAACTCGAGGGCACCTACCAGGAATCTCACCTCGCTGAGCGCCGCCTCGGTGGAGTTGCTGCTCACGCCGAAATCGTTCATAAAATTCGCCTCGGGTGCGGCGGCGGAGGTGAGTACGACATACCGGGCGCTGTCGTTGACGGGAAGCGCCTCGGCGGTAAGCAGGTTTGATCCGGAGGCGCGGGCCAGGACCATCGGCCCGCCGCCCAGCGTGTTCCAGTCGCCGGCATCGTCGCTGCCCCAGCCGGCACCATTTCCGACGGTGGTGTACTGGATCGTCACTTCCTTCATTCCCTGCATGGTCCAGGTTGTAGTGGTATCCGGGTCCGGGGCGTTTGCGTTGTCTTCGTTGTAGTTCCAGATCAGCATGTCGGTGATCCGGTAGATATCGTCGAAGGCAAACTCCACCCACTGGGATCCGGCCACGGTTCCGCCGCGCGCGGGGGTGACCCCGGTGTCGGCGAACCCCATGGTTGCGGGCATGCTGCCGTCGCTAACACAATCGGGCTCCAGGCAATCGGTGTGGAACTGCCCGGTGGGATCGAGACCGACTCCGTTGATGACGCTGATCCAGGGCCGGCCGGGCTTTTCCCGGCCGGCGCGGATACTCACTGCGCTGGTGGTGTCCCAGCCGTTGGACGGGTTCGGATTCCCGATCGGCGCGCCGGGAGGAGGCGGGGGAGGCTCGGGACCCGAGGGGGTGTCTTGCGTGATGAGCTGGTCGACGGCTACATGGTTGATGTTCAGCGTGGTGCCGTCCGGCCAGAAGATCTCTACATCCACCGCCGCGGACCCGCTGCCCAACCCGAAGTGGAGCGTCATTTCATTCTGGTTGCCCTGGCCGGTGCCCGCTTCCACCTGCCGGCTCCGGATCGTGGAACCTGCGGTCACGCGAACCTGCGCGCCGATGGCGGACCGATTCACGGTGGTTCCGTTTCCTTCCAGCGAAACCTTCAACCAGTGGTTGCCCGAGGCCTCGTTCCGGTAGACTGTTCCGCCGGCGAGAAGATCGAGATCTCCATCATTGTCGAAATCGGCCCAGGCGCCCTGGTACGTGTCGGCCACGGAAGACAAACCTTCCGTCGAAGTGACTTCGGTGAACTGCCAGTTCCCCAGGTTCCTGTACAAGACGGACGTATCGCCGTAGCCGGGCGCATTGCCCAGGAAAAGGTCGAGATTCCCATCGTTGTCGTAATCACCCAACGCGGGGGAGGCAAAGGATTCTTTCCAGACGAGACCGGCGACGTCGCTCTTGTCCTCGAAGTAGTAGCAACCGGAGGGCCCCGTATTCCTCAGGAACTGTGACTCGGGCTGCCTTACACAGCAACCGAAGTGACCGGCCGGATGAGCGAAGTTTCCCAGGAAAAGATCAAAGCATCCATCATTGTCCAGGTCGCCCCAGGCGGATCCGATGGTGTGGGCAAAGGTCCAATCCGGATTATCGAAGTCGCTGCTGTCTGCTCCAAACGTTGCTGCTTGATCAGTAAAGGATCCGGCCCCGTTGTTGATCCACAAGTGATTATTCTCCAACCGGTAGGCGGAGGCATAGATGTCCATATCTCCGTCGCGGTCGAAATCACACGCGGAGATGCCTCTTGTGGGGTTGATGTCGGGAGCGGGCTCGGTCCAGTTGACGGAGAACGAGGCGCCGTTGTTGTTGTGCACCATGACGTCCGGCTCGTATCCCGCGCCTTCGTACCCGCCGATGTACAGGTCGATGTATCCGTCGTTGTTGAAATCCGCCCAGCAACTGGCCTCACTCAGAACCAGGCTGAGGGCGGGAAACGGCATGATGGTACGGGCGAACCCCACCGTGCCGCCGTCGTTTCGGGTCAGAATGCCGATGCCGGAATAGACGTCGGGGTGGCCGTCGTTATTGAAATCGCCCCACTGCCCGTTTCCGCTGCCTCCACTTCCCACGCCGACCACCTGGGTGAAGTTCGTCCCGTTGTTGTTCCGCCACAACCTGTCGGCATCGTGAAGATCGACCCACCCGTCACCATCGTAATCAACCCAGTTGGACGGCCGGTTGGCGAATCCAGACTGAAAGACTGTGAATGCCGCGCGCGATGGCGCGGCAACGAACAGGAATTGCAGCACGCAAACCGCGCAGCAAAGAGGGTATTGTGCAGACCGGTACGCAAGCATCCTTCGCTGAATATAACACAGCCATCCAAAATCCACGCCGACAATCGCGTCCGGGTGCTTCCGTCGTTAATTTTTCCTCAACCTTTCGAACATTCGAGACATGTCGAAATTTTCCAGGCTCGTCATTCGACGGTAACCAAATCCCGTCATCACAATCACGCGCTGGACTATTGTTGAAAGCTTATCTTCGTGCCTCCCGGCTCAGAACCCTTCGATCTTCAACCTCGTCCACCGAATCCCGCACACGTCGTCCTCCACGCACCAGTGCACCGCGAGTACGGTATCTCCGTCGAGCCGCAGACCCATCGGGTACCCGAATTGAATCAACCGGATCTGTTCCTGGCTGCTGATCTCTTCCGTCAGCTCCAGCTTCGCCCGGCCGTCGAACAACGTCCCTTCAAATTCGACGTCCCACTGGGTGTCGGATGCGCGCACCAGGCACATCTGCACGCTCTGGTCGCCGAAACGCTTGTTGTAGAGCACGAGAAACTTATCTTCCTCCAACCAGACCGGGGTCATGGTCTGGCCCTGGATGCCCGTGGTATGCGGTCCATTCCAGGTGCGTCCCCCGTCCTGCGAAAATGAGTAGGCATTCTTCAGGTCGGTGTCGTTGGCAAAGTCCTGCACCCAGGCAGTGGCGATGACGCGGCCGGGCTCACACGAGGCCAGTTTCTGTTCCAGGTAGCCGATGCCGGTGCCTGGATCCTGGAACACGGTATACATGTTCGGCCACGTCGCGCCCTGGTCAGCGGACTCGTGCACGACCACGATCTCACCATAGCGGCCGTCGTGGAGCGTTGCCGCCGGCGCCAGCCAGCGGCCGTCGTCGGTAACGACGATCGGATTGGAAATCTCGTAGGGTCCTTCGATCTGAAAGGGAATCAACTCGGGCGCCGACCAGGATCGGCCGCCATCCGCGGATCGACAGAGTACCGGCTTGGATCTCACGCGCCTGGATTCGGTCTCATCCCACTGATCCCACTGACCGTAGGCAAGAAGGTCCCCGTTTTGGGCACGGGTCAGCCGCAGATGGCTGGTCCGTGCGGGATT
>Ga0315336_1005390_pt1 | contig 13997 bp, 6 predicted proteins | sample ASW5metaG_FD_204512 | JGI IMG/M metagenome (GOLD analysis project Ga0315336, IMG submission 204512) | Ammonia-oxidizing marine archaeal communities from Monterey Bay, California, United States - ASW #5 | ecosystem: Environmental > Aquatic > Marine > Intertidal zone | place: USA: California...
ATTCATGGTCCGCCGGGGACCGGAAAAACGACCACGGTGGTGGAAGTCATCCGCCAGGCGATCGCCAACGGAGAACGCGTGCTGGCCTGCGCACCCAGCAACACGGCGGTCGACAACTTGCTGGAACGGCTGGTCAACGCCGGAACGCCTGCGGTCCGCCTGGGACATCCCGCACGCGTACTGGATGTCGTTCGCGAACACACGTTGGACGCCGTGCTGGAGCAACACGCTACACGGCCGGTCATCCAGGAAATGTTGCGCGAAGCCGACCAACTGGAACGCAAGTCTCGGCGGTACACCCGTGCCCGCCCGGCAAAAGGTCAGAAATATCAGCAACGACAGGAAGCACGCACGCTGCGCAAGCACGCGCGAATGCTCGAAGCCCAGGCGATCGCGGAAGTCCTCGGCGAGGCGCGGGCCATCTGTGCCACCGTCAGTTTCGACTTCGGCATCCTGGACGGCCAATCGTTCGACCTGCTGGTGATCGACGAAGCCTGCCAGAGCGTCGAACCCGGCTGCTGGGTGCCGCTGGGTCTTGCCCGCCGCATCGTTCTGGCCGGCGATCACTGCCAGCTGCCCCCGACGATCCTGTCGCGGCCCGCCGCCCAGGAGGGTTACAACGTGAGCCTGATGCAGCGGCTCGTGGAACACTACGGCGACGCCATCACGCGGCAGCTCACGGTTCAATACCGGATGCACGAGACGATCATGCAGTTTTCGTCGCAACACTTTTACGATGGAAATCTGGTGGCCGATGCTTCCGTTGGCAACCACCGTTTAAGCGAACTGCCGACCACGAATGCCGATACCATTGATGACGATCCTTTGATCTACATCGACACCGCCGGAGCCGGCTGGAACGAGGAACTGGAGCCGGAAGGCATGAGCCGGCTGAATCCCAGCGAAGGACGATTGGTGCTCGACCAGGTCTCCGCGTTGTGCGCCGCGGGATTGCCCCCGCAAGACATCGCCGTGATCGCGCCCTACGCGGCTCAGGTGCGCTGGCTGCGGCAACATGCGGAGTACGACGCGCTGGAAGTCGACACCGTGGACGGTTTCCAGGGCCGCGAGAAAGAGGCGGTGGTGATTTGCACCGTGCGTTCCAACAACAACGGCGAGCTGGGGTTTCTGTCGGACGCCCGCCGCATGAACGTGGCCCTGACCCGCGCGCGCCGCAAACTGATCGTGATCGGCGACAGCGCGACGCTTGCGACGGACGCCTTCTTCAAGAACCTGCTGCAGTGGTTCGAAACGGTCGGCGCCTACCGATCGGTATGGGATCTGATGTCCGACGATTGACGCCGGCCAACACCACAGGCCCGATGTGGGACACTGCGCCGGGTTCAGCGGCCGGGTTTGGGCGTTGGCGTTGCAGCGTCACGGCCAACCGACCTCTTGAGTTCCAGCAACCGCGGGGGACCGCCCGCGTTGACGTCCATCAGAAAACGCACCAGGTCGAGGAACTGCCGGCGGTCGGCTAGTTGATTGGCCAGGCCGGGCGGCATCAGCGAGACTTTGCCCTGGATCGTCTCTTCGATATCGTCTTTGGCGATGCGAATCTCCTGCCCCGCGGCCGGTTCGCGCAAGACCAGCGTCTTGCCGTCGTCGGACACCGGAAAGCCGGTCACGACCAGTCCCGCGCTGGTCACGGCCACCAGGGGTTCAAATCCACGACGCATGTCCTTCGAGGGACGCAGAACCGATTCGACCAGGAACACGTCGTTGACACCGTCCCGCTTCGACGCCAGGTCGGGTCCCAATCGCTTGCCGGTGGCCGGCTCGTGGCACTTGGCACACGACTGGGCCGGATTGAAGAACAATGCGGCACCCCGCCGAGCGTCGCCTTCACTGCGGGCCTGAGCGGCCAACGTCTGGGGATTTTCCGTCAACAGACGTTTGGCCAGCGACAGCACGGAGCGGACGGCGTCCTCTTCGGACAGCCCCCTGATGGTCAGTTCGTGAATCGACCAGTATTTGTTGGGCGAGCTCCCGGTCTGAGTGATGCGAATGTACTTGATCGCGCGCGGCACACTCAACTCGATCTCGGTCACCGGCTGATGTCCGCGTCCCTCCGCCACCGGCTCGCCCCAATCTGCGCCATCGTTGGACACCTGCACCCGGTACCCGCGTGGATAATCGGCATTGGATCCTCGAGTGTCCAGAACCAGCGACATGACCCACATCGGCTGGGGCAACTCGATGCCAAACCACATTCCCGGCCTCTGGACGCCCCGCGTGTCCCAGCGGGTGTTCTGCCGGCCATCGATGGCCGAGGCCAGGGATTGTGCGTGGTGGCTGGCGGTGAGTTTCCATGCGGAGCGTGGTTCGAGCGGCGGTGGGTCGTACCGGTTCAGTTCGCCGAGTGTCCAGGGTTCCACGCGCTGTTGAGACTCGGCGCGAATCCGTTTCACGTCGACGTCTTCGATCAGCGAGGCGGAATTGCCGAAGCTGTTCCGCACGTACGTCGCCACATCGGCAATCCAGCGGTCGCTGTTGCGGCGCATGGGCAGCATCAGCCCCCCGGCATAGTTCTTTCCGTCAACGGGTCCGATCAGTCCGTTGAGCAGCACGCGTGTCAAGCGTTCCTTGTGACCGCGCACGCGCTGAGAACCGGCGAGTGTCGGCGCCAGCATCAGCCCTTTGTTGTCCGGCGAGGGGCGTCCCTTGCCGTCACGTCCATGGCAATTGACACACAAAGTCATGTAGGTCAATTGACCGCGTTCCACCGATTCGGCCAACAGCTTGTTGCGCCGCCGCAGCTCTTCGATCCGTCGGCGCTCAGCCAGAATCGCCTCCATCCGCGCGTGAAATTGTCGGTCGATGTCACGGATCGTGGGATTGTCCTTGTTGGCATTCACGATCCGTTCGGCCAACTCTCGGGCCCGAGGATGTGCGCCACGACCGACGGACAACACAACTTGAATGGCCACGTTGGGATCCGTGTCGCCGGCCAACTGGCTGATCGCGGCGTCCAGGGAACGGTCTGTAGCGATCACCGCTTCAGAGATCCGCATCGCCGCCGCACGGACGCGGGGGTCCGCGTCACGGAAACCCGACGCCAGAAACTCGGCATCCACGGCGTCGAGTCCTTCCAATGTCCAATACGCGTGCAAGCGTCCTAACGGGCTCGCGCCGCTGCGTGCCAATCGCCGCAGCGCGGGAACAACACCGCGGTCGCCGTGCAGGATGATCAGCTTCTGGGCCTGGCTCCGCCACCAGCCGTTGGGATGCGACAGGTGCGCGACCAGTTGTGCCGGCGTCTCGTCCAGCATCCGCGGCTGAGGCCCGCGCCGCGTCGTCTGGTGCTCGACGCGATAGATCCGGCCTCGGCCGATGTTTTTTTCGAGTTCGTATTGCTTGACGATTCCGCGCAGGTACGAACCGTTGCGGACCCAGTTGCCTTCCTGGATGATGCCGCGGTACATGTCCACCAGGTACAGACAGCCGTCGGGACCGGTGGCGCTGTTGATCGGCCGAAAATTCGGGTCGCGGGCGGCGATGAATTCCTGTTTGTCGTACGCGTTGGATACCACGATCTTGCCGCGATCGTTGGTCACCTTGGCGCGACGGATCAAGCGGCCCACCGGTTCGCAGATGATCAAATCCCCCTGAAAATCGGCCGGCAGGCGGTCGCCGCGGAAGATCGATTGGCCGCAACTGGCGGTGAAGCGGTTGAGCGTGTTATTGGACCGCAGGCGACCGCGACCGCCCTGCGTGTCGGGGATGTTGTCGATCGGAAACACTTCTCGAAATCCCGGCGCCTGTTCCCCGGGCAGACGGATCTGGCCGTACACCAACGGGCGTTGAAAGTCGCCGGCGGGGTTCTCGCCACCGGCGAACGAATAGAACACGCGGCCCACGTTGTCGTGCGTCAGCCCCCATTGACCGGAACTGGCCGGCATCCGCTCGCTGATCACCCGGCCGTCGATCACCCGATAGCGAAAGGCCGACATAGCGGTGTACAGCCAGTTGTCGACGTTCCACACCAGACCACTGGGCTGATGCTCGAGGTTTCCGCCCCGCGGTCCGCCCTTGTGCACCCGTTCCACCCGATCGGCGACTCCGTCACCGTCCGTGTCCTGGTAGCTCTTGAGATCCAGGGTATTGGTTTCACGAATCAACACCCGGTCCAACAGCGGCAGCACCATTCGCGGCAAGACCAGCTTGTCGGCAAACACGGTGTGCTTGTCATACACGCCATCCCCGTCGGTGTCTTCGTGCCGCGAAACGCGGCTGGTCGGCGCGAATTGATTCTTGCCGTCGATGTCCTGCATATACGTCCGCATCTCGACAACGTACATCCGTCCGTTCCCGTCCCAGGCAATCGCCGACGGTTCGTGGATGTGCGGCTCGCTGAGCACCGGTACGACTCGATAGCCGTCCTGGACCTGCATGCTCTGGATCGATTCCGCCGGGGACAGCGGCGGAGCCTTGGAACTCACCTGCTGAGCCAGAGCCGGTAGCGCTGGCGTGAGCGCCAGGCAACACACGCGGAACAACACAGATTTGCTGAGCATCATGCAGGTATCTCGAAAACAGGAGGCTGGCCGCGAACGGCGGATGAAATGTGTGTGTGTCAGACTTCCGTGATCAGCGCCGGACATCAGGTTGAACTCGCAACGTCGGTGGGGGTCGCCCAGTGATTGTCGCGATATTGCCGGCGGATCAGCGCGTTGGCTTGTGCGTCGCCCACGATCTGTTCCGAGGACGGGTCGAACCTCACAGCTCGGCCGGTCCGCGATACGATGTTCCCCAAATGGCATAACGTCGAAGACAAGTGTCCGACTTCGATCTCGGCATTGAGCGGTTTGTCCATACGAATGGCGTCCAGAAAGTTCCGCTGGTGGGCGTCGTCGCGATCTTCGGGAAGCTGGGGAATCGCCCGTGGTGCGTTCTTGGGCCCGAACAACTCCAGCCCGGAACGCGTCCACTTCAGGATACCCTGTGTTCCATAGAAGACGGTATGCGTGCCGGCGCCGTCCTCGCGGTAGGGTGACCAGATGCGTTGTTCGTACACCAGCACGCGTTTGTTTCCGACGGTCCCGTCCGCCGGATACTCAAATGTCATTTGGTAGGTGTCGGGGAACTGCTGATCGTCGTCGAAAAACAGCTTCGATCCATAGCCCGCGATGAAGCGGGGATGCGTATCCACCCCCAGTCCCCAGCGGGCCACGTCGATTCCGTGCACGCCGTCGTTCCCGATATCCCCGGTTCCGAAGTTGTAGAACCAGTGCCAGTGATAGTGCACGTAGTTGGACTGATAGGGCTTCCACTCGGCCGGACCAACCCACATGTCGTAGTCGATGTGCGCGGGTGCCTGCGCAGGCTTTCGGTGGCCGATGTGGGCGCGTTTCTGGCTGTTGATGTGTTTGGCCACCAGCACATCACCGATCACGCCGTCGCGCAACATGCCGACGGCACGCTGGATGGACTGCTTGGATCGACTCTGTGTGCCGTGCTGCATGACACGCTGATGTCTGCGCGCGGCGTCGACCATCAGCCGGCCTTCGCGCACGCTGTGCGAACAAGGTTTCTCGACGTAGACATGCTTGCCGGCCTGGCAGGCGAGGATGGCCGCCGGGGCATGCCAGTGATCACAGGCCGCGATCACGACCGCATCGATCGACGTGTCGTCCAGAATCCGCCGCAGGTCCGACACGGCATTTCGGGCACCGGTGGCTTGCCTGGCCTTGGCCGACCGACGGCTGTCGGGGTCGCACACACTGCGTACGACAGCGTCGTCCTGAGCGCCGAAGGCCGTGGCCACTTGAATTCCACGACCACCGCAGCCGATGAGGCCGACCTGCACGCGTTCGTTGGCCCCCCGGGCTTGGACACCCGGAAACGACGCAGTCAACACGGCCGCGCCGGTCACCCCAGTCCCCGTGTGTTTCAAGAATGTTCTGCGGTCCTGCTGGTTCATGGCCCGTTAAAACTCCCTGCTGACGTCGTGAAATGCCATCGCCTGCGACCTATCACAATACGTTATGGGAATCGAATCATGAAGTGCTGCGTCGTGTGCGGCCACGCGCAGCGTGTTCTGCTACTGGTATTCACGACCCTGTTGAGGCCCGTCCGGGCGGAACCGAGCTGATTCCAGCGGCGGCATCACGGCGGGTCGCTCAGCAATTCGACGACCGGCTTGCCGGAACAAATACGGAACGGGCGACCAAGCTGATCGTGAGCCTCGGTCGAGGGATCAATGCCAAACAGCATCAGGATCGTGGCCGCGATGTCGGCCGGCGTCACGGGACTCGTTACGGGGTACGCGCCGATGTTGTCACTCGCACCGTGCACATAGCCGCCCTGGATGCCTCCACCGGCCAGCAACGCCGAGTAGCAATTGGGCCAATGATCCCGCCCCGCCCTGTTGTTGATCTTCGGCGTGCGACCAAACTCACCCAACGCCACAACCAGGGTCGTTTCCAGCAAACCGCGTTCAGCCAGATCATCGATCAACGCGGAAAAGGCCTGGTCGGCGGGCGGCAGCAAGTATTCTCGGAGGTAACGAAAGTTGTCGTCATGCGAATCCCAGTTCTTGCCCTGCTGCTTGTAGTCGTACACATTCACGAACGGTACGCCCGCCTCGACCAACCGCCGAGCCAACAGCAGGTTCCACCCCCGGAGATTGCGGCCGATGGCCAGTTCCGCGCGGTGCTTGCTCTTGGGATTATCGTCATGAGGCTCTCCGGCCGGACCGTGACCGTAACGCTCTCGGATCTCGTGAGTTTCCCGCTTGATGTTGAGTGCATTCCGCAATGTCGGTGAGTGCAGCAGATCAAACGCCTTCTCTTGATACACGTGCATCGCGCGTGCGACGTCGGAACCGGGTCCGGAATCGAACGAGCGCAGCAAGTCCCAGCGCCGCTCGAGCCGCGGCAATGTCATGCCTTGCGGCAAGTCCAACACCTTCAGGGCACCACCGGTGTGGTAATCGAGCGTGCTCGGATTCCCCTCAATCAACAGCGGTTGAAACTCGGTGCCCAGAAACCCCGCCGTCTGGCCGGGATTCGCCAGATTGTTGTTCATCACATACGGCAGTGCGGCATGTGGGATCAGGAACGGCTGCTTCCGCCTCAGATAATTCAAACACGATCCCAAGCAGGGAAAGCTATCGGGCAGTTCGCCAAAGTTCTGATTGTCGCCCACCGGCGGAACGTGGCCGGTCAGGGTTTGATAACTGGCGGAATCGTGTCCCCGCATCTCGTGTTGCATGCTGCGGACAACAGCGACCTGGTGCATGATCCGCGCGGTCCTGGGAAGATGCTCGCCGATTCGCAATCCGGGCACCGATGTCGAAATCGACTGAAACTCCCCGCGAACCTCTGCCGGCGCATCGGGCTTCATGTCGAACGTATCGAGTTGACTGGGTCCGCCGTAGTAGAAAATCAGGATGCAGGATTTGATGCGGGGCTGGTACCTTTGAGCGGACCGCGCCGCCGCCGCTTGCGCCTGGAACAACTGCGGCAAACTGAGACCCAGCAGTCCCGAGCCGCCAATCTGCAATGCGTTGCGGCGGGGGACTTCGGAGACCGGACGCTGCGTTCGCGCGGGTCTGTTGCGTCTCACACCGTCGAGACGGTTCCCCAAACCAGATCGTCGCTTGCGGACTCGTCGTTGACCTGTCAACGCTGCCATGACGCGCGTCCTGTTGGTTTCAAGGACGGTTGACCGACACCATCGTTTCCGAAAACGAGCAATCGGAACGAAAAGAAACGAATTGAGTTCCTGTGTCCGCGCCCTGTTTTGAATCCTGGCGAGCGTGTTGACGACTTGGTGGACAATCCGTGCCCCCGAGCATGCACAGGTTACTCCCGACGACTCCGAGTCAGTATACTCGATCTCGCCAACGCCATTCCAGGCCATGGCTGGTGACCGGGACCAGCGTCACCCTTCACCGTTTTTTGGCCAGATTTGCAGCACACCGTTTGCATGGCTCGGTAGGAACGGGGACGCTCCGCCAGAGGACGAAGGACGCCAGCAGACATTCGATTTTCCGGGACGGAGAGAGACGTCATGTTCCACATCTGGGGCACGCGAAGTGGACTGTTCACTGTGGTCGTTTTGGCGTTAGCCGTCGATGTGGCTCACACCGCCGATCCGCCGCCCGCCAGGCAGGTCAGCGGGCCGCTTTCGGCAGAGGCATCACTGCAGCACGTGCAGGTCGCGCCGGGACTGCGGGTCGAGCTAGTCGCCGCCGAACCACAGGTCGTCGACCCGGTGGCGATCGCGTTTGACGAGGACGGTCGGATGTGGGTGGTGGAAATGACGGATTACCCGAACGGGCCGAGTGCGGGGCAGCCGCCCAAGTCACGTGTGCGGGTCCTGGAAGACACCGACGGCGACGGCCGGTTCGAGACGGCGCGAACGTTCGTCGACCAGTTGCTGTTCGCCACCGGTCTACAGCTCTGGAAAGGCGGAGTATTTGTGACTCTGGCGGGCAAGGTCGTTTACTTTCGCGACACAACCGGCGACGGGAAAGCCGACGTCCACGAAACCTGGTTCAGCGGATTCGCACAGAAGAACCAGCAGCTGCGGGCCAATCATCCGACTCTGGGAATGGACAACCGGATCTATATCGCCAACGGATTGCGGGACGGCACGATTGTGGGCCGCCCGTCGAGCGACGGCAAGCCGCCCGAACCGCTCTCGATCTCCGGACGCGACTTCCGATTCGACCCGCGCAGCGGCCACTATGACACGGTGACGGGACGAGGCCAATTCGGCCTGACCTTCGACGATTTCGGAAATCGTTTTGTGTGCACGAACCGCAACGCGACCAAGCACATTGTGTTGAAGCAGCACTACATCGAACGCAATCCGCACCTGGCCGTGCCGGCGGCGACGTACGATGTTTCGCCGCCCGGTGCCAGCGCCGCCGTGTTTCCTTTGTCACGAAACTGGACACACTATTCGGATCACGCCGGCCAGATCACGGCGGCCTGCGGTGTGCTGGTCTACCGCGGCAACGCGCTGCCGGCGGAATACTCGGGCAACGTCTTCATTTGCGAACCGCCGGGCAACCTGGTCCACCGCCGCGTGTTGACCCCCCAGGGTGCCACGTTCGGGTCACGCCGTGTGCGGAAAGGCGTGGAATTCCTGGCCAGCCCGGATGACTGGTTTCGTCCCGTGAATTTGACCATCGGCCCAGACGGAGCACTGTACGTCGTGGACATGTATCGGGCGGTGATCGAGCATCCGCACTGGTTGCCGGACGATCTGTCGGACAAGTTGCCGCTGAAGGCCGGCAGCGCTCGCGGGCGGATCTATCGCATCGTGGGTGCGGACGTCCGTGCACAGCCGCCGGCTGACCGCCAGCGACTTTCGACAGCCGGCAGTCAACGGCTGGTGCAGTTGCTGGAACATCCCAATTCGTGGCAGCGGGAAACGGCGGCGCGACTGCTGTATCAGCGACAAGACGCCGGTGTCGCCCCGGCTCTACGGGCGTTGGCGCGTTCCGGACGCACCGCGGCAGCGCGGGTGCACGCCCTATGGGCTCTGCAGGGAATCGGCCAGTTGACCGAGGACGCAACCACGCACGCGCTGGACGATTCTCACCCGCGAGTCCGCGAACAGGCGGTCGTCCTGTCGGAGCGCTGGCTGGATGCCTCGCCGTCACTGTGGCGCAAGGTCGCCGCCCTGTCGCAGGACGCCGACGCACGACTTCGGTTTCAGATCGCGCTCTCGCTCGGACAGGCCAAACGGAACAACGCCCTGGCCGCAGAGTTGCAGCGGATCGCGCTGCACAAAGCCTCCGATTCCTGGACTCGAACAGCCGTGTTGAGTTCGCTGTCTGACCTCACTGCGCAGCAACTGGTCGAACTCCTGGAAAGGATCGGCAGTAAGGAACGCAGTCTGGACGTGGCCGTCGAGCGCCTGGTCGCCGACTTGTCACATCTGCTCGGCGCTCGGAACGACATGCTGGAACTGCGGAATGTATTGCGGGCCATGACGTCTCGGGAACAGGCGATACCACGTCGGCTGCAACTGGTCGTCATGACCTCCATCGGCCGCGGCCTTGCATCCCGCAGTGGCTCATTCGCCGAGTCGTTGATTGCGATCGGCAAAGACGACGACGCACTCGGCCGGCGTCTGGACCAGCTTCTAGCAGGCGTCGCGTCCACGGCCGAAGACACACGACAGTCGCCGGCAATCCGGCGTCAGTGCGTCGACCTGTTACGTTTCGTGGGATTCCAGCACGGCGGTCAATGCCTGATTCGGCTCGCGGAATCCGAAAAGTCGCAGCCACTGCGTCTGCACGCGATCGATGCCGTCAGCAGCTACCACGATTCACAGATCGGCCGCGTGCTGCTCTCCGGATTTCGATCACAAACGCCGGCGGTCCGCAGCGCGGTGCTGGATGGGATGATGTCCGACGACAAACGTACCCGGATGCTGCTCGACGCATTCGCGGACAAGCGCATCGCGATCTCAGACTTGAGTCCCACGACCGTACAGCGTCTCGTCAATCACCGGGACAAAGGCATCCAGCAACAGGCCCAGCGGTTGCTGGCCGCGGCCATCCCCGCCAATCGGCAGCAGGTACTCAAAGACTATCGCAAGGCCCTGTCGCTGACGGGCAGCGCGGCCCGTGGACGCCCGGTTTTCCAGAAAAACTGCGCGGAATGTCATCGCATCGGGCAGATCGGAGTCCAGGTCGGTCCCTACATCGGGGACTTCCTGCTGAAACCCAACGCCAGGACCAACCCGATCGTGATCCTGGAATCGATCCTGAATCCCAATCGAGCCATCGATGCGAACTACGTCAGTTATTCGATTGTGACGAACACGGGCAAAGTGCACACCGGCGTGATCGCTCAGGAAACGTCGACCAGCGTGACGCTCAAACAAGCCAAGAACAAAACGGTGACCGTGTTGCGCAACGACATCGAAGAACTGCGATCGAACGGCATCTCGCTGATGCCCGAAGGATTCGAGAAGAACATCACCATCGAGGACATGGCGGACTTGATTGTGTTTCTGCGCGATTGGCGGTTCTTGAACGACCTGGTGCCGTTGGACGGCAGCCAATAACGGAGGACTCCGTAATCCACCGACGTTGCCAGCAACACGAACGCGAACTGCGGCGGCAAACACCCGCGGGACACTCCGGCGGTTCCCGGCCGCCGCGAACCGCTCAGTGCTTGAGTACGGCGATTAATCGACAAGGCTCTTCAAGTACTTCAGGTCCGTGGCCGACTGATCCAGCAGTTCGGGACTGCTCAGCCTGCGGAAGCTTGAGCCACCCTTGTATTCGCTGTGCAACGAAACGGTCCCGTTGTACTTGAGTTCCGCGAGCCGCTTCATGAACCGAGGCAACGGAGCCTGGCCGTCGGCCAGCGGCACGTACTGGGTGCGGAACTGCATTTGCCCATATTTGTCGCGGCCCACCGGCTTCCAGTGGAAGTTCTTGATGCCCACCAGGGACACCCAGGGAGCGACGAGGTCGAGTCCCATTTCCCAGCCTGACAAGCCGCCCTCGACCGTCATGTGCATCGGGTCCACGTACGCGCCAACGGTCTTGGGATCAAAGTCCTTCAAGATCAGGTACAGAATCGAACCCCCGTTGGCGAGAATGTCTCCCGAATGCACGTGCACGCACGGCTGAATTTCGTAGCGCGTGGTGAGTTTGATCAGATTTTCGAGTCGTTTGCGGGCGGAGTCAATCTGCTTGAGCAGCGTTCCGAACCCCGTGTATCTCCAATAACCCAACTTGATCTGGCGGACACCGTAATGTGCACAAGACTCGATAACGGCTCTGGCGTGCGGACTATCCGTACCGGCAACGGCAGTCGAGGCCATCAAGATCTGCATGCCGGTCCGCAGGGCGACCTGGTGCGCGTTGGAAAGTCCCATTTCAGCCTGTTCGGGGAGGACATGGCCACCGGGTCGTAGTGTCAGATCGAGGCCGTCAAATCCCCGTTTTTTTACTTCTTCGCAGACCGATTGGATTTTCAGGTCGGCCAGATTGTCGGTGAACAGTGCGTACTTCATGTTCAACGGCTCCTGCGTTATGGTGGTCGTCTCACAGGCGACAGACCTCGACAACGGACGACGTTCAGCACGACTGGTCTTGTTTCATTCCGTATCTCGGATACCCGCCACACGGTGGAATCCGCGACAGACGAGTCGTGCCGCGGTTGCCGTGTCGTCGGCAATTGGCCAGCATCGGCGGTTAACCGGTTCGCGTCAATCAAGCGGGACCGATATTCCATGCGGCCGACGATCATCCGCGCCGGAAACTTCGTTGGCCGGCGACAGTCCGTTTTCTCGCTGTTTTGCGTTGCGAATTTGGGTAGGATGTGACGCAGCCGACTCAGTGCTGGATGCGTTTGCCCATTTCGGCAAGCGCCGCGCATACGCACACCGTCAGAGAGACCAGACCATGTCCGACCGCCTGATCGCGTTGCTTGTCGCTGTTCCACTTTGTTTACAGACCGCGTCGGCTCAGCAGACCGAGTCGCCGCAGCCGGCCAAACCGCGGACCCACGCCGCCGAAGGCAAGGCCGCCAACCTGGACGTCAAAACACTCCAGGCACTCGACGCGGCGCTGCAGAAACAAGTGGACGACAAACACGTCTCCGGAGTGATTGGCCTGATCGGCCGGCATGGCAAGATCGGCTACTTCGAGGCCTTTGGCCAGCGGTTGATCGAAGACAACGCGCCGATGACCAAGGATTCTCTGTTTCGTATCTACTCGATGACCAAGCCGATTGTGGCCGTAACCGCAATGTCGCTCTGGGAAGAAGGAAAATTCAAACTGGACGATCCGATCTCGACCCATCTCCCGGAGTGGAAATCGGTCACCGCCAAAGAGAACGACAAAGTCGTGCCGGCAAATACCCCGGTCACTCCTCGGCATTTGATGACGCATTCCGCGGGCCTGTCCTACAGCCGGCGGGGATTGAAACTGACATCCGACACGACGCTCTCGGAGTTTTCTCAGGCACTGGCCAAACAACCACTCCAGTTCCAGCCGGGAACCGACTACGTCTATGGATATTCGATCGACATCCTGGGCCGGTACATCGAGGCGATTGAAGGCAAGTCGCTTGATGTCGTGATGAGAGAACGCGTCCTGGATCGATTGGGAATGCAGGACACGGAATTCTGGCTGCGCAAACCGGCGGACCGCGACCGGCTGGCCCGCGTCTATCGCAAATCCGAATCGGAACCGGGCAAACTGCGGCGCACCATGTCCTCACGGTCCTTGCTGACCAAACCGTCACGGATGATGGGCGGCCAGGGTCTGATTTCCAGCACCGGAGATTACGCGCGGTTCTGCCAGATGCTGTTGAACAAGGGGGAACTCGACGGCAAACGCGTGCTCAAGGCCGAAACCGTGGACTTGATGTGCCAGAACCATTTGCGAAAGATCCGCAAGTCCTACGGACTCGGTGGCGCCGTCGATGGCAAAGGCGGCTACACCTGGGGCGGTGCGGCGGGCACCAAGTTCTGGATCGATCGCCGCAACGATTGTTACGGAGTGTTCATGATTCAGAGGTGGGGTTACAAGCCACCGACCTACCGAGTCTTTCGACGCCTCGTCGATCGGGCCCTTGTGGCAGAGAACAAAGATTGACTCGATGCTGGCGCTTGGTGTCCACAACAGACTGAATATACTGAGATCATCAGATGGCCAACGTCATTGCGATCAATTGCGGCCATTGTGGCCGCGGCCTGAAGGTCACCGGCGACTTTGCGGGGAAGCGCGTGAAGTGCCCGGACTGCGCTCAACCGATTTCCGTTCCCAGAGCTGCAGCTGCAGCGCTTCCCAGCGGCCAACCCAGCAAACTCCAAGCCCCGGTTTCCACTCCGCCATCCAAACCGGCCGGTGCTCAGACCCGCAAGCCGGCGGCGGCAACCGCCATCTCACGAAGTTCCGCCACGACAACTCCGCCAGTTCGCCGCAAGCCCAAGCGTCCCGTTCCACAAGAAGAGGTGCTGGATGAGGTCGAATTCCTGGACGACGCAGAGGACGCATACGAAGACTACGG
>Ga0315336_1005391_pt1 | contig 13995 bp, 11 predicted proteins | sample ASW5metaG_FD_204512 | JGI IMG/M metagenome (GOLD analysis project Ga0315336, IMG submission 204512) | Ammonia-oxidizing marine archaeal communities from Monterey Bay, California, United States - ASW #5 | ecosystem: Environmental > Aquatic > Marine > Intertidal zone | place: USA: California...
AAGCCTCCAGAAAGTCGGAGCTCGTACCGCCCCCTTTGAAGCTCTTGAGCGCTTCCTCATGCAGGATCTCCATCGCCAGGCGTTTATATTCATACGCTTCTGAGGAGCTCAGCATATCGAGGTTTCGAGGGCGCGGCAGATCAATCTGCAGTACCTCTCTGACTGACGCAGGCTTATTGGAAAGCACGAGAATACTATCGGCCAGGATGATCGCCTCTTCCAGCTCTGACGTGACAAAAACGTTGGTCCGTGATTCCTCTTCACAAAGCCGCAGATAGAACTCCTGCATTAGCTGACGCGTCATTGCATCCAGGCCACGGAAGGGTTCATCCATAATCATCACGAGCGGTTGATTAATCAGCGCCCGGGCGAGTTCTGCACGTCTTTGCATCCCACCAGAAAGCTGTAGCGGGTACTTATCCCGAAATTCTCTCAAACCTACTGTCTCAATGATCTTCTCCGCAGCCGCCTTCAACTCATTCTTGGGCATATCCCCTCTTAACTTAGGACCGAAGACGACGTTCTGATAGGTTGTGAGCCATGGCATCAGAGCGGTTTCCTGAAAGACCACTAGTGAATCTTTACTGGGCCCGGTGATGGGCTTTCCTTCAAGCGTAATGCGACCTTGATCGGGTAGCTCAAATCCCGCCAACAGATTCACAATCGTTGACTTTCCGCAGCCCGACGGTCCAACGATTGCGGTCAACTGGTTGCGTTTTATAGTCAGACTGAGGTTTTCCACCACTGTCTCGCGCTCCCAGTCTTCTCCAAAGGCTTTGGAGACATTGTCTAATATCATTACATCAGGTTGATTCACTTCCTGTCTCCCTTCGCGTTTTACCGAGAACCTCTTAATTTCCTACACATAACAGATATATCGACCCGGCCCATCAAAACATTCTTCGCCAAGGCATCGAGATGTGGCCCACGTAACGAATCAAACTGCTTGAAATGTAGCCCGCAAGACCAATACTGATCATCCCCACGATCACCTGGTCCATAACACCACCCATGTAAGAACTCCAGATAAAGAAGCCCAATCCACCACCGCTCTGCTGACCACCACCGGAAATCATCTCTGCAGCAAGCACCACTTCCCAAGTAATGCCCATCCCGACTGCGGCGCCAATAAAGATCGAGGGTAGCGTTCCCGGAAGAATGATTTTGCGGAAAAGATCCCATTGGGTGGCGCCCATAGATTGGGCTGCCCGGAGATACTGGATATCAATAGACCGTGCTCCACCCAGTACATTGATCACGATTGTATAAAAAGCACCAAGGAATGTGACGAACATGATCGAAAGCTCGGTCGTAGGCCAGAAAATGATCGACGCTGGTACCCATGCCAATGGAGGTATTGGACGCAGAATCTCAAAAGGTGGAAAGAACATACCGCGGAAATACTTGTTGACGGCCATCGCAAGAGCAAAAGGAATTCCGACCACTTGAGCAACGAGAAAACCGAAAAATACCCGGCCAAAGCTCAAGTACCAACTCTCCCAATAGCCAGGCTTCAGAACGACCTCGCTCCAGCGGGCCACTACGAGTGTCGGTGCGTCTATCTTTCCGATAAACGGCACCATGATTCCAAACCACTCATGAAAGCGGAATCCGACCTCCCACAAAATAAGGAAGATCGCAATGGAGACGATACCGCGCCTAAGTGTTAAATCTGACAGCAAACTGATTAGCTTTCCGTCCTTTCCTTTTTTTGATGACTGGGTCATCCTACTTCTCCATTTCTATCGTATTCTCGCGTCGTTTACGCCAGCTCTCGTTCGCCAGCCTCAAACGCCTTTACTGCTTCTTCATGAACAGCCTCTTTGGTCTCCTGTACTAGAACCCGGAATTCCTCCGATGACAGCAGACGGTAGTCTCTAGGCCTGCTGATCTTTACGTCGACAATCTTTTTTGTCTTCGCCGGCCGTGTCGTCATCACAACCACCCGGTCTCCCAGAAAGATTGCCTCCTCAAGATCATGGGTAATAAAGAAGACCGTGACTTTGGTTCGGTCATAGACCTCCAGCAGTGCTTCATGCATGATGGACTTGGTGAGGGCATCCATCGCCCGATAGGGCTCATCCAGAAGCAACACTTTAGGGTCATTGATCAACGCCCGCACAATCTCCGCCCGACGCGCCATCCCGGATGAGACCTCGCCAGGATACTTGTCAGCAACGCCATCTAATCCCGCTTCCGCCAACATCGTCAGCGCCTTATCTCTGGCATCTGCCTTGCTCATCAGGCCCTGCACCACAGGTCCATACGCCACGTTATCGACGAGCGTCTTCCATGGGAAGAGCGCCCCGTTCTGGAACACCACCACGCGATCTGCGCCCTGGGTTGCGAGCTCCCTGCCAGGACCGCAAAGCATCTCACCGTCGAGGTCTATTTGACCCTCTGTAATCGAGTGAAACCCGGCGATCGCATTCAACAGTGTGGTCTTTCCGCAGCCCGACGGACCAACAATCATACATACCTCTCCCGACGCAATCTCAAGGGAGCAATCATCTAAAGCGAGTACATCTGCGCCACCCGGGTCATAAATTTTTGTTACGTTTCGAATACTGATCGCGCCTTTCTTGGGAGCGACGTTACCAGCCGAAGCCGCGGTTGCTGCACTCATCTATACCCCCCCTTGACCGAGGGCGCGCTCGCGCCACTGCATCATACGATGACCAGCCGCCCGTACCATCGCAGATGTGATCCAACCCACAAATCCGAGAGTCAGCATAGCCATGACCATGGTGGTGTACTTGTTGACCATATACGAATCCATGATCATGTACCCAAGACCGTAGTCGCCCGAAATCATTTCGGCGGCCACCAGAGAAAACCATGCAACGCCGATACTGATCTGCAATCCTGTGAAGATGAAAGGCAACGCGCCAGGAACCACGACATTTAAAAATACATGATGCTTCTTTGAGCCCAGACAGCCCGCCGCCCGAAAATAGGATTCGTCGATAGATTCGACGCCTAGCATAGTATTAAGCGCGGTTACAAAAAATGATGCCAAGGTCGCAAGATAAATAATTGGCGTTTCAAATCCAGCAAACATGACAATCGCTAGTGGCACCCAGGCGAGAATCGGGATCGGTCGAAGCGTCTCTAAGATCGGAAAGGTATAGTCCTTGAATTTTTTAGACCACCCCATGAAGAGCCCAAGTGGAACACCAAGGCCGGTTGCGATAGCAAACGCAATAAAAATTCGCCTACAACTTACCCATATGTTGATGTAGTAATCCTCGGTAAACAAAGAGGTGCCCCAGAGAGGGTCTTTGTTTAACCACTCTGTAATGACTTCGACGGGCCCGGGAACTTTAAAAAAAGGAAAGACTTTCCAGTACTCGCTCAACAGAAAGTACACAAAAAGCCACAACCCGATGCCGACAAAAGCAAGGTACGGCATCGGCGTTTTTAAAGCTTTTCCAGTCTTATAAAGAAAGTGCGACAGGCCAGTTGGCGCGCGCCCACTGACGCTTTGATTCCTCATTTACTCCTTCTCCCCTGGATCCTGATATTTACCAATTCTCTCGCGCGACCATCCGGGCTACACGAGTTACCTGGATGACCTTAAATGATCGGACAAGCGAGCGTGGCCGTGCAAGCGGATCCTCTGATTGCGTTATATCAGAACCCTGAATAGATCAAAAGCGGGTGTGGGGGCAAGCCCTCACACCCGCTTTTTAGGCTACAGCGTTATGTAGCGAACTAACTGCTCGTCTTACTGGTAAGCCGAATCCGGCTGTTCGCCCACAAAACCAATCGGCGCGCTAAGCCCACGAGATGTCAGCACCTGCTTTGCGACATCATCCATGATAGCTTCTGGTCGCAATATCTCATTGGGAACTACCTTCCTGCCATGGAGGAATCTTGTAGCAGCAGTTACCAACTGTCGGGATGTATCGTCAAATACATAACGTAAGGTCAATTTTTCCTCACCGCCGCCAATATCTGCCGCATTCTGACCGTAGAGCGATGCCCAGAGGACGCGGCGATCCATACCTTCAGTCTGGTCGTCTGCCATCTGTGATATCGCAGTCGCGTTACCAAGATCCTTCATGAACAACTGCGCGTCGAGCTCTGCCTCCAGCCAACCGCGCTGTACGTCGGGCCGGTCACGGATGATTTCATAAAGCATCGCCAGGAATCCCGCGTCGCCACCTTCAACACCGTCGAAGCTTTCACCAGATGCAGCACGACGCGCAAGTCCGGACAACTGAATCTTCGAAGCAGTAGGCTCCCAGATAACCGCGGCGTCTAGCTTGTTGTTCTTAAAGCTAGAGGTGATAACCTCAATGTTCATGTTCAGGTACTTCTTAGGTTTGATACCGGCCTGGTCAAATGCCCAACGAGCAAAGCGGTCAGTACAAGCGCCGTGAGGTGCCGCAACCAGCTTGCCGTCCATCCACTTCACCGCTTCCATGCCGTTGGCGAACTGTGGCGCATCGTTCTTTACCAGAAATACGTTGCACTGCTGGCGGGATGTTCCCAGGACCGCGATCATGCGGATATCGACTTTGTCTTGTTTGGTAGTCGACACGATCGCCGGCATATCGCCCATATACCCGAGGTGGTTTTTCTCACCCAGCATTTTGCCGACGATAACGGACCCCTGAAGACCGATTTCAAACTTGACGTCAGAACCGGCCGGCAAATACTTTTTCCACAACTGCTGGCCGTTGATCACAACACCTGACCAGGACTCCGTGTAATACGGCTGATATCCAACCACCAGATCGACTGCGTCTCCGGGTTTACCAAAACCCACTTCTGCAACCGCTGAATTCATCGCTCCTACTGAAAGCAGGGTAGCGCCCAGCCCAGCAGAGAGCATGGTTCTTTTAAACTTACGCATAACTCCTCCCGTTGATTAATCCAATATTGGGTTTGCGAAAAACAATGGTTCCGACAGGTGTCGTAATCGATCGCTTTTGGCTAAATCTATATCAACCCACGGTACCTGATTTGTAAAATGCTTTAGTTAGATCATTTGATTGATCACCCCTATCAGCGAGAACCACCCTAAGCGCAAACAATGCTGATGCCCCGAGGCCATCAGGGCTGAAAATCGCAGACTTCTCAGACTACCTTGAGTCTCTATCATCTTAGTACCCGAAAACCTGGATATGCGGGAGTCTCTGGGTGGGATGCTGCCCTAACATGGGTTTTCTCGATGGTTATGCCATTTCCACTGGTTCAACGGTGTCCTGGCGCGGGGGCATATCGGCCAACTGGCCTACCGTGATCGGTCGAATAGGAGGCCGGATCCGATAGTGACCAATCTCCTCTACGGAGATGCCGCCGACTTGTGCCATTATTTGGCTTACCACCAACGCGCACTTTCGCCCCATACACGGACCCATCCCACAGCGGGTGAAGGCCTTAGCCTGATTTGGACCCATGCAGCCGTTCGCTGCAACTTGGCGAATCTCACCGGCTGTGACTTCTTCGCAGCGACAGACGATAGTGTCATCTTCCGGCAGTTGAAACTGGGCAGTCGGCGTAAAGGCGTGATCAAGAAAACTGCGCAGCCGGCGCTGGCACCTTAATGCCGCGGGCTCGACGGAAGCCGCTGGGCGCTGTTGAGTCTTAAGGTACGCATCGACCTCATGCCCGACTCGTTTGCCCTGCAGTGCTGCCACCTGCGCGCCGCCAATCCGAGTGGCATCACCGACCATCGAGATGCACTGCCGACTGGTCATACCCGCCCCGTGAATGTCCGGCACCCAGCAGGACTGAACCAAATCAAAATGATGCTTGATGCCGGCTGACATCGAAAGCCAGGTATTGGGAATCACGCCATCGTGCACCAGCAGCAATGATGTAGATAACTCATGGCGACGTCTTTGCGCCTCGTAACTCACCGCGCGCAGACGATCTTCGCCTTGCGCCTTCAGCGCGCACACGCCTCGCGTCATACCCATCGCGGTCCTCGCACTCCATAACCACCGCATGCCCTGCAGCATGGCTTCGGGACAGGCGATCAAGGCATCAAGTCCAAGCAGGCCCGTGCGCAAAGAGAGCGAAGGGCCGGTATCCAGAATTGCCTGCGGTTTGACCCTGAGATTCTTGAGTTGTCTCGCGTATAGGTAAAGCAAGGGTCCCGTACCCGCTAGAACGACGTCTTCACGAGGCAACAGGCGGGACGATTTCAGCAGTGTTTGTGCCGCGCCCACCGTCATCACGCCGGGCAAGGTCCAGCCTTCAAATGGTACCGGGCGTTCCATGGCACCAGTCGCGAGGATGATATGTTTTGGATACAACATCTGCGCTGACCCCTGATCGATCAGCCCTAGTGCAAGTTCAGGCTCCTGATCCGAGGTGATCTGCCACACCGAGACGCCGGGTCGATACCGGGCCCCACTTTCTTGGAAGCGGCGCGTTAATGTGCGGCCAACGGCGTAGTGCTTGCCAAGCGTCTGTACATCTTCAGGTCGATCTACAAAGACCCTATCGATCGCGCGATACGCCTGTCCTCCCGGCGCGCCCTGTTCGTCAAGCACGACCACATCTCTGCCGCTTTGCACCAGCACACAGGCTGCAGCCATACCGGCCGGGCCTGCCCCGACAATGGCGACATCACAGCAGTATGCGGTCCCAGTCATCTTTCTGGCTGTCAGTGTTTACTCGGCCTTGGAATGCCGGAGCGTCGTCATGCCGACACACATTCCGTCGGCAACTTCGGTGAGACAGGCCTGCACCATACCTTTATCATGAACTTCTACGAGACACTCGTAACAGTTGCCAATCATGCAAAAAGGCGCTCGCGGTGTGCCGCTCACCGCCGCACGTCCAAACTCAAAGATGCCGGATCCCAAAAGCGCGGCAGCGATAGTGTCGCCGCGGTTCGCGGTCACCTGCCGGCCCTCAAAACTGAAGGTCACCGGATGACTGAGGTCAGTTCGTGGCTGAAACATCAAAACGCTCCGATCCAAAACATTGGTATGCAAGCGGTATCGCACCATCAAGAACCCACCGACACACATCCCGCGAATGAACCGCCGCGAGTGTTACGCCACTGTGGCAGGAAAAAACAAATGCCCCGGGAAATTGCTCAGACTGGCTGTAAACAGGGAAACCGTCAGGCGTCATGATGCGCAAGGCAGCCCAACTGCGCTGGATGCGCAATTTTCGAAGATAAGGAAAAGCCGCCGCGCAACGGCTAACGATCTCCTGCAGGGTGCCGGTATTCGTGTCGGCATCGAAGCCTACGTCTCGTGCCGATGGGCCCAACATAAAACCACCCTCGTCGGTCTGGCGGACCAGGTTAGTCGGGTAAGCCAGCGTCTGGGCGCTGCGTTCGGTGACGATAATCTGGCCCTGCTCGGGGTGAATCGGCACATTAATGCCCACCTGGGCGCCGAGGTCTACGGATCCATGTCCTGCGGCGATAACCAGTTTTTCGCAGCCCGCAACGCGTCTACCGTTGCTGAAGAGTTCAAAACCGCTGGACTGCAGAGGCTGGATACGGTCAATCCCTGACAAGGGCAGATAACACCCCCCGTTATGGTCAAAGCCCTCCTGCAATGCACGTAACAGCCGCAAGGGATTGACGTGACCATCGTGCGGGCAATAAGTCGCTCCGGGAACGTGTTCTCCGATTCCGGGAAGGTGCTCGGCCAAGGTCCGGCCCTGCACCAGTTCATATTCGTACCCTTCATCACCTGCTTCATCTCGTAACTGTTTCAACGCACCAAGGTATTCCGCTAACTCCGCTTCATCTACAGCGACATGAAAACCACCGGGCCGGTGATAAGCCACATCGCTGCCAGTCAATTCGGTGAGTTCGTCACTGAACGTGGGCCATGCATTGGCGGACTTGAGCGACCAGCATGCGTACTCGCGCATCCCCTGTCCTTTACCCTGAACCCAGACCAGGCCGAAATTGCCCCGGGCCGTGCGGATGGCGTTATCACCTTCGTCAATGAGTCCCACTTTCAGTCCGCTTCGACTGAAACCATAGGAGAAGGCTGAGCCCAAAAGGCCGCCTCCGATGATCGCGATGTCAAAAGATCTCTTGCCCATCCGTCAGAACCTTTGATGACGAAGCAGCCATCGAATCCCAATGAGAGCCACCCCGGACCCAGCCGCGGTAGCGATATAAGCGCTGCCCCACCCCACAATGGATTCGGGACCTGCACCTGCATCGAGCACCAGTCCTACCACCAGCGGACCGAGAAAACCGCCAGAGAAACCCAGCACCGAGTGCATGGCAAGCGTCGCACCCCTTTCCCCCTCTCGCGCGGCAGCCACCACACCGCCGGTCAGTGCTGCAGAGTCGCTCATAATGAAGACAGAGTAAAGCCCGGCAAGGAGCAACACAAAAACAAACGGCAGCGCGCCGATAAATCCCAGCGTCACCCCCGCGATGACCGAAAGCACCATCACGACAGAGATCGTCTGCCTACGGTCGCGGCGTAACGAGATATGCGCACCAATCAAGCTTGCCGGCATGCCCAGAAGGCTGAACAAGGCTGCGCACCCTGCAACCGTCTCCCGGCTCACAGCCGTACCCGAAGCCCCCGCGGCAAAAAGCAAAAACGCGACAATCCAGGCCCGATAGGCAAAGAGTTCATAAGTATGGCCCGTGTATCCCCAGATATAGGCAAGTGCTGTGCAATTTTTAAAAACCGGACGAAAATCCAGCGGATGACGATCTGAGCGGTTTGATTGCTCCGGCGACTTTTCCGCAATGGTGAAATAAACAAGCAGCAGACAGACTATCTGCGCCGCGCCTGCCAGCAGGAAGGCGTCGCTCCACGGCAGGGCTGCACCCGCAAGCCCTGTGAAATAGTAGGACGCCGCGGTCCCAAGGCTAAAAGCGCTGAGATACCAGGGCAACGCTTTCTGTCGGTCGCCCTCCTTAAGCCTGTCGTTCAGGATCTGCAGACCGGGCATATAGGTGCCGGCTAGCGAGATACCCGCCAGAAAACGAAAGGCCATCGCACTCAAAAAACCGTCAGCGAACAAACCAAAGCCGACCGAGCTCACGATGCCGCAAAGCAACCCAAAGAGATAAATCCGGCGCGCGTCGACAACATCCGTGAGGCCCACAAGAAAGGGAACGGCCACCACGTAGCCCGCAAAGTAGATGCCGCTAATCCAACCCGCCTGGGTGCTACTTAAGGCCCATTGGGTGCTGAGTTCATTAAGCAGCACGGCAAAGTTCGCAAAACCGGCCATCGCCAACATCTGCGCGATACACAGAATCACCAGCAGTGAGGTGGGCGACAGTTTCTGACGAGAATTCGACATAGGCAGCCCATTCTGGCTAGGTTTCGGGAAAATAGGGTCGTCGGGCGATTTTGGCGAACGCAAGTTACTTTACAGCGATGGCGCCTCCAAACTAATACACTTAATCCACCTCAGAACAATCGTCCCGTCGAATCATTATCCATGAGAATCAGCCGAATACGAATTTTCCGGGCGGATCTGCCGATGCGCGAAGGCAGTTACAGCTGGTCAACCCAGTCACACACGGCATTTGACACGACCGTCGTCCTGATCGATACCGACGAAGGCATTACCGGTGTTGGCGAGTGCTGCCCGCTGGGACCCACTTACCTACCCGCTTATGCGCACGGCGTGCGGACCGGTATCTCGCAGCTCGCACCTCACCTGGTGGGTCACGATCCAACGCAGCTCGACCATATCAATAGCGTCATGGATACCCAGTTAAAGGGGCATCCGTACGTCAAGTCCGCAATCGATATGGCCTGCTGGGACCTTTTGGGCAAGGCGGCCGGCATGCCGCTATATATCCTGCTTGGCGGCAAACTCCAGAAGGAAGTAACGCTCTATAAAGTCGTCACTCGGGCCGATCCCGCTGCCATGGCGGAACGTATACCCGAGTATCGTGATCAGGGCTTTAGGCAGTTCCAGGTGAAAGTTGGTGAAGACCCGGCAACAGACATCATCCGGATTCACCGGGTGGCGCAAGAGATGGAGGCCGGTGAGGTCCTGAATGCCGACGCCAACACGGGATGGAAACAGCACGAAGCGCTGCAGGTGGCCGATGCCATTGCCGACCTCGGTAAACAGGCCGGTATCCGCCTGACCTTTGAGCAGCCCTGCCTTTCCTATCATGAATGCCTTGCCGTCAGGCAGCACACGGACCTGCCCTTTGTCCTCGATGAGTGCATCGACAGTATCGGAGCTTTGCTGCGGGCGCATCATGACCACGCCATGGATATGATCAATCTCAAAATCAGCCGTTTTGGCGGACTCACCCGGGCACGGCAGGCCCGCGATCTATGTGTCTCACTGGGACTGCCGATGAATGTAGAAGACAGTTGGGGCGGAGAAATCACCACTGCCGCAATCGCGCATCTGGCACACTCGACACCACCTGCGTTTCAGTTTCAGTCTTCGGCTTTTCATGAATACGCAACGGCCCAGATCGCAACAGGTGCTCCGTCGGTTCACAATGGCACCATGACGGCATCTGATGCACCGGGCCTGGGTGTTGAGCCCATTCTCGCTGCACTTGAACTAACCGCTGAGTTTGCCTGAACGATCGATCAATTTTTTGGAGGTGCTATGAAAGACAGCCAATGCTTCTCGGGAGTAATTCCCGCCCTGATGACCCCCTGTAACGAGCATGGGGATGCTGACCTTGACCTGCTTGTCCGAAAAGCCAGTGACTTGATGGATGCTGGAATGACGAGTGTCGTTTACTGCGGCTCCATGGGCGACTGGCCGCTCTTGAGTGACCACCAGCGACAGGCCGGTGTCGCCCGGCTTGTCGCTGAGGGAATTCCTGTAGTGGTAGGCACCGGAGCTCAAAACTCCGCTCTGGCGGCAGCCCATGCCGCGCACGCCCAGGAGGTCGGTGCAGCTGGGCTCATGGTCATTCCGCGAGTTTTATCACGTGGCACAAGCACAGCAGCGCAGCGTGCGCATTTCTCAGCAATCTTAAGGTCTGCCCCGGAGCTTCCTGCCGTCATCTACAACAGCCCTTACTACGGTTTTGAGACGAAAGCTGATTTGTTTTTCGATTTACGGTGTGAGTACGAAAATTTGATCGGCTTTAAGGAGTTTGGGGGGCGGGATTCGCTGAGTTACGCCGCGGAACACATCACCGGTGGTGACGACAATCTAAAGTTGCTGGTTGGAGTTGATACTCAGGTGTTTCATGGGTATGTCAACTGCGGCGCCGTCGGTGCAATCACTGGCATTGGAAACGTGTTGCCCGTCGAGGTGTTACATCTAGAGCGCTTATGCAAAAAAGCAGCTGGTGGTGATACCCAGGCGCGTACCCGCGCTTCGGAACTTGACGAGGCCATGATGACATTGTCGGTCTTCGACGAGGGGCCAGATCTGGTGCTGTATTTCAAATATCTTCTGACGATACGCGGTGACAAGGGCTTTGAGTATCACTTCAATACTGAAGACCACTTAAGCGCAAGTCAGGCAGGATTTGCTAGCCAGCAACTGGAGATATTTCTTTCCTGGTGGAACAACTGGGATGGAAAATCAGATTAAGCAAGACAACAGAGTAAGACCCAATATGAAAGATCAGTATCAGGTTATCGTGATCGGCGGCGGCGTAGTCGGCAGCTCCGTGCTGTATCACCTGGCGAAGTTCGGCTGGACGGATGTCTGCCTGCTGGAGCGTTCCGTGCTGACGGCCGGTTCTTCCTGGCATGCTGCCGGCGGGGTGCATGCGCTTAACGCGGACCCGAATATGGCCGCCCTTCAGGCCTATACCATCGATCTGTTATCCGAGATTCAAACCGAATCCGGCCAGGATATCGGCCTCAGTATGACCGGAGGCATTACGGTGGCCTCGGCACCGGCGCGCTGGGAATGGCTGCAGTCGGCCTACCGCATTTTCCAGACGATCGGCATCGAAGACTGCTACCTGATGACGCCCCAGGATATCAAGGACAAATGTCCCATCATGGACATCAGCGGTGTACTCGGCGGACTCTGGTGCGACCGCGAGGGCTATGTCGACACCACCGGAACGGTGCACGCCTATGCCTATGCCGCAAAAAAACGCGGCGCGACCGTGATCGAGCACACCAAGGTTGAAGAACTACACCAGCGCAATGATGGCAGCTGGGATGTCATTACCGGCAAGGGTAAGTTCCATGCTGAGCATGTGGTGAACGCCGGCGGACTGTGGGCCAAGCAGGTGGGCAGGATGGTGGGTCTGGATCTGCCGCTGTCACCGCTCGAGCACCATTACCTGCTGACCGACACGATTCCGGAGGTCGCCGCGCTTGATTTTGAACTGCCGATGACGGTTGACCTCGAGGGCTTTACCTATATGCGTCAGTACCAGAAGGGGATTCTGGTCGGTATCTACGAGATCAACCACAAGCACTGGAACATGGATGGCGCGCCGTGGGATTACGGCATCGAACTGATTCAGGAAGATATCGACCGGATCTCCGACGAGCTGGAGATGGCGTTTTCGCGCTACCCGGTACTGACGGAAGTCGGCATCAAGAACTGGGTTAACGGCGCCTTCACGTTCTCCCCGGATGGCAATCCGCTGGTTGGCCCGGTCAGTGCGGTACCCAATTACTGGCTTGCCTGCGGCGTTATGGCGGGATTCCTGCAGGGCGGGGGCGTCGGCAAAACCCTTGCAGAGTGGATGATCCACGGCGAGACCGAGGCAGACGCCTGGCCGATGGATATCGCCCGCTATGGTGAATTCACCTCAAACCGCGAGTACATACGCCAAACCACCGGTCAGTTCTACTCCCGCCGGTTTGTGATGACCTATCCCAACGAACAACTTCCCGCCGGCCGGCCGTTCAGAAAAACACCAGCATGGTCCGCCATGGACGCCGCCGGGGCGCAATGGGGGTGCAGTTGGGGTCTTGAGGTGCCGTTGATGTTTGCCGAGCCTGGCTTCAGTGAAATCCCAACTCTGCGACGCTCCAACGCCTTTAATATTGTGGCGCAGGAGTGCGCCGCCGTGCGTGAGGGCGTCGGCTTGCTCGATATCAGCGGCTTTTCCCGATACGAAGTGACGGGACCGAATGCACAAGCCTGGTTGGGTCGGATGATGGCGGGACGCCTGCCGACGCCCGGTCGTGCGAGGCTCGCACCCATGCTGGCGCCGAGCGGCCGGCTCAAAGGTGATCTCACGGTATTCAACTGGGGTGATGGCTGCTGGTGGATCATGGGCTCTTACTATCTTCGCAACTGGCATATGCGCTGGTTCCACGATCATCGCCGCGATGGTGTCGAGGTGCGCGACGTTTCTGATGCGATGGTGGGTTTTGGCCTGGCCGGACCCAAATCCCGGGAGGTACTCTCGACCCTGACACATCAGGATGTTGATGCTGTCCTGCCCTTCATGGGATGCACGACGATGGACGTGGGCCTGATCCGTGCGCGGGTTGCCCGTATTTCTGTATGTGGGGAACTGGGTTATGAGATCAACTGCAGCGCCGCTGAACACATCACCCTGAGAGAAATCCTGCTTGAAGCAGGTGCAAAACAAAACATCCGGGAGTTCGGCTTTTACGCCATGAACGCTCTGCGCCTGGAAAAAAGTTTCGGCATCTGGAGTGCCGAGTTCACCCAGGACCGCACCCCGGCAATGACCGGCATGGACCGGTGGATCGACTGGTCACGTGATGACTTTATTGGTCACGAAGCCGCATCCAGGGAACGATCCGATGGTAGCGCCCCGCAACAGCTTGTCACGCTCGAGATCGATGCCGATGACGCCGATGCGTCCGGATACGAACCGATCTGGCAGAACGACAAGCGGGTCGGTTTTGTCACCTCGGGCGGTTACGGGCACCACACCGCTAAGAGTCTCGCAATGGGTCTGCTCGATGCAGGTGTTGATGAAGACGATGGTCCTTTGATGGTCGATGTCGTGGGCAAACGTCGCGCTGCACACACGCTGACCGAAGCTGCCTGGGATCCGAAGGGCGAGCGGATGCGGCTATAGCTGCTCGCAATCCCAGCACCTCCTTTATGCTCAGTACGCAAACGTAATGGCTCGCAATCGCAGAAGTT
>Ga0315336_1005394_pt1 | contig 13993 bp, 3 predicted proteins | sample ASW5metaG_FD_204512 | JGI IMG/M metagenome (GOLD analysis project Ga0315336, IMG submission 204512) | Ammonia-oxidizing marine archaeal communities from Monterey Bay, California, United States - ASW #5 | ecosystem: Environmental > Aquatic > Marine > Intertidal zone | place: USA: California...
CGAAGGATCGGCCGTCGATCGCCCAAAATGGAGATGGTCCCGCGTACTGGGAATCGATGAGCAATACACCAAGGGCGACAAGGTTCTCGCCTGGTCGGTGTTTCTCTATAGCATGATACACGGCTTCGGCGTTTTTCTCGTCATACTCATCTGGAACGCCATTGATCCCTGGCCAAAGACTTGGTGGAGTCATTGGTTCTTCATTTACTACGTCGTTATCGCCGCGATCATTGGAATTATATCCACCATATGGTTCTCAATTGGAACGACAGTGGATCTGAGACGCATGTTCATGCGCCTTGCGGCAAAGACTGCCGACCTTCGAGACGATGGTCGCGTTATCGGCAACATTTCCACCGGCGATATTGAACTCGTTGAAAGGGTCGAGCATCGTCACATCACGGAGGAATCCGAAGAGGATGACAAGCACCGGTAGACATTATCACGTCGGGATCCGGCGTGATCGCGCGTGTGCGAGGACATGCCGCCTGGCATTCGTCGCCATCGTTCTCGCAGCCGGGTTAACGGGCTGCGGCGGACGCGTCGCCCAAGTGCAGACCACATCCAAGGATGCTCAAACCGAACAAAACACTGCGCTGACCATGCCACACGGCAAGTCGGTCGTGGATGCCGACCTGTCCGACTGGGAAGGTAACCATGTGCGGTGGCACAGGCTCGACGCGTTGTACTACGGCGAACCGGATGCAAGGGACGTAACGGATGCCAAATTTTCCGCCCGCTGGAATCAACCCGAAGGCAAGATCTACGTTGCAGTCATTGTTGACGATACCGACGATTTCCGCACGGAAGGCTATGGTCCACTGAGGGAAGGATGGGACGACGGTGACCGCATTGAGTTGCTGAGCGTAGGTGATGCCGAAGCCGCTACCGGATGGTCGACCAACCACGATGTGGCGCAGGAATACGTCGTGGGCGTAACGCCGGCAGGCGACAGCTGGGGGACGTGGGGAACCGGTGACCCGCTGCACCCCGATACGGAATTGACCTACGCCGCCCGCATCGACGGCAGCAAGTTGATCTACGAAGCCGCCGTCAAATGCTTCGACAATTACGGCCGCTTTACCGGCGAGCCCACGGTCGTGTCGAAATTGGGACCCGGGAAGATCGTGCGGTTTGATGTTATTGTGAATACTCGCCACCAGGATGGTTTCGGCATGCGAGCTCTCGATGATAATGGTGGCAGGTGGAACGATTCGGGTAAGATTACCAGGTTCATACTGGCGGACGAATAGCACAGCTTTTGAACGAGCGCCCCGCATCACGCATCGCGTTGTGGCGATCCATTGCGAAACCGGAGCGAGTCCTACTCCACATGATCGGATAGGCGATAGAACCGCCATGGCATCGCCACCGCGTTGCTGTCCGCGAATGTCACGACCCCGTTGTCGGCCGTAAAAATGTCCAGGACATTCCAATTTGTCCCAATCAGATCTTCGTTGGCTTCTACAAGGTAAACGTCATTGCTCGAGGCGGATACGTCAATCATGAACACCGCGAATACCGAATTCGAATCTCCAGGCGTGGGGGGCGTCATCGTATACGTTGCATCTGCACCATCCGGCCAGCTCCCGTAGCTGTGATCGTTCCCCTGAGGTCCGAAGGTGGCCGAGTCCACGAGCAATCCGGATGGCGAATACAGTCCGATCGAATCGCCGTTCCTGCTAAGACCGAAATTCACGTGTAGATCAATGCCCGGACCGTTTTGTTCTGTGTCGTTATCGGCCCACACAAACAGAAAACCGTCAGCGGGCACGATCGTTCCTGTAGGAATAGCAAACTTGTTCGTAACGGAAAGATTGTCGGTCAGGGTGAATCCCGTAAGATCAGCGTCTGACTGAGCGGGGTTGTAGAGCTCGAACCAGTCGTCGTGGTGACCGTCGGCCGGATCGGCAATGGTTGTTTCATTATCTGACATCCACTCGTTGATTACGACCTGCACCGGTGCGGATGCCCCGCTGTTGGGCGTGCCTGGTGTGGGTATTGGAAAGATTGTCCGCGAATAAGGGTCGCCTTCAGGTAAGGAACCAAAGGATGCATGCTCCCCTATCGCGTCATAGTCGAGATAGTCTATCACGACGGGTGACCCCAGCCACTGCCTCGCCAGGACCACGGTGCCGCTAACGCTATTCAGACGAAAATCTGCGTGTGGGAAGCCCGTGTCGGTTTCACCGGCCTCACCGTCCGCCCACACGAGTAGCCGTGAACCCGACGAAATGGTCGTGCCTGCTGGAAACGCCCAGCGACCAAGGTCCTGGTAGTCATTGCTCAGTCTATAGTCGGTAAGGTCGATCGTGTTGCCATCGGCGTTGTAGAGCTCTATCCACGGTTCGAACTCACCATGATTGTCGACAACGGTGCTGGTGTTTGAAGGCATGATCTCGTTGATCCACAGCAACGGAAACGTAAACAACGTATCCGCGTTCGAATTGGCGGAACCCGGCGTGTGGCTAGACGGTGCCGGGGCCACACCCCAGTTGCCCGCGCGGCTGTTGTCGGCGTTCAAGTCGATGAGCTGCAGCGCAGCGCCCGTGCCGTCTGCACCGGCTGGCCAGGCGTGCCCATCGTCGTAACGCACCTTGTTGATCGTCTGCCAGACATTGCTTCCAATCGGCATTTGCAGGCTGATCGTTTCGCCGCCGTTGTCTAGGTTGCCGGCATAATCGCCGATGACGACTTCCGCGTTGCCATAAGTATGCTGATAAGCAGTTACATTCTCGGCCAGAACGCGGCGTTCGCCGGGGCCGATCAGGGTACCCCCGTCGAATACGTGGTCAACACCGTTCACTCTCCAGCCTCCCAGGTCGAAGGTGAAAGCCGACTGATTATAGATCTCGACGTATTCGGCCTGCCGTGCTGAGGGGTGGTACATGATTTCTGAAATGATTAGCTGATTTACAGGCGACGGAGCTGCGGTAGTCAGCGTTACCGTGATCGAATCACTCGCAACGACATTACCGTCGCGATTGAAGCCCTCCACCACCAACGCGTTAGGACCATTCCCAATCCCGAATTGCGCGCGCCAGGTTGACTCGGTCGGATAGGTAACACGCTGAGCACGCCCGTTAATCCGGAAGAACGCAACTTCGATTGGTGCGCTGCCGTCCAATGTTACAATGCTGTTTCCCGTGTTGAAGTCGCTTCCGCCGTTCGACGTGATCTCAAAAGGCGCCACCCACAGCTCGCTGGTGACCTTCGCCTGCCGGTCGGCAATAAAATCTATGACAGGCTGCGGATGCGTTGCCGGGATTCCGTTCGTGAAAAGTACATCATACCAGTCCAGCAACTCGGGCACATGGACCTCGGGACGCAGCGGCCCATCCGAAAGGTTTTTCAGAACTCGCCAATAGGCTCTCCTGAACAATGGCCGATCGTTAAAGAGGCGTGTCAGGATCGTGGGCAACAAAGACTGAGGAAAAAGAGACGGGTCCGGGTCGTTCCAATGATTCATGTCATAAGCTTGATCCATGTCATGCAGATGCATTCGCGAACGGTGCGTTGGTGAAGCACTGAAGAACATATTGTGGGAAATCGACCAACCGTAGGAATCCGCGTTACCAACAACCCGATTGACAGCAGAGTATGCGGCCCAACCATAGGGATCGATCAAGGCAGCCATGCGCGCGTCAAACTTCGCGTTGTCGACGGTTTGCCAGGCATCGACAATGTTGAAGAGCGTATCAAAACTGTCGGATTGTGTTTTTGTCCTCTTTTTCTGCGCCTGGTATCGGTAGTTGGCCTTGGCCTTCATGCCGTCACTGCGGAGGAATTCGGCAAACGGATCGCCGGCGACATTCTTATGCACAAAAGGATCGTCATCTCCGTACCAGCTCTTGCAGAAATCGCGAGTAGCAATCTGCAGATGGTGCCTGACGAGGTTAGATCCGTTTACGCGAGCTCGGATGTAAGGTAGTTGGCTGGCGGCCATACCGACCTGGCGGGCCGTCCAATATGCATGTTGCTCTGTGACTAGCGACGTGTGATGAGGCTCGGCGATCTTGTCTATTTTGAACTCGTCGACACCAAGAAAACGCTCCGATTTCGGCACGCCGCAGGAATAGCCGGCATCCCTGTAATCGATAAAACCGCGTCCATTGCCACGATAGCGTATACCCGCGTTGTAAATGACCCGATGCTGCCCGTAGGCAAACGTCATATCCAGCAAATGATTGCTTCGTTGGCGCCTGTTTTGCAACGTTGTCGCGTTCGTGCTGGAGAGCCAGCACATGTAAGTGCCGAACACACCATTTGGCACGGGTTCGCCAAACCGTACGAGCGCATCTTGCAAGAGATCATCTGCAGGAAACCACGATGTCGCGGAACTGGCGTGCCCATCCACCGCCTTGACGCGAAACGCTGCGATCTTGTCTGTCCCCTGGCCGGGGATCTGCACCGAATAAATGCCGTCGCCTGCGAGGGCGTCCCCGCCGCTACCGTTGTCGAGCATGGCCATGGTTTGGTAGTTGGTAGAGGGATCTATCCGGTATTCAAGCGCCAAGGAAGAAACGCCATCGGGATCGTGTACGTGGCAGGTAACAGTAACGGACTGTCCGGCTGCGGGCAGGATTGGACGATGACTGAGATCCGAGATCGCCGGTCCGAGATTGCCGGCGAAACGACTGTTCTGCAAACCAGGAGACCCAAGGTCGGTGGGGACATTCAGCTCTGACGCTGCCTCGTGCCAGTAGCCAGACATACCGAGCACGCAAACCGGCCAGCCGGCCAGCCAGCGCGCCTTGGCGCGAACCATGAAGGTCTCACCTGGAGTAGCCCACATTCCATCAAACCGCTTGTTGACGTGATTGGGCTGCGTCTCCGACCCGAAAAACGCAAAACCGTTAACCGTTCCCGATCCACTTGCTCTCACATGCAGGCATCCCGGGCTGTCAAACCCTTCGACGGCATTGTAAGAGGACTCGACATGCGTTCCCCCCGGTTTCCATTCAGACAGACCCGTGTCAAAGCCGGGATCGTTAATACGATTAGCGGGATTCCCACCATCCGTGCGAACGATATAGACGTCATCGACCAAACACTCCCCCGCATGGGGAATGAAAACATTCAAATCCCAGGGATGACTTGGGGGGGTTGATGAACTTCCGTGCTCCAGTTTTCCCGTGTATTCGATTGATGTCCACGTCGATTTGGTGGCTTCATCACTGCCACGCCAGTTCATCGCGCAGCGGTTATCGCTGCGCGGATCAACCAACTCGAGACTGGAGCCGCCGCCGTCGGTCCACTTGCCCCAGCGCTCTCCATCGCCATACGTGACTTCGTCGACAATGACCAGATCCTGGAATGGGAATGCGAGATTATCGGGCTTCGCAAGCACAAGTCGTTCACCGCGATCGGAGAGCACCCCGCCGTAGTTGCCAAGTGTGTTTGCTCCGTTGAGCTGGGCATAATTCGTTCTCAAATGTTGCGCATCCTCGGCCACTACGATGTAGCCATTTGCGGGAATCACAGTTCCGACTGGAAAGACGTACTCGATGCCGTCTACGAAGCTCCAGTAGCTGATATCGATTGCACTCGCACCGCGGTTATGAAGCTCGACGTATTCATCACGTACCTGCCCTGACAAGGGTGCATACATGATTTCGTTAATTACGACGTCGTCAATGAGTAGCTCCGCATTTACGTTGGCGGCACCGGGCGTCTGCGTATCAAGAGCATGAAATGCCTTGGCGCCGTCCGGAAAACGACCGCTCGGAACACCGTTGACCTGAGGACCAAACCGCACAGCGTCCAACATATTGGAGCAATCCGGAGACCACAGATAGATATCATCCCCGCCGCTGCTGAGCGAAAAGCCGAGCTGATTGGTTTGATCAAAAACAATGTGCGCGCCGGCTTGAAGAAACGTTGATGGAGGAATGATAAATTTTTTCGTTGTGAGGGTGTCGCTCAATATGCACTCGGAAATGTCCACTACCTGTGTTCCGCTGTTGTACAATTCAATATAGTCGACGTCCGGCAAGTCCGTGTGCGCTAGGAACTCGTTAATCACAACATTTCGCAACGCGTCTTCGAGAATAGGATCCGGCGTCCCGGGCGAACCGCTCACGAATGCGCTGGTATCCCAGGCGCGCACCGAGCCCTCTCCGAAATCCGGTCGTGCCAACACAAGCGAGTGACCCGACCCATCCGCAGCGATGGGCCAGGGCCATTGATCATCATAGTTGACTTCGAGCAGGATGCCGCCGAAATCATTGCGAAGGCGAACTCTGCCTCCATTGTTGGGCAGGTTGTTCGTATACGGTCCGTACACCTGGCTAAGACCATAGGCCTGCTGCAATGCTTCGGGATCGCGTGCAACCACAATGAAACCGCGAGCACGGATTTTGGTGCCGGGAGGAAACGTGTAGTCCACGTCACCGCTGACGCGAAAGCCTCCAATCTCGCGCTGCAAGGGATCCGTATTGAATATTTCAATAAACTCGAGACTATTCGTGTCCAGCACATCCGAGGGGTGATACATGATCTCGGAAATAATGAAGGGCGTCCGTTGACTCGACACGGTAAGCTGCCGTGGAGACGCGTCCGGGACAACCGCCGTTGGAGAATAGAAGGCAGGCGCGTTGGAGCCTCCTGATGGGGCGTAGAAAAACTGTTGTCCCCCTTGCAAGAGAAAGCCTGCCTGTACATAGTATTCCACGGTGCGGTCCCAGCCGGCGCCAGGGGGAATCGGTATCGCCGTCTTGTACGTGTTGCCAATGACCAATTCCATAGGCAGCGCCGTGTATGCCTCGTTCGTGGTAAAGCGGTAAAACATTGTGAAGACAACGTTGGTAAGCGACTGTTGAATCGCGGCATCAACCAGTATGTCGACACTTTCTTCCAGGGTTGGCGTCGCAGGCGAATGCATGAGGTTTGTGAAAAACACCGGTCCTCGTGGTGTAACTTCAATGTCATCGAGACCCGCATATGTGTTCACTCCGGTGTCGCCTGTTTTGCGAATGCGCAAGAACGTCGGGGCGAACGTGTCGACCGGAATCGTCAATTCAGTCCAGTTGAAATTGGTAATTGAGAATGCCTGGTGATTGATCCAGTCCACCTGGTTACTGGATGACTGCAACTCGGCGGTGCTGGAGCCACCGGATGAAACGTCCCGTCTCACCCAAAACGAAACGGAGATGACGCCTGCAGCGTACTGGGGCGATTGCAGCGATGAAGTAGGACTCGCTTCAAAATCGTCAAGCCAGCCGCATTGCAAGTCAATCGGCGGGCCAAAACCCCCGCGATTCTGTTTCACCTGGCCGTCGGACAGTGTCCAACCTTCATGTACACTCGTTCCCCACGAACTCGTCTGCGGCCAGGTTTCGAAATTTTGAACACTATCTAGGGCAAATGTGATTAGGGCGAACGAGAGTAGAATGACTGCAGAAAGCCCAAAAACGCCCATATTTCTGCGCGCGATTCTGGAAACAGGCACATTTCTACACTCTAACATCACTATATTATACGCCTGTTTGGAGACATCAACAAGCGAGCGGGGGACAGAAGTCAGAGGCCAGAAGTCAGGGTCGGAATCCGTGAGGATTCCGTCTCAGTCTTTGGTCAGTCGATAGAACCGTGCCGGCATCGATATGGCATTTGTGTCAGTAAATGTAAGCACCCCACTAACAGCCGTAACAATGTCCAGCAGGATCCAGTTGGTACCAGTCAAATCGTCATTGGCTTCAATTCGGTAGACATCGGTGGTCATGTCAGGCATGCCGATCTGGAAACCCACGTATACTGAATTGGTGTCCGAAGGCGTCGGGGGCGACATCTCGTATATCGAAGGTGACCCATCCGGCCAGCACCCGTGACTTTGATCATTGTCCTGGGGGCCGAAGACAACCGAGTCGACGAGGACACCGGAGGGGGCATGCAGACCTATCGCATCGCCATTACGACTGAGACTGAAGTTCACATGCAGGTCGACGCCCGGTCCGTTTTGGGAAGGTTCGTTGTCGGCCCATACGAATAGAAATCCACGGGCAGGAATGACCGTTCCGGCCGGCACGGCAAACATGTTCGTGACGGAAAGGTTGTCGGTCAGGAAGTAGCCGGTAAGGTCGGCATCAAGCGTCGCGGGATTGTGAAGCTCGAACCAGTCTTCGAATTTCCCGTCCAGCGGATCGATCTTGGTTGTTTCGTTGTCCGACATCCATTCGTTGATCACCACCGGCACCGGCGCGGAGGTAAACGCGTTGGCAAAGAACGGTGTCGGGCTCTGGAACGTGACTCGCGAGAACGGATTTCCCTCCGGCAATGAGCCGTACGAGGTGTCCTCGCCCAGTGACACGTAATCCAGGGAGTCAACAATGACCGGTGATCCCCCCCATGGACGCGCCAGGATGACAGTGCCGGCTGTGCCATCGAGGCGAAAATCAGCGTGAATTGCTCCCGTATCCGTTTCATTGACCTCGCCGTCAGCCCACACGATCACCCGCGTGCCGGCCGCCATTGCGGTGCCTGGCGGAAACGCCCAGCGCAGAGGATCTCCGTAGTCATTGCTTAACCGATACAGAGACAGGTCAATTGTGGTCCCGCTCGCATTATAGAGCTCAATCCACGGTTCGAACTCGCCGAAGTTGTCTGCAATCGTGCTGGTGTTCGATGGCATCACTTCGTTGATCCACAAAAGCGGGAGTGCGAACAGGCTGTGTGCGTTCGCGTTGGCCGTTCCGGGCGTGCGGCTGGACGTGAGCGGGGATGAGACCACGCCCCAGTTACCGACGCGGTTATTGTCCTGGGCGAGATCGATGAGCTGCAATGAGGCTCCGGTGCCGTCGGTCGTCGAAGGCCACGACCCCTCGTCGTCATAGTACACCCTGTCGATCGTCATCCAAGCATTGCTGCCCACAGGCATCTGCAGCGATAAGCTTTCTCCACCATTGTCGAGGTTGCCGGCGTAATCCCCGATCACCACTTCTGCGTTCCGGTACGCATGCTGATACGCCGTGATGTTCTCGGCAATGACTCTGTACTCGCCCGGACCGATCAGCGCGCCGCCATCGAATACCAGGTCGACACCGTTCAATCGCCAGCCCCGAAGATCGAAGGTGACAGCCGACCGGTTGTAAATCTCAACGAATTCCGCCTGCTTCGCCAAGGGATGGTACATGATCTCGGAAATGACCAATTGATCAACCGGAGACGGTGAAGCTGTCGTCAGCGTCACCGTGATCATGTCGCCAGCCACGAGATTGCCGTCCCGATCGAAACCCTCTACCACCAGGTTGTTGGGGCCATCCTCAAGTCCCTTGCCTGCCTGCCAGCTCGTTACCGTCGGATACGTCACGCGTTGAGCGACGCCGTTGATCTTGAACGCGGCCACTTCGATCGGGGCATTTCCGTTCAGCGTCACGATGTAATCCGCCGTACTGAAATCGTTGCCTCCGTTTGACGTGATTTCGAACGTAGCCACCGGCAGTGCGTTGGCGATTTCCGTTACCCGGTTTGCGTTCCACTCCATGATGCGCTGAGGATGTCTCGCATCGATGCCGCTTCCCCTCAGCCCTTCAAACCAGCCCTGCAGTTCTGTTTGACCGACCTCTGCGCGCAGCGGTCCGTCCATAAGATTTTTTAAGACTCGCCAGTAGTCTCTGCTGAATACGGGACTATGGTTGAACAGCCATTGTATTAATGGAACGGAACCGAGCGATAGCCCGAGATCTCGCTCATATGAAAGGTCCATGTCGTGCAGGTGGAGCCTGGACCGGTATGTCGGGGACATGTACATGAACATGTGCCTGCCGTCATCATGCGTCCAGTTATATGAATCCCAATTGCCGACGACCTTGTTGACGACGAAGTAGGCGGCCCAACCATAGGGATCGATCAACGCCGCCATGCGCGAATCGAAATGAGCATTATTCGTTGCTGCACCGGCGTCGACAATGTTGAACCATGTTTGGAAGTCGTCCACGGGCTCTGTCGTTCTCTTCTTGCGGCCGATGAAACGATACCGGTGCTGCGCCTTTTGACCGTTTTCCAGCACAAAGTTGCGGAATGGACTTCCGCCGCGCTGCTCAAAAACAACGGGGTCGTCATCGCCGTACCAGCTTCGACAGAAATTTCGCGACGCCGGCAGGAAGTCCTGGCGCACCAGGCTGGATCCATTGACGCGCACACGTATGAAACGGATGGTGCTGGCCGCAATGCCCGCTTCGCGGGCCGTCCAATAGGCATGATATTCCTGCATGAATGTGCCGTCGGGGGCATTACGACTTGGAATGTCGATCTGGAATTCGTTGCTCCCAAGAAAGCGATCGGACTTGGGCATCCTGCAGCTATAGCTGCCGTCTTTGTAGTTGGGAAACGGGCGTGCGTTGCCCCGAAAGCGCATCCCTGTGTTGTAGATGACCCGGTAATTGTTGAAAACAAAGGTGGTATCCAGAAGCTGGTCGCTTCGGGGCGGCCGACTGGTCAGGACATTGACATTGGTGGCGGACATCCAAATCGAGTGAGTGCCAAACAACCCACTCAACGGGATTTGTCCAAAGCGAACCAGTGCATCCTTAGTGGGATCATCCGACGGGAACCATGTCGTGACGGGTGACGCATGCCCGTCGCGTGCACGCACTCTAAAAGCCACGATAGCCCCCCCCGGTTGTCCCGGGATCATGGCTGACGATAGACCATCGCCCGCCAGTACATCGCCATTCATCCCGTCGTCACGCATGGCAACGGCGGTATACGTCAATGACGGATCCACCCGGTACTCAAGCGTCAACGATGACACCCCATCAGGATCGTGAGCCCGGCAGGTTACTGTGACAGCAGCGTTTGGCTGGGGCACAATTGGACTATGGATGAGTTCGGATATGGCAGGTCCGGCGTTTGCTGCGTATCGACTGTTCTGCAAGCCCGGCGAACCAAGGTTCGGGGGGATGTCCAATTCGGCAACCGCCTCGAGGTAGACCCCTTCAAGTCCAAGTACACACACCGGCCAGCCCGCCAGCCATCTGGCTTTGGCGCGTATCGTGGCCGTATCTCCGTTAAGCATCCAGGGTGCTGACAGCCAGTGCTCAACAAAATTATAGTCAAAAAGCCCGGGACTTTCCTTGCCATTGATGTAACCAGGTCCGGTCGATCGAACATGCAGACTGCCCGGGTTGCCAAAACCCTCATTGGGATTGTGCGAGGACTGGACATGATTCCCGGTCGGTACCCAGTTGCCGAGTCCCAGGTCAAAACCTGGATCTACAATTCTGTTCTCCGTCCCCGCAACCGCATTGATAACCTCGATGTCGTCGACAAGCCATTCTCCCTCATGGGGAATGAAGACGTTCAGTTTATACGCCTGCGGAGAGATAGAGTGTGCCGCTCCGTGCTCCAGCTTGCCGGCATGCTCAATCGTCATCCACGATGACTTGCTTGTTTCGTCACTGCCCAGCCAGTTCATGGCCAGCCGGTTGTCGCTACGCGGATCCACCAACTCGAGGCTTGAACCGCCCCGATCCGTCCACTTGCCCCAGCGACTCCCGTCGCCGTAAGTGACCTCGTCCACAATGACCAGATCATCGAAAGGGAAAGCGGGGTCGTCAGGCATTGCCAGGGCGATACGCTCGCCTCGGTCCGACAGCTGTCCCGAATAATTTCCCAGCGCATTGTCCGCGTTTAGCTGCGGGTAATTCGAAAGCAAATTGTCGACATCTCGGGCAATTACCAGATGCCCGCCGGGAGGAATTACCGTCCCCGCGGGAATCATGTAATCGACGCCGTCCACGAATCGCCAGTAGCTGGCATCAATCGCACCCGTGCCCGTGTTGTGGAGTTCGATGTATTCATCGCGTGACTCACCCGACAAAGGCGCATACATGAGTTCGTTGATGACCACATCATGTATGAAGAGCTGCGTGTCCGTATTTGCCGTGTCCGGAGACTGTGCGTCGAGGGCATGGAAGCAGGATGCGCCATCCGGGTACCGACCGCCAGGTACGCCATTCGCCTGCGCGTCGAAGCGCACGGCATCGATGACATTTGAAAAATCCGATGACCAAAGAAAAATTTCATCGCCACTTGCGCGCAATGCAAATCCGAGTGTTGACTGGTTGTAGGCGAGATGCGTTCCAGGTTGCAGTATCGTGCCGGAGGGGATGAAATATTTGTTGGTCGAGGGCGTATTGCTCAATCCGCAGTCCGAGATGTCTACCGCCTGGGTGCCGCGGTTGTACAACTCAATGTAGTCGGTGTCCGGCAGGTCCGTGTGAGCGAGATATTCATTGATAACGATGCCTTCAAACGCGCTTTGCGGCGTCGGGTCGGCTTCTCCCGGGGAGCCCCCCACGTACGCACTCGCGGACCAGGCACGCACCGAGTCTTCACCATAGTCCGGCCGTGCCAAATGCAGCGCGTGCCCTGCTCCGTCAGCAGCAATCGGCCAGGGCAATCTGTCCTCGTAATTGACTTCGAGTACAATCCCTCCGAAGTCATTGCGCAATCGAACCGTGCCACCGTTATTCGGAAGGTTCCCCACATACGGTCCATGCGCGACCGCGAGGCCGTGGGCTTGCTGCACGGCATCTGGATCACGTGCGACGACGATAAAGTCGCGGCCTTCGATCACCGTGCCGGCCGGAAACGTGTAGTCTACGTCTCCGCTGATACGAAAGCCGCCAATGTCCCGCGCAACCGGCTCCGTATTGAAGATTTCGATGAACTCCGTGTCGTTGGTGTGGGTCGTGTCCGCGGGATGGTACATGACCTCGGAAAAGATGAACGGCGTCAGCCTGCTTGAGGGATTGAGTTGGCGTGGCGGGGCATCAACCACGATGAAGCTGGGCTCGTAAGATGCCGGCGCATTTGATCCCGCCGCGGGCATGAAGGTCAGTTGCGGCCCGCCGAAATCGAACGCGGCCTGCACGTAGTACTGCACGGTGCCATCAAGACCCGAGCCTGGTGGGATCGGACTCGTCGTCCTGTACGTGTTGCCGGCATCAAGCGCCATGGGCAGTTCCGTGAACGGTTCGTCCGAGTTGAAGCGATAGAACGTGGAGATCACGACGCCATCCAGGGACTGCTGGATTGTCGCGCTTGCGAAGACATCTACGCTCTGTTCGCGGGTTGGCGAAGCGGGCGAGATTCCGAGATTCGAAAACACCACCGGTGGTTGCTCGGTAACACTGATGTCGTCAAGCCCCGCATAGGCGCCGACCGCCGTGTCACCCGTCTTTCGAATTCGAAGATGAATGGGATCGAAACTGTTTACCGCGATCGTCCGTTGGGTCCAATCAAGGCTCGATATCGTGAATTCATCTATGTCGACCCATTGGACCTGATCGCTCGAGATCTGCAGCTTCGCCGTACTGCTGCCTCCCGACGAAACGTCCCTGCGTGTCCACAACGAAACGGAAATAGCGCCAGCGGGATACAGCGGTGATTCTAGCCATGAGTTCGTGCTATTGTCGAAATCGTGCAGCCAGGCACAGCGCAAATCGATTGGTGGACCGAACCCACCACGACTTATCTTGACTTGAGCATCGGAAAGCGCCCAGCCCTCGTGCGTGCTCGCGCCCCATGCGCCAGTTGTCGGCCAGGTTTCAAAACTCTGGCGTTCATCTGTGGCAAATGCAGCAGGGGCAATCGAGAGTGAAATGAATGCACAAAGGCCCAAGACGCATATTTGTCTGCGTGCGATACCGCAAATAGACGCATTTCTACACTCTAACATCACTATATTATACGACTGTTTGAAGATCCCAACAAGCGAGCGGGATAATCGTCCGCAGAGGCCAGAGGCTTGACCTGCATCGTGCAAACTATGGTAGCGCTTGCAGAAAGACCTTGATGAATCAGTTTACGAGCAAGCGATAAAACCGGCTTGGCACAGCTACGTAATTTGTGTCGGTGAAAGAAATGATTGAAGTATCGGCGGTAATAATGTCCAGCAGCATCCAGTTCGTGGTGACCATGTCGTCATTGAATTCTACGCGGTAGACGGTCCCGGTCACCGCGACCATGTCAAAGGTGAATCCTCCCGGTT
>Ga0315336_1005395_pt1 | contig 13990 bp, 11 predicted proteins | sample ASW5metaG_FD_204512 | JGI IMG/M metagenome (GOLD analysis project Ga0315336, IMG submission 204512) | Ammonia-oxidizing marine archaeal communities from Monterey Bay, California, United States - ASW #5 | ecosystem: Environmental > Aquatic > Marine > Intertidal zone | place: USA: California...
AATCATGAACTGATCGAGAACAACTAAACCCATTGGCTAGACGTCTCTATACCCTGCTGCTTTGGTTGCTGTTACCTATCGTACTGCTACGATTGGTCGTCAAAGGATTCTACAGCTCCGCCTACCGGGACCGCTGGGCAGAGCGTTTTGGGTACGGCCCGAATTATCCTGACCGATTTAATGTCTGGATTCATGCTGTGTCTGTTGGGGAAGTTAATGCAGCCACTCCGCTTATTACTAATCTGCTCAATGCTCGGCCCGACTGCCGGATTTTAGTCACAACGATGACCCCTACTGGATCGGAAAGGGTGCGCTCAACGATGGATCAACAAGTAACCCACTGCTATGCGCCATATGATTATCCGTTTGCCGTAACGCGCTTCCTACAAAGGACATCACCTGACATTCTGATTCTGATGGAGACAGAAATCTGGCCAAACATAATTTCTCAGTGCGATCGCATGGGAACGAAAGTCTTGATGACGAATGTCCGCATGTCAGAAAAGTCACGCCGAGGCTATGCGCGTGTTTTACCGGTAATCGGGTTGGCTCTGGCGAAGGTATCTGAATTCGGTGTCCAATCCGATAGTGACCGACAGCGGTTGATTAATCTAGGCATCTCCCCGACTAGAGTAACCCGAACTGGCAGCATGAAATTTGAGACCAATTTGCCGCCCAGCCTGCGAGAGGTCGCAGAAGCTGTGCGGCGGGATTGGGGACGCGACCGTTCCGTGATCGTCTGCGGCAGCACTCACGATGGTGAAGAATCACTGCTTTTAGGCCTACTGAAGGACCTGTCTGAGCAGTTTCCACAGACGCTACTGGTCTTGGCACCCCGACATCCGGAACGTTTTGATCAAGTCGCCCGACTAACAGTTCGATCCGGATTCAACATGGCGCGACGCAGCCAGCAGCATGGCCCCATTCCGGACTCTGTGTCTGTCCAGATTGCGGATACCATGGGTGAACTTGCAATGCTTTATGCTGCTGCCGACATTGCCATCGTCGGGGGAAGTTTGATTCGTATAAAAGGAATCGGTGGTCATAATATTCTGGAACCTTGCGCGGTAGGTGTACCCGTTATATTTGGGCCTTATATGCGCAATTTTTCCGAGATCAGCCAGATTGCACTCGCTCGTCAGGCCGGGTTTCAGATTGATAGTCCAGAGACACTTAAAGCGCAGGTACGCGCTTTGTTGCGCGATGCTGATCTTCGCGCAACAACCGGTGAAAACGGTATACGGATGGTATCCGAAAACACCGGTGCCACTGACTGTACATTAAAACTAATTTTACCTTATATAAACCAACGCAACTCACCACATGCTACGCCCAATCACTCAAATTGATCGGCCTTTCCTAGCTAGATTAACGGTAATTTTTGACAACAACGCGCAATACTTTCGAGATATTGTTTGACAACACAAATGCTGTTTACTACTCAGTAAGAATAAATAAAACGACTTCACTCGCCCATAAACACACCTCAACATTAGTTACACAGCATTTAATTAACGTGGCTATCGCTTGACATTTGTTTTTGCCTGACTATAGTTCGCGATCTAGGAGCAACTGTGTCTTGTTACTCCGCGTTTGCCAGAACGAAATGTCTAACGGTAAAACTATCTCGACAAATTAAATGAGAACTTTAACGTTATTGTTTTAAACATATCGTTCCGGTCAACAGCTGGCAGTCAACAGCTCACCTCACATCAACCCTAGCAGAGGAAATTAACTATGGCGGCAAAGAAAAAAGCCACAAAGAAACGGGCAGCATCCAAGAAAAAATCAACTCGGCGAGTAGCGAAAAAGAAAGCGACTAAGAAAAAAGCAACCAAGAAAAAAGCAACCAAGAAAAAAGCAACTAAGAAAAAAGCAACTAGGAAAAAAGCAGCTAAGAAAAAAGCAACCAAGAAAAAAGCAACTAAGAAAAAAGCAACCAAGAAAAAAGCAACCAAGAAAAAAGCAGCTAAGAAAAAAGCAACCAAGAAAAAAGCAACCAAGAAAAAAGCAACCAAGAAAAAAGCAGCTAAGAAGAGGCGGCGCTAAGACCGCGTAACAGTGACGTTAAACAACCGTTAGGCAGACGTTCCTAACTCGATAGAGGCGATGGCTCCGGCCGTCGCCTCTTTTGTTTTTCGGTGTAGTTTTCTCGCCTGCTGGGCAGACAAACGACCAGAATCTATGGAGCGACTAACGGCGGTGTGGCCGCCCGATAACTTTCGAGACCTGATAATCCCAGGTGATATAGCCCGAAACTTGGGATTCGGGAAATGACAGGTTGGTATTGAATACCCGGTTCTGACCTGGTGGTACATCCTTAGTAATCCTGGCCGTCGCCAACCCCAATCCCTTACAGCTAACCCGATCTGTTTTACCCTGAGCTGGGCAATCCAGCATCTCAATCTGTACTACAACCTCGACTATAGAAGAAATTAGCGAGTCATTACGTAGAATGCCTTTCATGTCGTAACTACCCGCGTAACCTGAAGTCATGGTCACCTGGGATAGTTCGACCTCTGAATCAGAAATCAGCGAGTCGGAACGCTCGTCATTTGGCGAATTCAACTGGAAGGTGATCACTGCGACTACGAGAAGTACAACCAGCAAACTAAACGCCAGTCGAGGATAACGACTTGCTGAGACGACAAGCGTAAGCCCGATAATCCCCAGCACGAACCAGTGCATAATCTCACTCCCTAGCCGAAGGTCCCAAATTAAGTTATCGGAATAAACACAGATTCATTAGCCCTAGTTATAACATCATTGCGTGGCGCGATCGTTATTGGATTTCGATATCATTGGATCTCACGCTCGATTCGAGCCTGCCTCAACTATGAACAATCACAGATGAAATCTCGTTAACACCACATTCACTGCAGAGAGCCGATATTCATTGCTATATAGTGACACACACTGCAAACGAGTCTCGCGTAGCATACAGCTATCATAGTGCGATTAGACTATTGCAGCGTGAGTCGTTGCGATGTCAACCGGCCAGGTAAAAACCATCAATTCTAGGAGTTTGACCGGATGCACTACCAAATTGGGATTGAATCTGATCGCAACCGCAGCATAGGCATCATTCTTGCCAACCTGGGAACACCTAATGCTCCAGATTCATCCGCCGTACGCCAGTTTTTGGCTCAGTTTCTACATGATCATCGTGTGGTAGAACTACACCGAATGATCTGGTGTCCAATACTTCACGGTATTATTCTCAGGTTTCGACCACGACGTAGTGCCACCGCCTATAAAAAAATCTGGTCACCGGAGGGGTCGCCTCTTCTGACAATTGCGAGACGTCAAACCGATCTCATCTCGGATTATCTTCAGCAAAAAATTGAGCTGCCAGTGTATTTTGAACTGGGCATGCGTTATGGCAACCCGTCAATTGTTTCCGCACTGAAAAATCTGGCTGAACGGGGCACAGAACAGATCCTGATTCTTCCACTTTTCCCACAGTATTCGTCTTCCACTACCGCATCGATCTATGATGCAGTAGCGAACGTTGTAAAAAGCTGGAGAAATCTTCCAGCACTGCATATTGTTCGTGACTATCACCTCGATGAGGGTTACCTCAATGCGCTGGCGTCGTCGGTCTCTGAGCACTGGGCGAAGCAGGGTAGGTCTGAGCATTTACTGATTTCTTTTCACGGCACACCAGAGCGCTACCGGCAGGCCGGCGACCCCTATGCGGAACAGTGCCTTGCCACCGCCACAGCGCTTGCTGAAAAACTCAAGCTGTCACAAGACGACTGGCAGGTAACCTTTCAGTCTCGTTTCGGCCGTGCAGCCTGGCTTCAACCATACACCGATAAAAGTCTGGTACAGCTCGCCAATCAAGGTGTTCGTAGTGTCGACGTGATCTGTCCGGGTTTTTCTGCAGACTGTCTTGAAACACTCGAGGAAATCGAAATCCAGAACCGGGAAATATTCCTGCGCTCAGGTGGCGAAAAATTCCATTACATCCCCTGTCTCAACGATCGCCAAGACCATATCCTGGCGCTAGGATCGATCGTGGAACAGGCATTGGCCGGATGGCTTTGATCCCTGGACCCTCTTATATAAAACTGCCCACTTCTGGGCCTGCTCATTGGAGAGGCTCTAACTAGGCATTGAATAATGTGACCGTCACATCTATCGCACCAAGCGGATGACTTCGGCCGTCTGGGGCTTGATTTCGTTCCAGAGATAAAACGATGCCGCTGCCTGTTCTACCAGCATCCCCAAACCATCGCTGACTTGCCCCGCTCCGTGACCCTCGGCCCACTGCATAAATACCGTGGATTCATCACCATACATCATGTCGTAGGCCAAAGCATTAGCTGCAAACAGCGCGTCAGGCAACGGCAACATCTCGCCGGAAAGACTCGCAGAAGTGGCATTGATCACCAGGTCAAAATGACAACCTGAAAGGTGATCCAACCCCACTGCCTCGACTGGACCGTAATCTGCAAACTCAAACGCCAGTTTGCGGGCTTTCTCCGCAGTACGATTTGCGATCACTAGTTGCTGAGGACCGGCCGTGAGCAAAGGCTGAAGCACACCCCGTGCTGCTCCACCGGCACCCAAAAGCAGTAATCTTCGCCCGCGCAATCTCAGTCCCTGGTTTTCCTCGACATCTGTCACTAGGCCGGCACCATCGGTGTTATCGCCATAAATATCACCCTCATCTCTAAAGCAAAGCGTATTTACCGCTGCGGCAATCTCAGCGCGATCACTCAAATGATCACACAACTGGCATGCTTCTTCCTTGAACGGAAGGGTCACGTTGAGACCACACACACCGCCTGCCTGCAGGTTGTGCACTCCCTGAACGAAACCCTCTCGGTCAAGCTGAATCGCCATGTATTCGAGTTCGAGCTCGCACTGTTGCGCAAAAAGTCGGTGGATCTGGGGAGATTTACTGTGTTCTACCGGGTGTCCCACCACACCGAACCGGCGTTTTCTTGCTCCGAGGTCAAACAAATCTTTCATTACACCGTGTGGTTATCCTAAATGTGCGTACCATCGAATCAGTACTGACACTGCGGGTGGCCTGACCGCATAATCTCATTTCAGCTGCCATCCAGTGTATTCGATACCATCGGTGTGCGTCATGCCGGAAACTCCTCAACAGCAGGTGACCCTGAAGATGAAATTACAGCGCGTAAACGTAATTGACTCCCACACAGGTGGTGAGCCCACAAGAATTGTGATCTCCGGAGGGCCGGATCTCGGTAAAGGTGACATGGCCAGTCGGCGAAAAATTTTCCAAAATGAGTATGATCAATTTCGATCTGCCATTGTCAACGAACCCCGAGGCAGCGACGTTTGGGTTGGCGGTATTCTGTGTGAATCAACCCGAACAGAAACAACAGCCGGAATCGTCTTTTTCAACAATGTAGGTGTGCTCAACATGTGCGGTCACGGCACCATTGGTCTGGCAGTTACGTTACATCACCTGGGCCGAATCGCTCCCGGTAACCATTTGATTGAAACATCGGTCGGTGATGTCAGTATTTATCTGAAGGAAAACAACCGAGTCACTGTCACAAACGTTCCAAGCTATCGTTACAGACAGTGCGTCAAACTCAAACTCGATGGTGGCGACACCATTTATGGTGACATTGCCTGGGGTGGGAACTGGTTCTTTCTCGCGCAAGACCCACAGCAACATGTCACGGTTGACCATATCCCGCGCCTCAGTGAAATCGCCAACCAGATTCGCGCGGCGCTAATTCGCGATGGAATTACTGGAGACGATGGCGGAGAGATCGACCATATCGAACTGTTTGGTCCGGCAGATGATCCAGCGGACAGTCGCAATTTTGTACTCTGCCCGGGTGGTGCCTACGACCGATCCCCTTGTGGTACGGGCACCAGCGCCAAACTGGCCTGCTTGATGGCCGATGGCAAACTCGCACCAGGAACGACCTGGCGCCAACAAAGTATCGTCGGCAGTGTCTTCGAAGCCGAGGGGAAGTGGCACCAAGACCGGGTAATACCTAAGATTACAGGCAGTGCACATATCAATGCCGAATCTACTTTGATTCTAGATCCAGAGGATCCTTTCTGTATGGGTATAACCAGTTGAGCCATCACACAAAACACGTTCTGGTGATAGGCGGAGGCGTTATTGGCACAGCCTGTGCCCATTACCTCGAGGCAGGGGGTTATTCAGTCTCACTGATAGACAGGGGTCGAGTCGGTGGTGAGGCATCGCACGGCAACTGTGGCGTGATCTGTCCGAGCCACCTTTTACCCCTAGCAGAACCTGGCGTGATTGGTCAGGCGTTGGGTTCGTTTTTTCGGCGACGTTCACCTTTTTTTATAGCGCCCCGCGTAGATTTCGATCTATGGCGCTGGCTATTCAGATTTGCCGGAAATTGTCGTGAAGATCAGATGATAAAGACAGGTCACGCAGCACTTAGTCTGTTACAACAATCTAGACGACTCTATGACGAATTAATAAATGAATACGGACTGGCTTGTGACTGGGAAACCACGGGGACACTTTATGTGTGTAAGCTGCCCCAGACGTTCGCCTCGTTTTCTAGCACAGTCAAACTCTTGCAGACCGAATACGGTGTTGCCGCACGGTCTTATCTTGGCGAAAACATATCGGCCTTGGAACCAGCGCTGCGCCCCGGGTTGGCCGGCGCCTGGCATTTTCCTGGAGACGCTCATCTCAGGCCAGATCGACTGCTTCAAAGTTGGCGAGATTCATTGGTCGAACGAGATGTCAAAATACTGGAAAATACAACGTTACAAGAACTTGTGTTTAACGATGGCCGACCCACAGCTGCTCGCACGACACAGGGCGAAATCGTGGCAGACCATTTTGTTTTTGCGACCGGCGCATTCACCCCACAGCTTTCCGACCAGCTTGGCTGGTCACCACCGATTCAACCGGCCAAGGGGTACTCACTGACCATGCCCCGACCCAAGCTTTGTCCAAACTATCCCCTTAACCTCGTTGATTCCGGCATCGTCGCAACTCCCTGGAAGAGTGGTTACCGGCTGGGATCGATACTTGAATTTTCAGGTTACAACCGGAGGATCGATCCACGTCGAGTAACACTACTTCGAACCGGAGCCAATGAATGCCTTAAAGAAGCCTGTGCCGACATGATCGAGGAAACCTGGGTTGGATGGCGCTCGATGACGCCAAACGGGCTACCCTGTATCGATCGTTGTCCCATCGCGTCCAATGTCTATGTTGCCGCCGGTCACAATATGCTGGGCATGTCGATGGCAACCGGCACCGGGCAGATGATCGCGCAAATGATCGATGAACGGGTCCCGTCTGTTGACCCTAACGCCTATCGCCTACAGTTCTGAGTCCTCAAAAAGATCCGCATTATCGAAGTGTAGGCCCATACCTTGGAACTAATGACAACGGCCAAAGACATTGTTAAAGATAGTGTTGTTGGCCTGCCGTCCACTCTTCGGCCTTTAGTACTGTCACGCCTGGAAACCCTACTGGACCACCTTGAAAACCCGGCGGTCCAAGTCAATCCAGATGATTCGAATCAACAGGCCGTACAGGCATTGGCCCGAATCGTCGCCTGCAGTGACTTTATCGCCCGCGTTCTGTCTCAGGAACCGGGACTGCTTCAAATATTCTGTGGTCCGTCGGGTGTCGAGCAACCAAGGCACCCAGGCGAGCTAACAACTATTGTGCAAGAGATCGGGAGACGAATTGTTCATCGTACCGAGCTGGCTAGGGAACTGCGTCGCTTAAGACACCGGGAAGTCGCACGAATCGGATGGCGCGACCTTGCTGGGTGGGCAACACTGGAGGAAGTAGTCGCCACACTGTCGGAACTCGCCGATGCCATCATCGAAATAGCGCTGGCCTGCGCTCACCGCGAAGTTGCAGATCGCTACGGACAACCTCTAGGGGATGACACTGGTCTCCCCGTCGCATTGACGGTATTTGGGCTTGGTAAGCTCGGCGGCAGGGAACTGAACCTGTCTTCTGATGTCGATCTTATATTTGCCTATGCTGAACCAGGCGAAACACTGGGTCCGAGCAAGATCAGCAATCAGGAATTCTTTATCAAACTGGGTCAGGCGCTGATCGCTATCCTGGAGGAGCCCACAGCAGATGGCATCGTCTACCGCACCGACATGCGGTTACGTCCCAATGGCGACAGCGGGCCGCTCGTACTGTCTTACGACGCGATGGATCACTATTACCTGACACACGGACGGGACTGGGAACGTTACGCCTTGATCAAGGCTAGACCTGTTGCCGGGGATCGACTCGGCGGTACCCAGTTACTTAAAACACTCAGGCCCTTTATATATCGCAAGTACCTGGATTTCGGCGCCATTGACGCGATCCGTTCAATGAAAGCACTGATTGAGCGAGAGCTTCAACACCAGGATATGTCCGACCACATCAAGCTAGGTCGAGGGGGCATACGAGAAATCGAGTTTATCGTGCAGAGCCATCAGATCATCCACGGTGGTCGTCATCAGGTGCTCCAAACACCAAGTATCTGGTCCGCCCTGTCTGCTCTGGAATCGTTGGATATTCTAGACCACCAGTGTGTTGAACAACTGCGCTCCGGTTACGATTTTCTACGTCGGCTCGAACACCGTCTCCAGGTCTTAGACGATCAACAGACTCATCGTATCCCAAAAGACCCCGTGGAGAAACAACGCATCGCCACAGCCATGGTCTTCGATTCTGAAAGTCATCTTTTTTCTCGGCTCAGCCAAGTAACCGAAGGCATCCATCAGATTTTTGTTGACATATTCACCCCTGTTGCAGACCTCGACCCCAAAGATACGACCTATCTTGCCGATATCTGGCAGGGTGAACTGCCAACCGACTCAGCGGCCAAAAGGTTGGCTGCAGCCGGCTTTAAGGAATCCGGCAAAATTATCCAGTTACTGGAAAATGTTCGCACAAGCCGTTTTTATCTCGCTTACTCGCGTGAAGGCCGTGAACGCTTCGATCGACTGTTGCCGCTTGCCCTCGAGGAATGCGTGCAATCCAGCGAACCAGAAGTCATGCTCACCCGACTATTGTCGGTCATCGAAACAATCGGCCGACGCTCCGCTTATCTCTCACTGCTGTCCGAAAATCCTCTCGCGCTGAGACAGCTGGTACAACTCACAACGGCATCAAGTTCAATCAGTAACTGGATCGGACAACACCCGGTTATCCTGGACGAACTATTGGATCCGATCACAAATTTCAAGGTTGAACAGCGGTCAGCTATCACGCAGGAGATCACCAGAAAACTGGGCAATGCCAACAGTACCGATCTCGAACGGGATATGGACCTGCTCCGTGAATTTCGCTGGGGTTATAACCTTCGTGTCAGTGCTGCTGATATTGCCGGGCTACTCAGTGTGCACGATGTGTCCCATGCACTGTCTGCGTTGGCCGAAACCCTGGTGGAACAAGCGTTAGATAGCGCGCACAAAACTCTGACACCGTCGCTACTGGACATAGACACAGCCGAACTGGGAATTATTGCTTATGGGAAGCTCGGCAGTGGTGAGTTGGGATACAACTCCGACCTGGATATCATATTCGTCTACGACCAGCCATCTTCGATAAGTGCGTCAGCCGCCGCAGAGCGCCGCTACCGACTGAGTCGGCTGGTGCAACGACTGGTCCACATTCTCACGGCGCGAACCCCGGCCGGAAATCTCTATGAGATCGATCTGCGTCTTAGGCCCGACGGGCGGTCGGGTACGGTAGTTACACCATTGGACGCCTATGCGCAGTATCTGCAGGACAGTGCCTGGACCTGGGAGCACCAAGCACTCGTTCGGGCTCGGATGATTTGTGGAGATGCAGCATTGGAAAAGCGGTTTGAAGCAATCCGAAAAGATATCCTGGTGACGTTTCGCCAACCGACCACGCTCGCCAAGGCGATTGCCAACATGCGTAATCAAACCATCGCCGTCAACTGCCGCAGTACAACAAGCCAGTACGATCTAAAACTGGATCGAGGCGGGTTGATCGACATTGAATTCCTGGTCCAGTACTGGGTTCTGAACTGGGCCCGGGATAACCCTAAACTCGTGATTGATCGAGACAATAATTCCATCATCAAGGCATTGCTCGATGCAGGCCTGATTGATGCGGACACCGGGTCTTCCCTATTGGAAATCCTTACGCTCTACCTGACAACGGAAAACCGACTCAAGCTCCAGGAGATGCCTCCATTGATCGACCAGAACCAGCTGACTCAGGAACGCAACAGAATCACATCGCTCTGGCAGCAACATTTGTCTGTCGACTGAACCACAGCAAAAACTTCCGAACGATTTATTCGACCCGTACCCTGACTACCATGCGGTAGAATTATCCTCTCGATTCAGCCTGTACACACTGCTCTACAGTTATGCACAAAGGACCGACCATCGCCGTCATCATTGGTGCATTTCACCGGACCTGCGGAGAAATCATGCTGGCCCAGGCGCACAAGACTGCGATGCATGAAGGACTACAGCTGGACGAGCCAATTTGGGTCCCCGGCTCAATGGAAAAGCCGCTTGCACTGAAAAAGGCGTTAAAGCGAGCAACTATTGTGGGTGCTGTGACACTGGGTATTATTGAACGTGGTGAAACTGGGCACGGTCTCGTTATGGCACAGGCCGTGATTAAGTCAATCATTGACCTTCAGTTGGAAACAATGAAACCGGTTGGAATCGGTATATTGGGGCCCGAAATCACCCCGGATCAGATTCAACCCCGTCTTGAGCCTTATGCGCGAGATGCTGTGCTCGCGGTCAGCTCGATGCTTAGGGAAATGAAAAATATTCCAAGCTAGAAAGAATATCACTGGTTGACAGGGGCGTACTTGTGCTCTAAACAGGGGCGCTTGATGTTCAGATTCAAAGAACACAACACACTGGGGAAATCCTGATGTCATTTTCTGACCGCGACGGCACTATCTGGATGGACGGCGAAATGGTGCCGTGGCGAGATGCCAAAGTACACGTGCTAACGCATTCGCTGCATTACGGGCTCGGTGTGTTTGAAGGCGTGCGAGCCTATCAGAGCGAACAGGGGACAGCCATTTTTCGTCTGCACGATCACACGAATCGGTTTTTTCGATCAGCACACATTCTCGGTATGGATATGCCCTATGATGCCGAAACACTCAATGATGCACAGAAACAGGTGATCCGGGCCAACGGCCTTGAAGCCGCCTATATCAGACCACTGGCTTTTTACGGATCCGAGGGCATGGGAATTCGAGCCGACATGCTCACAACACATGTGGCGATTGCGACCTGGGAATGGGGCGCTTATCTCGGTGATGACGGATTGGAAAACGGCATCAAGGTCCGTACATCGTCCTTGACGCGACATCATGTCAACATCACCATGTGCAGAGCCAAAGCTTGTGGTAACTATATCAACTCGATTCTGGCCCTGCAGGAAGCCGTCTCGGCCGGTGCAGACGAAGCACTGATGCTTGATTCTGAGGGGTATGTCATGGAAGGCACTGGCGAAAACATCTTCATTGTGCGCGATAACAAGATCTACACACCTGATCTTACCTCCGCACTCGAGGGTATTACCCGCGACACAGTGATTACGTTGATCAAAGAACTCGGTATCGAGTTGGTGGAAAAACGGATCACCCGTGATGAGGTCTATATCGCGGATGAGGTATTTTTCACCGGTACAGCCGCTGAGGTCACCCCTGTCCGGGAACTCGATAACCGCACCATCGGTTCGGGTAAGCGCGGTCCAGTCACTGAAAAAATCCAGTCATTGTTTTTTGACTGTGTCCTAGGTCGCCACCAGGCGCACCGTGACTGGCTGACCCCAATCTAACAACTACTGCCGAGATGCCAATTCCAACAAAGTCCCCAATCGACCAGACCGAGACGGTAACGCCCAATCAGCATACCTCGGTCCAAACGCGAGAAATCGCACACAGCGAACTTCCCCTTTTCTGCCCCCGTGAAGACACGACGCTATGGAGCCAACACCCGCGTGTTTATTTACCGATCGAGAAGGGTGGCGATGCCCTGTGTCCTTATTGCGGTACGCGATTCATTCTTAAAGATACCCCCTGACAGACCAGCCCCGGGAGGTGGACCCACCTGATCTGGTACCACCATGACCACAATCGCTTCTAATATTCTGGTGGTCGGCCCGGCCTGGGTCGGTGACATGATTATGGCGCAGAGTCTTTTCATTAAATTGAAACAGACCCGGCCCCAGTGCCGGATAATGGTCACTGCACCCGACAGTACTTTACCCTTGTTAAGTCGCATGCCGGAAGTCGATGACGCCATATCAGCGCCTTTTGCACACCATCGCCTGCAACTCACTGACCGTATTCGCCTGGGTCGACAACTGCGACACCACCAATTTGATCAGGCCATTGTCCTGCCGGGCTCTATCAAATCGGCGCTAGTTCCGCTTATTGCGAGTATTCCACACCGGACTGGCTACCGGAAAGAACCCCGCTACGGGCTGCTCAATGACTTACGCACACTGAACGAGGAGAAACAACCCCTGCAGGTGCAGCGCTTTGTGCAACTTGGGCTGTCGGCGGATGCCCCGCTTATCGAAAACACCCCGACACCGCAGTTAGCATCTCGACCTGAATCTGTACCCGACATCCTGGCCAAACTCGCCGTCCCAATCGCCGACACCCCGGTACTAGCGCTGTGTCCCGGTGCAGAGTACGGCCCGACAAAACGCTGGCCAGCCAGACATTTTGCCGAACTCGCGTCACTTAAACTGAATGAAGGCTGGCGGGTTTGGCTACTGGGTAGCTCCCGGGACGCACCTAGTATCCAAGCTATCAATGAGGCCGTCCATGGGCGCTGTGTGGACCTCAGCGGACGGACCAGTCTGGACCAAGCCATTGACCTGCTGAGCGCTACGACTGAGGTTGTTAGCAATGATTCTGGACTGATGCATATTGCAGCTGCTGTCGGTAGGCCGTTAGTCGTCGTTTATGGTTCTTCGACTCCTAACTTCACACCACCACTGAGCCACAATACTCGAACTGTGTCACTGAAGCTCGACTGCCAGCCTTGTTTCGAGCGGTCCTGTCCATTGGGACATACCCGATGTCTCGAAGACCTCTTGCCTGAACGCGTTACTGACGCGCTGGCTGATATTGGACAGGTCTGAGGCTAAATATATAAGAAAAGACGATGTGCCCAGATATAATGCCCATTGTCGCAATCGTCTGAGCCAAAAATTTGGCGACACCTCCCCTCAATATTTTAGTTACCGGTGGCGCGGGATACATTGGCTCGCACACTGCCCGGCAACTACTGGCAGCGGGACATCAGGTGACTGTTGTCGATAATCTGTACAGTGGTCATCGTTGGGCAGTGCCACCAACGGCTGACTTTCACCAGCTTGACGCTGGCGATGAGACTGCCATGTCTTCACTCCTACGCCAACAGCGGATCGATGCAGTCATTCACTTTGCTGGGCATATCGTTGTACCTGAATCCATCGCTGATCCGGCAAAGTACTATCGCAACAACGTAGTCGCATCATTGAACCTGATCCGTGCATGTTGTACATCAGGGGTAGGCTACTTTATATTTTCTTCCAGTGCCGCTGTTTACGGAGACCCAAAACAGGTCCCGGTTGCCGAACACCATCCCACGATACCAATCAATCCCTATGGCCGAACCAAGTTGATCACTGAATGGACGCTACGTGATATGGCGATTGGCGGCAGGCAAGGCAGTGCTGGTCTCAAATACGTTGCACTTCGCTATTTCAACGTTGCCGGTGCCAGTCTTGACGGCACTCTGGGTCAGGCAACTCAGGAAGCAACCCACTTAATTAAGGTCGCGTGTGAAACCGCAACCGGGCAGCGCCCGTCAATATCAATGTTCGGTCACGATTACGATACTCCTGATGGCACCTGTGTCCGTGATTACATTCATGTCGAGGACCTCGCAGCAGCCCATTTATGCGCGCTCGATCACCTACAGTCAGGGGGTGAATCACAGGTTTTGAACTGTGGCTATGGTCGAGGTT
>Ga0315336_1005396_pt1 | contig 13984 bp, 12 predicted proteins | sample ASW5metaG_FD_204512 | JGI IMG/M metagenome (GOLD analysis project Ga0315336, IMG submission 204512) | Ammonia-oxidizing marine archaeal communities from Monterey Bay, California, United States - ASW #5 | ecosystem: Environmental > Aquatic > Marine > Intertidal zone | place: USA: California...
CCATAAGGCCATAAACACCTCGCAGCATGTTGGATGGTCTCTTGCGTTATAGCTTAATCCTCCACTGCTTCTAGTATGAGGTTAAGTCAATAAACACTTGCAATGTGCTTAATCTGTCCGGTAATGGAGACACTAGCTTCGCGGCGCATGGATGCCTTGGGTTTAGTGTGTTTATGACTCTTAGACTCGTTAAACGAAGGTCTCCTAGGGACGAGTGGGCCTGGACGCGGGCAGCTAATGGAGGTCAAATTGTTTTTTATAAACTTTTGGTACGCTGCGGAAGTCAGCAGTGCACTTGGCGATGAACCACAAAAAATCCGTATGCTGGGCCAGGACTTTGTCCTGTTTAGGGATGAATCTGGTAAGGCACACTGCTTGTCAGATACGTGTTGCCACAGAGGGGCTTCTCTTGGAAACGGCATTACGGTTGCGGGTTGTATCCAGTGTCCCTATCACGGTTGGCGATTCGCTGGTGATGGCAAATGCACTAAAGTTCCATCTCTCGGCCCTAATGGTAAGATTCCTGCTCGGGCGAGGGTAGACTCGTATCCCACGAAGGAAAAATTTGGCCTCATCCATGTGTTTCTCGGAGATCTTCCAGAAGTACAACGCCCGCCCATGATGGAGATTCCGGAATATGATATGCCCGGCTGGCGGGCTACCGTTCAGGAATATCGATGGACCGTTGATTATCAGCGTTCTGTTGAGAATTCTCTCGATCCAGCGCACAATGAATATGTGCATCCAACCCACGGTTTTTCCGGTGCAAGGGATGACTACTTTGTCCCTGATCTCATCCCAGAGCAGACAGATTGGAGTGTCGGTTTTCGGACGACCTTTAATTCGCCGCCGCTAAAAGACGAAAAGATGAAGAAGGCTTCGGGTCGAAGCGGTAACGCCGTTATGACTGCAGGTTCGTGGACTAACGGGCCCTGCAACAACGTTACTAAGATAGACCCCATGCCTGATAAACACATCTATCAATACAGTTACAAGACGCCCATTGACGAAACCCACTCTCGAAGTTTCTTGGTTAACGTGCGTAACTTCATGACTGAGCCGGAAAACGATGAGCGAATGATGGTGCGGAATGATGTTGTGGCTGAGCAAGATGGCCACGTGTTAGAAAATATGAACCCGTTGATTACACCAGAAACAAATTCTAAGGAGCTGTTTGTACCAGCGGATAAGTGCATAAGTATGTACCGAAGTATGCTCAAGAAATGGATTGAGAATGGGTGGTGCGTTGACACAAAGGCGGTGGAGCTCTCGGGAGATCGTGTTGCGTGGGCTATACCCAGCCCAGCCCGCCGAAAATTCAAAGGCTGGGTGATCGACGCGGTTCCAACGGTTGGCAGCACGGAATAATGTGAAGGCTAAGCACACAAGCCTCTTATACCTGGCTAAGTATAGCAATGAAGAAATATCAATTAACTGGATCGTTTCGAGACTTACCAACCAGACTAACTGATTAAGTTTAGGGTGTTTTCTTGTTCTAAGTGCCTAGTTTTAGGATTCTCTCGCCAAGAAGTCTCCCAAAAGTTAACGCTGGCGTGAGTGACATCCCGCCGACATAGGATTGTCCTGTGAGCGTTCCTTTACCGAGAACTTCCCCTGCAGCATAGAGATTCGGTACAGGGCTGCCATCTTTCCGTAAAACTCTTAGCGATGTGTCAACTGCGACACCACCGAAGACCAGTATTGAATACGCTTGCATGCGAATAGCGTAGAACGGTGGTTTGGTAATTGGTAGAGGCATGTGTTCGCGGTTAAAAGTAGAATCCTTCCCTTTACTTTGCGCATTATTATAGCTGGCTATGGTGCTTTCAAGCGCACTGCCATTGATACCCGTCCAACGCGCTAATTCGCTAATTGTTTTGCCCGAAGAGAACATATGGTATTTGCCGAAAGCTAACCGCATTTCTTCCGCGTTCCAGCCGAGCAGGAAAGGTGGGGCGTTGGCAAGAATTGCACTATCAAAAATAGCCCAGTATCGATGATTTGGTTGCCGCAAGACGGCGTGTTCGCGAACGTCCACACTGTCTGAATCCTCTTTCACGAAGCGCTGGCCATTAACGTTAACATAAATCTCCCAAGGTTGCCTCCGTTCCGAGTTCGTCTCAGCGTTGGCAAGCTGAGGCGTAGGATAGGACATGTCTGTCAGTACATCACCGTCGTTGCACAAAAAGTGTTCCTTGCCCCGGATATAGCCACCGACAGATTCTGCCAACTTAACGCCGACACCCTTGTTATATGGATATGCCATACGGACGTATAAGGGGGCACCGTTGAGATACTCAAACATTTCTGGATCGCCACCGGCGCCGCCAGTTGTTATGACAACATTCGCGGCGCTGTAACTCAGTGCTTTTCCGTCAGGTCCTTTTGTAACGACGCCGGTAACCGAAACACCATCAGATAGGAGCTCTACGGCCGCTGTATTGGTAAGAATAGTCAGCTTGCCCTCTGCTACCAGCTGCAGGACTTTAGGCTCAAGGGCGCGGTATATGGAAACCCCCCCTTCAGCACCCCATTGATAACGTTTGATTTTGTAAGGTTCATGGCCAAGGCCTCGCACTGGGTGTTCGGGTAGCGCCTCCCAGCCAAGATCGATCAGCCACTCAATAGTGTCTGCAGCATTATTAACAGCTAAGCGAACCATCTCCGGGTTTGCGGTGTTCCGGGATATTCGCATAACATCTTGGTAATGCAGGTCAGCTGTGTCTGTTATTCCTTTTGCCCTTTGGAGGGAGGTTCCAGCTGCGCTCATCTGGCCAGAAGATCGGTCCAATGTTCCACCAATACGATGCGAGCCCTCAATAACTAAAACGGATCCGCCACGCTCTGCTGCGAAAATTGCGGCAGGCAAACCAGCCGAGCCACCCCCTATGATTATGACATCCCATTCCTGAGCAGCTAACGCCTTCCGTGCCTTGGCCGGTAGGCTTGCTAGAGCTATGCTTGTCGCTGAACTTGCAAGAAATTCCCGCTTTGAAAGATCTTTATGACTTGGCTTGCTCATGCTTCTTTGTGCCCTTTCTAGCTGCGTCTACGAGAGTACGAATCCTGCATAGCCATTTGATACGACTTCCTCGCATTTCTCAACATAGGCCGGAAATCCCCCCACATAGGGCATAAAAACTCTCGGTTTATTGGGTATGTTTGCGCCTATATACCAGGAATTGCAGGAGGCCCGGAGAGAGCCTTCACCAATCTGGGTATTATGGGCAACCCAAGCCTGCTCATCCTCCAGGGTTGCCTCAATTTCGCTTAGATGTGCCTTCCGCATGTGATTTAGGCAGTCTGCAACCCATTCGACGTGTTGCTCGATGCCGGTAACCATGTTCACCAGAACAGATGGACTGCCGGGACCGTTTATCGTGAAGAGGTTAGGAAAGCTCTGTACTGCAAGCCCGAGATAGGAAACGGGCCCGTTCGCCCATTTGTCACGAAGGGATACGGCACCGCGCCCACGGATATCAATGTTAAGCAAGGCTCCGGTCATGGCATCGTAGCCGGTTGCAAAAATGATTGAATCTACTTGCCATGTAGTTTCATCAGCACGAATGCCTTCAGGTACTATGCCACTGATTGGTTTTTTGCTTATGTCTACAAGTGTCACGTTTGACCGGTTGTATGTTTCGTAATAGTTGGTATCGACGCACAAGCGTTTGCAGGCAAAAATCGACTGCGGAGCAAGTAGTTTTGCTACTTCAGGATCAGTGACTGTTTTACGGATCTTGCGACGAACAAAGTCGGCGGCTGTATCGTTGGCTTCTTTGTTTAATAAAAGGTCTCCAAAGGCCCCTTGAAAAGTTAGACCGCCTTCCTTCCACCATTCTTCATAAATACGGTCCTGTTCTGCAGCAGATACCCCAAGTGCTGAATCTGCTTCCGGTTCTAGGTGCAATGCAAAAACACCTTGTTTAGCTTGTGCCCGTATTTCTTTATGGTTTGCTTTGAAATCGTCAATTTCGTTTGCTTCTAGCGCACGATTTCTGGCGGGAACTGAAAAATTAGGGGTGCGCTGAAATACGATTAATTCTTTTGCTTGCTCAGCTAGTATAGGAATTGATTGTATGCTGGATGATCCAGTTCCGATAACTGCCACTCTCTGGCCTGTAAAATCGATATCTCCGTGAGGCCACATCCCCGTGTGATAGGTTAGGCCAGCAAAGCTATTACGACCTTTAATGTCCGGAAAATTGGGAGATGACAGAACGCCTGTAGCCATGATGCAGAAACGTGCTCTCAGGCATTTGCCGTCGTGCGTTTCAACTTTCCAATGACTATTGGTGCGAGCGTTGCAGTTCTCTTGAAATGTGGCGGCAACAACCCGAGTGTCGAATTGTATATCACTGCGTAAGTTGTATCTGTCAACTACATGATTGATATAACTAAGAATTTCCGGCTGCGTGGCATAGACTTCGCTCCAGGTCCAGTCTTGCTCAAGGTCATCGTCGAACTGGTATGAGTAGTGCATACTTGCAACATCGCAACGACAGCCAGGATAGCGATTCCAGTACCATGTGCCACCAACATCACCACCCGCTTCTAGCACGCGGACAGAGAAACCACTGGTTCGTAATTTGTGGAGTGCATATAAGCCAGCAAAGCCAGCACCTACAATGATAGCATCGAAGTCAATACTGTCATTAATGTTTGTCTTGGTGGAGTTATTCATGGGCTCGTATTCTTTGCACCGTTCTTAGTAGATAAAGTAGCCGCGGCTGGCCGTAAGATTCCGTTGTAAGATTTCTACGTCAAGTCCTGATAGTGAGCTCTAGCTGCCAGAAGACCAGGGGAGTAGCTTCATTGACTTGATCAATTTTACTATTCCCAAACTCTCTCACAAAGTTCAAGTCGTTCTCCCTCTGGACCGAGAAGTGTGAAGGCACGGGTTCTCCCATAGGGCTCTGCGGAGACAACGTGAGGTTCTGATAGGACAGTAGCCTTATCAGTGTTAGAGACTGCGTCAAACGCCGCATCGAGGTCGTTGCAGTGGTATGTTGCCATGCAGCAGCCGGGATCTAGGGTGTCTGGCAGTGAAGGTAATGGGTCCATTACTTTCGCTTCAAAACTGCGCATTTCAATACCGTCGATCCCGAACTTAGGTGCGTCACCTTTTAGCAGTGTTAGATTAGCCGGAGAACCGGGAGGTATATCCCAAGTCTCATAAAATAATCCTTCCGTTATGTCTTCATCAAATACAGCTGAAAGGCCAAGAGTCTGTTCGTAAAAATGACGGCTTGGGCCCTTTCTCTCCACGTCTAGGTGGAGAGAAAAAATGTGACCAACTGGATTGGAGGAATATGGAAAGATGTAGTCCCGTGCTTCGGTGTTAGCCATCGTCATCATAAAGTGTGTGCCGCCAGGGGGGTAGAAGTAGAAGTAGGTATGAACGTTGGCACCGGCATCTGTAAAATCGATAGTTTTGGGTGCGCGACCGACGGTTGTTTCAGGGTGAGCAGAGAGCTTTTCGTGCAGTCCTTCTATATCCTGCATTACTACAATTTCAACACCGCTCCATCGGCAACTCATTGGTGTTGCGCGTTTTCGGTCTTTTCCAGCAACGACGCGGATCATACCCCTATCGGCACCAGGAGAACGAATTACAATGAAAGGACCGCGGGCACTGTCTGGTTTGACACCCCAAAGTGTCTCAAGAGTGCTGTCCACAATGCCTTCGCACAGTGTTTCCCAGCCAAATAAATCGGAAAAGAGATCAGCCACATGCTTGGGATCTGAACAGGCGTAGGTCATGCATGACGGTGACGTGAGGATCTTTTGGCTCATAAGGGGGCTCCTCTATGGACATTTACCTATTTATTCGTCGTATTGTAGACCTTTAGTGATGGCGTCATCTATATTTTTGTGCGGGGGTTAGTAAAATGAAAGTCCTTCAATTCTCACGTTTTGGACCACCGGATGAAGTTCTTGAATTGATTAGCCAGCCTAAACCGGACCCAGGCCCGGGTGAATTGTTGCTTTCTATTGAGGCGGCACCTATTGCTCCGGGTGATTTAGCAAATATTGAAGGTAAGGAGGCCATGCTGCGGGACTTTGCACAGGATGGTGATCTTACCGTGCATCTCCCGCAGGTTCCGGGTATTGAAGGTGTAGGACGGGTTGTGGCAGTTGGAAAAGGTGTTAAGGAATGGAAAGAGGGTGATAGATCTTTTCTGCCTATACAAGGTGGAACATGGCGTTCTCATCTTCTTGTACAAGCTAGAGACATGATTCCAGCGCCAGAGGGAGATCCTTATCCACTGGCAATGCTTGTAAGTCGGTGGACGGCGTTATTTGCTCTCACTGACATAGTTCCACTCGAAGCCGGGGATTGGTTTTTGCAGAATGCTGGGAATTCCGACGTCGGGATGTCGCTTATTCGTCTTGCACGCCGGATGGGAATAAGAACCGCAAACATTGTGCGTCGGGAGTCGGTGATAGCGGAATTAATGGCTATTGGTGCTGATGTTGTCGCGGTGGATGGACCTAATTTGGTAGAACAAATCAAGGAAGGAACTGGGTCTGCTGAAATCAAAGTCGGATTAGATGCCGTCGGGGGTGATGCCTCAGACCGGCTTGCACGCTGTCTAACAACTGGTGGCGTGTTGGCGAATTACGGACATATGTCTAGCCACATGGTACATATATCGACCTCTCTATTTTTATATAAGAACATAAAGGCTCAGGGCTTTTATGCTGGTCAGCCTCTCCGGAGCAGACCTCTTGCTGAGCAGCGGACAATACTTATGGATATAGCGGAAATGGCGGTTGATGGAACTCTCCCGGCCAGAGTGGCAGGCACTTACAAACTGGAGGATTACCAAGCAGCTGTAATACATGCGGCCCAGTCAGGTGAGGATCGTCCTGGTAAAGTTTTGTTTGTACCCTAAGGTGCAGTTTTGCACTCTTAGGCCTCAGTCAGTGGCGGTATGCCGTTCGGTCTATGTCCTTCATGGACATGCACCACTAGCCAGCCTGGATCGGGGAACCGTCTTAGTACGCAGGTGGTGCGCCCGCTTCCAGATGCCGGGTTTGGTGGTGCGTAACTGTAGTTACCTGTGAAGCGGCAGACTGCCGTATCATCCCACACGCTGGTCACAAAATTATTCATTTCATGTGTAAGTTTTCCTCGAGCAGATGATTGGGAAAAGTCTTCATTAACATATGCTTCCATTTCCTGCCTGGTAACTAGGTCTGGCTGAAACACGTCCCAAACCGTGCAGTCTGGGTGGAGGAGGGCGAGCATGCCTTGGGGATCTTGGTTTAGAAAGCACTCCCATACACTTCGGACATGCGCTTCCACTTGTTTGACGTCTTCGACGGTGTTTACAGCCATAATGGTTAGTTCCTGCAATTGGAGTCTCGAAGATATAGCATTCTCGCTCGATGGCGAGGTCGGTTACAGTGGCATTACCTACCAGCAGTAATAGGTTTTAAACAGCATTTCTTCCGAACACTTAGGAAGGCTCTTAGGTTCTTACAAAGTTTGAGACTAGCTCTACCCACTCTTCTGGTCGTTGGTCGGTAATGTCGATACCACCACCCTGAATCTCAGAAAATTCGAAATCAGGGCGCATAGTGTGTGCTTTTTTTGCCTGTTCATAAATAACGTCGCCAGTGTTAATCAGAATCATAGTTCGGTGAGTTATTTTTGGTAGAGTCTTATTGTGATCGTACTCAAATGCTGCGTGGTGGCCGTACCAGAATGGTCCTAATCCTTGGAGACTTTCGACCACGTATCTGGTGTACAGGGCGGGGTCGCTTCCGGGTTCCGCCCACTGCCAGCGGTTAGCATACATTTCTTGGAGATGGGAACCGTCTTCTTTGTGAGTGAAGTTTTTTTCATGGACATTCACATATTCTCGCCACGGGACGAGCTCTTCTTCGGTGAATGGGCATGGTCCATTAAGAATTAAGGAATCAACTCGATCCGGAAACTGTAGGGATATTTCAGTGGCTATGAGAGCCCCGGTATGATGGCCCAAAACGGCAGCTTGAGAAATATTAAGATGGTCTAGAACCGATGGAAAAGCGGTAGCGTATTCCTCAACGGTGGGGACATGATCGGGTGGTGACGAGTTTCCGAAACCGGGTGTATCGACACCGATGGCTCGTATACCTTTTTCCAGAAATAGCCCATAGACGCTGTCGAACTGCCGGGAAGTCATAGGGGACTGGTGGCAAAGAAGGAGCGGCCACCCATCACCACCGCAGTCTTGAAAATGGACCTGGCCAAAAGGTCCGTCAGCGTATCCTCGTCGGGGAAATGTCATTACTAGTTCCTCGTCTTAAAGTTTGGATCTTAGTCGTTGAGAAACGCAACTATTGCGCTTACCCAAGCATCCGATTGTTGATCAACAATGTCACCGCCACCGCCAGCTAGTTCGATGTATTCAAAGTCTGGTCGCATTTGCATTGCGACTTGGGCATTTGAATATATGGCATCGCCAGTGTTGATAATCACTAACGTACGGTGGGAAATTTTGGGAAGGGTTAGACTATGATCGTATTTGAACGCCGCGTTGTGACCCCACCAAAAAGGGCCATAACCGATCAGTGCTTCAGCTATATAGCGTGTGACGAGTGTTGGACTAATTTGGCCGTGCGACCAACTATTTCTTGAACGAAATAGCTCTGCAAGATGTTCTCCGCTGGCCCTAGGATTAAGGTTGATCTCTGTGTCTTCGGTGTACTTCATATAGGCAGCACGTTGCTCGTCGTCCAGAGGGAGGGGGGCGTGCATTACCAGGTTAGTAATGCGCTCAGGAAACTGTAGTGCGACCTCCGTGGCTATTAGGGCGCCCGTGTGATGGCCGATGACGTCTGCCTTAGCGATAGCTAGATGATCAAGCACCGCTACTGTGGCGGGAGCATAGTCCTCGATCGTGGGGACAAAGGAAGGTGGATCCGACTGTCCATACCCGGGTGTGTCAATACCAATAGCGCGATAACCGCGCTCTGCAAACAACCCATAAACATTTTCATATTGTCGCAAGGTCATTGGAGATTGGTGGAGGAGTATCAAGGGCGGACCATCCCCACCGGTGTCTAAGTAATGGACCTGACCGTATGGACCTGCTGCGTAACCACGTTGTTGATGAAGAATGTTTGATTCTGTCTTTCTGGGAAAGGTACCAATAACAGATTGAGACATTGTCCACTGGGTTCCCAAGAGAGTAGTTAGGGTAATCGCGGCAGCTCGTATAATCTCCTTTCGGCTTAATTTGTGCATGATACTTATCTTTTTACTAAAATGAAAAAGTAGGCTTATCGAAAAGCTCTCCAGAGTTGTAGCTATTCTGTGAAGCTGACTTCGAACTAAGCGCCAGCCGTTAGATATCTAACCACCGCATCTGCCCAATCCTCAGGCATTTGATCAACAATATCGATTCCGCCTCCTTGCAATTCTACGTAGGAAAAATCTGGGCGCATATCGGCAGCAAGCTTGGCGTTTACATAAATCTGGTCCCCTGTGTTGGTCAGAATTAATGTGGGTACTTTGATGTTCATAAGAGCTGCATTGTGGTCATAAATAAAGGCGGCGTGATGACCAGTCCAAAATGGTGCGTAGCCTTGAAAACGCTCAACCACGTAGCGAGTGATAACCTTTGGGTCGGGTTTCCCTCCAACTGTGTACATACGATGCCGAGTCATGAAAGCGTCCTGCATATGACTTCCATCGTTTTTGTATTCAAAATTAATTTCGCGTTTTTCGTTGCCAACGAGAAAGCGTTGGCGTTCATCGTTGCTCATGGGCAAAGGCCCATTGATGATGAGTTTAGTTACGCGCTCTGGGAACTGCAGCGCCACTTCTGTTGCCACCATCCCTCCAGTATGGTGCCCGAGCACACTAGCCGTGGCAATATCGAGGTGATCCAGCACATATGGCACAACCTCGGCCCAGTCGCCAACGGTGGGTACAAATGGAGTAGGGTCGGATTCGCCAAAACCTGGAGAGTCGATGCCAATTGCTCTTATTCCCCGGTTTGCAAGAGGTTCATACACGTTCTCGAACTGTCGTGAAGTCATGGGAGCCTGTGGACAGAGGACTAAAGGACTGCCTTCCCCCGTATCCCTGAAGTGTACTTGGCCAAAGGGACCTTCTGCATATCCGCGTTTGGGAAGAAACGGCGGTGGCATGGGTCCAGATCGCAAGGCATATTGGTTGAGTTCTGCACGGGTTTTTGCCGCGGCGGATGGCATCGTTCCGAGAGCAGAAATTGTTGCAGCGTATTTAAGAACTTTACGGCGCTTGAGTGCAGACATTGAAATTTCTCCAGTACATAGTTCTTCTGCGAGTATCATACTCCTTCGCCAGGCAAAAATGCTCAACAAATTTACCTGATGTTTGAAGAATTAAATTGTATAAGTTCTGAATCTTTTTCTTGCTACAAACAATAGCAGGAGGGCAAATTTAAGCTGTGCAAAATAGTGTTGAAAATTGGTGGTTAAGAGCACAGAAGAACGGGGGACGTCCCGATAAAATCTAGTCGCCCAATCAAACAATACGATGGTTTACCACCACTGGTTGCGTCTACGCTGTTTTACTGCGTCATGGTTATGCTCATGGGGCAGTCCTTCCTATTCTCTATATTAGCCCCTATTGGCCGGGAAATAGGACTAGTTGAATACGAGATCGGCATGATTATGTCGGTGCACGGTTTCTTCATGCTTTTTACCGGTCCAATGTGGGGCGGGATCAGTGAAAGTTGGGGCAGGCGAAAGGTGATAGTTCTTGGGAGTTTGTGTTATGCGACTTCTATCTTCTTTTTCGGACTAGTTGTCGGGTTAAGCCTCGATGGAGTGGTTTCCGGTGTTGTAATTGTTATTTCGTTGGTCGCCTCCAGGGCCCTGTTTGCTGTAGGTGCGGGAGCCGTGACACCCGGTGCTTTGGCTATGGCAGCAGACCTTTCTTCGCCCCAAACCAGATTAAAAGCGATTTCTATATTAACGGCGGCAACGAGTACCGGTGCCATTATTGGGCCAGTAGCGGCTGTGTTTGCCGGACTGGGGCTGGTTGTGCCGTTTTATATTATTGCCTCCCTTGGTATGCTAGGTGTAATCGGTGGGGGCTTAATATTGCCCGAAAATAGCCCCCGGGAGAGGCGCTCCACCGGTGGCTACCTGAGTCTGCTGAGAGGTCCTACACTTTTAATTACACTGGCGGCGATTTGTTTCATGTCTGGGCTCTATGGTGCCTTTTCTGCGTTGGGTTTTCATGTTCAAGATAGGTTCAGTCTGGATACCGTTGGGGCAGCGCGCTTAATGGGGATAGGATTAATGGCGGCAGCTGCGACTAATGTTTTCACACAAGCTGTGATCATCCGGAGGACTAGGGCCACACCTGGACTTTTAGTTGCGCTCGGAGCACCTCTAACGATGTTGTCATTAGTGGTTATTTGGGCTGCTGGGGTGCCAGCGACCTTCATTATGGGAATGATAATTAATGGTTTTGGGCAAGGGCTTTGTCTGCCGGCATTAAATACGGCTTTGTCTCTAACGGCCGGACCAGAATCTCAAGGCAAGATTGCTGGCTTGTCGACGTTTGCGCAAGCCATGGCATTTTTTGTAGCACCTATGTCTGGTGCCGCCTTGTACCAGCTTGTTCCATCAGCCCCATTTGTAGTCGGTAGCATCTTAGTGCTTGGATCCCTTGTACTTATGGGGTTACTGAGAACTCGTAGCGCAGGCAGCTCTAGGGACAACTGAGATTGCGACAACATTTTGACATGGCTTGTGCCTAACTCATTTAGCTTGTAGGTCGATACGCCTTTCTTCTTGCCAGGCGAAGGCAGAAGGGGTCTGATTGGCAGCCACAGAAAAATACAATTAAGGAACTCGTATTATGACGGAACCATGGCGCGCTACTTGTATCCAGACCTATACCCAGGCACTTAATCAAACAAAAAGTCGCGAAGAGGCCATGGGAATTGTCAACCGCAATTTGGAGAGATGGGAACAGCTAATTCGTGGTGCAGCGCGTGGCGGCGGACGCACCCTGGTGCTGTTTCCTGAATTTGGATTGCAAGGTTTTCCTGTAAAGGAGACCGCTGACGAATGGATAGATAAGGCCTGCTTGGATCTCCCAGGTCCGGAAAGTGAGCGTTTACAGAAGTTAGCTCAGGAGCTCGGGATTTTTATAGGTGCTAATGCCTATTGGCGGGATCCTCAATTCCCAGGACGATACTTCAATACGTCTTTCTTGATCGACACTTCAGGAGATATAGTTCTCAAGTATCGGCGTATAAATACGGCCCATGCCGGATCACCTCATGATTTTATGGATCAGTATTTTGAGAGAGTTGGTGTAGAGGGTGCCTTTCCAGTTGCCAAAACTGATTTTGGTAACATTGCGATGATGCCATGCGGTGAAATAATGTTTCCGGAGGCGGCACGGATGTTTATGTTCCGCGGCGCTGAAGTGCTCTTGCATCCTACATCTGACTTTGGTGCTGCGGATAACACTGCTTGGCAATCAGCAAAGAAAGTAAGGGCTTCAGAAAACATGATGTTTCTCGTTTCGTGCAATACGGCGGGTATTAAAGACGCACCATACGCGGAAAGTGAGTGCCAGGGACGCTCTAAGATTTTTGATTACGACGGTCGTGTCTTGGCAGAAGCGGGAATGGGTGAGTGTACCCGTTCTTCAGCGTTCATTGATGTGGAGAGTCTTCGGCGTTTGCGTTCTAATGCGGGTGGTTTTAACCGCTTAATTCGCAACCGAATTGAAATGTACCGGCCGTTGTACAATTCCATGAGTTTTTACCCTGCTAACCAGTTTGCTGAAAAAGTAATGGATAGTAAGGATAGGATTGAGGAAAACTGGCAAATTGCGCTTGATAACATGGCCTCCCAGGATCTTATTCCCCAGAGAAAGAAGGTGAAGCAGGCCGCAGAGTAAGGAACAGAGCTCAATGGCTCGAACCGGGGACCCTATTGGGATTCAGCTTTGGAGCTGGGGCTCTGCAGAGCCGGTACAGGCGGCGGCATAACGCTGATAGGGGTTCTCACTATTGGGCGTTTATTAGGGCAGAATATTTTTTAATGGTGAGGTAGCTGATGGCCGGCGAAAGACTGTGCGTTTCATAATTAGGTTAAGTTTGAACTGCGCAAGAATAGAGGCCGTTCTACTTAAGAAATGGATAAGAAATGCTCTGCAAAAACTTGAATACTAAGATTATTACGTTTTTTTATGTTCTTTTTTCTGCCCCTATGTCTCACGCTTTATGGGCTGATGATCTGGAGACTATGCTAAACTTGATTCCGGAATGGGTAGACGGTGCTTATGATAATTCGGCTCAGTACGAGAGGGATGAAAACGACGGTGCTATCCGCGAAGAAGAGAAGCATCGGATGTTTTTTCAGATCTTTGCTCCGGTAAATGTGGATTGGCTTGATGGCGTAACTATATGGCAGCAGTCTTCACCAGATGGATCCAATGACCCTGATTGGGTCACCCGAGCTGGCCTACTTTGGTATTTCCCTGATGCAGACAGTGGGACGGTTCGGCAACGCGAACTAAACCTGAAGGAAGATCAGTTAATTCATTTTGCAAATGCGCATCAGAAACCCTCTATACTAGACGCTTTAAGTTGGGATCACGTTGAATGGAGCGAAGGCTGTGATTTTCACCTCAGATTTTATCCGGAAGTGCCGGAAATCCGCGGCCCCATAACCAAGAACTCCTGTCATTTTTACTCTGAAACCCTGGGCAAGGAGCTGTACGCTGATGACGAAATAGTGATTCGCCCTAGTCAATATTGGTTTAGGGGGCGTTTCATTGATAATTCTGGCAACGTAATGTGGGGAAACGAAAGTGAAGAACTTAATAAGTTAGTGCGGGTGCAAACCCCTTAATTAGGCACTTTTTAAGTATAAGATGGGGATTATGTTAGCAGGGAGGGTGCTGTGAGGAAACGACTTAGCAAAGAAAAAAAAGGCATAAGCAGGCGTGATGTGGGTTCTGCACTTGTTA
>Ga0315336_1005397_pt1 | contig 13981 bp, 10 predicted proteins | sample ASW5metaG_FD_204512 | JGI IMG/M metagenome (GOLD analysis project Ga0315336, IMG submission 204512) | Ammonia-oxidizing marine archaeal communities from Monterey Bay, California, United States - ASW #5 | ecosystem: Environmental > Aquatic > Marine > Intertidal zone | place: USA: California...
CGGAGCCTTGTGATGTCCTTCGGCGCCCCCCATGGCGGCGACGAGCTTGTCACGGTCGAAGGCGCTGGCTGCGTCCGCCGCGACCACCTTTCCGTCGCGCATCACCACGATGCGGTCGGCGTTCTGCAGCACCTCGCCCAGCACGTGCGAGATCAGGATGCAGCTGCCGCCGGCGGCGACGAAGCGGCGCACGAATGAAAGCAATTGCCCCGCCGTATGCGCGTCGAGCGAGGAGGTCGGCTCGTCGAGGATCACAAGATGCAACGGCTCGCGGGTCAGCGTGAAGGCGCGCGCTACCTCGACCATCTGCCGCCTTCCGATCGAAAGATCGCCGGCAATGTCGTCCGCCGAAATGCCGTGGTCCGGAAAGATCTCGTCGAGCTTGGCGCAAATGAGATCGGCCGCCTTGCGCCGCCAGCCCAAGCCGGTGAGCGAGGGATGATTGATGCGGGTGTTCTCGGCAATGCTGAGATTGGGGCAGAGCGACAGCTCCTGGAAGACGCAGCGTATGCCGAGCTCCAGCGCCCGCGCCACCGAATAGCTTGCTTCCTGATTGCCGCGCACGGCGATCTGCCCGCCATCCGGCCGCAGCGTGCCGGCCACCATGTGCATGAGCGTCGACTTGCCGGCGCCGTTATGGCCGACCAGCCCTACGCATTCGCCGGCGCCGACATGGAAGTCGACGCCATTAAGGGCTCGAACGGCGCCGAAATGTTTTTCGGCGCCGTCCAGTCTAACGATATCCGCAATAGCCTGGAGCATCCTCGACTTTACCCGGCTGGCGGTGCGGCTGGCAACGTCGCGTCGCGGCTACTTGATGTTGGCCTTGATCGCGGCGATGGCGTCTTCTTGCGTGTATTCGTGCGTTGCGACACCGCCTTCCTTGATCTTCGGCAGCGCGGCCTCGAAATCGTCCTGCGTGAAGGCGAGGTAGGGCACAAGGAGGTCGTGCGGGATATCCTTGCGACCATCGAGCACTTGCTGCGCCACCCAGAAGGCGAGCGTCGACACGCCGGGCGCGATCGAGGCCGACCAGGTCTTGTAGCCGTCCTTTTCCTTCTGCTCCTTCCACCACTTCAGCTCGTCCTGGCGGTTGCCCATGATGATGGTCGGGCGCGGCTTGCCAGCGGCGGCGAAGGCTTGAGCCGCGCCATAGCCGTCACCGCCCTGGTCGACGATGCCGACGACATCGGGCAACGACGGCAGGATGGTCGCCACCGCCTTCTGCGCCGTGGTCTGGTCCCAATCGCCTGTCACCGAACCGACGATCTTGAATTCGGGATGCGCGGCGACGCCTTCGAGGATGCCAGCGTGGATGGCATCGTCGATCGAGGTGCCGGCGAGACCGCGGATTTCCAGCAGATTGCCGCCCTTGGGCTGGAACTTCGCCATCTGCTCGACTTCCTGCTTGCCCATGTCCTTGAAGTCGACGACGACACGGTAGGCGCAGGGTTCCGTCACGGTGCCGTCAAAAGAGACGACGACGATGCCGGCATCGCAGGCCTGCTTGATGGCGCCATTGAGCGCATCCGGCGAGGCGGCGTTGATCACGATGGCGTCGTAGCCCTGCAGGATCAGGTTCTGCACCTGAGCGGCCTGGGTCGGCACTTCCTTGTCGGCGGTGGTGAAGACGTCCGCCGCGGCCACGATCTTGTCTGCGACCGCCTTCTTGGTGACGATGCCGTAGCTGTCCAGCATCGCCTGGCGCCATGAATTGCCGGCATAGTTATTGGAGAAGGCGATTTTCTTGCCGCTGGTGTCGGCAAGGGCCGTGCCCGAGGCGAGCATCGCCGCGAATGCACTCAATACGAGCAGTTTCTTCATGTCGGTTCCTCCCGAGGTTGCTGGTCTTAACGGATGGTCGTAACGCGCATTCCCTGTTTTTTATCTATTGTCAGACAAATTCAGACGAACCGCAAGCTGTCAACTGCAAAGCTTAATGGGCCACGATCAACTTGCGGTGCGGCGATTGAAAAGCCTCTGGCTGATGGTCTAGGAACGCGGCAGGAGAAAGAATTTGATGGCAGTGACTCCGACCGTTGCTCAGGGCGCCCCGGGAATCGAAGCGCGCTGGACGTCGAGCGCCAAGAGCGGAGTGGGCACCGCCCTTTCGGCAAGAAGCCCGCTCTGGTTCACCATCAGCCACGGCATCCTGAACGAAATCTATTATCCGCGCCTGGACAGCGCCTGCACCCGCGACATGGGTCTGATCGTCACCGGCCCCGGCGGGTATTTTTCCGAAGAGAAGCGCGATGCGGCCCACACTGTCGAGACTTTCGAGGACGGGGTTCCCGGCTACAGGCTGACCAACATCGCTCCAGATGGCGCTTACAAGATCGAGAAGCGCATCGTTACGGATTCGAAACGACCTGTCCTGCTACAGGAGACCAGTTTCGTTTCGCTCAAGGGCCCGGCCGTCGATTACCGCGTCTACGTGTTGCTTGCCCCGCATCTCGTCAATGCCGGCATGGGCAACACCGCCTGGATCGGCGAACATAAGGGGCAGCGCGTTCTCTTCGCCACTGGACGCGGCGTCTCGCTTGCGCTTGCCTGCTCTTTGCCTTGGGGCGCCTGCTCGGCCGGCTATGTCGGCGTTTCCGACGGCTGGCGGCAACTCCGCGACGGCGGCGCGCTCGATCCTTCCTGCCAGGCGGCGGAGGACGGCAATGTCGCGCTGACCGGCGAGATCGGCTTTTCGGCCGGGAACACAACCGCCTTGCTGGCGCTCGGCTTCGGCGATTCTCCGCATGCAGCGGCGGACCTCGCCTTGGCAAGCCTGAAACAGGGTTTCGAGCCGGCCGCGAAAACCTATGTCGGCAACTGGCGGAAATTCCAGGCAGGGCTCGAAGGACTCGACCGCCTCGCCGCTTCCGGGTTGAACACCTACCGCGTCAGCACGGCGGTGCTGGCGACGCATCTGTCGATCGCCAGGCCCGGCGCCGCCGTCGCCAGCCTGTCGATCCCCTGGGGCTTCAACAAGGGCGACGACGACCTCGGCGGCTATCACCTCGTCTGGCCGCGCGACCTCGTCGAGACGGCGGGCGGGTTCCTCGCCGCTGGCGACGGCAGACAGGCGCTGCAGATCCTCGCCTATCTGCGTTCGATCCAGCAGCCGGACGGCCATTGGCCGCAAAATTGCTGGTCCGACGGCACCCCTTACTGGCCCGGCATCCAGATGGACGAATGCGCCTTTCCGATACTGCTGGCCGATGCCTTGCGCCGCGCCGGCCATCTGCCGAAGTCGAAGCTGGCCGGCTTCCTGGCCATGATCGAGAACGCGGCCGCCTACGTCGTGCGCAACGGCCCGGTCACCGGCGAGGACCGCTGGGAAGAGGATGCCGGCTATAGTCCGTTCACCCTGGCCGTGGAGATAGCCGCCTTGCTCGCGGCGGCCGACATGCTCGATGTCTTCGGCAAAAGTAAGTCGGCAAACTATCTGCGCGAAACCGCCGATTGCTGGAATGACCAGATCGAGCGCTGGACCTACGTCACGGGGACGCAGGCAAGCGCCAGGGCGGGTGTCGAAGGCTACTATGTCCGCATCGCGCCGCCGGACGATGGCGGCGCCGCATCGCCCAGGGACGGCTTCGTGCCGATCAAGAACCGGCCGCCGGGCGATACCGACAAGCCGGCTGAGGCGATCATCAGCCCGGACGCTCTGGCGCTGGTCCGTTTCGGGCTCAGAGCCGCGGACGATCCACGCATCCTCAACACCGTCCAGGCCATCGACGCCGAGCTGCGCCGCGACCTGCCGCAAGGACCGCTCTGGTACCGCTATACCGGCGATGGCTATGGCGAGCACGAGGACGGCGCGCCTTTCGACGGCACCGGCCAGGGACGGCCCTGGCCGCTGCTTGCCGGCGAGCGTGGCCACTACGAGCTGGCTGCCGGCCGCAAGGACAAGGCGGCGCAACTGCTTGATACTCTCGAACGCTCGGCCGGCGCAGGCGGTTTTCTGCCGGAACAGGTCTGGGATCGCCCCGACATACCGGATCGCGAATTGCGGCTGGGCGCGCCTTCCGGCAGCGCCATGCCTCTGGTCTGGGCGCATGCCGAGCACATCAAGCTGTTGCGCTCGCTGCGCGACGGCGCCGTCTTCGACCTGCCGCCGCAAGGCGTCGAGCGCTACGTCAAAGGCGGGAGGGTATCGCCTTTGCGGATATGGCGTTTCAACAACAAGATTCGCTCCATCCCGGCCGGCAAGGCGCTGCGCGTCGAGCTTTCGGCGCCGGGCGTGGTCCATTGGAGCAGCGACAAATGGCTGACGGTTGCGGACAGCAGGACTGTCGAGAATGCGTTCAGCATCCATCTGGTGGATTTGCCCGTTGACCGCCTGCCGCCGGGAGCCGCCATCGTCTTCACTTTTTTCTGGCCCGAAGCGATGCATTGGGAGAATGTCGACTTCACAGTCGCCATCGACCAACCAAACGGCCAGTGAAGTCTTCTTTCCTCAAGCAATCGGGATGAAACCATGCAGATCGGAATGATGGGGCTGGGCAGGATGGGCGCCAATATGGTGCGGCGCCTGATGCGCGACGGCCATGAATGCGTCGTCTACGACATCAATTCGGCAAGCGTCGCCGACATGGTCAAGGACGGCGCTGTCGGCGCCGCCTCGCTGGAGGAGTTCGTCGGCAAGCTCGCCAAGCCGCGCTGCGCCTGGCTGATGCTGCCGGCAGCGATCACCGGCAGGATCGTCGACCAGGTGGCGGCGCTGATGGAGCCGGGCGACATCATCATCGACGGCGGCAATTCCTACTATCACGACGCCGTCGACCAGGCGGCGAAGCTGGCGGTGAAGGGCATCAACTTCGTCGATGTCGGCACCAGCGGCGGCGTCTGGGGGCTGGAGCGCGGCTATTGCCTGATGATCGGCGGGCCTGACGAAGCGGTGAAGCACCTCGATTCGGTCTTCGCCACGCTGGCGCCGGGCGCCGATCCAGGCTCCAATCCGCCCAACGACGCCGGCACGGCGCCTTTCGGCTATCTCCATTGCGGCCCGAGCGGCGCCGGCCATTTCGTCAAGATGGTGCATAACGGCATCGAATACGGCGTCATGGCCGCCTATGCCGAGGGCATCAACATCCTGAAATCGGCCAATGCCGGCAAAAGGCAGCGCACCGCCGACGCCGAGACCAGCCCGCTCGAAAGCCCGCAATACTACCAGTTCGACATCGATCTGCCCCAGGTCGCCGAAGTCTGGCGGCATGGCAGCGTCATCGGTTCGTGGCTGCTCGATCTCACCGCAGGCGCGTTGAAGAGCGATCCGGCGCTCGCCCAGTTCGGCGGCCGCGTCTCCGACTCCGGCGAGGGACGTTGGACGCTGAAGGCTGCTATCGACACCGGCGTGCCCGCGCCGGTGCTGTCCTCGGCGCTGTTCGACCGCTTCTCCTCGCAGGGCGAATCTGAATTCGCCGACAAGCTCCTGTCCGCCATGCGCTATGCCTTTGGCGGCCATGTCGAGAAACCCAAGACCGGCGCGTGAGGGGAGAGGCGGCATGAGTCAGGATAGATCCGACACGCTGGTGCTTTTCGGTGCGACCGGCGATCTTGCGCATAAGAAGATATTTCCGGCGCTCTACCAGATGGTCGCCAAGGGAACGCTGGCCGAGCCCGTCATCGGCGTCGCTTTCGAGCCTTGGGACCTGTCCAAACTGGTGGACCGGGCCCGCGACGGCATCGTGACGGCACTTGGCGGCATCGACGACACGGTCTTCGCCAGGCTCGCCTCGCTGCTGCGCTATGTCAGTGGCGATTACCGTGACGGCGCCACCTTCGAGAAACTGAGGACGGCGCTCGGCCCGGCGCAGCATCCGCTGCATTACATGGCCGTGCCGCCAACGATGTTCGAGACCGTCGTGCAAGGGCTGGAGCAGTCCGGTACCGCGCGCGGCGCGCGGCTGATGATCGAAAAACCCTTCGGCCACGATTTGCAGTCGGCGCGCTGGCTGAACCGGGTGCTGCATCTGGTGTTCGACGAGCAGTCGATCTTCCGCATCGACCACTATCTCGGCAAGGAAGCGATCCAGAACCTGCTCTATTTCCGCTTCGCCAACTCGTTCCTCGAGCCGATCTGGAACCGCAACTTCGTCGAGAGCGTCCAGATCACCATGGCCGAGGATTTCGGCATCGAGGGCCGCGGCAAATTCTACGACGATGTCGGCTGCATCCGCGACGTGATCGAGAACCATCTGCTCAACATCCTTCTTCTGCTCGCCATGGAGCCGCCCGTCGGCCGCTCGGCCGACGACCTGATCGACGAGAAGGTGCAGGTGCTGCGCGCGATCCGCACGCTGACCCGGGACGACGTCGTGCGCGGCCAGTTCGACGGCTATCTGGCCGAACCGGGCGTCAGACCCAACTCGCCGGTCGAGACCTTCGCCGCGGTGCGCTTCTTCGTCGACACCTGGCGCTGGCGCGACGTGCCCTTCTTCATCCGCGCCGGCAAGAACATGCCGGTGCACGCCACGGAGGTGATCGTGCGGCTGAAGCGGCCGCCGCTGGACGTCTTCGATCCGATCAAGCCGGATGACGCCAATTATGTGCGCTTCCGCATCGACCCGCAGATGGCGATTTCGATCGGCGCACAGCGCAAGAGAGCCGGCGACGACATGATAGGGGAGCAGGTGGAACTCACCGCGCTCGACGACTCCAAGGGCGACATGCCGCCCTATGAAAGGCTGATCGGCGACGCCATGAACGGCAATGGCCAGTTGTTCACGCGCCAGGACGCAGCCGAGCTTGCCTGGCGCATCGTCGGGCCGGTGCTGGGTGACACCACCGCGCCGGCGATCTATGCGCCCAAGACCTGGGGGCCGGCCGATGCCATGAAAGGCTTCGGCCCGCCCGATGGCTGGATCAACCCGACCAACTGACTTCCGGGGAGGACGGAGTGGCGAAGACAGCAAAAACAGCCGTGGCGAGCAGCGATCCGATCGTGCTCGCCGTCGATGTCGGCGGCTCGCATGTGAAGATCCTCACCAGCGCCGGTGGCGAGATGCGCCGCGTCCCGTCCGGCCCGAGCCTGACGCCCGACAAAGTCGTCGCCTCGGTTAGCGAACTCGCCGTGGGCCTGCATTACGACGTGATCTCGATGGGCTATCCCGGCCCCGTTGCGGACAACAGGCCATCGCTCGATCCCTTCAATCTCGGCAAGGGCTGGAACGGCTACGATTTCTCCGCCGCCTTCGGCAAGCCGGTGAAGCTCGTCAACGACGCCTTGATGCAGGCCATCGGCAGCTATGACGGCGGCCGCATGCTGTTCCTCGGCCTCGGCACGGGCTTGGGCGCCGCCATGATCATCAGGAATGTCGGCCAGCCGATGGAGCTTGCCCATCTGCCTTACAAAAAAGGGGCTAGTTTCGAGGATTATGTCGGCGAGCGCGGCCTGATCAAGCGCGGCAAGAAGAAGTGGCGCAAGCACGTCTTCGACGTGGTCGACAAGCTTCGCGCCGCCTTGCAGCCCGACTATGTGGTGATTGGCGGCGGCAACGTCGACAAGCTCGATGAATTGCCTGAAAAGTCCCGGCGCGGCGACAACACTCGCGCTTTCGAGGGTGGATTTCGTCTATGGCGCGACAAGGCGCTGATCGTCTGATATTGTTACATTTCAGTATAATCGTTCAAAACAGCGTGTAATAGCGCGACGGATCATTGCATCGCGCAGATTTGCCGACTAGGAATTCGCCGGCCTGCGGCTTTCCAAATTCGCAAACAACGCTTGCAGCGCTTTGACGATACATCGCGAAACCGGATCGCTTTCGCGGCCTTGCGGCAGAAACGGAGGGAATACGTGGACGAGGACACAAGCACAAACAAGGAAGTCGACCTGCTCGAGCTCACCGCTCACATCGTATCGGCCTATGTCGCGAAGAACCGCCTGCCCGCTTCCGACCTGGGCGGGCTGATCGCCAGCGTCGCCTCGTCGATCGGCGGGCTCAGCCAGCCGACGGAGCCCGCCGCACCCCCGCCGGTCCCCGCCGTCAATCCCAGGCGCTCGGTGACACCGGACTACATCATCTGCCTCGAGGACGGGAAGAAGTTCAAATCGCTGAAGCGCCATATCGGCGTGCATTTCGGCCTGACCCCCGAAGCTTACCGGACCAAATGGGGTTTGCCGGCAGACTACCCGATGGTCGCTCCCAACTATGCGGCGTCGCGCTCGCAGCTCGCCAAGTCGATCGGCCTTGGCCGCAAGGCGGAGCCGGAACCGGTGAAACCCGCAAGGGGCAGGAAGGCCAAGGCGACGTCCTGAGCCTGAACGCGCCTGCACCAACGATTTAGGCAAGCCTGCCGGGGAATCCGCCTTGGCAGGCTTGCTGCTTTTGTGGCTTGGATACCACCACGGACGGGGGGAGACATGGCCATGAACTACGCCAGGATGGTGATCGAGAAGGAAGCGCCGGAGGAATACGGCTACGACCGCATCCGCTACAACCTTTCCGAGAGCTCGATCGCCGACCAGAAGCTCTCCGACATCGGCCTGGCCTTGCCCGACCTGACCCTCTTCTATGGCGAGCATCGCGGCGACAAGGAACTGCGCGCGCTGATCGCCGGGCAGGACAAGGGCCTTGCCCCCGGCGATGTGATGGTGACAGCCGGCGCGGCCGGCGCCCTGTTCATCATCGCCACATCGCTGCTGTCGGCGAGCGACCATCTCGTGGTCGTGCGGCCGAACTACGCCACCAACATCGAGACGCCCAGGGCGATCGGCTGCGCCATCTCCTATGTCGATCTGGAGTTCGACGAAGGCTTTGCCGTCGACATCGAGCGCGTGAAGGCTGAGCTGCGGCTGAACACGAAGCTGATCAGCGTCACCTGCCCGCACAACCCGACCGGCACGATGATGACACGCGCCGACCTCGACGCGCTGATTGCGCTTGCCGAAAGCCACGGATGCCGGCTGCTGGTCGACGAGACCTATCGCGACCTCTCCTATGGCGAGCGCCTGCCCGCGGCTGCCTCGCTCAGCCCAAGCGCGATCAGCGTCTGCTCGCTGTCCAAGGCGTTCGGCATTCCGGGTATCCGCATCGGCTGGCTGGTCACCCGGGATCCGGAACTGCAGGAAACCTTCCTCGCCGCCAAGGAGCAGATCGGCATCTGCGGCAGCGTCATCGACGAGGCGATCGCCCGCGCCACGCTCGAACGTCGTGACGCCTTTCTCACTCCGTTGCTGCCAGAAATGGCCAGGCGCCGCGACATCGTGCAATCCTGGATCGACAGCGAGCCTCTGGTCGAATGGGTGCGGCCGCAAGGCGGCGTGGTCGGCTTCCCCCGGCTTAACGTCGATGCGGGCTTCGACCTCGACGGCTTCTATACAAGGCTGTTGGAGGAACACGGCGCCTATGTCGGCCCCGGCCACTGGTTCGAAATGCCGAAGCGCTTCTTCCGCCTCGGCTTCGGCTGGCCGAAGGAAGCGGAGCTGCGCGGCGGGCTGGCTGCCATCTCGGCCGCCCTGAGGAACTAGGGCGCCATCCTTGGATGGAATTTCGCTTTTCCCTGATCCAGCGAGTTTTTTTGCGCACGATGCGCAAAGAACTGGGCTAAAGGGTTCTGGCCGGACCACCGCCCACCATGGAAATGCCCCGCCGGCCATTGTCGCAACGGGGCCCTCTGAATCATGACCGCCGAAGCAACGTCACCAGACCAGCGCTACGCCGCGTTCCGCCACCGCCCGTTCCTCAGCTACTGGACGGCGCGCTTCCTCACCACATTCGCTACCATGATCGTGTCCGTCGCCGTCGGCTGGCAAGTCTACGACCTGACGCGCGATCCTTTCGACCTAGGCATTGTCGGCATCGTCCAGTTCCTGCCCTCGCTGCTCCTGGTGCTGGTCACCGGCGTCGTCGCCGACCGCTTCGGCCGCCGGCTGATCATGACCCTGTCGACGCTGATCGAGGCCGGCTGCGCGGTGGCACTCCTGCTTCTGACGCTGCGTGGCCTGACCAGTCCGTTGCCTATCTTCAGCGTGCTGGTGATGTTCGGCATCGCCCGCGCCTTCTACGGGCCGGCCTCGTCCTCGCTGTTCGCCAATCTCGTGCCGCAGGAGGATTTCGCCAATGCCATAGCCTGGAACTCGTCGGCCTGGCAGACGGCAACCATCGTCGGACCGGTCGCCGGCGGCCTGCTCTACGGCGTTTCGGCGGAAGTCGCTTACGCCACCGCCGCCGTGCTGATGGTCGTCGCCGCGGTGCTCATATTCACCATTCCCAAGCCCGCTCAGCAGACCGCTACCGACAAGCCGACCATGCAGACGCTGTTTGCCGGCTTCCGCTACATCTGGAGCGAGAAGATCGTGCTTGGCGCCATCTCGCTCGATCTCTTCGCCGTACTTCTTTCCGGCGCCTCGGCGCTTCTGCCGGTCTATGCGCGCGACATATTGGAGCTCGGCCCCTGGGGCCTCGGCCTGCTGCGCTCGGCGCCGGGTATCGGCGCCATCTGCGTCGCCGTGTGGCTGGCCGGCCATCCGATCCGGGACCATGCCGGCAAGATCATGCTGGGCTTTGTCGCCCTGTTCGGCGCCTTCACGGTGCTGTTCGGCGTATCGACCATCACCTGGCTGTCCATCCTGGCGCTCGCCCTGCTCGGCGCCACCGACATGTTCAGCGTCTATATCCGCGAGACGCTGATCCAGCTCTGGACCCCCGACGAGGTGCGCGGTCGCGTCAACGCCGTCAACCAGGTCTTCGTCGGCGCCTCCAACGAGGTCGGCGAGTTCCGCGCGGGAACCATGGCCGCGCTGATCGGCACGGTTCCCGCCGTGGTGATCGGCGGCATCGGCGCCGTCGCCGTAGCCGGCCTGTGGGCCTGGCTGTTCCCCGCGCTGCGCCAGGTACGGCATTTGAGCAGCCGGAACTGATCGGGTTTTGCATCTAGCCCCTGAGTTCGACCCGGACCGCCCAGGCAGCCTGTGCCGACATATCGCCCCGCCCGCCAAAGTTCCCCTTGCGCAGCGTGAATGGCTTCACGGTTCGGATGTTTACCACCTGTTACTATTCGCCAGCCTGGCGATCAGGCGACGATGGGGGCAACTGCTATGTTACATCTCGGACGCCCGTTCCGGTCAGATCAGGTCCTGGCCAAGGCGATCATCCTCTTTGTCACACTTTTTGCCGCGCCGATCGGCGGCGCGAGGGCGCAGGAAGTCGAGACCGTTCGCGTAGCGACCTTCAATGCCTATCTGCTCTCGCCGATCTTCAAATGCGCCAACCCCAACTTCGCTGACTGCCTTGTGCAGATTCAGGGCCAGACCGAAAGACAGGCCGAGCATCTGGCCGACACCATCCTCAAGAACACTGACCGCTTCGACATAATCGCGATCAACGAGGCGTGGGACGAGGATGCCAAGCAGATCCTCATCGACAAGCTGAAGCCGGTCTATCCGAATTATGTCCGCAAGATCGACGCTGCGCTGCTCAAGGTGCGGCCGCAGGCCATTGCCGACGCAATCACCAGTCTCGATCCGGCGGCTGCGGTGGCGATCTACGGCGAGCCGGTCGAGAAGATCGACGGCGAGGACAGCGGCCTGATGCTGTTCACCAAGAACGATTTCAAATTCATGCCGCTGCCCGACGACAGCTTCAAATGGGGCAAGAACGACGGCGAGACCCTGGATGCGGCGACCGAAGAGGTCGGCTTCACCCTCTACGACCATTGCGGCGGCGTCGACTGCCTGTCAGGCAAGGGCGCGGCGATCGTGCGGCTGCTGCATCTGCCTTCGCAAAGCAACTACACCGTCGTCTTCACCCACATGCAGGCGGACTATTTCGACAAGAGCCCGGCCGAGTTGCACGCCGACGCGCGCGATGCGCAGTTCGACCAGATCGAAAAGCTGATCGAAACCACGCTGTCGCCATTGACGCCAGCACAGCGCAAGCGCGAGCGCGTATTGGTGATGGGCGACATGAACGTGCCGCTGTTCCACCAGCCCACAGGCGAATGGGCGCGCCGGTTCGCGACGCCCGGCACGTACTGGACATCCCGGCACTACGACAGCTGGGCGGCCACCAATCGCGCCGATCCCGGAATCTCCAATTACATCGACGGCGAGCGCTATGACTACATCCTCGCCGCGCCGAAGCCCTATCTGAGCGGCGGCATCGAGGGACCGATCTGCGTTCAGCACGAGACAATCCCGGTCGATTTCGTCGACCTCGAAAGCGACCACAATCTTCTGACCGCCGACCTCAACCTCGGCAACAATTTCTGCAGCCCGTCGATCGCCTATCCGGTCAACCTGACGGCGAAGAAGGGCCCGGACGGCAAGCCGCAGGCCGAAGAGCTGATCGACTTCAGGAACGGCCAGGACGTCACCCAGATCCGCTATCCGGGGTCCATGCAATGGTTCCATGTCGTGCGCCAGGACGCCGGCAGCTATTCGATCGGACCCGACGATCCAGACGTCAACATCGATATCTACCAGCCGTCCAACATGACGACACCGATCTCGAGCTACTATGGCAGCACCAGGACCGTGCAGGACGGCGAGCACATTTTCACCGTCCATACCTATGCCCTGCCGAAGGAGTTCTTCATCCGCGTGACCGGCAAGGACCGCAAATGGCAGGGCAACTACGCGCTGCTGGTGCGCCGCCACACCTGCGCAAACAAGGAGGAAGCCTGTCCGCTGCAGCCGGGCGAACCGCCGCAATTCGCCTCGCTGACCGAGGCCGGCAGCTTGCTGGGCAGCCAGGACGAGGCCTGGTTCCGCTTCGACGTCGTCGGCCAGGCCGACAGCGGCGCCGATCAGACCGTGACGCTGACCGCCGACGGCCTTCCCGACCCAGGCCGCTACAAGGCGACGTTGGAGGAGTTCGACAACCCGCATGGCGGCGAGCCGCCGGTCGCGGTCTCCGGCACCAGCCGCATCGTCAGCGACTCCATGGGCGACGGCACGCATGGCTATCTGGTCATCCGCCAGGCGGCTGCCGGAAGCCAGGCCGTCCGGGTGCGCGCCTCGATGCAGACCACGGTGCGCAATCTGGAACTGAAGGCGCTGATCTGCGAGGACGAGACCAATCCCGAATTCGGCTCCGACGACATCTTCACGCAATTGTCGATCGACAGCCGCACCATCCGTTTCCCGCCCGCGGGCGAGGTCGAGTTCGACTGCGACGACTCGGCCGACCATAAGGACTGGGCGGCACGCTTCGGCAGCGCGAACCTGACCTTTGTCGACCACGCCGGGATGAAGGTGTTCGAGCAGGATGACACCAGCCCCGACGACCCCAGCCACGCCCGGGAATTCCCCGACCTTGCGGCCGGCGCCAGCTCGATAGATGGCGTGCGCGACCCGTTGATCTGGAATTTCGAAGGCGGCCGCTACCGGCTCAATTACGAGCTGAGGATGAGGAAGAACGAACCAGCGGCGGCAGCGCCGTAATTCAGCTCGCCCGGTCCGTCGCCTGATCGTGGCTAGCTTGTCCAGCGCGATGAACGATGCCGCTTCTGCAGCCCGCCGATCGCCTCCCGACTTCGGGGATGAAGCACAGCCCCTAGCCGAAACTCGCACAGGTGCACGCCAGGCAATCGCAACCGCGCCGCCAAGCTCCGTTTCGGATCTACTGCGAAAAACTCACGCTCACGCCGCGCTGACGAAAATAGGCCTGCATCAACTTGCGGCCCGCACGGTTGTTCTGCACCAACCTGGCTGGATCGAATACCGCCTGTTGCTTGCCCTCTCGTGCCAACGCCGCCTTGAGTGCCGCGATGTGCGCATCGAGGTCGGCGTTATCGGCTCGGAGTGAGGCATAGATATTTTCGGTCGCCTCGGCCAAGGTCAGTTCGCTCACAGTGTCGTCCTTTTCATTGATTGGGCGGCGCCTTAGCACAGATTCGCGGCTGCGCCGATACCGACGAGACTGCTGGTGCATGGCACCGGCTGCGAAGCCCATCCTTGGCTTAAGCCAGGCCATTCGGGCTTTTGCTTCTACCCTGCCGCCGGCCTGCCGAAGATCAGCCCCAGAAACTCGCTCAGCCAGCG
>Ga0315336_1005398_pt1 | contig 13981 bp, 10 predicted proteins | sample ASW5metaG_FD_204512 | JGI IMG/M metagenome (GOLD analysis project Ga0315336, IMG submission 204512) | Ammonia-oxidizing marine archaeal communities from Monterey Bay, California, United States - ASW #5 | ecosystem: Environmental > Aquatic > Marine > Intertidal zone | place: USA: California...
TGGGCATTCGATACGACAGGGGGAGGGCTACAAGCCAATGGGTTAACGGTGGGACAACTCTCACCATTTTCCAGCCGCGGACCTACGCGTATCGGGAAGCAGAAGCCCGACATAGCAGCTCCGGGTCAATACATCACCGCGGCCCTATCCAACAATAGCGAATTCATGACCAACGCTGACTACATGCCACGTCACCATCCGACGAATGGTTACATTACGATTCAGGGCACGAGCATGGCCACGCCGTTCGTCGCGGGTGTCATTGCGCTCATGTTGGAACGCGAACCAACACTCACGCCAGAAGAGATCCAGCAGCGGATGAGGGTCACCGCTAGCCGCGATGATGACACAGGTCGTGTATGGGACGAGGGATTTGGCTACGGGAAGATTGATGTTGCGGCACTTTTGGACTACACCGGGTGACACGCCGGGCGCGGTCTACAACTCGGTGCGGGGCAGCCGTGATTTCATGTGGAGTTGCTGCGGAAAATCGATTCGCGAAATCCACGGCATATGTGAGGCTTGCTCGATGGATTCGCTCGAGGAAGCCGCAACGATCACGCCCTTACCGGAGCTGGAGACTGACATACCCAGGGTGGTGAGCGAATCGGCGGCTTCGTCAGGATCCTGAGAATAGGCAACGCGAACCACAACAGTTCGCTGATCGATTGGCGAAGTATTCATCCAACGTTGGAGTTCGGGGTCGAGCTTATTCTCATCAGGATTCATGCTTTAACACTCTACGCAATTCTCTCAGACGCAGCATGTGAGCGAAGACTGCTCAACGTTTGCTCCGCGTATGGATGAGTATATCCCATTGCACCCGGTGCGCGAAATTTCGGCACGAACTACAAACATATTTAACGGGAGAGCAGTTCTAACCGTCGTAAGCTAAACAGACACTGAAAAAGGATACGGACCGCTCCTCTGAATCGAGGAGCGGCCTCTTTGTTGCTTCTCACGCCGCGATGGCTTCTTCGGCGCTGAAGGTCATGACGCCTTCTCCGGCGTCGACGGTTACGCGGCTGCTGTCCGGGATTTTCCCTTCTAGGATTTGGACGGCCATTGGGTCCAGGACCATTCGTTGGATGGCGCGTTTTAGCGGTCGTGCGCCGTATGTGGGGTCGAACCCGTGTTCGGCGAGTAGGTCGCGTGCGGCATCGGTAAGGTCGATCGTGATGTGTTTCTCCTCTAGCCGGTGTGCGAGGCGTGCGATTTGCACGTCTACGATGGACCGGATGTGTTCGCGTTGTAGCGGATGGAACACGACGATGTCGTCGACGCGGTTTAGAAATTCCGGGCGGAAGTGTGCGCGCATGGCCCGCATGACTTCCTCGGTTTTCTCGGCTTCGTCGCCGACCATGCGTTCGAACACTTCGCTGCCGCAGTTCGACGTCATGATGACCACCGTGTTTTTGAAGTCGACTGTTCGGCCTTGGCTGTCGGTTAGGCGGCCGTCGTCGAGCAATTGCAGCAGCACGTTGAACACGTCGGCGTGTGCCTTTTCGATTTCGTCGAAGAGGATTACGCTATAGGGGCGACGGCGAACGGCTTCGGTGAGTTGTCCGCCTTCGTCGTAGCCGACGTATCCGGGGGGCGCGCCGATGAGGCGTGACACGGCGTGTTTTTCCATGTATTCGGACATGTCGATACGGACCATGGCGTCTTCGTCGTCGAACATGAGTTCGGCGAGTGTTCGCGCGAGCTCTGTTTTACCGACGCCGGTGGGTCCGAGGAAAATGAATGAACCGATTGGGCGTCCGGGCTCTTTGAGGCCGGCGCGTGCTCGGCGCACGGCGTCGGAGACCGCTCGAATGCCTTCGGGTTGCCCGATAACTCGTTTGGCGAGGCGTTCTTCCATTTTGAGCAGGCGTTCTTGTTCGCCTTCCATCATTTTGGTGATGGGGATGCCGGTCCAGTTGGCAACGATTTTGGCGATGTGTTCTTCCTTAACGTCTTCGTCGAGGAAGGTGCCGGCTTCCTGTAACTTCGCGAACTTCTCGTTTTCGGCTTCGAGTTTTTTCTCGAGATCTGCGATTGTGCCGTAGCGGAGCTCGGCTACTTTATCGAGGTTTCCTGCACGCTCGGCGAGTTCGGCCTCTCGTTTGGTCTCTTCGATCTGTTCTTTGTATTGGCGAATAACTTCGATCAACTCTTTTTCCGCTTGCCATTGCGCCTGTTTTGCCGTCATTTCTTCGCGCAGATTGGCGACTTCTTCTTCGATGGCTTTACGACGTTCGACGCCGGCCTTGTCTTTTTCTTTTTTTAGTGCGAGTAGTTCGATCTCGAATTGGCGAATGCGGCGATCGAGTACGTCGATTTCGTACGGCATGCTCTCGATTTCGATTCGCAAACGGGAGGCCGCCTCGTCAATTAAGTCGATGGCTTTATCCGGCAGGAAGCGGTCGGAAATGTAGCGGTTGCTGAGCACGGCGGCGGCGACGACGGCGCTATCTTGGATGCGCACGCCGTGATGCACCTCGTACTTTTCTTTCAGGCCACGAAGAATGGCAATCGTACTTTCGACATCCGGTTCGCCGACGACGACGGGTTGGAAACGGCGTTCGAGTGCTGCGTCCTTTTCGATGTGTTTGCGGTATTCATCGAGCGTGGTCGCGCCGATGCAGTGCAGTTCGCCTCGCGCGAGTGCAGGTTTAAGCATATTCGAGGCGTCCATCGATCCTTCGGCGGCGCCTGCGCCCACGAGCGTGTGCAGTTCGTCGATGAACAGAACGATCTCGCCGCTCGAATCCTCAACTTCTTTGAGTACGGCCTTGAGGCGATCTTCGAATTCGCCGCGGAACTTTGCTCCGGCGATCATCGCTCCTAGGTCGAGCTGCGCGATGCGTTTGTTCTTTAGATTCTCGGGCACATCACCAGCGGCGATGCGTTGCGCGAGCCCTTCGGCGATGGCGGTTTTCCCTACGCCGGGTTCGCCGATGAGTACGGGGTTGTTCTTCGTGCGGCGCGACAGCACTTGCACAACACGGCGAATTTCTTCGTCGCGGCCGATGACGGGATCGAGTTTACCCGCGTGCGCGAGTTGAGTGAGATCGCGGCTGTATTTTGCTAGGGCGTCGTAGGTGGTTTCCGCGTTGGGATCGGTAACTCGTTGCGAACCGCGCACGTCCTTCAACGCTTCCATCACGTCATCGCGCTTAACACCGGCCTGCGTTAACACTTGGCCAGCCGGGTCGGTACGAATGTCGAGCATCCCGAGCAAAAGATGCTCCGTACTCAAGTATTCGTCTTTCAATTTGGCGGCAGTCTTCTGCGCGGCGTTGATGACTTGTTGCAGTGCATGCCCCATTCCGGGTTGTCCCGTTTGCCCGGACGCGTTCGGAAGTTTCCCTAATTCGGTGTCTACACCCGGTTCGATTTCGGATACGGACACACCGAGCCGCTGCAATATACGCGGCACAACACCGCCTTCTTGTTCCAGCAGCGCTTGTAAGACATGTAACGATGTGAGTTCAGGGTGGCCAGCCTGTCCAGCGCGATCGAGCGCGTCGGCCAGAGCTTCCTGAGATTTGATGGTGAGTTTGTCTAAATGCATGTGTCCTCCTCCCTTCAACGGAAATAGTTCGGTTAAAGAAAGGCAACTCGCGTGCCAAGTTTGAGGATGATATTGCAAGGGGTTACAGCGCAGAAAGCTGCAAGTGTGTTTCAATTTGAAAGACATTGTTGCGCTTTGCAACACGCGCAATTAGTCGAAAACGGGAGGGACACGCTCCTGCGTGTCCTGGATCAACTGCGGACGCACTCTCTCGAACCGTTGGGATCATAGCGACGAGACCAGGCCAAGACGGAGCTTGGCCCTCCCGAAACTATCCTCATGCTATCTCTCGCGTTCGATTTCCGGCTGCATGAGCGTCTCCACGAGCGTCTCCGATTCCTCGCCAGCCAAAGCCTCGTAAGTGGCTAGTTTCAACGGCGCAACGCCGGCTACTTCTAGTTCCGTGATGCCTGGATGATCTGCATCAAACACGATGTGCGGCGTGTTGTGAATGAGTCGCGTTTCGGCGTTGGCGAGATAGGGGTTGACCAGTCCGCACAGGATGACGAGCCCGGTGGCCAGAACGGGTATTAGCGAGCGCGCTACAGTGCCGTAATACTGACCGAACGAACGCGCACCGGTCAGGCAGCGTGCGAATCGTTGTGCGACTACCACTGCGAACGCAACGAGAAATCCGATGAATACGCCGTACTGTCCAACCATGACCGTCATGTTTGCGCGTTCTCCGGTCCAATAATTCATTGCGACACAGGAGCTCGCCGCGAGCACGGCGAGGAGCCCACCAAATCCCAACGTTTTCCTGGAGATTGCTGCGGGTGTGGGAATGTCGATCGCTTCGCAGCGCGCGCGGACATAGTGTGAGGTTTGAAGCATCGACATGCAGACCATAGCGAATCCGAGAAGCGCCAATTCGAGGGCGAAACGCCCGCCCATGAATAGGACTGAGTACTCTCGGCCCGAGAACGTAGTCCAACGCGTATACACCACGTAGACGAACAGGGGAATCAGAATGCTATAGGCGACCACACGCGCGAAGGCAAGAGGACGCAGAAGAATGAGGACCGGTTGCCCTGTATCTGTACGAGCCCAGATCCAACGAAGCGCGATGAGTATTGATCCAATCAATGCGGCGCTAAGGGTCAAGGCGATACCCAGCAGACCGATGCGCTCAAGCACATTTTGATTTACGGATACAATTTGTCGCAGTGAAGTGCCAGGAGGGTAATACATTGGCGCCACGAATGTTCCTGACAACAATCCACCTTGTTGAACGCGAGGATCTCGGAGACCTCCCTCATCTTCATTCACCGGGACCTGCGCTGAGCGTCCAAGGTAGGGTGCTCGCGCGCTACGCGCCAACTTGCGAACGGCCTCCGCCTGTGCTTCGCGATTCATGGAAACGAAAATGGGCGCGAAATCGAACTCTGCCTGACTCATACTGTATTGGATAACCAAGAGATCCAACCCCGTTTCTCCGTCTTCCGCCATCTTCGTGGCGTAGGGGTACCAACTCTGGAGCAAGCGTTCGCTCAATTCAGTGTCCCCCTCCTGCTGCGCGAGTGCCGCACATCGCGCAACTGCTTTCACTATCTCATCGCCTATCGCATTCTCGGGAAGAAAGCGCCCGGTAGCCATTCGCACCCGCGCGGCCTGTTCTTCCACCTTGGTTGCTCGCGGTAATTGAGCAATACGTTCGTGGGCCATGGCACCTGCGTAACTTCGGAAGTATGGTTTTTTCGCGCCCTCCAGAATTTCCGTCATGGCACGGTTCAACAGGTTGCGATCGCGAATCTCAAACTGGTATCGAGTCCGCCCGCCGCATGTCCACCCGTAAGAACACGACGAGCCCGCCGCGGCGATCTCTTCCGGCGGTATTTCGTCCTCGTCAACATTCTTAATACTCGTGGAGGACTTGATGAGGAGTCCCGCGAGGAGATAATTGTACCGAGCGTTTTCAGGGTCCAGTGCTTTAGCATGTTCGAACTCTGTTATCAGATAATCTGGAGGAAACGCTTTGGAATTCATTTGGTCCTCGACCAGGAAGGTCAAGTAGTTATCCAAGTATTCGATTCGGTCCGGGTGTGCTTCCCAAATCGCGCGCTGTTGTTGCGAAAAACGCTTCCGCGATGTATCCCCGACGAACAGAAACCGCTGTTCTTCGCCCAGGTCATCCAGTAACGGTTCGAATAGTTCGCTTTGCACATTCACCCAGCCGACTCTCGGGAAACTTCGGTTGGCCATAGAAGCGCACACCCAGACGACCAGAATCAGCGCCGCTGGTATCAACACAGCGCGAATGCTGAGACGCGCTAACGCACGTAATTTCATACGGCGGGCATTGGCCATGAGCAACGACTCCGCAACTTCACCGGCGGAACCAAACGTACCGAGCGCCAGATCAATTGCTTCCAATTCGGTATGGCCTTCATTCTGGAATTTTGCGATTTGTTCTTCTAGATGAGTGCGTAACTCCGCACGTACATCAAGTTGCACTTCGAGGTCGTTTTTTAAGCACACCGTTACGCGATCCAGGAAGTCCTTGATGGAAATGTGTTCAACCATGGGTCAGTCCTCCGACTCTCGTCGACTCTGACGCGTAACGGTTTCAACGAGCGCCTCCGAATCCTCGCCTGCGAGGGCTTCGTAGATGGCATACTTCAACGGCTGGACTCCAGCAACCTCGAGTTCCGTGATGCCTGGATGATCCGAATCGAACACGATGTGCGGCGTGCTGTGAATGAGTCGCGTTTCGGCGTTCGCCAGATAGGGGTCGACCAGTCCGCATAGGACGACGAGTCCAACGGCCAGAACGGGCATTGATGAACGGGCCATGGTGCCGTAGTACTGTCCGAAGGATCGCGATCCCGTCAAGAAGCGCGTGAACCAAAGTGCCAGAACGAGTACTATGGCGGAAAAGAATCCGAATGCTACGCCCCACTGTCCAAACATCGTTGCTACGTTCGCCTTTTCTCCGGTCCAATAGTTCAACGCGATGCAGAACATCGCCGTGATCGCCGCTATAAAGCCGCAAAATCCTAGGAACAGTTTGGAGGCTCCAGCGGGCGTCGGAATATCCAACGCGTCGCAACGCACGCGCACATACCGAGACGTTTGATACAACGACATGCAGACGATAGTCGCTCCGAGTAAGGCCAGTTCGATGGCAAAACGCATTCCCATGAACGTAACGGTGTACTCTCGCCCCGAAAACGTCGTCCAGCGAGTGTAGGCCCCGTAAACAAACAGGGGTATCAGGATGCTATACCCAACGCTGCGGGCAAACTGAGCGGGGCTCGGCAGCATGAGGATCGGTGGTCCCGCACCGGTGCGGACGAATTTCCATCGTAGCGTGATGAGCGCTGCACCAGTCAAGACTACGCCGAGCATTAACACGATACCTGACAAGCCGATGCGCTCGAGCACGGATTGATTTAGGGTTCGAACTCCTTGCAATGATACACCAGGGGGATGATACGGCCACGGGATGAATGCTCCGGCCCACATTCCTCCGCGCTGGACTAGCGAGCCTTTCAATGATGCAGATTCGTCCCGCGGAGCCAGCTCTTCGCGTTCAATAATCGGTGCCCGAACGCGGCGGGCAAGCAGGCGGGTAGCGTCCGCGCGCTCCTCAAGCCCCATGGACACTAATATTGGAGCCAAATCGACTTCGGCCTGCCATGCCATAAAGGGAATGGAACCAATATCGTTGCCCGTTTCGCCATCTTCGGCCATGGTCTTTGCATAGTGGTACCAACTTTGAAGCAAGCGTTCGCCTAATTGGGCGTTTCCCTCTGAATTCGCAATCGCCGCATACCGAGCAACGGCTTTCCAAATCTCTACGCCCAGGCCGGCCTCGGGAATCGGCATCGCGGCGGACAATCGCACGCGTGCCATTTGGTCTTCGGCCCTCGTGGCACTAGGCAATTGTGCGATGCGTTCGTGAGCCATGTCGCGTGTGTATCGTCGGAAATGCGGTTTTTCCGCACCCTCCAGGAGTTCCGCGATGGCCCGGTTCAATGTTCCCCGATCCCGTATCGCGAACGCATATCGCCTCCGCCCGCCGCATGTCCAGCCGAAATTGGCCGATGCCCCGCCCTCGTCGACTGCATCAGCCGGAATATGGTGTTCTTCAACAAATTTAGTTTGCGTGGAGGAATCGATCAGGAGTCCAGCCAGGAGATAGTTGTAGCGAGCGTTGTCGGGGTCGAGAGCTTTGGCATGCTCAAATTCGGCGATTAACTTATCGGGAGTGAAGACGCCATTATTGATTTGGTCGTCGGCCAAGTGGGTCAAATAGTTGTCCAAGTATTCGATTCGCTCCGGGTGCGCTTCCCAGATTGCCCGCTGTTGCATCGCAAAACGTGGCCGACTCGTGTCTCCGACGAACAGGAATTGCGCTTGGTCGTCCAGCTCGTCCAAGAACGGCTCGAGTAAGTCGCTTTGGAGATTCACCGGACCGATCGACGGCAAACTTCGGTTGGCCATGGACACACACACCCAGGCGGCCAAAATCAGTGCAGCGGGCATCAGGCCGACACGAATGCCGACGCGTGCTAACGCGCGTAACTTCATGCGGCGCGCGTTGGCTACGAGTAACGACTCCGCAACTTCGCCGGGTGAGCCAAACGAATCGAGCGCCCGATCAATCGCTTCCGATTTGGCGTGACCTTCAGCCTCGAATTCGGCGATGCGTTCTTCTAGATGCGTGCGCAGTTCGGTACGTACATCGAGCCGCACTTCGGCGTCGTCCTTCAGGCACTGTGAAACATTGTCGAGGAACTCTTCTATGGACATATTCTCAGCCACAGGCCAGCCCTACCGAACGCGCGCCTAGAAATACGTTGACGGTGTCGCTGAATGATGCCCACTCGTCTACTTTCACTCGCAAATGTTTCTTGCCTTTTCGGGTCAAGCGGTAGTATTTGCGTTGTTTGTTGTTTGGACCATCGGACCATTCGCTTTCGATTAGGCCAGTCCCTTCGAGACGGTGCAGGCAGGGATAGAGGCTGCCTTCTTTCCATTCGAATGCGCCGTTGCTGCGTTCATTGACGACTTTGATGATTTCGTAGCCGTACATGTCACGCTCATGCAGAAGGCGCATGATGATGGGTTCGGCGATGCCGCGGTTCAGGTCGTTGTTGAAGGCCATGTCTATCCTCCGGAATGTTCGTACCTTGCCTGTCTGGGCATAGTGCCTAGACACAATAGGTATGGCGGATAATTGGGCGTGCGATCAATCTTTCCATTGACTGATTGAGGGCCCAGCCCTAAACTGGCTGAGGCATAACGGGTTACGACTAATCGGGGATTCATTTTGTAGTGAGCACGAAAACGATAAGAGTTGGCGTTATCGGCGCAGGGGCTATTGCGCAGGCGTGTCATTTGCCGGGGTATGCGAAGAACCGGAATGTCCAGTTGGTAGCCGTCGCGGACCCGACGGAGGCTCGGCATCGGGAAGTGTTGACTCAGTATCCGGGTGTAGCGGCGCATAAGACGCACCGTTCGATGCTTGCGAAGGAAGACCTGGATGTTGTCAGTGTTTGCAGTCCGAATGCATATCACGCGCGGCATGCAATCGCGGCGTTGGACGCGGGCTGTCATGTGCTTTGCGAGAAGCCGATGGCGCTTTCGCTCGTGGACGCGGACGCGATGATTGCGGCGGCGAAGCATGCCCGGCGGAAGTTGATGATTGGGTTTACGCATCGGTTGTTGCGTGGGAATCAGCAGTGCAAACAGTTGCTCAGGGATCGCGCATTGGGGAAACCGTTTATGATGCGGGCGCGGTTGGCGCATGGTGGCCCGATTCCGGGGTGGGCGAAGGATCGTTGGTTTTACGATAAGAAGAAAGCGGGCGGCGGCGCATTATTGGACATGGGTATCCACGCCATTGATCAATGTTTGTGGATGATGGGGCCGGTGAAATCGGTTAGTGCAAATGCGCGGACGCTGGTGAAGAAGATTCCGGTGGATGACAATGCGGTGTTGTCGCTTGAGTTTACGAGTGGCGCGCTGGGGTATATTGAAGTTGGATGGACGAGTCAGCCGGGGTTCATCGGAACAGAGATCTATGGCACGAAGGGATCGCTAATCAATAATTATTTGACCGGACTTCAGTTATGTTCTGGCAAAGCGTCGGCGGGTACGGATGACGAGACCAAGTGGAAAATGCTTGATCGTAAACCCGCGACGGGTGGTTGGCCGATTGAAATCGATGCTTGGATTGATGTGGTTAGAGGTAAAGAGCGGCTGACAATGACAGGAACAACGGGCCGTAGTGCGCTTGCAGTTGCGTTGGCGGCCTATGAATCGAGTAGAACGGGGCGGCGTATTGATGTTTAGACGAATTCAATTGTGCAATCTTCGGCGTTTCGGCTCAGCGGGAGCATGCATCATCGTCCTGCTGTTAGCAGGATTTCAATTGCATACGGCAACGGCGGGTCCGTTGTATCGGCCGGGCCAGGAACAGCGGACCGTTACAGCGTCGACGTATCAAATATCGGTACAGAAGAATGGGCGTATAGATGTGTCACTGCTCAATGGGGAGGCGGTGTTTTCTAACGCGTATCCCGCGATTCTTATTGAAGGAGAGTCGGAATGGATGGAACTGGATATTGCCTCGCGGTATACGTTTCGTGAACCCGTGAACGATGTACTGGGACAAGGGCAAGCATTAATTATGGCGAAGGGCAATTGCGAGTGGGCCATCCGGACGTATTCGACGCTGCCGTTTTTCACGGTAGAGGCGGTGTTCATCAATACGACGAAAAAGCCCGTGCGTGTGCTCGCGACGAGCCCGTGGACGACGGGCGATACGCGAAAACCAGGTGGACTGTGGCTGGGTGAAACCACTCAAGAAGCGGTCGGGTTGGTGTTCGATGAACAGCCGGAGGGTTTTGTTCGATCTGACCTCACGCGGGGCGTGCCTTTCCGAAGCACTTGGCACACGGGTGTGTACAACGAGGAGGCGGGGCGTTCATTGATCGCTGGATTTGTGGAACTTACCCCAGACGAGCCAGCATTTACGTTTGATCGTTTGGAAGATGGCGAGGGAAACGATTCGATCGAATTGTTCCAGTCGATGACCACGTTCGAAGAATCGGTTGAAGTGCCGCCTGGAGAACGTTTGAAGATGCCGTTGGTGTATTTCGCGGTGAGTGAATCGGATCCGTTGGTAGGATTGCGTCGTTTTGGACAAGCGTTGGGGCGCTACAACGGCGTTCGTGTTGAGCGTTCGGCGGTCGACTCTGAAGAATCGAAAATGGCGATTGCATCGGCACGGTTCTTCCAAGGGGAACGCGGTGAATCGGCGCGATTACATCCGAAAGCGCCTGCGTCCTGGGAGGAGGCGGTCGATGCGTTAACAGGTGCCGCGCGATTGTTCCATCTGAATCCTTACTTTTGGCGAGCGGATATCGGGTCTGCGCATGTAGAACTTAATGCGCTTACGGATGCGCAACGCGTTGCATGGATTGCGGGACTAGCGCTTTCGGGTAGTGTAACGAATGATGATCTCGCGCGGGATTCAGAGCCGATTAATACGCGACTGTCGCGTTTCGTCCCATCACTCGACCGTCCGGCGCAACCGGTAGATCTGTTCCGGAACAAACGGCCTCAGATCTGGTCGTATCCGCTGGACGATGCGGGCGAGCACGTAGTGGTCGGGTTATTTAATTGGAAGTCGGATGCAGCCTCGGTGATTGATCTAGATTTCGCTGAACTGGGCCTTGCGCACGATGCCTTTTACACAGCGTACGACTCATTGCCGCGCCGGTATCTGGGCACCGCATCGGAGCGGTTGCGTGTTGAAGTTCCGCCTGGAAGCGTTCGGATTATGTCATTGCGCCGTCATGTGGACTGGCCGTCGGTGTTGACGTTTGGCGATTACTTCTTGACCAAGAGCGCTGGCGATGAATCGGCTTGGGACGCTAGAACGAATACGTTGTCGGGGACCGTCCATTCTGAGGGAGACCAACCGGTGCGTATCGGCGTATTGGTGCCGGAGGCGTTCGGAACGGTGACGTCGTCTAGCGATAACGTTCGTGTGGAGTGGCAGGATAATGAGCGGGTGTTGATGATGTATGTTTCGGAAATTGATGGCAAGCCCCTGAATTGGCGCGTGGCATTTCGGTAGGGATTGGAGACCTACGGTCGGTAGGGTGTCGCGGTCGTGTGACCGTCCACAACGAGGTAGGATAAGTATCGGCACGAGCAACATCTGCTGGTCTATGCATTTCTTCGGAGAATCGTTGGAAAGAGACATTCTACGTTGTGCCACCCCCAAACGAGTTTTGGGGTGGCACAAATCTCAAATTTCGAACGCACTAAAACTCGTCGAAAAAGCCAGCGTCTGGGTCGGGTGCGTTTTCAGTGAGCCAAGCTTGATAGTCTTCTTCTTCGTGGACGTGTACAAAGCCGCGCATGCGGAAATGGCCTAGTCCGCAGAGTTGAGCGCAGGCGATCTCGAAGGTACGGTCGATTTCTTGTTGTAGCGCTTCGACCGCATCCATGCCTTCGTCTTTGTAGAGTTGCGGCAACGTCTTTCGTGTTTCTTCGGCCCATGCCGCGAATTCGGTTTCGGTCATACCCGCTTTCGCAGACTGAAAGACGCTGGTGGTCACGGTGGGTGTGAACTGCACGATCGATGACATTCCTGGAATGGCGTCTTGTTTCACGCGAAATTCGGGCACGCCAAAGCTGTGTATTACATCTTTTGAACTAAGATGGATGACGACGGGACGGTTCACGGGGAGATGTAACTGATTCATTGTAACGATGTCGTCGGCAGCGCCCAACCCTTCGCGGTCGAGGCCGACGGGGTTGGTCGCGTCGTTGATTAGGTTGACGTCCGTGGGTCCGAATATGCCGTCCGGTCCGGGGTAGTGCACGTTCCACACATATTGTTGGGCAAGGACGCGCACTTCGACCGTGTCATCGGTAATGACGGGGCGTGCGGAGACGTATTGATTCCAAAAGGGAATCGAGATCGTGAGCAACAACACGATCTCGAAGGCGATGACGCCCATTTCGAGGTAGTGCGTGGCGTGGGTGTGAGAGCCGTGGTAATCGGCTTTCGGGTTTCGACCTCGCCGGAATCGAATCAAGGTGTACAAGCCGAAGATCAGCCATCCGGCGAAGAACAGAACCATAAAAATGTGAATGATTAGCATGAGGCGGTCGACTTCACCGCCGTGTGCGGACGCAAGTTCGGGCATGCCTAGCCAGCGGTTCATGGGGTCTCTCCCATCTCAGCGGCTAGTTCGGCACGGCGGATGCGCAGGGCAATCGTGGTTCCGAATGCAACGATGGTGGTCATGACGCCGCCGGTAACACCGAGCAGGGTTAGTATCGCCATATTCATCCCGTGGGATTGGGCGTCGTTGGGATCGCCGAAACAAACCGAGCAGGCTGATGCGGCGCCGGCTACCGTTAACGAAATGGCGGCTGTTGCGATGACGCGCCTGATGCCTTGATACTCAAAGCACTGAACCGCTTCAAATGGCCTAGCCGCCTCAAAAAGCCCCCTCACCCTAGCCCTCTCCCCTGGGAGAGGGGAACTAGAGGAAGTGCTTCGCACAGTTAATTTTTGCAAAACGACGCGCGCTTCGTCGATGAATGCAGTGGCAAACCACCCTATCCCATAGGAGTTGTGTCGTGATTGGATCGTTTTGCTGATGTTTGTTGGTGTCATGATCTTATACCGTGTGAAACAGTGCAAATGTGACGGCCCATGCGGCAGCTAAAAAGAGCCAGTACCACGCGATGCACGTAACGCGATTGGCGTAGGCCATCGAGTCACGTAGTTGTAAAGTTCGACCGGGGCCCATCATGTAGGCGGCGAGTATTGCGCCGACCGCGACGTGCAGTCTGTGGATGTCCGCGATAAGAAAGTAGACAGCGTGATAGGTGCTGGTTGCGGCGACGGTGCTTTCGCTGATGAGCATGCGTTGTTGGACGGCGATGATCGCGATGAAGCCGGTTGCCGCGATGGCCGTACCGAGTGACAATGCGATAACACTGCTGCGGCTATCCTTTCGGATGCGCATCCAGGCCATGAACACGGCGGCGGCGGCGGCGAACTGAAGGACCAGCGCGGCAATGCCCATGCCGCGCGGGATGGGTACGCCGGCCGCGGGCCACTCGGTCGCAGATGAACGGAGGAATACGTAGGCGGAGAAGAGTCCGCCATAGAACATCACTTCGGAGAGCAGGAAAAGCGCAGTGCCTAGCCGGCCATTGGTGAGGCCGGTATCGGGCCGAACGCGTGTTGAATAGGGTATGGCGCCCATCTATGCGTTCTCCGCGCGCCATTGTGGCGAAAAGTCTTCGGAGGCGTCGGGCACGCTGTATTCGCATGGGCCGCGATAGACGTGTACGGCGTCACTAAAGTTTGCACCGATGGCGGGGGGCGAATCGGCGTGCCACTCGAGAGTCGTGGCGTCCCAGGGATTACTGTCCACTTTCTTG
>Ga0315336_1005399_pt1 | contig 13980 bp, 10 predicted proteins | sample ASW5metaG_FD_204512 | JGI IMG/M metagenome (GOLD analysis project Ga0315336, IMG submission 204512) | Ammonia-oxidizing marine archaeal communities from Monterey Bay, California, United States - ASW #5 | ecosystem: Environmental > Aquatic > Marine > Intertidal zone | place: USA: California...
AACGACAGACACTGCAAACCCGGCGCTTGCAAAACCGCAAATCCGCCGCCTAACATGATCAACCAGATGAGCCGGATACTCCGTTAGCTCCAACCGAGATCTGTTCCAATTTATCTGACGTCGGACAGTTTTATGAGCGGCCTTGCTATGCCAAATGAAAGGCGTTCCGATACGCTTCTTTCCAAGCTGCTTTGAACTCGCTCAAATGCGGGCGCTTGCCACCATGGTCATCGATGCAGGACAGAACAGCTAATATGGCGTTGTTATAGCCATCTCGATCAATTTCACTCTGAATGAGGGAGTAAGGTATACAAGTTCCATCGCTTAGGAGCGATTTGCATGGGAATGGGAAAGCATCGCAGTCGCCAAGGTGCAGAATTTTTGGCTCAATTTGACTCGACGTCGCCCGCCTCGACCTTCACGAAACGCTCTGCCGACAAGGTCTGGTGGATTACGCGGTTAACCGAACCCAATGTCGCTCGAGAAGCGACTCTTCTTAAGCGCGCGCGCCGATCAGGCGAAAATCCCGTCACCCACCAGTTTGCGAGCCGATCGGACCGCTCCACCGCCGTTTGGTCGGACCGCTCAAGAGACGTGATGAACGAGACCTTCACCCGTTCCAACTCCTCAGCGCTTATGCCCTCCCTAAGCACTCTCTTGACCTCGCGCTCCAGTGCGCTCACCGCGCGCGGATGCTTCTCTTTAGCAAACGCCATGTAAACAAACACAAGCGGACGGTCTTTGAACTCGAAATTGTCGCACCTTATTTCATAGGCCAACCCTTCCTTTTGACGGAGTTGCCACAGCCGGCTGGATTCGTCCCCGCCAAATGCCCGCTGGGCGAGAAGCCATAGAATCCAATCGTCGGAGTCTATGTTTGGACCGGACCAGGACCAATACAGGTTCACCTGTTGTTTGCCGTTCATCGGCACCAACTGGTGTTGGACCCCGTCAGGGAAGATGGGCTTGAACGTCTCTTCGTTGGGCTTTGGGGAGGGTCGCAATGCGCCCAGTCGTCCTGCAAGCGCTGCCGCGACTGAGCTACGCGAAGCCCGTCCAACATAAGCAATCGCAATGCGTTCGGGACGGTAGAATGCCCGGTGGAAGGCGATGAGGCTGGCGGGCGTGATGCCTTCGAGGCTTTTTTTGTCGTCCTCGAACCGCGCGCCATAGGCCGTGTTTGGATAGAGTTGGGCTAGCAGTTCCCTCTCCGCGACTTCGCGTGGACGGTCCAAATTCGAGGTAGCGTCTGCAATCAGCGAGCGTCGTTCAGCGTCCCACTCGGTCTCGGGAAAGCGGGGCTCCGAGAGGATTTCCCTGACAAACTTCGCCATCGTCTCGGCCTTTCCCGAAGGTGCCACAAGTGTAAAGGTCGTTCCGTCCTTGCCGGTGACGCCCGAGAGCGTTATGCCCTCGCGGTCCAAATGCTCCTGGAGTTGCACGCGTGAGCGTCTGCTCGTAAGGCTGCGCATCATTGTCGCGGTGGCATCGGCAAGACCCGGCCGCTTTCCGTCATCTCTCGCACCTGCTTTCACGGCGACTGTGAAGCTATCGACAAGTGATCCAGGGCGGGGCTCGTAGATCAGCGTCGCCCCACTTTCGAGGGGTTGCGAGACGACTCCACCCTCTGGCACTTGGGCGTGTCGGCTGGCGCTAAGCTTCACATTATTTACGAATCCCGCAGGAATCTTTCCTCTGGGAAAGAGGGCCATCAAAAAAAAGCGCTCCGGTCCGAGGTACTTCTTCGCTACAGTCCAAACGTCCTCAGGCGTCACGCGGCCGATGCGATCCTCGAATTGGGAAACCAATCTATAATCGCCGTGCGCATCACTCTCCGCTAGAGCCGCCGCGTATTCGAGACCGTTCTCGTTTGCCATTCGATGCGAGTTGATGACCCGGTTCTTGGTGAGCGCCAGCTTCTCGGACAGCACGCCTTCGGCGCGAACCTGACCTAGCACTTCTAGAAGGCCATCGATCCCGGCTGCGATCTTTTCGGACTCGCCCTCCCCTGTGAATGGCTGCCAGCCTTTGTCCCAGCGGCGCCTTAGCGGGGAAGCCGAGATCTTTTCGAAGAGCTTTCGCTTCTGGACCAGTGTCTCGTGCAAAGGCGCCGTATGCCTGTCGTCGCCGAGGTAGTTCATGAGCACTTCGAACGGGAGGTAATCGGGAGAGCTTATCGCCGGGCCTTCGAAGGCGGCTAGGAAGTAGCTCTTGGCGACCTCGCGCTCCTCGGCGACAACAGTTACGCCGGGTTTGATCGACATCGCGCTGTAAGGAAGCGCCGGGATCTTCTTGCGCTCATATTTACCGAAACGCGAAACAATTTTGGCTAGAAGCGTTTCGGTATCGAAGTCTCCAACCACGACGAGGGTTATGTTGTTTGGAACGTAATAGTCTCGATAGTATCGACGCGCACGCTCGACTGTGACCGCCTGCACCTTCTTGATCGTGCCGTTCGTGCTGCGGGAATAGAAGGTCTCTCCGGGATACATATGGTAGGGTGCAGTATCCCACAAATACTCATAGGGTAGATCCTCGCCAGCGCGTAACTCTTCGAAGACCGCCTTCTTCTCTATCTCAAATTCGTTCCCACCGAACACCGCCCGAAACATCATCTGCTCGTGCATGTCGAGGATCTTATCGAGCTCGTTTGAACGCAGAACGATTTCGAAGGTTGTCGAATCGTACCAAGTTTGGGCATCTATGTAACCGCCTCGCCCCGAGACGAGAGCAGAGATCGCGTTGCCCGGGTACTTCTCTGTCCTGCGACCGGAGACCAGATGTTCGACGAAGTGCGAGATCCCCGCGGACTCGGGGAGTTCGGTACTGTCTCCGACGTGGGCGCTCCATACGGCAGAAACCAGCGGACTCTTATGATCTTCGACGGTGACGACTCGCAGGCCGTTTCCCAATACAGTAAGGCGCGGCTTGGCGATCTCCTGAGCATTGGCGACGAGCGGCAGGAAGATTGCAATCAGGGCCAGGTATCTCATCGGGAACTCCCAAACCGACATTCCCCAGATGGCGTCTGGTTTTCGAGGATGTCGGCAAATCGATGCCAGACGTGACCCGACTCCGATTTCAAAACCGAGCAATGTTAGACAGTTTTGCTCGTAACCTCCAAGTATGAACAATAGGCCCGAACTAAGCACTGGAGTCGACAAGCGGAAATTAGTTGGGGCGCCTAGCAGCTTCGCCCCACTGCCCCTCGTTCCCTATGAACCACTCAAGCTTGGAGTGGATATTTCGACTTAGGCAATCGGGACACATCATGCGTAGTCCTATATCCGGCACAGCCATGCTGAGCGGCTTGCTGATCGCGTCGGGTTCGACGAAGCGATTGAACTGGCAGTCGAGGCAATAGAGCCAGAAGCGCTTTCGCTCTATGAAAAGATAGGCAAGGGCGACGGTCCTATATGGATTCGATTGCTGCGGGTTCATTGAAGACGGGCTTGTTCATCTCGCGCGTGACGGGCCAGCATTGTAGCCAATCATCGGGATATGGCCTGAGGAGGTCGGTTCCACCGTCTCTCAGCCATATCCAAATCCCCTCGATCCAGGATCACTGGCATTCGGTTATGGATGGGCTCCGTTAAGCCGTTGGGACCGCATGTGAGGATGGTGCAAGACAGCACTCCAGCCGGCCTCGCCTTTATTGTCCCACCGCTCCCACAACCCCGCAAAGCTCATCGGAGCATCGCCCTTGCGCGTGATGTAATAGGGATGCTTCGCCTTGTCCTCACGCTTCCACTCGAAGAAGCCCGAGGCAGGGATCACGCAGCGCCGTACTCCAAAGGTGGATCGAAACGCTAGCTTTTCAGAAGCCGTCTCAGATCGGGTATTGATGAACTTGTAGCCAAGCTTGATATCCTTCGCCCAAAACGGTACCAGGCCCCACCGCATCTCGTCTTAGGTAAGACCCTCACCCCTCAAGCGGACCACGCCGAGGTCCTGGCTCGGGGCGGCGTTTATTTGGGTCTTGTATTTCGAGGCGTGCCAAACAGGTTGTAGTGGGCATGCATCTCTTCCCGGGTCTTGGTTTAGGTCCGTCGTCCGCACATAGGAGCCAGAATAGCGAGCGATGCTGGCTATCGCCAGAAGGTAACTAATGTCCGCTTTGGGTCATTAGCGGACCTTCGGTGGTACACTAGGCAATGTCCGCTTTACCCTCGAAAGCGGACCCATCGGGAGTCGGCGCGCGACGTCCGCTAATAGCCATAAGCGGACATCAGGCTTGGCGGGCTGGCCGCGCTTTTAGGCGCATAGAAAAGTTCGAGGTTGTTGGATGAAGACCACCTGCTTACAGTTCTGAACGTGATGACCAAATAGCCAAAATACGGTGGAATTTCTCGGAGATTATAAATGCTTTGGATCAGTAGAGCAGTAGCAGCCTGTCTCGTTGTTTGCATAATGATAGCGATTTCGCTTGGAGCGCCATTACAGGCGCAGGCGGCGGACAAACCCAACATCGTCGTCATCTGGGGCGACGATATCGGCGAATCAAACATCAGCGCCTATAACTTCGGGCTGATGGGCTACAAGACGCCCAACATCGACCGCATCGCCAAAGAAGGCATGATGTTCACCGATATGTACGCCGATCAGAGCTGCACTGCGGGTCGCTCGTCCTTCGTCACTGGCCAGAGCACCGTCCGCACGGGCCTCAGCAAGGTTGGCATGCCGGGCGCACCGCAGGGCCTCCAGGCCGCGGACGCGACCATCGCCACGCTCCTCAAGCAGGAGGGTTACGCCACGGGCCAGTTTGGCAAGAACCATCTGGGCGACCGCAATGAATACCTGCCGACCGTTCACGGCTTTGACGAGTTCTTCGGCAACCTCTACCACCTGAACGCGGAGGAGGAACCCGAGCAACTCGACTATCCGAAAGACCCCGAGTTCCGGAAGAAGTACGGGCCGCGCGGTGTCATGAACTGCGTGGCGACCACGGTCGATGATCCGAGTGAGGATCCGCGCTTCGGGAAGATGGGCAAGCAGGAATGCGAGGACACCGGTCCGCTAAACAAGAAGCGGATGGAAACGGTCGATGACGAGATCGCCGCGAAGGCGGAGGACTTTATCAAGCGTCAGGTGCAGGCCAAAAAACCCTTCTTCACCTGGATCAACTTCACCCACATGCATTTCCGGACGCACACCAAGCCTGACAGTGTCGGTCAGTCTGGCACTGCTCAGAGCACCTACCACGACACGATGATCGACCATGACAAGAACGTGGGCCAGATCCTCGACCTGATCGACGAGCTGAAAATTGCTGACAACACGATCGTCGTCTATTCGACCGACAACGGACCCCACCGCAATTCTTGGCCCGATGCAGGCACCACGAAGTTTCGCAGCGAAAAGAATACCGGCTGGGAAGGCGCCTACCGCGTCCCGCAATTCGTGCGCTGGCCCGGCAAGATTAAGCCCGGCTCGATCTCAAACGAGATCATGTCGCATCTCGACTGGGCGCCGACCCTGCTCGCCGCCGTCGGCAACAAGGACGTCAAGGAGAAGCTGCTCACGGGTTACGAGGCCAACGGCAAGACCTACAAGAACCATCTGGATGGCTATAACTTCCTACCCCATCTGACCGGTCAGGAAGCGAATGGACCCCGCAAGGAGTTCTTCTACTTCTCCGACGATGGTGACCTGATGGCGGCGCGATACAACAACTGGAAGGTCCACTTCATGGTGCAAGATCAGGCCGGCACCATGGAGATCTGGCAGCGCAAGTTCCGCGGCTTGCGGATGCCATATATGTACAATCTGCGCACGGATCCCTACGAATTCGCCACGATTACGTCGAACACGTATTGGGACTGGGTCATCGATCACGCTTGGATTCTCTACCCGATGGGGGACGTGATCGGCCCGTTCGTGAAATCGTTCGAGGAGTTCCCGCCCTCTCAGAAGCCGGGATCGTTCACGATCGGCGATGCATTCAAGACGATAAAGGCGGTGCCGACTCAGTAACCTTTCACCCGGGTTCGCCATGGGCCTGTGGCGAACTCGGGTCGAGATGCGGCGGCCCGGGGAGGCGCCACAAGCATTGGTCGGATCGGGCTCGAGAGCCTTGCTTTTAGACGGGCCACTGATGTCTGCTTTGGGTCATTAGCGGACATATTGAAATACGTCATCGATACCGCTCGTGTACTGGTCTAACCTAGCGGCCGTGCGCTGGCCGCGGGGCATTGTAGATCCTTAGTCAAACAGTCATCTTGCATACTCAGACGCAATCTAAACTCTTGATTCTGAATAGAAAAAAAGGAGCACCTTATCAGACTTCGACCCTTGATCGCTATTCTGTTGGCATTGACCTTTACAGTCTTATTGCTAAGCGGTGGCGTCCTATTCGTCGCCCCGAACGGGCGCATCGCGCGCGAGATTGGCTGGGGATTTGCTGCCCTCACGCGCCAGGACTGGTTCACTGTCCATACGGGATTCGCAATTATCTTCGTGATCGCAGGCCTCATTCACATTACTCGTCACTGGCGAGCAATCGCGAACTACGCAATGGGATGCCGCGCCGGACAATGGAGGATGGCAGTTGAGGGGATCGCTGCCTTGGTCATTACCCTCGCACTCATAATTGCTATACTCGCCCAACTGCCTCCTGTTTCCTACATTACGGACTTGCACCACTATTTCAGGACACAGGCTTGGAGCGCAGACACGCCCGAGTCCGAGGGCCGTGGCATTGGTCCGGCTTGGCGGAGGAGTCGGTAGGCGGTTTGATGTCCGCTTTGGGTCAGAAGCGGACATAACGGGCGCACTCGCGAGACGACCGCTTCACCCCCCGAAAGCGGACGTGCCGGGCAATGTCACTCAACGTCCGCTTTTAGCCATAAGCGGACTTTCCACCGATCGTCGAATTCACTAACGCCGACCCCGGGCAAATGACAGCCTTGCTGTAGCAGGCTGAACGCGCGCTCCCTCTGAGCGCAGCCCATGCCTATCGGGAGCGATAGAAAGCGGCTGATGACGTAAAGCCTGACGGCAGCGATATTGGCAGATGAGTTTCGATAGTGTTTGATCGGCACACTATCTGGCGATTTCCATTTCTTAGGGGGTTGGTCGATGAAATGGTCAACATTTGTGGGCTGTCTTTTGCTGGTGGCGACGTGTTTTTGGTTGGAGCCCGCCAAAGCCGATGGCCACGTCCAAACACGAGGGTTCCAGGTGGCCATCTCGAAGGGCGTGGCTTTCCACAGCTATCTAAGCAACGAAAAAGACGAGCAAACCGAAACCATCATTGGAGCAGGTTTTTGCGCCATCTCGACAGGCGCCTTTGCGTCGCATCCGCAGTGGAAAAATGTAACCGGATTTATCGAATCTCAGTTGGCGCGGTGGTTTGGCGGGGGATCGACATTTGCTGCAGTTGCAACTGGCATAGCGGCCACCGCCGTCAATCAACATCGACGGCAAGATGGCGATGCGTTCTGCACAATCTTCAGGCGGCAGGAGCCCGGTTGCGACGGCCTGACGGTTTGCGATACGCCAAAGGTTTTTAGCACCTATTTCAAAGCCTATGACTCGGAGCAAAAGCCCATTGGACGTGCCTGGTCGAACTGTGGTGGCAAGTCGTTTATCCGCGTTGCTCTGAAGCGCAGTTTTCTTCGAACCTTCGTCGGCAGTTCCCGAACATCCATTGCTGACGCGCTCAACAATTGTCGCCCGGAAATAAGGGCGACGCCCGACAACAAGGCCTCGGGGTTTGCGCTCTGCGTTCAGGCGGTGATCGATTTGGATGATGGCGGCAGCGAAATTTCCTCCGCTGTCGTCGGCTACGGGACTGTGCCAGGCGAGATGTCAGTCGAAATCAACAAGAAAAAATCGGTCAGAGGAAAGACCTGCCTACAGCGAGGCTTTTCTTGATTGCTGTTTCTCAATGGAGTTGCTGGCTTTATGGGAAGAATGCCGAAGGCTTGGGGCGCAAAAACCACCCGCGTGCTGACAATAGGGGGCTAATCGTCTGCTTTGGGTCATGAGCGGACGAATAGCACCGCTGTCGCTGATTTCCGCTTTGCACCCATAAGCAGATGTTGATCCGCTGAACTTCCGCTTAGGAGTCTTAAGCGGACGTGAGGAGCGCCGGCGCAAGAAGTCTGCTAATAGCCATAAGCCGACATCGAGGAATTTCAGGCCCGACCTGACCATAACGATCAACCAACCATCGACACCAAAGAGGATGCCCCTGGTCACCGATGGGCCGGGCAACATACCATCGATCGGTGCGTGGATTCCTCCCCAGGCGAACCTTCCAATTGCAAAGTGTATAATCTAGGCAATCGGCGCTGGGTTATTTGCCGTCAATGTAGATTGAATTAGTGGTGGATTAAATGCGGAGATGGTTTCTGGACATGAGCATCGCGACCCGGCTTGGCTTGGGATTCGGAGTACTCATTTTGCTCATCTTCGCATTCGGTCTGCTTGTCTTGTACCAGTTGGTTGATTTGAAGAAGCAAAGCGACACCCTGTACCGTCATCCGTTCAATGTTTCCCGGGCTGTCAATGCAGTCGAGATTGAGATCCTGAAAATTCATCGTGCCATGAAGGATGTTGCTCATGCCACTGAGCTTGACCAGGCTCGTTCATTTCAATCTCGGATGTCGACACTCGATGAGGATGCCCTCCACCATCTCGAGATGGTGAAATCGCGGTTCCTCGGTGATCTGCAAATAGTTGATCAAGTTCAACAGTTGCTGATTGATTGGCGACCGATTCGTGATGAGGTCATTCGATTGCGTCTTGCAGGAGATATGGTTGCAGCGGACGCAATCACTCGTGAAGCGGGGGCGCGTCACATCGCACTAATCGAGCACGAACTGGAGAGGCTCAAATTATTTGCGGACCGCAAAGCCAGTGAGTCGCTGGCTAATGCCGAGCTAATTACGCGCAATTCAATCAAAATCATTGGCATAGTGCTCGCGGCGGCTGTGCTTCTTGGTATCTCCATCACTGTGCCGGTCACACGCAGCATTCGAATTCCCCTGGCCCGTCTGGATCGAGCCGCTGAAAAGGTTTCTCAGGGTGACCTGGGGCAACATGTGGTGGTTCATTCACAAGACGAGCTCGGACGACTCACCTCGACATTCAACTCAATGGCTGCAAATATTCAAGAGCAGACCGAGGAGATTCAACGGAAAAACGAAGAGAACGAGCATCTATTGCTCAATATTCTCCCTAGACCGATCGCCGATCGTCTGAAGCAAGGTGAAGAACCGATCGCCGATTACTTCCCTGAGGTAACGGTTCTCTTTGCGGATTTCGTAGGATTCACTGCTATGAGCGATAGCGCTTCCCCCGAAGAGCTCGTGACATTGCTCAACCATATCTTTACGGCATTCGACAATTCGGCACACCGTTTTGGCATTGAGAAAATCAAGACGATCGGTGACGCTTACATGGCTGTTGCAGGGCTGACAATAGAGCTCGAAGACCCACCCGCTGCAATGGTGGAGATGGCGCTTGATATGCAACGCTCCATCGATCAGATCAATGCAAAAAATGGCACTTCATTTCAGATCCGCATCGGGATCAACTGCCGCCCTGTAGTTGCCGGCGTTATCGGTAAGTCAAAGTTTAACTACGACCTGTGGGGCGATACGGTAAATATTGCAAGTCGTATGGAGTCGCACGGTGTTGCCGGCTGCGTTCATGTTTCAGAGGCAGTTTATGAACGCGTTAGGGAGCGATTTAATGCGAAACCACGTGGCAAGATTGATGTCCGAGGAAAGGGGCAGATGCCTACTTATTTAATCTCCAATCACAACGACACACTTAAACGACTTTCCACGTAACATCGTTGCGGCACGAAACGCTTAGGCCGGGCTAACGCCATTCTCTTGGTTTATGTCCGCTTTGGGTCATTAGCGGACTCTCGCCGCAAGTTCATTTTATGACTGCTTTGCACCTGAAAGCGGACGTAACGAGCTTTGGCAGGCGTGCGGTTCGCTCCTTGCCAGAAGCCATCCTTCACGATCTCGTTATCTCACGCTGAACACATTTCAGTCAAAAAAGCGCCCAACCTCTCGACGAGGTTGGGCACTCAAACGTGCTATTCGCACGGTGCGCCGAGAGGGAAATCGACGCATGTGGATGACATCTTCGGCTAGACGGGGGGCACTACCGATTTAGTCGACGCCATCCATAGTTTCATATATGCAAAAGTTAATAGATTTCTAGAAGCAGGCGAGCGCGAGAACAAAAAAGCGCAGCCTGTTTTTTTATGGAAGCTGGCTAAACCCTCCACCACCCTAATAATGACCGCTTTGGGTCAGGAGCAGACGTTTCGTGTCACCTTTGTGGGCGCCCGCTTTCCAGCCCTAAGCAGTCCTCAGATTAGAAGATTTCCGGCAAGCACCCCAAAGCGGACGTGCCGCTGGCTGCTAACGAACCGCCTTAGCCAATGTTTTACCAACTGTTTCTAAAATACGGCTCTATGGAGAGACTGGCTCGGGCTCAAATACACATGGCTGATCAATCAAATGCCATCGTGCTCGGGGAGTGCAACATGACAGACCATCGTGCCTATCCAAGACGTCGCGTATTGAAGGGGGCAATGATCTCTTTCAATGAAGGTCACTCGACGCTTTCGTGCCGGGTCCGCGACATATCGGAAACAGGATGCTGCGTTGTCACTGAGGGTGCCACAAACATCCCCGACACGTTTCAACTTTATGTCGAGCTGGACGGGATGATCGTTGATTGCGAAGTGACGTGGCGCGATGACTGCCAAACAGGCGTCCGTTTTGTCGGCACCCCTAGCTATAGCGAACCCAAACGCGTTCAGGTCGTGCAAGCCGCCGTTCCAGAAAAGCCAGCCAAATTGAGGAGAAAGGGAGCGCGCATAATCCAAGCTTCATCGCTCGCCCCCCCCCAGGAATAGACCGACAATAGCTCGATAATCTGCTGAGACGCATGTCCGCTTTGAGTCATTAGCAGACGTAGTTCTCTGCCCTAAAGGGAGTCCGCTTCACCCCCAACAGCGGACATCATGTGTTTTTGCATCATTGGCTTTCTTGGCTACAGACCCAAATTACTAGTCTGCCCATCATCCTCTTGGTATCAGATGCGCTGCACGAATGTTCCGTTTGAAGCGCAAGGGCAAATGGCTATGCATCTGTCTCACTGGTTTAGAGTGTGTTTTCTAGCTGCCCTTTTCATCTTCCTGGCAACACCAAACGTTTCTGCACAGTCTGCAAAGCCCAATATCGTCTACATCCTCGTCGACAATTGGGGATGGGGTGACGTCAGCGTCCAAGGGAGCTCCGTACAGACACCAAACATAGATCAGTTGGCCAAAGAAGGTTTGCGGCTCACCAATTTTAATGTTGAAAACCAATGCACACCCACCCGCTCGGCGATACATACCGGGCGATTACCAATTCGCTCGGGCACGCAAAAAGTTCCCAACCCGGGCGATCCCAACGGCATGGCACCGTGGGAATATACGATCGCAGAACTCTTGTCAGACGCTGGCTACAGCACCGCATTGTTCGGCAAATGGCATATAGGCGACATCGACGGTCGGTTGCCAAACGATCAGGGCTACGATGAATGGTGGGGTATTATGGCGAGCGCCTTTGACGCGGCCTATACCAGCACCGCCCAATTCGACCCAAAGGTCTATCCTGTCCCCCAAATCTGGGCGGGAAAAAAGGGCGAGAAATCGAAACCAGTTAAGTCCTTTAATCTGGGCAACCGAGGCACCACAGATCGAGAAGTGGTTGAAAAAACTGTTGCTTACATCACGGCGCGAGCTAAGGAAAAGAAGCCCTTCTACGTATACATGGCATTGACCAACATTCATCCGCCTTTCATTGCTCACCCGGACTTTGCAGGTAAATCAATGGCTGGCGTCTACGCCGACATTCAGTTGGAAGTGGATTACAACGTAGGACAGGTTCTTACCGTTATCCAAAAGGCCGGGATCGAAGAGAATACTATCGTAATCCTGACCGGCGACAACGCAGCCGGAGAGGACAGTGATGAAGGCGGTTCGAACGGCCCTTGGCGGGGTGGCCTCAGCACCGGCTACGAAGGCGGCATCCGTACAGTTGGGATGATCCGTTGGCCCCGAAAAATCAAGCCAAGAGTGTCTGATGAGATCGTCGCGTCGTTGGACTGGTACGCTACGTTGGCGACCATGATTGGCGAAAATCAACGCATACCAACAGACCGCCCGATGGACAGTATCGACCAATCCGAATTCATTTTGGGCAAGCGGGACAAGTCCAACCGAGAGCATGTGATCACTTACGTTGGCAACGAGGTCTATTCTGTGAAATGGCGGAGCTTGAAGGTTCACTTCATTACTGCCGAAAGCACATTTTCCACGATCCAAAGGCATACATTTCCGCAAGTCTACGACATCAAGAACGATCCAGATGAAAAGCGCGAGCTGTGGAAGGCGGAAGGCTTCGCCCATTCATGGGTGATGAAGCCGGCGATGCACATTCTGGGTACGAAAGGGAAAAGCATGAAAGAATTTCCGAACATACAGCCCGGAGAGGATTTCAAGGGCTACAAACGCTGAAGCTCCCCCATGTCCGCTTTGGGTCATTAGCAGACATTTGACAGGGCATCGTTTTATGTCCGCTTTGCCCCCGAAAGCAGACGTTCGGCGACCAGCTATCGAACGTCCGCTTTTAGCCAAAAGCGGCCGTCTGCTTATGATGATTTATGCCTATTGACTGACCCCATTTGCGGCATGTCGGGCCAACAGCCTCTTTTTTCTTACGACTCGCTGTGGCTTCAGTGGCCGTTGGACGGGCTTCAGTACGCCATAGCTGCGCCGTCGTGGTGGACAACGGCGGGCCAAATCGGGCGCCCTTGGCAATCGGGCTGGAGATACCGCGTTAACGATGCGCGTCAGTTGGGGCTCGATGACACCCGCCTCTTGCAAATGGTCATGGGTGGAGAGAATATAATCGGCGCAACGGCCGGAGCGCCCAGCGGCGCTGCGCACCATCCAAACCATGCGCCCCAGCGTCAAATCCCCGGCGTAAAGCGGGTGGTTGCGTACAACGAGAAAACACAAGGCCCTTACAGCGCGCTGCGAACCGTCGAGCAGTATCACCCGCCTCGTGGCTTCGCGGTAGGTCATCAGGGTCTGTTCGCGTTTTTTGATTTCCCGGACAATGTGGGGTGCTGTCTCATCCGCTAGCCGGAAGACAACGCCTTGGCATCGCCCGCCCATGTCTAGGCCGAAGGCAAGACCGGGCATACTGCGTGTACCCCGATGTACGGGCGATTTTAAGCAAAGGGCGCGGTGCGCGCCCTCGAGCAGCGCCGGCCTGGCCTCCAAATGCGGAAAGCCCGGGTTCCACATCAGTGAGCCGTAACCGAACACCCACTGCTCGACTATGTACGCGGGCCTCTCTCGCGGGCCCGGTGGTTCGGCTGAAGTGACGCTGTGCATCATAGATATCCTTAGCCCAGTGCCCTCACTAGCTTTGCTCGGCAGCGATAATATCTGACATTACGTCGCTCAATTGAAATCCAAAACGACCTCAATCGCACCATCGTTTTTGTTCAGCGAAAACTCATAGCCATTGATCAGGCAGTTCTAATTATCGACAGCAAAGACGATTGCAGGAGCACGGGAGACATGCAGCCTGCGTAAATTGGAAACGCCTGACCAACGGCTACACGCGTCACAAAAAAACGGCGGCCTCGATTCACCGGGCCGCCGTCAAAATTCGTTCGAGACTAGGTCTCGTCCTTGAATACCAGGGGGAAGAGCTCCCTGAATCGCATGGTCATCTGGGCGGCGACGCCGGTCAGCGCGAGTCCCGTCACGCCGAGCACCACAAAGCCCCAATGGAGCGGATGCGAGAAGATCTCTTCCGTCAGCCAGAAGGCATGGCCCCACTCATTGAAGCCAACATTGACGAGGATGAGGAAGGGACCGATCACGGCCAGCACGTGCATGAAGGAGACGCCGCGCGCAAAGGTCGGGCACCGCGTCATGGCATA
>Ga0315336_1005400_pt1 | contig 13979 bp, 9 predicted proteins | sample ASW5metaG_FD_204512 | JGI IMG/M metagenome (GOLD analysis project Ga0315336, IMG submission 204512) | Ammonia-oxidizing marine archaeal communities from Monterey Bay, California, United States - ASW #5 | ecosystem: Environmental > Aquatic > Marine > Intertidal zone | place: USA: California...
AACGCATGTGTCCCCGTTGCATAATGCCCTCCGTTACACCTAGAAACCTACAAATATCACGCACTTCTTTGCCATAGGCGACCGCTTCGTCTGCACTACACATATCAGGCTCTGAGACTATTTCGAGTAGCGGTGTGCCTGCGCGATTTAAATCAACAAGCGAACCATCATAATGGCCCCCACCGGGTAGTTCGTGTCCGAGTTTTCCTGTATCTTCTTCAAGGTGGGCGCGGGTAATTCGTATTGGTTTTTTATTGCCATCAACTTCTATTTCGAGGACCCCTTCAATACAGAGTGGTTTGTCAAATTGGCTAATTTGATATCCCTTGGGAAGGTCAGGATAAAAATAGTTTTTTCGATCCCACTTCGTGAATTGAGCAATTCTGCAATTGAGCGCTAATCCCACTCGCATCGACATCGCAACAGCCCGTCTGTTTAGCACGGGCAGTGAACCCGGAAGTGCCATAACAAGTGGGTCAACAAGTGTGTTGGGTTCTGCTTCGTATCTTTTAGGAAGTGCTCCATTTGGAGCGGTTGCAAACATTTTGCTCTCTGTTGCCAATTCGACGTGTATTTCCATACCCACCATAACTCGCGTTGAGGCAATCGTCATTGTTTGCTCGATTCTGAAATTCCAAGGTCTGCGGTCGTGAACAAAGATTCAAAAACAAAGCCCGCTGATTCTATGTTTTCCCTCGCCCCTTCACAGCGGTCAATCACCGCAATAATTGCGACAACAGATGCGCCACAATCTTGTATTGTTGTTGCTGCTTCAAGCACTTGTCCACCAGTTGTCGCAACATCTTCTACGATAACAACATTGTCGGTGGAACTGAGTTTTCCTTCAAGTTGGTTTGACGTTCCATATTCCTTTTTTTGGTTTCGGATAAATATACAGGGAAGGTCGCTTGCCATCGCTGCAGTTGTGACAAGGGGAATTCCGCCAAGTTCTGCGCCGGCGAGCAGGGTTGTGCCATTTGGTATTTTTTCTGCAAACAGTTCTCCAAGGGCAGACAAAATATCTGGTTGCGTAGTGAACAAGTATTTATCAATGTACCACGTGCTTGTTCGACCGCTACGAAGTGTAAACTCTCCGTGCAAAATCGCCGTGGTGCCTATTCGATTTGCGAGTGCTTCTCTATTCATGTCCCTATGGTATCTTTTTTACGCAACCCTAGGTGTCACTAAAAAGTTGCTCGGCTCGCTGTTTGACTATTTTTTGAATAAAATCGTACACCCACGTCGCAACTCTTTGAACCTCTTCGTTCTCTGATTGGAGGGCACCAAGTAAACGGACATCGTCGAGTACTTCATCTTTTACAAATGGGCTTGCGTGCCGAATAAGCCATGCAAGTTGGGGGGTTGTGCTTTCTGGCTCTTTCAACATTCCCATAACCGCTTCAAGTGTTGGATCATCAGACATTGTTGATAACACCCAAGATTGAGAAACGGGGTCCAACTTTGGAAAGCTCGTCAAGATTGTAGTTATCGCATCATCTTGGAGCGGGTGCCTTTCGCCAGGTTCTGGGACAAGGGGCTCTTGACCAGGTGGTGGTGTAATCAATGGTTCTTCAACGGTTACTGAAATGTTATCTCCAACAACATGTGTCAAAAGAACAAGTTTGATTAGGTTTGTGGTGTCGGTCACATCGCCTGCTGCTTCGATGGCGCTTTTCAGCCAAACATCTGTTAAGCGAACACCATTCACTCGAATGGGGTCGGGGTTGGTTTTTTTCCCGAGCGCCCCGGCTTCATAGACCAACATACGGCCGCCATCCCGAGTGCCAGTCTCCCTTGCAGTAAAGTTTACAATCGCCTTTAATGAAATTGATGCACCTCGCAATGGTTGCGAGTCAAGAATGCTTCCAATCCAGTGTTTACGAAGATCAATGGTGACGTACAGTTTTTCCCGTGGTTTGATTGAAAGTTCTCGGTCAATCGAGACAATGATTGGCGGGGTCGGTGTTCTTGAGCCACCTGGAATTTCTACATTTGCCTCAACGTATGCAAGGGGTTGGATTGGTCCGTTGCTTGCTATTGTGAGGGGTAGGGTTGTGTTGTTTGTGAGAATGAGTGTAAGTAAAATGGGTTGGTACGGTGAATACGTTTGTGTTTCTGGCAGAAGTTGGATATCTATTGGAGATCTTGGGTCATTCGAAAATGAATGCAGAGTTTGGATGACTCCAGACATGAGTTCGCGTAATTGCGGAACTTCAGGACGAATATCAAAGGATGCGCCAACAATTTTTTGCAATTCGTTTCTTGCCCAAACACCAAGAAGTGTACCCCCGTGGTCTTTTGCAACAGATAAAAATTCGCGTGCTGCTGCTCTCTGGTTTCCCTCTTGCGAATAAATCATTCCAATCCCGACCTTTGCGGCGGGGTCCTCCCTAAGGGGTAACAACTTCGATTTTGCTGTTTCAAGATCACCCGAGCGAAACGCTATCCACCCATCGAATTTTTGTTTTTCTGCCGGATCCAATGTTGCTCCCGTTTCTGCTTGTTGAATGAGGAGCATTGCAGATTCAACATCATCATCGAGCCATAATGATATCCACGCCATCTGTAGATAAATTTCAACGACTCGAATAATCGCTTGCTCACCTTGGGCTTCATAGATTTGTGCAAGCGTAATCAGGGATGCAGCAACTGATTCAAGTGCCATCGCAGCTTGAATAGTCTCCGCTTCCTCTGCAAATAGTGCGGCGCGTACAACAGAAAGTTTGGGAACAAGGGGTGCGTGAATTCTTGCGAGTTCAAGCGGTGAAAGTCTTGTTGGATTTTGTGCTTGAGTTCTTCTGCGGAATCGCTCGTCAGAAATGATTTGCCTTTCCGTCAACACATCCATTGCAAGTGCACCATCGCCTGCCGCCCATTGACTAAGCACAATATCTGCGAGCAGGTTATCGCTTATAAGGGCTGGATTTGAGATGTTATCACCCAAAACAATTTCATAGATTTGTTTTGCGTCTTCGTAGTCTCCAAATGCCATTAAAAATTCAGCGAGTGCGATTTGGGTCGTCATATCTCGAATGTTTGAAAGCATTGCTGCCGAAAGAAGTTCTGCTCTTCGATAGATGTCTGCAGATTCGTCTCCAAAAAATCCTGCAGCTAGTGACATTGCGTCGGGATACGTCGGGTCAAGCGCCACTGCTTCGGCAAGCCAACGTGCAAATTGAGTGAGGTTTCCATCTTGTCGTTGTAAATAGGCGGCGTCTAGCGCAAGCCTCGCTGCAACACGGGAATCAAGTTGTTGGAGCCGACTTTCAGAGAGCAGTTGTTCATACAAAGACATTCGTTCGTCGAGCGTTTGCGCTCTGTCAACGACATCTCGTAATCGAGCAAGTTGGCTTGTTGTTTGGTGTGGCGAAAGCCGTAGAAGATTTTCTCTTGCCCTCATCGAAAGTGCCTGTTGATCTGCCATTTGGGCAACTTCGTGCAAGACCCTCCAAACCGATGGGTCCTCGGGGGTGAGGCGAGAGGCTTCGGTTGCGAGGACAAGGGCGGCCTGTATGGTATTGATATCAAGGGGCTCAGACATTGAGGCCAAGCGGGCAACCCTCACGAATTCTTCAGCCAATAAATAAGAAGGTGGTTGAATTGGTCCTGGAAAATCGGATTCTTGAATTGCGTCGACTGGGATCTGGAGGGAGGCAGTCAAGAGAATTGTGATAAGAGTGCTTTGCATTGGGAAATCGTGGGTTCTGGGGGGCACTGTAACAGGGTTTTACGTATTTTTTAAAAAGGTTGTTCAGTAGTATTGCTTGGGGGCGTTGACACTCGGGAAGAAGGTTGGTAATTTCGTCATTTAACACACTCCACAAGGGTTCCATTTATGCACGGCTTACGATTTCTTACTCTAATTTTCACTCTTATGATGAGCACCGTTGCTTTTGCACAGCCGCGAACCATCTCAAAAATTGTCGATAAAAGTACAATTTCGCAAGATGATGAAACCAAAATTGAAAAATATGCGGTGGGCTGGGCAGAGCAACTTCAATCGACGGATGCTGAAGCCCTAGAACAAGCAAGAACGAAACTCATCGGCCCATTTGAACCAGATGTTCGCATGACACCCTATGCTCGTTCGCTCTATGGAAAGTACTTGAAGCAAGGATTTGTACCACTTCTTAGTAAAGATAATGAGAACGAAATGGCGGCAGTGAATGCGCTTCAAATACTCGCCTTGCTCGGTACAGAGCAAGCATCAGGATTGCTCTTGAAGCATGCGGATATCTCAACGGAGAATCGAGCGACACTTCGACTCTGGGCTTCCGTTGGGCTTGGAACAACTTTTTTGACGGGCGCATTGCCCGAAAATAGAGTTGAGAGGTACGCGAAACTCCTTTCAAACTTTACGAATAAAGAGAGCGATTGGTTCGTCCTTGCAAGACAATTTGACTCGCTTGCTTCACTGCAATCTATTCCAAATCAAGATCGGATACAGCAAGATGCTCTTGAAATTCTTTCTTTTCAGTTACAAACGAGTTCGCTTGTGAATCTGTTGAATTCAATCAACGCATCGAACGAAACGGATCTGCGTGCGCAAGCGTTGCCGTTTATCTTGCCGTCACTGCTCTTGCAACTCATAGAACCAAGTGTCCCCGACCAAGTAAAAACTGAAACTTTCGAGACAATTGTGCCTCCGCTCATCACTTTTGTTGAATACGCCGCTACGAATCATTCGGATGAAGAGGACACCTTCTTGCACGGTGCCTACGGGGGGGGGGCTCATTCCGCAAGCCTACTCATCAACAGGGGTCTTGATTCGTATGGTGGCGAAAAGGTCATCGATCTTTGGAACAGTGGTAACTACCTAGCCATCCTTGAACTCGTTGAGACTTGGAAGGCATCGCAGTAACAATCGATGTATCGAATTTTAGTTCCTGTTGCGATTGTTGTTGCGGCGGTTCTGTTTGTACTTGGAAGCGAGGAAAATAAACCACGCGCAGATTTTGTGTTTGTAAACCGGGGTGATGTCTTTACGCTTGACCCGCAGCGCATGAGTTGGCTTACAGATATGCAGGTGGCATACTGTATATATGAAGGCGTCGTTCGATGGAACACGAGCGACTTTTCGGTTGAGCCCGCGGGCGCAAAATCATTTGATATTTCAGATGATGGTCGAACGTACATCTTTCATCTTCGCGAAGATGCAAAGTGGAATAATGGAGCGCGCGTCACTGCGTATGATTTTCACTATTCTTGGATGCGTCTCCTAACCCCAGACACTTCATCTGATTATTCGAGTTTCTTTTTTGTCATCCAGGGGGCGAAGGAGTTTTGGGATTGGCGTACCGAACAGTTGAAGCGAAAAAAGAAGGAAAAAGTGTATTCAATAGAAGAGATTGAGCGGATCTTTAGGGAAATAGTTGGCATACAAGTCGTTGACGAATACACGTTACAACTTAAACTTGAGCATCCAGTCCCCTACTTTTTAGATCAACTCGCGCTTGCAGTTTGTAGTCCTGTGTACAAACCGGCCGTTGAGGGGTGGGAGTTGGATGATTCCAAACAAAAAATAATGGTGATTGATGGGTGGCAGAACGTTGATGCTCCCCCGATGGAATTGCGGAGGTGGGTTGAGATTGATGCGGAAAATGGCAGGATAAAACAGAAATATTTTTGGGCAAGGCCAGGGTCACTCGTCTCCAATGGTCCATTTATGCTCGAGGAGTGGAGATATAAACGTGACATGCGATTGGCACGAAACCCGCATTACCACTCTCCTGAAATTACAACACTTGATTCTATTCAGGCAATTACGGTCTCCGATGCGAACACAGCCGTCCTAGCGTTTGAAGGTGGGCAATCGGATTGGCTTAGTAGCGTGAACGTTGATTACCAACCAGACATGTTGCTCCAAAAACGCAATGGTGAGCGAACAAATATTCATGCATTTCCAACATTTGGCACTGATTTTTTTTCTTTTAATTGTCGTCCTATGCTAAACAGCGGAACGGAGAATCCGTTCTATGATGCTAGTGTGCGTAGGGCGTTCGTCCTTGCAACGGACAGAGAAGCAATCGTAACACATGCAACGCGTCTGAATGAACCAACGGTAAATAGTTTTGTTCCGCCATACTCCATTGAGGGGTACGGTGAAGTGTCTGGCATTGAATTTAATCCCGTTCTTGCAAAAGAGGAACTTGCCTCGGCTGGCTGGGTTGATCGAGATGGAGACGGGATGGTTGAAGATGAAAATGGAAGCCCGTTTCCCCCCATTGATTTGTTATACACCACCAACACACCTCGGTACAAATGGATGTCGCTTGCACTTCGCGATCAGTGGCGCAAATATCTTGGTGTTTCTGTTGAGCTTCGGGGTACGGACAACAAGTTTTTTAGTGCTGATTTACATTCGGGTAACTTTATGGTGGCGAGGGGTCGCTGGTACGGGGATTATGGTGACCCAACAACGTTCCTCGATGTTTTTCGAAGTGATAACGGAAACAACGACCGTGGTTTTTCAGATCCATACATCGATGCTGCGCTTGATGAAGCTGCACTAGAACAAGAACCTGTAAAAAGACTTGCGATGCTCCGTGAAATTGAGGAGCGATTGTTTACAAAGGATGTTCCGTTGCTCGTCATTTGTCAATTGTTGCAGTTGTACATGTATGATCCAGAGCGAGTGTCGGGTATTACATCTCACCCTCGCCTCGTCCAGCACTATTGGCGTGTCAGAGTACGTGACGACAGAAATGAATAACCCCGAGTTAATTTCAAGCAGCAAACCCGTTTACACAGGTCGAGGATCGAAAAAACGGTACATCACATCAACCAACAGATTAAAGAGAACAAGCATGGCGGAGTACACCAAGACAATACCCATCAAGACCGTGATGTCTTTCCCGAGCACCGCATCAACAAAATGTGTACCAATGCCCGGAATTGCAAAAACTTTTTCAACAACGAACGATCCTGTCATTGCCGCTGCGGTCGCTGGTCCCAAGTAACCTAACACGGGGAGCATTGCGTTCTTCAGTGCGTGTTTGAGTACAACAGATCGCTCTGAAACTCCCATAGCCCGCGCTGTGCGAATGTGGTCGCTTCGCATTTGATTAATCATGCCTGTACGGGTGAGTTGAGCAATATACGCTGCAAAAGGGAGGCTCAGTGCAACGGAGGGTAGAACCATGTGTCGCCACGTTCCCCAACCGCTAATAGGAAACCAGTGAAGCCACACAGCAAAGACTACAAGGAGCACGACCCCAATGACAAATGAGGGTAGGCTTATTCCGATGATGGCAATACCAAGCGAAATACCCTCCACCCATGTCCTTGGTTTCAAGGCACTGCATACGCCAGCGGTGAGACCGATGCAAAGCGCAAGTAGAATAGCGCACATTCCAATGGTCATTGAGATTGGTAACTGGGCAATGAGGATGTCGTTGACTGTCCAGTTTTCATGGCGCAAACTCGGACCAAGATTAAAAATAGGGCCCTCTTGGTTTCCAAAGACCCACGCCAATCCAGATGCATCCCAAGCATATTCAGAGTAAAACGCAAGTGGATCATTAAGGTTGTACTGCGCCTCCATTGCTTCAACAATTTCTTTGGGAGGTCTGCGCCCTTCTTTTTCTAATGGATTGCCTGGAATTTGCCATGCAAGTAAAAACGTGATGGTGTACACCGCAAACAAAATGAATGGCAGTTGAACCAATCGCCACACAACCATTTTGGTAGTGCTCGTTTGGGTCATTTACACCCCGTACTTTGCGTTGTCGCCTAAAAGTTCTGCAATACGAATGAGTTGGTTGTACTTTGCCGTTCGATCGCTTCGGCATGGAGCACCTGTTTTGATTTGTCCACAATTCGTTGACACGGAAATATCAGCAATCGTCGTGTCTTCCGTTTCCCCGCTTCGATGGCTTAAGACCGCGGAGTAATTGTTTGCTTGAGCCATATCTACTGCGGCGAATGTTTCTGTAAGCGTTCCGATTTGATTGGCCTTCACAAGGATGGAGTTTGCGCACCCTTCACATATTCCTCGCTCAAGAAAGGATGGGTTGGTGACAAACAAATCATCGCCCACAAGTTGAGTAGTGCCGCCAAGTCTCTCGGTCAATTTCTTCCACCCGTCCCAATCGTCTTCTCCAAGACCGTCCTCGATGGAACGAATTGGATATCGATTGCACCAATCTTCCCAGAGGTCAATCATTTCGTCTGAAGAAACAACTTTTTCGGGCTCGCTGCTAAAAAAGCAGTAGCCTTCCTTTCCATGTTTTCTTGCTTCAGAAACAAGTTCACTCGTCGCGGGGTCAAGGGCAACGAAAATTTGTTCGCCCCATGAGTATCCTGCCTTATCCACAGCTTCTTCAATCACGCGAAGGGCATCCTCATTGTCTGCAAGGTTAGGGGCAAATCCGCCTTCATCGCCAACTGCTGTGGACATGTTCCGGTCGTGAAGTACATTCTTAAGAGTATGATAAATTTCAACTGCGGCTCGCAGTCCTTCTCCGAACGTATCGAAACCCATAGGTTGAATCATAAATTCCTGGAAGTCGACTGTATTGTCCGCATGTTTCCCGCCATTGAGAATATTAAACATCGGAATTGGTAAAATAGTTGCCCCTCGATTGAGGTATTGAAAGAGTGGAATGCTTGCGGCATTCGCTGCCGCGTGGGCGGTTGCCATAGAGACCCCAAGAAGTGCGTTTGCGCCAAGATTTTCCTTGTTCTCCGTGCCATCGAGGGCAATCATTGTTGCGTCAACCCCCTCTTGATTCTCTGCTTCCATTCCAACGACTGCGCTTGCTATGGCACCATTAATGTTGTGGACAGCCGTTGAAACACCCTTGCCACACCACAAATCGTCACCATCTCGAAGTTCAACTGCTTCATGTTCACCGGTACTTGCCCCACTTGGAACGGCGGCTCGACCCATCGCCCCACATTGCAGGGTGACATCGCATTCAAGGGTTGGATTTCCTCTTGAATCTAGAATCTGGCGGGCATGTATTTTGGAAATAGTTGTACTCATAGGGAGAATCTTTCGTAAAACGGAATCATACTATGTCTATGATTGACCGTAAGGAAAACATTGTTTCTGCTTTTCTAAAGGCCTATGAGGGTCCCTGCCCATCCTGCGGATATCGGTTGAGTCGACCTGAAAGTAATCGATGCCCCGAGTGTGGCTCAAGGTTGAGCGTAGGGCTTCAAGCACCCTTTACGCTTTCCGCATGGAATGCGATGTTAGCGGGAGTTGCAATTTCTATTGGTGTCATCTTAGACCGCGTCGTTTTAACCTTTATTGGAGTCGCAAGCAGTAATAGGGGCCACATGGCTTGGGAGATGTTCTGGTTTTCGTTCGTTCCGCTTGTTTTTTTAGGATTCTGTTTTTACGCGGTCTTGAAAAACAAAAGTAAAATCAACTCCTCGGTAAAGTGGAAGAGAATCTTGTGGTATATCGCTTCGGTTGTTATCCCAATTGTTGTTGCAATTGCCCAACTTGCTGGGATAATTTGGTTGCTTTAGCAACATTAACGGACTTTATACCGTGGCTCTTTGCCACCCAAAACAGCCTCGATGTCTTTCACAACCCAACCCATGCTTGCCACCGCCGTTTTAGTTTTACATGCGATGTGAGGATATAGAGTTGCATTTGGCACGTGTAACAATGGGTAATCGTTTGTGATTGGCTCGGGATCATGCACATCAAGAATAGCGCGGGCAGTCAAGTTGTGCTTTAAAAAATCAGTTAATGCATATGCATCAACAACAAAGCCACGTGAAGCATTCATAAAAAGAACTTCTGGTTTCATCGCACTAAACATTGCAGTATTACACAGGTGGTTGTTTTCTTCTCGACCATCCACGTGAACGGTAATCACATCAGACTCCTCAAGAAGTTTTTGAAGTTGTGCTTGCTCGCACCCATGTTTATCTTGAATGTTCAATACGTCATTGAAAACAACACGAAAACCCAGTGTTTTTGCTACTCTTCCCAATCGGCTCCCGATGCGCCCGAAGCCGATGATACCAATGGTAGTCTCGGAAAACTCCTTCTTAGTTATCGAATCGTCCCGAAGGGAGTTCCATTCTTCTTGGCTTAATGCACACGCCACTTCGCGCAAAGACCGTAACGAAGAAAGCATTGTTGTTAGGACAAAATCAACAACCGATTCACTATTTGCGTCTGGGGTGTGCACAACTGTTATGCCACGTTCCTTGCACGCAGTCAGATCAATGTTGTCTACTCCTACGCCGGCTCTTCCCACAACTTGCAAGTTGGTCGCTTCATCGAGCATCGCCCTATCCACAACTGTGTATGTTCGAATTACCAAACCCTTTACTGTTGGAAGTAACTCCTTGAAACGGATCGAGTCTGCGGGGCAAATATGAAGGTCACACCGTTCTGCAAGCCAATCGCTACATTCTTGAGGAAGGTTCTCGGTTTGGATGACGATGGGTTTCACAATAGTATGGTAACTGTGAATAAATCACCCCGTGGGTAGCTTGTTTTTCTGGGTGTAATTCATTACGCGTAAGAATGCAAACCGGAAATTGTAAAGTTTATAATAATCCAGTTAAAGAGCATGACCGCGCAACCAATTAGTGCGAACCACGCGGTCCATAAACCCTTATCTTTCACCTTCATTCGCGTATGAATAAGGACAACAAAGATAAGGAAGGTGTTTAAAGCAAAGACTTCTTTTGGATCCCAGCCCCACGGTCTGCCCCACGAGTGATCGGCCCAAATTGCTCCCATTGCAATGCCGGTCCAGAGCAAAATAAAGGCGAGTTCGACCAAGACCATTGTTGCCCCATCGAGCACCGATCCCATATTGTTTGAAAGAGATGGTTTTTTGCCGGGTCGAAGTTCCACTAATGAAGCGACTCCGCCCGCTCGTGCGTAATCGTTGATGCCATCGGTATGCTTGCATTTTTGAATGAAGCGACGAATTAGGTAAATAGAAGCTGAGACTGCGGCGACAAAAATGAGGCAGTAGGAAAAGATGATGAAGTTCACATGAATGTATAACCAAACATCGTGTAACACTGGCATCTTGTTTGAAATGTGGGGATTCAGCTCAAGTGGATAAAGACGAACGGCTAGAAGCGCAACCATTGCCGCCATCGCTGCGCCAAGTGAGAATATATATCTCATAGAGGTTCGACGAACGAGACATTCCATCAGTATTCCAAACAGGCCCCCCATCCATGCAGCTGTCGTGACCGCTTCAAACATATTGGTATTTGGATAACGGCCCGAAACATACCACCGCCAAACAACAGCTATTGTGTTTAACAAAACAGCAATAGTAAAAATGGCGAGACCAAGTTTTCCAACTCTATTGAATCTATAAATAAATGCCATTAATAAAAGAACAACACTTATGAGATAGACGAGCCAAATACTCGTAAAATTTCCCAACCGAAAATAGATGCTCTCAAGTTTCAACTTTGAAGATGCTGGATAAATCTCAGTCCCGCGAGCTAGGGATGGTAATAGAACTGAGAGCGTTTCGAGTTGTATGTTTACAGCAAGCGCATCTTCTTTTTGCCAAGCAACGATGAGTTTTTCCCAAGAGGTGAGGATGTCGGCATTCGTCGCTTCTCCCATAATGGTCCAGGGGTGATCAAATTGCCCTGATACCGGTGGGATAAGTCTAAGGTTGTTCCATAAAACTTGCGGATTGCTTGCACCAATTGCACCCTCGATTTGTTCAACAGGGGTTGCAAACCTTCGAACATCTTGGCGAAGCCGATTGAGCAGTGAGCGAACAGCATCTTGTTGCAAAATTTCACGGGATACGAGTCCACGTTCCATGAACGTATCCATTTTTGACTGTACTTCTTGATTCGTTGTGTCGACCTCTGCAATAATCGCAGCGCGAAGACCTTTGTGTTTTACATAAATAATGTCTTCGTCAACATACCGCTCTGGACGAATAAGCATGTCAAAGTAGGTGAACGTCGCATCTTGTGACTGGAACTTCTTGGAACCCATAATGTATGGCATGTACGATCGGGCAAATGTTTCAAACGATTTCACTCGACCATCAGTAAACACCGCGACGCGGTCGCTCCATGGTGACATATCTACACTTTGAGAAAATTCCTCTGCTCGAGAGGTGGGAAGGACAATCGAAAGTAGAAAGAGGAATAGTGCAATATGTTTTTTCATGCTTCTATTCCTTCGTATATTGCCAGTTGGCGCTTGCGCTTAATCATTGGTTTGATATAGAACGCCCAAATCATTCCAGCCACTGCTAAGCAACAACCAAACAACATTTGAAATACTCCTCGACGATTCCCCACTCCAAGCACTGTGTAATTCAATCCCGGCGACGCGGAATCTGGTGGATCCCACTGCGATTGAAAGAACCACAGATCACCATATTGCTGGGGGTCATTCACGCTTACAGCAATGGTTCCGCTTCCGCCGTCTTGGGGATGAATAAGACTTCTCCAATTAAGAATACTTGCCGTTTTACCGGTAAAACCGCCAAGGTGAGAATCAACCTCAAATGAATCGAGGGCGATTGGCACCTCAAGCTGTGCTTTTCGTCGAGAGAACATCATTTCTATCAATCGCCCATCGGGTAATTGAATGATAGTTGGTCGGTATTGAAATCGGCGAACAGCTTCCGTCCCAGATTCAAACGGGTAGTGGTGATATGGAAGCCACGCCGAAACGGCCCGGTCGTTGGCACCCAGTTTCACTCGCACCATCGAGAATGAGTTCAGCGCTGAGGGGTCTCTTTGATACACGGGAACAACTGTTGGTCTGGTTTCTGACGTTGTATAGGGCTCAACTCGGTCAAGTGTGAGTGTGACTTCTTCATTCAGTGAAACTGGAACATCAAACTCAAGTGGTCGTGACAACTGCTCGCCTTCGCGGAGGTTTGTAAGAAGAATATATTTTCCGTCTTCAATACCACCAACAAGAGTAATTGGTGCACCGCCTGGTCTGTACGTCATCGTTATGTTTTCGTCAACGAACGTTGCGCCCTCGTGTGTTGCGCCCTCGGTTACATCTCTGTTCATCTTTGAATCATCAAACACCCAGCGTACCCATGACTCGCTCTCGTTTTTAAGTTCGACTTGTGCAAGTGAAACCGTGATGTTATTGATTGTTAAGTCATTCTGAAGTGCAAGAACCCTGTAGGAATATCCCGTCTCTTCGATTGATTGAAACTCAGGAGTATTTGTAATGGCGAGGACGTACTCTTTATTGTTAATCGCCGCCAAGAGTCGCGGGGAGAAGGATTGTTGAAGCGCTTCAAGTGCATTGTCGTCGGTCACCCATTCAAAACGCATGAGTGACGAGTCTGCGTTGCTTAGTTCTCTATCAAAAGCAAACATCTGGATGCCCTGCTCAACTGCGTTGTTTTTACGCAGGGTAATCCATGCCGATGGAGAAAGTGTGTCGCCACCGCCGAGAATTTTTGGTTGCAAGAAGGCGTACCTCAGATAACTTGTAACCCGTATGTTTTCTTTAATAGGATCTTGTGGTGTTACAGGAGAAACTTCTAGTGTAAGGGGGTATAAACCTTTTGATTCGTTACTCGAAATCCAAACATCTTCTACATCCTCGATATAGTCATTAAATCGTGGTAGGTTTTCGATTGGTCGTTCAATCCAAGGAGAGAGCGGTGTTCCATCGGATAAAAGTTCCCTTACGTATAGTGCTCCGCTTTGGGTTAACAAAAATTCATCTTTCACGTCGTACGTAAGGCTCATTTCAAGATCTTCATCAAGTAGCGCCCGCCCTACAATATTTTTTGCTCGAGCCATCGGTTGATTCGGATCGTCTGAGCGAACAATATCTTCGGTATATTCTGGATAGTTTGCGATAAGTTGTCGCATGAATGGTTCGTCGCCCCCATCCACAGAAACCGTAACGGCATAGGCACGTTTTCCTTTGTCAGCACCAGACATGAGTTCCCAGTTGGGGTTGATACCCGTAATGGTGAACGTGCGGTCATCAACCCGAATAGAATTTTCTGGAGTGACTACCATCGAAATCG
>Ga0315336_1005401_pt1 | contig 13976 bp, 10 predicted proteins | sample ASW5metaG_FD_204512 | JGI IMG/M metagenome (GOLD analysis project Ga0315336, IMG submission 204512) | Ammonia-oxidizing marine archaeal communities from Monterey Bay, California, United States - ASW #5 | ecosystem: Environmental > Aquatic > Marine > Intertidal zone | place: USA: California...
CATCCCGCACTGCTTCGATGTCTGCGTTCACAATTATTTGGCCATTCAATTTGAAGGTTAATCGAGGCTCTTCGACCATCTGTCCCACGAGGTAAACTCCGTCGAAACCAAGCGTGTCTTCGAATGTACGAATGTGCTCTTCCGGTACCGTAACGACCAAACGACTCTGAGACTCGCTGAATAAAACAATGGCTGGATCTTCGATGCCCAGCACGTGTAGGTTCAGGTCCATCCCCAAATCTCCGGCCAAAGCAGTTTCAGCCAACGCCACAGCCAACCCGCCATCGGAACAATCATGACAAGAAGCGACTAAACCCTGCTGTATCGCGTCGTGCAATTTTCCATAACGGTCGCGAGCTTCCACTACGTCGACTTCAGGCGCGGTCGCACCGAGCTGCCCCTGTAACGCAAGATATTCGCTCCCGCCTAATTCATGCTTCGTTTTCCCTAAAACGTATACGCGGTCGCCGGCTTTTTTCGCATCCATCGATACCGTCTTGGAAACGTCATCCAAAACAGCGGAAGCGGTAAACAACACCGTCGGTGGAATGGAAATCTTCGTATCCCCAATTTTATAGTCGTTCTTCATCGAATCTTTACCGCTGATCAGGGGGATGTCGTAAGCCACACAGGTGTCGTACAACGCCTCGCAGCATTCCACCAACTGAGCCAGTTTGTGCTGTCCATCAGGAGTCTTTTCACTCTCCACTGGATCCGGCCAACAAAAATTGTCGAGTCCAGCGATGGTGCCTAACTTTGCCCCAACACAAACCAGATTCCGTACTGCTTCATCCACGGCCGACGCCATCATTTTGTACGCATCTAGCTCACTGTATTTCGGAGTAATGCCACATGCGACCGCTATACCCTTAGAGGAATCCGGGTCAGGCTTGATGACTGAAGCATTTCCTGGTCCGTCTTCACGTTCACCTTGAAATTGTTTCAATACGCTGTTGCCCTGAACCTCATGGTCATACATACGCACCAACGCTTCTTTACTACATACATTCAACGACGCCATCACGTCGAGCAGATCTTGCGTCCATTCATCCTTCTCAACGAGTTCTTCCGCGACAGGTTCGACGTGATCGAACTTAGCCTTGAGCTGCATTGTGGGAACCCCGTTGTGTAGAAATTCCATATCGAGAGAACCAATCAGGTCGCCTTCATAAAAACATTCCAATTGACCGGAGTTCGTAAATTCACCTAACGCGGTGGCTTCGACTTCTCGATGAGCTGCCAACGCCAACAAGGCATCCACCTTCGCTGGTGGAACGGCTAACGACATACGCTCCTGGGCTTCGGACAAAAATATTTCCCATGGTGCCAACCCCGGATACTTCAGCGGGGCTTTGTCCAAATGGATCGATGCACCACCGGGTTCGCGAGCCATTTCGCCGATACTCGACGACAATCCCCCTGCCCCATTGTCCGTAATACTGCTGTACAGATTTTTATCACGCGCTTCGATGATAAAATCAGACATCTTTTTCTGCGTGATAGGGTCGCCAATTTGAACAGCCGTGGCGGGCGACCCCTCGTGCAATTCTTCCGAAGAAAACGTCGCGCCGTGAATACCGTCCTTGCCAATTTTGCCCCCAAGCATGACAATGACATCACCCGGCCGCGCTTCTTTCTCTTCCGTCGGATTCCCGTCGACGGTAATCGGAATCAGTCCGCCCGTCCCACAGAACACCAACGGTTTCCCCAGAAACCGATCATGGAATACGATCGCACCATTGGCGTTCGGTATCCCACTCTGATTCCCCCCGTCTCTCACACCGGCATGAACGCCCCTTAAAACTCTTTTCGGATGGAACAGCCGCGCAGGAATCTCGCCTTCATAATAGGGAGACGCAACGCAAAACACATCCGTATTAAAAATACATTTACACCCCATGCCCGCACCAAGAATGTCGCGGTTCACGCCCACGATTCCAGTGATAGCACCGCCGTAAGGATCCAACGCGGATGGACTATTGTGCGTTTCAGCTTTCAGCGCATAGTTCCACTTTTCGTTAAATCGAACAATCCCCGCATTGTCATCGAAGACGCTGACCAACCAACCCACCTTTTCCCCAACTTTGTCGGTCGTGGCCTTCACATAATTTCGAAACAGCCCGTCTATCTTTCGAGTGTTACCTTCGGTATCTGTATATTCGATGTCCGCAGCAAAAATCTTATGCTTACAATGCTCTGACCAGGTCTGAGCAATAATCTCCAATTCAATGTCGGTAGGCTTTTCGGGAAGCCCCAATTCCGATCGTTTGGACTTCGTACTATCTTCACGATAATGCGCCTGAATCGCCTTCATTTCGTCCAACTCGAGCGCATACATATTGTCCTTGCTCATTTGGAGCAAAGGCACATCATCGATCTCTAAATCCAATGTGTGCACTTCCGAATCGCTCACATCCGTAACGATAGGTACGTCCAATCCGGTAGTCACTGAGGCATCCTGTACTTCTTCCGGAGTATGGATAACCCATCGCTGGATCAATTCGTTGGCCAGTAAATCACGGGTAAATGAATCGCATTCACTTTCACCCACCAGCCCTCTGACCGCATATTGCGTAGACTTATAGACGCCGTCAGCCGTTCGACCAATCACATCGGCAACGCCCAATGCCGCACTTTTGCCGATATTGTCCGTCACACCCGGCAAAAAACCAACCTCAATAAGGAATTGGTAGTCGTCAGCGAGCGGTTCGTCCAACGTGGATTCTTGAATGACTGGGTCGGTGAACAGTTGCGTGCGCACTTGCTCTAATTCATTGTCCTGCAAGTCCCCTTCAATCGTGTAGACGTCGATGACTCGAACATCATCTACAGAGATTCCCAGGTCTTCAAGCAATTGATCACGAGTGTGTTCGCCGGCGGGATCACGCAGGTCAGACTTCATACCAACTTCAATGCGGTGCACCATAAATTACAAATCCTTAGACCGTTGGAGCGAACTGAAAAGATCCGTTATAGGAAACTTTTCCATCAGCGTCTTTAACGATTCGGCCAATGATTGCCGGCTCGTCGACTCCCTGGGAAAATACGTCCAATGTCTTTTCCGCTTCTTCGGGCGAAACGACTACGAGAAATCCCATCCCACAGTTAAATGTGCGAAGCATTTCGGATTCAACGACGTTGCCAGACTCTTGTAAGAATTTAAAAATCGGTGGTATCTTCCAACCCGACAGATCAATTTCGGCACCCAAACCGTCCGGAAGCGTTCGCGGTAAATTATCGCTGATTCCTCCGCCCGTCACGTGGACCATTCCTTTGATATCTACTATTCGCGTCACCACCTGCATGACTCTGGCGTAAGACAGGTGGGGTTCCAGCAACGCATCCCCAACTGATTTTCCAACTCCCGGCATCGGGTCATTGATGTCAAGTCCGGCAACATCAAAACAAATTTTTCGTGCCAAACTATATCCGTTCGTATGAAGCCCGGAAGAATGTAATCCGATAATCACATCGCCTTCTTTAATGCGTGCGCCATCCACGATTTTTTTGCGGTCAACCACGCCGACGATTGTTCCTGCTAAGTCGTACTCACCATGATCGTACATATCTGTCATCTCGGCAGTCTCGCCACCGATGAGGGAACACATGCCATAGCGACAACCATTTGCAATACCGGTGATCACTTGCTCAACGATATCCGGATCCATCTTGCCGAATGCCAGGTAATCGAGGAAAAACATCGGGCGCGCGCCTTGAACTAAAATGTCATTTACACAGTGAGATACGAGATCTATCCCGACCGTATTGTGCTTGTTCATCATGAACGCTATCTTTAGTTTCGTGCCGACTCCATCCACACTCGACACCAAAATCGGCTCTTCCATGTTGCCCATATCAAATTTGTACATGGCCCCAAAACTGCCGATGTCTTTCAACACATTCCCGTCGAAAGTTCGGTTAATGGATTCTTTCACACGGCTCAACGATTCGTCCGCAGCATCTATGTTCACGCCCGCATCTTTATACGTTAATGATGGTTTCTTGTCGTTCATGATTGTGTACTCCCAGCACGTTGTTGACGCATACAATAATGGTTCCGACTTGATAATACAAAGCATTTAATTTTATTATATTGATAAATTTAATTTATCGGAATTATCTCTATGAACCTCAACAATTTACAGAGTTTCTGCACACTCATCGAAACCGGAAATTTTCATAAGACCGCCTCGTTGCTCCACAAAACGCAGCCGGCCGTGTCTCAACAAATTAAGAAGTTGGAAATGGAATTGGGGCAACAATTGGTGGACCGCTCAGACAATTCACCTACGCCGGCGGGGCAGTTGGTCTATCAAAAAGGAAAGGCCCTCCTACTCACCGCTGAAAACCTGTCGGAAGAGTTGCAGGATTTCGATGAGACCGACAGCGGAATTCTCAAACTCGGTACGAGTGATACCAACGCACTCTATTTCTTACCGGAACGCATTCAAAAATTCCGAAAAAGCCAACCGCTCATCAAGCTGGAAGTCATCAGCAAGTCTACCGACGCGATCGCGGCCGAAGTGGTCAAGGGTCAACTCGACTTGGGAATCATTACGCTCCCGATCGAGCATCCCGGTCTTTCGATGGAACGGTTGTTTAACCAAAAACTCCAATTGATTGCACCCAAGAATCGTTTTTCAGAGAAACCTTCGAAAATCCAATTGAAAAGTTTGGCCGAAGAGTCATTCATACTCCTGGACCCTGCCACTCGGACGGGAAAAGAATTGAATTCGTATTTCGCAAAACACCAGTTTAATCCGATCACGACGATGACAAGCGGAAGTTTTGAGGTTATTAAGCGATATGTAAAGGAAGGAGTCGGAATCGCAATCGTGCCGGTAGATACACTGACCAACGAAGACCTTTCCGAATTGGCGAACTTTCATCTCCCGGGCCTACCCACGATTGGAATCGGAGTCATTTGGCGAAAAGGCCAATATCAAACCAAGGCCGCGCAGGCGTTGATGGCCATATTGACAGCCGATGCCTAGAGTTCGTACAAGTCACCGTACTTCTTGCGTAAATAATTCAGATAGGCTTCTGCGGTCGGCTCTTTTCCGCTGGCGTCTCGTACAATGGACTCGGCGTTTTTACGTCGGCCAACTTCATGAACGTTGGTGCGTAACCAGGTCAGAATTGTGGAGAAGTCACCCTTCCCGACCACATCCCAAATGTCCGGAATATCGATTTCCATTTGTTCAAACAATTGGGATGCATAAAGATTTCCCAGTGCATACGTCGGGAAATATCCAATCGAGCCGTGTGACCAATGTATATCCTGCAGGCATCCCTGAGTGTCATTCGGCACGTCCAACCCGAGATAACTTTTCATTTTAGCATTCCAAACCTCAGGAATGTCGGCGACTTTTATATCGCCTTCGATTAAGCCAACTTCAATCTCGTACCGTAGAATAATGTGTAAATTGTACGTACATTCGTCCGCTTCTACGCGAATCAGCGTAGGAGCGACCTGATTGATCGCCCGATATATTTGATCGCTGGAAACGCCCACTAGATCTGGTGAAAACTGTTTTTGAAACGCAGGAGTGTAATGCTCCCAAAATGGCTTACTCCGACCGATTATGTTTTCCCACATTCTTGACTGGCTTTCATGAATCCCCAACGAGGTCGCTTGCGCTAACACCGTCCGCTGATCAGACGCCAGGAACCCTTGTTCATAAAGCGCATGTCCGCCCTCGTGAATCGACCCGGTCAAACAGGAAAACAATTCTTCGGGATGGACACGCGTCGTTATACGCACATCATACAAATCAAAATTGGTCGTAAAAGGGTGCACCGATTTATCCTGACGCCCACCTTCGAAATCGTACCCCATATCCTTCAAAACTTGTATAGTGAATTCCCATTGGGCACCTTCGTCCCAATTCTTGAGGGACCAATCCACATCAGGTTGTTTCGGGCTGTTCACGATTTCGTCTACTAACACGCTCTGCTTTTCCGCCAACTCGCTGAAAATCCGATTAACCTTGGAAGACTTCATCCCTGGCTCGTACTCGTCCATCAGCGCGTCATACGGCGATTCTTCATACCCGTAGTAGTCCGCCTTTTGACGGAGAAGCTCAACGACTTTTTCGAGATGGGGTTGAAACTGCTTAAAGTCAGATTGTTCGCGAGCAGGTATCCACGCTTGGAAAGCCTTACTTTGGTCTTCGGAGAAAGTCTCGACAAAGGTCTCCGGCAATTTCGTAGCGAGCTCGTAATCGTGAAGGGTTTCCCGAACTAGACATTGTTCGTCGGCGTTCAATGATTCATCGTCGCTGAGACGCTTGAGACGTTCGCCCATAGACTTGTCGGTGAACATCCGATGGCTCAGCGCAGAGAGTGTAGCTAATTGACGTCCGCGCCCCGGAGCCGCCTTGGGAGGCATATAGGTTTCCTGATCCCAATGGAGAAGCGAAATCGCTCCGTTTAGATCAATGACTTGGCCCATTTCTTCTTTTAGTAGTTCGATTTCTTTACCGGGCATGGTGTTAAAATTCCTTCTGCCCGGGAATTAAATCATGCCGGGCGTTTAATGTCTTCCGTCGTTTCCGTCGTCGATTTCTTTTTCAAGTTCACGGGCAAGGTTGTGGGCACGAACTTTTTTGCATGGTTGATCCGGCCCTCCGCCGTCACCATAAGGATGACTATCAACAACACGATGGCGCCCCCTTGTGCAAGGCCGAGAGCACTGTCCATCAAACGTTCATTGTTCCGAAGGAGTATACCTGACACTCCTAAAACAATACACATGAGATAGATGAACAGAACCGATTGACGTTGCGAAAAACCAAACGCGACCAAGCGGTGCGACAAATGGTCAGGCGCACAATGTTCGATGACCGATCGAATGGTTCTTGTTTCTCCCTGAATGATTCGGGCGATTATTATGTACGCGAAATCAAAAAGAGGGACCGCCAAAATCAGTACCGGAATCGTAGCCGCCACCACTTGATGCTCATTCCATTCTCCCATCACGCCGAGAGCCGCAAGAATGAACCCCAAAAAGAAACTGCCGGAATCTCCCATAAATACACGGGCCGGCTTAAAGTTATATAGTAGGAATCCCAGATTCGCACCGATAAGGCCGGAAGCCAATAAGCCGAACCAGGACAAACTCGTTTGGGTGCCTGCCTGATAAAACGAATCGACCGCGATAGACAAATACATTCCCGAAACGATCAATGCGATTCCCGATGCCAATCCATCCATGTTATCAATGCCGTTGAATGCACTTGTTACACCGACAATCCACAACAGGGTCAAAAACAAGTCTAGAGGATAATAGCCGAACAAATTCAACTTCACACCAAAGAATGACATCACCAACGTTGCACAAATGAGCGCCATGAATTTCAGTACCGCCGGAACGCCGCCACGAATGTCATCCATCGCTCCGACCATGAGGCAAATGAACGACGCCAGCATAACGCCTTTCATCGGATTATCGCGATAATTTGGAAGGAGCACAGCCACTGCGAACGCGATAAAGATCACGATGCCGCCTCCGCGCGGGATCGGTTTGGTATGGATCTTATTGTCCGATACTTCGTCCATCACTCCAGCACGCCGCAACAGACGAATACCCAAAGGCATCATAAACGCCGAAAGCACAAACGCGATCAACCCCGTATACAAATACAGGACCGGCCACGTTGGTAACGGATAAAACATTCTCAACTCCCCCTAAACAAAATAGGCCCGAATAGACTCGACAACCTGCCGAGCCTCTTCGTCCTTCAGTGACGGATAGATAGGAATGGACACGCCCCGCTCATGTGCCGCAACAGCCCCGGAATAATTGCCCGTCCCCTCTATTCTACTACTCTCATTTTCCTTCTGTAAACCCAGGTGTGCTGGTTGGTACACCGGCCGTTTCGCGTCGACGCCTTGTTCCAGCAAAAACGAAATCAATTCTTGCTGCGCGTCGCAACCCAACACAAAGCGGAAAAAGACGTGATTCTCCGGATTCGGCAAGCTCACCGGTAGATCCTTCAACCCGTGTAAATAGTTATCGGCCAATTCCTGTCTTTTCTTGACCCATGCCGACAGTTTCAGTAGTTGAACCCGTCCCATCGCCGCCTGCATGTCGGTCATTTTGTATGCGTATCGCTGAACGAGGTCATCCCGATTGTCGTAATCGCGCCGGTCCCGCACGAATTCGGCTAGCCCTTCGTCGTCGGTAAACACCATCCCGCCCTCGCCCGTCGTCATCATTTTCGTCGCGTAAAAGGAGCCAATCGAAACGAGGCTCCCCGTTCCTGTTCCTCCGCCGATGGATTGTGCTATATCTTCAATCACTCGGCCATTGGCTGGTAAATCGGTCGTTTTTCCAAATAAATGTGGAACGATACTCACGCCAACTGAATCCGGAATGTCGTCGGGCGCCAAGTTAAAGTCAGCATCTACATCACACAAAAAAGAGACGCCGCCTTGAAGCATCACGGCCGTGGCCAGAGAAGCGCACGCATACGCCGGCATTGCAACACGCGTATCCGAATCGACGCCAAGTGCCGCCAACGATAAATGAAGCGCCGCCGTTCCACTGCTCACGGCCACTGCAAACTTCCGTCCAACGAATGCACCGCATTCCGCTTCAAAGGCTTCAACTTCTTTTCCCTGCGCCAGTTGTCCCGACTCGATAACGCGTTGAACCACTTCCGCTTCTTCAGTTCCTATGGTCGGTTTGCTATGGGCGATCATGCATGTTGTCCCATCAATACGTCTAGGGATTGCGGTCCGCAATGCATCATCAGATCCAACATGGCCAGGTCCGAAACGAACTCACCATGCAATTGCTCATATTCCGGCGCAACCCACGTCTGTAACTCAAGACGTATGTTCGCGTCATTTAGTTTTTGTTCATCCAAATATACGTCCAATGCGTACGCACCGCTGTAGTAATGGTCGCCGTCTACCGCGTGAATAAGATTGATAAGTCGTTCCGTCGCATCGCCTGGAACGTCGAGGGCGGAGCTGTATTCTATTCGGGTATCAATCCCCAGACTTGTCAAATACCATTCCAACATACGCCGATTCAGGTCGTTCAACCTATTCCACGGTTCTATATAAATTTCGTGCAATTCATCTTTGTACAAATCGAAAAACGGAGCCTTGCCATACGCCTGCTCGATTGTCCGCCAATGTTTCTTACCCCAAGATTTGTCGGATGCGATTAACACGTCATCCAAATTTTGCTGATGCTTGGAAAGGATCGGGACCGTAAGCAACGTAGCCCCCTGCGAAGTCTTGATTTTGTTTCGGTTCTGCCAGCCATTCTTGTTGTACTGAATGTTGTCCAACACAATGAAAACATCACTGCGCACAATTTTTTCAAAATAGCGCAGCCATGGTAAATAATGCAGTTGATGAATGCCGACCAACACAGCCCCTGTGTCCTCCCCACGTATTATCCAACTTGGATGGCATTGAAGTGACCGAACAATAACACAATCCAAACAGCGATTTTGTCTGAATGTGAACTATGCAATACGTCTTAGAAATTAGAAAAGGAAGGGTTATCGAATATCGGCTTCGAACCAACGCAAAAGACCAACCAATCCACGCGCACGGCGAAGCATCGTCGCTTTCAAGCCTCGGTCACGGAGTTTCTCTTTGGCGTCTTTACGGGAATGAGCCACGACCACCCCGCCAATAAAGGATTTCTCATCATCCCCTTCGGCTCGGATAGCATGATATTCATATGTAGGCATTGCGGCTCTCCACATTTGGTTCAACAACCACATAATAACACTATTCACATCATTTGGAAAGGGTTATTTTAGAGCCCCGCGGCAAATCTCGATTGCCCGAGAGGTTCCCTCGTCGTCGATATCCAAATGAAATACAGCGCGAACGCGCGTGGGCCCCATGGGAATTAAGAGCACGCCATCTTCGCCCGCTCGATTCGCAAAACGTTGAGCATCGGCGACATCCATGTAAACGATGTTCGTAGGATTCTCCATCGGAAAAAGTATTCCGTCCACATTTGCGAGCCCACCCCGAAAATCCGAGGCACGTCGGTGATCGTCAGCCATTCGTTCAACGTGATGATCCAACGCATAATTTGCGGCCGCCGCCAAGATACCGGCTTGCCTCATACCACCACCCACCATCTTCCGAAAACGATGCGCGGAATCAATCGTGGTCGATGAACCCACCAACATCGATCCGACAGGCGCACCCAACCCTTTCGAAAAGCAAAAACTAATGGTGTCCGCGTGTTCTCCAAAGTCTGCGGCATTGTTTCCAGATTCAACCACGGCATTGAACAAACGCGCCCCGTCCATATGAACTCGAACATCATGCTTTTCGGCCATGGATTTAATCGCAGACAAATTCTCCAACGAATAAATATTCCCCCCACCTGAATTCGTGGTGTTCTCTACCGATACCAACGATACAGGAGAAAAATGATGGTCATCAGGACTCGCAATATAAGGCGCAATCATTTCCGAAGTCAGGATTCCTTTATCCGCCGCCAACGTTCGCGTAACCAATCCGCCCAACGCCCCGAGATTACCACTCTCGTATTTGTACGGATGAGCATCTTCGTTAAGAATCACGGTGTCGCCATGTCGAGCCTGCGACAGGAACGCCAGAAGATTCGCCATCGTCCCGCTCGGCACGAACAGCCCGGCCTCTTTTCCGAGTAACGAAGCACACCGCTCCTGCAACGCATTGATCGTGGGGTCCTCCCCGAACACATCGTCCCCAACATCCGCCTGCGCCATCGCCTCGCGCATGGCTGCGGTCGGCTTGGTCAACGTATCACTTCTTAAATCCACTACTGACATTTGCAACTATTCCTTCTCTAATCGAACTACATAGTAATCATTTTTAGTCGCGTATTACATATTCGCGATTCCCAAGATCCTTCATCACGAAAGACCCTTGATACCTCTTCGTTCGTTCGCCATAATGAATCCCTCACACGATCGGAGGAGCCACCATGTCGAATGAAACACCCTGGGTAGACGGACTCACATACGCGGAAGTCCTCAGTGAAGTAGTCAAGAAACACGGCGAACGCGAAGCCATCGTCTTTCCCCAACTCGACATCCGATGGACCTACGACAAGTTCAACGAACGCGTACGTCTGATGGCACGCGCCCTCCTTGATCTCGGTGTGAAAAAAGGCACCCACGTTGGCATCTGGGCCACCAACTGGCCGGAATGGGTCCTCTCGCAAATGAGCACAGGCCTCATCGGCGCCGTCCTCGTAAACGTAAACCCTGCATACCGAAAACAGGAACTGGCCTACATCATCGGTCAGGCCGAATTATCGGTCCTCATCATCACTGACGTCCATAAAACGTCCGACTACCAGGCCATCACCGCCGAAGTCGTCCCGGAACTCAACTCAACACCCTTTGGTACTCCGATCGAAAACCCCGACTATCCAAATCTGAAACATGTGGTGTCAATCAAAGACCAGTCAAACGTCCAGGGTATCGGCACCTGGACGCAATTCATCCTCGGCGCGCCCAATCACACCGACGAAGAAGTGGACGCACTGTCCGCGCAAGTCTCCCCACAAGATCCCGTCAACATGCAATACACGTCTGGCACCACCGGTGCCCCCAAAGGCGCGATGTTGTCCCATCGAAACCTACTCATGAACGGTTTCTACGGAGGAGTCTGCCAAAAAATCACCGAAATCGATCGCGTATGCGTACCCGTCCCGTTCTACCATTGTTTCGGCTGCGTCATGGGCACGCTCATGTCCATGATTTACGGTGCCACCATGGTCAGCCCCGCCGAAGCCTTCGATCCGGTCGCGAATATGAAAGCCATCTCCGATGAAGGGTGTACCGTCGTCTACGGCGTGCCCACCATGTTCAGCGCCCAGGTCAACGACCCATCCTTCTCCGACTTCAACTTCTCCACCATGCGCACAGGCATCATGGCCGGGAGCCCTTGCCCGATTGAACTCATGAAACAGGTCATCGCCAAAATGAACCTCAACGAAATCGTCATCGCCTACGGACAAACCGAAGCATCCCCTATTATCACCATGAGTCACACCACCGATTCCGTCGATGTCCGAGTCAACACCGTCGGCGGAGCCATCCCTGGCATCGATGTACGCATCGTAGATCCCGAAACGGGAGAAGATTGTCCCATCGGCGAACAAGGCGAACTCTGGTCACGCGGCCACGGCGTCATGCTCGGTTACTACAATATGCCCGAAGCCACTGCCAATTCCGTCACGCCCGATGGCTGGCTTAAAACCGGTGACCTCGCCACCGAAACACCCGAACACAATTTCAAAATCACCGGCCGCATCAAAGACCTCATCATCCGCGGCGGAGAAAACATTTACCCTCGCGAAATCGAAGAGTTTTTGCTCACCCACCCCGACATCCTCGAAGTGCAAGTCGTCGGACTCCCCGATGTAAAATTCATCGAACAAGTCTCGGCGTGGCTCAAAGTAAGACCTGACTGCTCGTTAACCGAAGACGAAGTCAAAGCATTCTGCAAAGAAAAAATCGCCCACTACAAAATTCCCCACTACGTCGCCATCGTCGATGAATTTCCCCTCACCGTCACGGGTAAAATCCAAAAATTCGTCCTCCGCGACATGGGCATCGAAAAATTCAACCTCCAGGAAGCTGCTGGTACCCAGACCGCATAATCAGGTTCGATACACCGAAAATTTTCAACTCTCCGAGCGCATTGCCAATCGAAGATTTCGACCACGCAGGAGTCTTGCGTATATCGAGAAAGCTGAAACCTGAACTCTGATTCTCTAAAAATAAAAAAAGCGCCGGGACATTTGCCCCGGCGCGAGATTGATTGGATTTCGTTGAGCCTTGTTTCGAATCAATCAGAATCCTTTTCAGACTTCTGTTGCGGCATGTAATCAATGTATCCGATGAACATTTCTTCTTTCACGCTCAATCCCCATTTCACTTCTTCATTCGGATTGGGATTCAACTCATTCTCTTTGGAATTATCAAAATGCCCTGTCACTTCAATTTTGGTCCCTTTTGGAAACTGGAACGGTACGACCGGATTGTAGAACAGTTGCCATTCATTGCTCCAAATCGAATCGAGGAGCAATTCTTTTTTCCCGTCAGGATAAACGGCCGTAAACTTCATGTCCTTCCCACGATAATGCATGTGAGGAGCCAATCCAAACACCGTCACATCATAAGGAGCCGTCCAAGCGGCCTTTACAAAGTGATTGGGGTCGTTGGCCGGAATCTTGAACATATTGTTGATGGTCCAATGATTAAAACTCTCCACCAGGTCCTCACCTTTGTCGGCCAGATGAAATCCGAACTTAATGATGGAGTCACCACCCTCACCGCGCGGGGTCAAATGGAGATTGGCGCTTAGGACAGCGTCTTTCTTCAACAAACGTCCGGACCCTTCCGGAAACGGCAACGCATTAATGCCCGGTGCCCATCCCTGCATCCAGTTCAAGATGCCCGCACGGCGGCCTTCGCGGTCATCGGAAGCAAACAATATCACATGGTGAACAATTTGCGATGGCTCCGGGAGGATTTCTACCGCGGTTACGTATCGGTCACCGTCCAATTCGAACGGAACGGGCACGTTGAATAACGTGTCATTAGAGCCCTCCCCAATGGAGACGGTATCCAACTCGATGATCATGTCTGGCTCACCCAATTTCCATCCGTCGTTGAACGTCGGGATATTCGGCATGTCTTTGGGATTTCCCTTAGGGGCATTCCCATCCACCCACGAAACGATCGTATCGATCTCGTCTTGCGTCAGGCGCATATCGCCCGTGAACCGATGCATTTCCCCTTTTTCAAACCAGGGCGGCATTTCCCGTTTGATGACTTTTTCTTTAATCGACTTCGCCCAGGGGCGCGTCTCTTCGTACGTCAGCAGCGACATAGGCGCTACCTGATTTGGTCGGTGACACTCCGCACATTTCTGGTGAAACAAAGGCGCAATATCGCCTGTGTACGTAGGTGCCGACCACGATGTCGGCGCGA
>Ga0315336_1005402_pt1 | contig 13975 bp, 13 predicted proteins | sample ASW5metaG_FD_204512 | JGI IMG/M metagenome (GOLD analysis project Ga0315336, IMG submission 204512) | Ammonia-oxidizing marine archaeal communities from Monterey Bay, California, United States - ASW #5 | ecosystem: Environmental > Aquatic > Marine > Intertidal zone | place: USA: California...
GGCGTCCGATTGAGGACGTGCGAGTCGTTCTACCCATCTGCCCGAGCCCCGGAGCCGCCATGAGACGATCTCTTGCCGCGCTGGCAACTGCGCCTGCCATCCTTGCCCTCACGCCGAACGTGCTGGCCGACGACGCATTCCTCACCCCTCACAGCGACTCGATCGAGGTATTCGACCGCCCGTCGGCCCGCGTCGCTTCGCTCGTGACGATTGACACCCATACCCTCGTCGCGGCCCGAACCGCCGTGGGCGACCGCCAGGACCGGTTCGCGATTGATCTTCACGCGATCCCCGCCGCGCTCATGGTCGAGCGGGTCGAGCGACGCCCCAACGGCACGACGAGCCTCTTCGCCCGCGTCAACGCCTCGCCCGACTCGCACGCGGTCATCACAGTCTTCGAAGACGCCGTCTCCGCCCGCATCGAACACCCCGACCTCGGGACGTTCGTCATCGAGCCGACCGGCATGCATGACGCTCAGAACACCCGCCTCCACCAGCTCATCGAGGTCGATCCGACGGCCTTCGACCTGTGCGCTTCGAACGAAGCCCCCGCTGATGGCCCCTGGGCGGAGGCCGGGGGCGCCCCGCGTGGTGTCTCCGTCATCGACCAGTTGGTCGTCTACACCCCGAACGTGCGCAACACGCTCGGCGGAACCGCCGGCGCCTTCGTCTTCTGTCAGAACGCCGTCGATCTGACGAACCAAACGTACATGGACTCGGGGATCGACAACGTCGTCGTGAACATGGTCCACGTCCACGAGGCCCAGTACACCGAGAGCGGTAACACCGGCACAGACCTGAACCGGCTCCGCAACGGCAACGACGGCTTCTTTGATGAAGTCCCGACCACCCTCCGCAATGCCGTCGGCGCTGACAACATCGCGATGATCGTCAACGGCGCTTCGAACGCCTGCGGGAGCGGCTACCTCAACCCGTCGAGCGCCAACAGCGCTTTCTCTGTCTCGGCCCGCGGCTGTGCCATCGGTAACCTGACCTTTCCCCACGAGGTCGGTCACAACATGGGGTGCGCTCACGACCGCGCCGCCGCCAGCAGCGGCTGGTTCTCGTACTCCTTCGGGCACGTCTTCAATCAAACCAACGGAGCACTCCGGCGCACCATCATGGGCACCTCGTCCGGATCCCGGATCGCCCGCTTCTCCAACCCCGACATCACCTTCGGCGGCACGCCAACCGGCGTGCCCATCGGCGATCCGCAGGCCGCCCACAACGCCGAAACGCACCGCCAGACCGGCTCGCTCATGGCCGGGCATCGAAACGCGCTGGGTTGTTCTCCGTTCGTTCTCACCGCCGACCCCATCGATACCAGCGCTTGCGTTGGCGCCGATGTGTCCCTCAGCGTCAGCGCATTCGAGGCCGACCCGGGAACCGTCGACTACCAATGGCGATTCAACGGCATGAATGTCCCGGGCGCCACCGCCGGCACGCTGGTGATCTCCGCCGCTCAGCCGGCTGATTCCGGCCTCTACGATTGCGTCCTCTCCAACGAGTGCGTCAGCGTCACCTCTCAGCCCGCTCTCGTTTCCTTCTCGAGCGCCGTGTTCACGCTGAGTCCACAATCGCAGACCGCCAACGAGGGCGACATAGTGACGTTCGAGGCCGGCTTCGCCGACGCCGGAGCCCAGCTCTTCTGGGAGAAGGACGGCGAGTTCCTCCTCGAGGGACTTGGCTCCGACACGCTCGTCCTTGAGAACGTCGCCACGGACGACGCGGGTGTCTACGTCTGCCTTGCCAACACCGCCTGCGGCGTCACCGGTTCCGACCCGGCGACCCTCACGATCTCGGGCGGGCCCTGCGGTCCGGCCGACCTCGCCGAGCCGTTCGGAGCGCTCGACTTCACCGACGTCATCGCGTTCCTGGCAGCCTTCGGGGCCTCAGATTCAGCAGCGGACCTTGCCGAGCCGTTCGGAACACTCGACTTCAGCGATGTCATCGCCTTCCTCGCGTCGTTCGGGGCCGGCTGCCCGTAATCCCCCCGCCTCGTCAGCCTCGACCCTCGCAGCGCCTCAGTCTCAGCGTCCGCCCCCACATGGGGCGGACGCTTTCATTTTGGTCGCCCGAGGAAGCGCCGATCTTCGCCCTCGCCGTCACACCCAACCGATACACCCCCCATGTGCGGCATCCTCGCCATCGCCACCCGCGCCGGCCTCCCCCTCGACGTCACCGACGCCCAGGCGATCGCCATGCGCGACCGCCTCGCCCACCGCGGGCCGGATGACGCGACCGTCAAGAGGTACCACTCCGCGATCCTCGCACACCGCCGCCTGAGCGTCATCGACCCGACCCCCGCCGGGCGCCAGCCGATGACCACCCCGGACGGTCGCTTCGCCCTCGTCTACAACGGCGAGCTGTACAACGACGCGGACCTCCGCACCGAGCTCGGGCGCGAGGGCGCCCGATTCCGCTCGGCCTGCGATACCGAGACCGTACTCGCCGCACTGGCAGCGTGGGGCTCTGCCGCCATCGACCGCATGAGAGGCATGTACGCCCTCGCCCTGCTCGACACACATGAACAGACGCTCACGCTCGCACGCGACCCGATGGGCGTCAAGCCGCTCTATCTCTGGTCCGGGCGCGTCGGCAGTCAGGCCCAGGTGATCGTCGCATCCGAGATCCCCGCGATCCTTGCGCACCCCCAGGTGAGCGCCAAGCCCGACCTTCAAGGTGTGAGCGCCTACCTCACGAGCATTCGAACCGTCACCCGCGAGCGCACCCTCTTCGAGGGCGTCCGCGCCGTGCGCCCCGGCGAGCGGATCACGATCGACCTGCGATCCGACACGCTGTCCGAGTCAAGCCACGACCTCTGGGATCATCTGTCCTCGTTCACGCCAGGACCCGGCGCCGATATCCGCGAAGAACTCGCCGAGTCAGTACGGCTTCACCTTCGCGCCGATGTCCCCGCCTGCTGCCTTCTCTCGGGCGGGCTCGACAGCTCCGCCATCGTCGCACTGGCGAGCGAACATGCACCTGCCATGCGGACTTACTGCGCCGGCGCCCCGAGCGAGCCGGGCGTCACCGACGACCTGGCCGCCGCGCGCCTAGTCGCGCAGCACCTCGGCGTCACCCATACCGAAGCGCCGATTTCGCGCGAGCTGTTCCAAGAACGCTGGCCCGACATGATCAGCAGGCAGGGCGTCCCGCTCTCGACACCCAACGAGGTTGCCATCAACGAGGTCGCCCGGACCCTGCGCGCCCAGGGGCACGTGGTCGCTCTGTCCGGCGAGGGCGCCGACGAACTGCTCGGCGGCTACGAGGTCCCGATGCTCCAGGCCTGGGAGCACGCCTGCGGCGCGCCCCACATGCCGACCGATCCAGCGATGTTCCACATCCTCGCCAACGCCTGGATCCCACCGAACGCCAAGACGGGCGTCCTCAACAACCCTGCGCTCCGGGCGATCGAGAGCGACCACGTGCTCACCGAGGCGTACCGCCAGGAGTTCGCCTCGACGGAGCGTTTGCGCCCGAGGGGCATGCCCAGAGAGTCCGAACGCGAGTCTCGTCTTCAGGACCATCTCCGGTTCCACCGGCGGATGAACCTGACGAACCTGCTCCGCCGTCTCGACTCGGCGACGATGCTCGAGTCCGTTGAGAGCCGCACTCCTTTCGCCGACGCTCACCTCGCGGGTTTCTGCGAGCGCCTGCCGATGAGCAGCAAGTACACCCCGCCCGAAGGAGCAGCGCCGGCGAGGACCAAGCACGCCCTGCGCGAGGCGTTCGCAACGGACCTGCCCGAGTCGATCGTCAGCCGCCCCAAGGCGAGCTTCCCGATCCCGTTCCAGGGGTGGATGAGCGAGCACGCGCCGGCGGTCGAGCGGTCGTCGCTCGCGCGGGAGCTGTTCACGGACGCCGCCCGCGCGGTGGTGACGAATCAGCCCGAGCAGGCCTGGCACATGGCCTGGCCCATGATCAACATCGCCCTCTGGGGCGAGCGCTGGTGGGACTAGCGGGCCCCGGGCGCTGGCGGCTCGTGGTCGGCGAGCTGCGGGTTGAGGTCGGCACGCCAGTAGCCGACGTCGTGCCAGGCGCCGTGCTTGTAGCCGATGCTCGGGTAGAGGGCGACGCGAGTCATGCCGATTGATTCGTGGAGTGTGACGCTGGCGGGGTTGGGCTGGGTGATGCCGCCAATGGCGTTGCGGTAGCCGAGGGCGCGGAGCGCGGGGATGAGTTCGGCATAGAGCGACCGACCGATTCCTCGGCCCCTGGAGTCGGCGCGCACGTAGACCGTGATCTCGACCGACCAGGAATACGCCTCGCGGGTTTGCCAGGGGGCGGACTTGCAGAAGCCGAGTATCTCGCCCTCATCGTCGGCGGTGAAGGCGGGGTAGCGGGATCGATCGAGCTTGTCGAACTCGGCGCGGACAGTCTCGGCGGAGGTTGGTGTTGTCCCGAAGTGGGAGACGCCGCAGCGAATCTCGTGGTTGAGGATGGCCGCGATCGCGGGACAATCTTCGGGCTCGCAGGGGCGGACGCGCATGACAGCAGGATACCCAACTGCGCGGGCGTCCTGCTGCCATGGGGTCTTCGCTTGTCGGCTCGCCTAGTTGCGGAGCCAACGCTCGAGCGTTGCGGGCTCTTCGCGGTAGTCAACCTCGTTGCGGGCCATCTCGACGAGCGAGTTGTCCACGAAGTAGAGCCAGCGCTGGAAGCTGTAGTCGCCGTTGCGGGTGGCCGCGCGGACCTGCCAGACCTCGAGGTCGCGACCGTCGTAGCTGGCGGTCTCGAACTTGGTCAGGAGGTCGGCGGGGTAGGTCGCGAGAACGTCGGCCTCGGGCATGCCCAGGTAGACCAGCTTGTTGGACTCGACAACCTGCTCGAACTGGGCCTTGGTCACGACGCGGCGTGAGTCCGAGTCGTACTTGGAATAGCCCTTGTTGCCGACTGAAACAACACAGCCGGAGAGGAGGGCGATGGAGCAGAGACCGATGGCGACGGTGGTGATTTTGGTCTTCATGATTCCTCCTGGTACGGGAAACGGGCGGTTGCGTTTCTCGGATTCCCGCGAGCGCGACCGAATCCTGACAAGTTTCCCGAGAGGTGGCGGCGGGCGGCGCTTGGCAGCTCGTCGGCGGCTGTCAATCTGAGTGGCCGGCCTCGGATTCGAGGGCGGAGCCATCCCTGGTGAGTCGGACCGGGTGGCCGAACCAGGCGTTGGTCTTCGAAGTCTTCGGGTACTTCTGCTCAAGCACTTTCACCACCTCGCTCATGCCTTGGTCGGACGGGGTCCAGCCGTTGTCGATGTCGGGGAAGTCGAGGGTGCAGTTCTCGCATTTCTTGGCCGAATCGAAGCGGATGGGGCACCAGAAGCTCTCGACGTTGCGGAGCATCTCGGTGCCGAGGGACCAGACGCCGGTCATCCAGTCGCAGTACAGGCACCAGATCAGGTCGTGCCCGACCAGGCCCTCGAACTTGTGGCGGCTGATGTTGATCCACTCGGACTGCCTGTACCTCGGGAACTTCACGAGCCAGATGAGCGGCGGGTAGATGAACAGCTCGGCGACTCGGACGAGCGCGAACAAGGGCACAGCCCACGCGGTCCACCAGACAGCGGAGTGGTTGCGGAAACGCCCGACATTGCGGTTGAGGGTGGCGACGATGCGCGGGCCACGCCTGGCCTTGGGGTTGGCGAGTTCGTGGGCCCAGCCCCAGAGGAGGGTGGCGGCGATCTGGGCGAGGATGGCCGTGAGCAGGCCGAGACCCGCGGCGCCCCAGGCGTTGAAATCGCTCCGGGTGTTGACCGCGATGACGATGGCGACGATCTGCGGGGCGACTGTGAAGTAGGCGACGGCAACGTCGAGGCCGGGGGCGTGGGCGAGCCAGCGTGTGAGGGCGGCGAGTCCGAGCTTGGGCAGGAGGTGGAGCAGGAGCGCGGCGAGGAGCAGAGCCGCGAGGGTGATGACGAAGAGCCAGATGAGTGTGGTGAGCATGCGCGGAGACTACCGCGTGACGGAGTCAGGCATGCGCGATCATGCATATGCACACTGGCGCCCTTGAGTTCGGCGAGGCGCGCGGCCGCATATGCAGCTATGAATGCAGAAATAACTTCTACATCCTCACAATAGAGGGGCGCCTGAAGCACCCCGGTGCATGTATCTTTATTCCAAGACCGAGCGGCAGCGCGCCGTGCGGCGGACAGGTGGGATGGGTCTCCCTGAGTCAGGTGATGCAAAGGAGATCGATGATGAAGAGTTGTTTGCTGGTCGCTGGGATCGTTGGCGGCGTTTGCGCAGGCGCTTCCGCGCAGTCGTTCAACGTTGACTGGGGTTCGCTCGACACCTCGCCGGCGGCGAGCTATGCGGGCGAGGGACTCGCAGGCGTGTGGAACACGTTCGACGCGATGCCGGCTTTCGTGCGGTTCCCGCTCGTCGGACTCGACGGGCTGCCGATCGCGGCCGACATTATGAACATCGGGTTTGATGTGGTTCAGTCTGCGGATATCCCCGGGACGAGCGGCGGGGACGAGGCGTTGCTCGACGACTGCTTCACGTCGTTCAACGACCCGATCGATGGCTGCATTTTCGTGAGGTTCTTGGAGCCGGGCGACTACCGGGTGATCCTGTACGGGATCGCGCCGTTCGACAGCGGGCTCGTCAGCCGAGTGCGTATTGACCAGAACGTCGAGGATCCGGAGTTCGTCGGGGGGGCCTGGACCGGCGCCCACGCCAACGGCGTCACGTACATGAGCCAGATCGCGACCGTGGGGCTCGATGGGCGGCTGGATTTCCACTCGGGGCTGCCCAGCGCGAACATCCTCTCGGTCCTCAACGGGATGCAGGCGGTGCAGCTCGGCGAGGAGTGCGTCGCGGACCTGGCCGAGCCTTTCGGGTCGTTGGACTTCTCCGATGTCGTCGCGTTCCTGACCGCGTTCGGGTCGGGCGATCCGGCGGCCGATCTCGCGGCGCCGATCGGGAGTTTCGACTTCTCTGATGTTGTCGCGTTCTTGAGCGCGTTCGGGGCAGGATGTCCGTGATCGGGTGATCTCAGGCCGATCGCGGATTGACGGCGGGTTCTCTGGGCCCGCCGTCTTCTTTTTTTGAGGAGGAGTCGGAGCCCCCTCATCCGTCCGCTTCGCGGACACCTTCTCCTTAGGGGGCGAGAAGAGGGAAGAGGCTGTCGCCAGTGCCGGCGCCACGGCAGACCCTTGGCTCAGCCGTGGCGCCGGAGCTGACTAGACGGAGGGGACGGCGCTGAGGAGTTCTTGCGTGTACTCGTGCTCCGGCGCCTCGATGATCTGCTCGCGCGGTCCCTCTTCGACAATCTTCCCCCGCAGCATGACGCACACCCGTTGGCAGAGGTGGCTGATGACGCTGAGGTCGTGGGAGATGAAGAGGTAGGAGAGGCCCAGGTCTTGTTGGAGGTCAGAGAGGAGGTTGATGATCTGGGACTGGATGGAGACATCCAGGGCGCTGGTGGGTTCGTCGCAGACGATGAACTTGGGGCCGAGGGCGAGGGCTCGGGCGATGCCGATGCGTTGGCGTTGGCCTCCGGAGAACTCGTGGGGGAAGCGGGTGGCGCTGGAGCGGGGCATGCCGCAGCGAACGAGGAGTTCTTCGGCGCGCTGGTAGAGGTCGTCGCGCTTGGTCGCGAGCTTATGAACAAGCAGGGGCTCGGAGACGATCTGCCAGATGCGCATACGCGGGTTCAGGGAGCCGGCGGGGTCCTGGAAGATGATCTGCATCTGGCGGCGGAGCGCGGTGAGGCTGGCGCCTTGGGCCCGGAGGACGTCGGTTCCTTCGAAGGTGACGGAGCCGCTGGTGGTGTGGATGAGTCGGAGGATGGCGCGGCCGACGGTGGTCTTGCCGGAGCCGGACTCGCCGACGAGGCCGAGGGTTTCGCCGGGGCTGATGCAGAGCGAGACGCCGTCGACGGCTTTGACGTGGGAGGTGACGCGCTGGAGGGCGCCCGAGCGGACGGGGAAGTGAACGTGGAGGTCGCGGACGGTGAGGAGGGGCTGGGATGGTTGGTCGGTGGTCACGGGGGGCATGGTACTTGGTCGGGCGAGCGTTAGACTGGCCCCATGCCGATACCCACACGATCGCTCGCGTCAGTCCTGCTCGCCGGTTGCTTCCTCTTTGGGGGCGGCAGTTCCTGGGCACAGGAGGGCGGATCGCGTTCCAAGCGGGCAGCGCCCGAGGTGAAGACGCCGGCGGAACCGCCCAGTGATCTGAAGACGCCGACTCCGGACGAGATCACGGAGATCGTGGACGCGGGGTTGACCGCGATCCTTGGGATGGAGGAGGGTCAGGCGCGCGGCGAGTGGCCCTATCAGGGTGTGTACCGCGTGCGGGGAAAGATTCCGGTTGGGTATCGCGTGGGGGGGACAGCGATCTGCTGTCTTGCGATGACGCACCACCCGGAGTTCGGCGAGCGCGAGGAGATGCGCGAGGCGGTCGAACGCGGGATCAAGTTCATCGTCAGGGCCACGAAGTACGAGCTGATGTCGTATGAGGACTACGAGGGCGGGTACGACGTGCGCGGCTGGGGGTACATCTACGCGGTGATGCTGCTTGCCGATCTGGAGCGCCGCGGCCTCGTGAGCGAAGAGCTGCGCGAGCGGGTCGCGGAGGCGAGGGGGTTCTACCTGCGTGGGATCGCGAGCATTGAGATCCCGGAGACGGGGGGGTGGAACTACGCGCGGTCAGCAGGGCGGGACAGCGCGGGGCGGGCTTCGCCGTTCATGACGAGTTCGGCGCTGCAGGCGCTGTTTGCGGCGCGGGCGGCGGGCTTTGAGGTTGACGCGGAGCTGGTTGAGCGCGGGCTCGGGGCGCTCGAGGGGACGCTCTTTGAGAGCGGCGAATCGATCTACGCTGGCGTGGGCGAGGGGAAGGACGGCAAGGGTGGCTGGCCCGGCGCTACGGGGCGGACGGCGAGCGCCCGGACGACGCTGTTTCTTGCGGGTCGGTCAACCGAGGCGGAGGTTCGGCAGGTGCTCGATGGGTTCATCGAGCACTGGAAGTGGCTTGAGGCCCGGCGGGCGAAGCCGGGGACGCATATGAAGCCGTACGGCGTGGCGCCGTATTACTTCTTCTTTGCGCATCACGCGGCGGCGCAGGCGGTGATGTGCTTGCCGGAGGAGGAGCGGGCGTCGTATCGCGATCGGATCAACGCGTTGCTGCTGCACGTTCGGAACGACGAGGTGGCGACGTGGAACGACCGGGTGTTCGAGCGGTCGGCGAACTATGGCACGGCGATGGCGTGCCTGGCGCTGATGATGGAGCGGGTGGGGCTGCCGGCGGCTTGGGAGGAGGACGAGGGCGGTTGAGCGACTGCCCTCATCTGATCTCGCCGTGCTCAACACCTTTCCCGCTCGCGGGAGGGGCGATGATTAGACCCAGACGTTGACGATGAGATTGGGCTCTTTCATCTTGCCGGTCCAATCACCGACGGAGGTCGTGACCATTTTGACCTCGTACTGCGGGTGGTCGTCGAGCCATTCGTTGATCTGTTGATCGAGGAAGGTGAGCGAGTCGCCGGTGAGCTTGCAGTGGAAGCTCTTCATGTGGATGGCGCCGGAGCCGGTGACATTGGGGGTGCGCTGCCAGGAGTCCTCGTGGCGTTTGCCGCCGAGGTTCTGCTGGAAAGTCCGGATCTTGGAGGAACTGGCGCCGACGGACTGGGTCTTGTTTTGGATGTGCTCGGCGAGTCTTGGGTCGAGTTCGCCTTCGGACGAGGAGATGTCGATTGGATTCTCGGGGTCGCCCTTGGGTTTGGGCTCGACGGGCTTGGGCCAGTTCTCATCGCCCTCGAAGGGGTGGAAGAGCGGACGCGCGTGACGCATTGAAAGTCCTCCGCGGCGGCGACGCGTGGGAGCGGCGTCGCGCTCGGGGCGGGTGTGCCCCCTTGGGTCATACTCCCGTTCTAGCTTACCAGAATGAGGCTCGGGCGCGTCGTTTGAGTGATCAGGATCGTGTCAGGAGCAGGCGCCAGCGGTTGGAATCGATGCGCTCGGCGTCGATCATGATGATGGACTGGTCGAGGCTGAGGGTGGCTCGGACGGTGTCTTCGGTCTCGTGGAGGTCGGTGAGGTGTGCGGTGAAGGCGCGCTGGACATGGCCGCGGGCGTCGCTGACTGGGCCCTCGTGGTCGAGGTAGAAGGCGCGGTGATCGGGGGCGCGCTCGACCTCCAGCTCGGTGACGGAGGCCGGGGGGAGCGGGTTGGGGAGGCGGAAGGTGATGAGGCGGCGGTCGTCTGGGTCTGGGGTAGGCGCCCCAGATTCGGGGCGGCGTTCGAGGAGCAGGTCGAAGTGGCTGGAGGCGTCCGGGAGGGTGTGGAGCAGGAGGACGGCTCTGGCGGCGCTCTGGGGGCGGTCTTGCTGCGGGGCTGGTGGCACGGTTGAGGCTACGCACAGTTGAGGCGGGCGGGCGCGTGGTGCAGATAGGCGGTAGGATGGGCGTATCGGGCGGGAGCCGCCTGTGGACAGAACGCCGAGACGGAGCGAGGCGATGCTTGGACGACGTGCATGGATGTGTGTTCCCGCGCTGGCCCTGATGGGGTCGATACTGGTTGGGTGCAAGGCCCGCCAGGTTGTGAGCCAGTCGGCGGAGCTGACGAAGGTGCGGGCTGAGGCGAATGAGGCGTACGCCGCGGGCGAGTTTGAGCGTGCGGCGCGGGCGTACAGCGCGTACGTCGAGGAGCGCCCCCACAGCCCGTGGGCGAGGCACTGGCTCGGGCGGACGTACCTGAGCATGGACGAGGCGGCGCAGGCTCGCGAGCAGCTGACCATTGCGCACGATCTCGAGCCTGAGAACATGGAGTACGCGGAATCGTTGGCTGATTCGCTGCTGGCGCTGAACGAGCCCGAGGAGCTGTTCGGGTTCCTGGAACGGCTCGCAGCGATGGACAGATCCTCCGTGGGCCAGCTGCGCGTGGCGAAGTACGCCGAACGCATGGGCTTCATGGATGAGGCGCTGATCGCGTACCGGAAGGCGATCGCGATCGATGGCGATGTCGACCCGGCCTCGCACCGGGGGCTGGCGGACTTCTACCGACGCATCGGGGAGCGATCGGGCGAGGTGAGGGAGCTTCGCAAGGTGCTCTGGTTCGACTCAAACGATCTGGCGGCGGTCGAGCGGCTCGAGGAGCTGGGCGAGATTGTCGGGCCGAGCTTTGCTGTGCACCCGGGGGCGGACGGTTGAATCAGCAGGTGGTTTGACAGGCTCGGAATCGGATACTACCATTCATCCGGATAAACGGATGAAGTACCCGAACGCTATCCAAACCGTGCTCGATCGGATCGCCGCACTCGGTGATCCGATTCGGCTGCGCATGCTCAGGCTGCTCGAGACCGAGGAGCTTTCCGTGGGCGAGGTGGCTCGCGTGCTGCAGGTTCCGCAGTCCACGGCGAGCCGGCATCTGAAGGTGCTGAGCGAAGGCGGGTGGCTGTTGCGCCGGCAACTCGGCACGGCGAGCTACTACCGCGTCGTGCTCGATGATCTGACCGAGGACGAGCGGGCGCTGTGGGTAACGGTCCGGGGGCAGATGACCGACATTGTGGAGACCGCGGAGGATGCGCGTCGGATCGACGCGGTGATCGCGGAACGGGCGACAGACTCGGTGTCGTTCTTTGGGCGGTTGGCCGGCGGGTGGGATGCGCTGCGGGGCGAGCTGTTCGGGAATCAGTTCACGGCGCAGGCGCTGCTGACGATGCTGCCCCGGACCTGGACGGTCGCGGACGTTGGCTGCGGGACGGGGAACGTTGCAGAACTGCTGGCGCCGTGTGTGAACGAGGTGATCGCGGTCGATCAGTCGGAACCGATGCTCGAGGCCGCGGAGCAGCGTCTTGGCGGGGCGACGAACGTGCGGTTTGTCGTGGGCTCGGTCGAGTCGATGCCGATGGATGATTCGAGTGTGGACGCGGTGGTCTGCGTGCTCGTGCTGCACCACGTGGACGACCCTGTAGCAGCGCTGCGGGAGATGGCCCGGGTGCTCCGGTCGGACCGGGGCGGGGGCGTGGCGTTGGTCGTGGACATGCTCGAGCACACGCGGGTGGAGTACCGGCACACGATGGGGCACAAGCATCTGGGGTTCAGCGAGGCGCAACTCGCGGAGCTGTTCCGGGCTGGGGGCTTCGGGGCGCCTGATGTACGAGTAATCCGCGCGGAGAGCCAGGCCAAAGGGCCCGGGCTGTTCGCGGCGGTTGGACGGACGAACTAGAGCAAGAAACACGCAGGCGGGGCTCGGGTTTGGGCGCCGCATGAACGGAGAAACAGACATGACAGCTGTGATGACGAAGCCAGACACGATCACGACGGACCGTGGGACGCTGGACTTCAAGGTTCGGGATCTGAGCCTGCACGAGCAGGGGCGGAAGGAGCTTCGTCTGGCGGAGCACGAGATGCCCGGGCTGATGGCGCTTCGAGAGCGGTATGGCAAGTCGCAGCCGCTCAAGGGCGCCCGGATCGCGGGATCGCTGCACATGACGGTGCAGACGGCGGTGCTAATCGAGACGCTAACGGCGCTCGGCGCCGAGGTTCGCTGGGCGAGCTGCAACATCTTCTCGACGCAGGACTCGGCGGCGGCCGCGGTTGTGGTTGGGCCGAACGGGACGATGGAGAACCCGCAGGGTATTCCCGTTTACGCCTGGAAGGGCGAGACGCTGGACGAATACTGGTGGTGCTCTCGCCAGATCGTCAACTGGCCGGACGGGAAGGGCGCGAACCTGATCCTGGACGACGGTGGCGACGCGACGATGATGGTGATCAAGGGCCTGGAGTACCAGAGGGCGGGCGCGATCCCGGCGTTCGATCCGGCCAAGGACCCCGAGGAGATCGGCGCCTTCCTGAACCAGCTTCGTGAGCAGGACAAGGAGTTCCCGGGGAGCTGGACTGCGATCGCCGCGGGTATCAAGGGCGTTTCCGAGGAGACGACGACGGGCGTGCATCGCCTGTACCAGTTCGCCGAGGAAGGGACGCTGACGTTCCCGGCGATCAATGTGAACGACTCGGTGACGAAGAGCAAGTTCGACAACGTGTATGGCTGCCGCCACTCGCTGATCGACGGGCTGAACCGGGCGTCGGATGTGATGCTCTCGGGCAAGGTCGCGGTCGTGTGCGGTTTCGGTGATGTCGGCAAGGGCTGCACGCAGAGCCTTCGCGGGCAGGGGTGCCGGGTGATCATCACCGAGGTCGATCCGATCTGCGCGCTTCAGGCCGCGATGGAGGGGCTCGAGGTCCGGACGCTCGACGAGGTGATTGAGACGGCGGACGTGTTCGTCACGACGACGGGCAACAAGGACATCATCACGCTCGATCAGATGAAGCGGATGAAGAACAAGGCGATCGTCGGGAACATCGGGCACTTCGACAACGAGATTCAGATCGAGGCGCTGGCGAAGGACCCGGATGTCAAGCGGATTAACATCAAGCCGCAGTTCGATGAGTTCGAGTTCAAGAGCCAGGGCAAGAGCATCCTGGTGCTTGCCGAGGGTCGCCTGCTGAACCTCGGCTGCGCGACTGGTCACCCGAGCTTCGTGATGAGCGCGAGCTTTACGAACCAGGTGATTGCGCAGATGGAGATGCACATGCATCCCGAGAAGTACGAGAACAAGGTGTACATGCTTCCCAAGCACCTCGACGAGGAGGTCGCGAGGCTGCACCTAGACAAGCTGGGTGTGAAGCTGACGACACTGAGCAAGGAGCAGGCGGACTACATCGGTGTTCCGGTCGAGGGGCCGTACAAGGCTGAGCACTACCGGTACTGAGTCCGAAGGCATCGGGCATCGGTGACTAGGCATCATGAGAGACCCGGGGACTTTGGCTCCCGGGTCTCTTTCTTGCGCGGCTGGAGATTTGTCGATCCGTGGAAAGTTGCGCGTTGGGCGGGCGCCTACCGGTGGCAAGAGCACTGACTCGCGGACGGGTCAGCGGCACGGGTCTTTGGTTGCTTGAGGGCTAGTCGTCTGTGGGCACGAGGGTGAGGGGGATGGCGGGGTCCCACTTGAGCCAGGAGTCGGGCGCCTCT
>Ga0315336_1005403_pt1 | contig 13970 bp, 12 predicted proteins | sample ASW5metaG_FD_204512 | JGI IMG/M metagenome (GOLD analysis project Ga0315336, IMG submission 204512) | Ammonia-oxidizing marine archaeal communities from Monterey Bay, California, United States - ASW #5 | ecosystem: Environmental > Aquatic > Marine > Intertidal zone | place: USA: California...
CCCGGCGGCGTCGATCAAACCCTCCCAACCCCGGTCGCGTTCCTTCGGAAACGCTGGTCGGGATCGATCGGAATCAGTGGTCGCAATCATTCGGAATCAGTGGTCGGGATCGCTCGGAATGCGCACTGTGTCAGCTATTCGGTGATCGCGAGCGCTCAGAGATTACGCTCATGCGCAAGACCGAGACAAACCCGAGATAGCCTGTCAACGGACGGACGGTCAAGAAATCCTTGCTCTGGTGTCGCCATAGCCATATTCATGAACAGTGTGCCGACAATGATCGACAATGTATGGAAAAGGTGAGCCTTGCCAATGCATCAAACGGCTTTGTTGATTTGGATTTGCGCATTCGTGATGTCTATCGCCGTATCGATGCCCGTCGCGGTCGCCGAACCGGTCGGCTTGGCGGCGAACAGCTTGGAAACCACCGGCAAATTCGGTGACGTGAGCGACGAGCGAGAGGACACCCTGCGGACGCTCAAGCGTCAACTTCGCCGCACCAAATCGGTTGGCCTGGTCACAAAACTTTGGATAAAATTTCGGATCGACGGCCTAATCGACGATTTCAAGGTCTACCACGACAAACAGGAAACCGTCGCGTTGGCCCCACTTCGGCGGCGGTTCGACCACATCATCGATACGGTCGATGGCCTGGTGAGAGAAGACGACCCGGTGTTGGCTGATTTTTTGATTCAGGCCGAACCCGATCTCTGGGCATTGCTGGTCAATCCAAAGCGATTTGCCGATCTCTGATCGGCCGCCTGGCAACTCGTTTAGGCCCGGCGCCGACCCATAACGGCGTTTTTGCGCATTTGATCCGAGACGGATGGACTTTTTTCTGTCAAGAATATGTTAACCGATTCGGTAAACGCTTCCTTACTTGCTCGTTCGAGCGGATTCGAAGAAAAGTTGGAGAGAGCGTATGGAGTCTGTTTTAACACCAGAAGATATCATCTCGCGCACGATTGAGTTCGTGAACGAGCGGCGGCTCACATCGGGTGAAGCGATAGAAGATTTGGAAAGCTACCGCGATCTGGTTGTGCTGGCCTGCAATCGGGCGATTGAAGAATTGCGCGATGAAGACGTTGTTGTTGTGAATTAGAGCGGATCCCGGTTCGCTGACAGCACGGCACGGCTTAAGGGTCGAAGCGCTGAAATCTTTGACGTAAGATCATGTCGGCCGGGCAACTAAGCGTGCCGTCGGCGTTGCGCCTGGGCTGCGCCGTCGCGGCGCGGCCGAAAAGCGGTGATTTTGGACGCGTGCAATAGCAGTCCTCCGACACGCATGTTTCGGCCAAACGATCCGGCGCCAGCCAATAGTTCGACGGACAAATGGCCCGTCCGTCCCGCCTTCGTTTTATCGCTACCCGCTTCGCCGGATGGCTCTCCACGAAATGGGAATCGCAGACGCAGGGCCGATTGTCGCAATACGTAGCATCCAAGGCATAGAAACCGGCGTCTCGGTCGCAGCCGGTAATCACCGATAGCATCAGCAACAGCAAGCCGGCAGCCAGGCCCGACAAACGTTGACGGCCACCGAACGTGGTGGCCGTCATTTGAAGGTCTGAGTTTGGTCGCCGTATTGGCCACCGATGACGAGGGTCTATAGCCGTTGGCACAAATCGGTCATTGAAAACGAGGTGTTCGCGCCGATTTATCAATCATCGACGATCAGGTTTTCGGCCGAGGATTTGCCATTTCTGCCGGGCACGAGATCGAATTGTACTTTTTGCCCTTCGCGAAGACCGGTCAGTCCAGCCCGTTCGACCGCGGAGATATGCACGAACGCGTCATTGGAGCCGTCGCTCGGCTGAATAAAGCCGTAGCCCTTGGTCGAATTGAACCATTTTACTGTTCCGGATGCCATTTGTTGTCCTTTCAGTCCTTAGTCATTTGTCGCACGTCGCTTGGCGCGGCGTTTTATTTGGTCTTAAGTTCCACTATTTCACGAAGGCGGTCGATCAATCAAGAATTCCGAGGCGGCAAAACGTCCGTTGGCCAACACTCATTATTATTGATCGGTCTTCTACGGTCCTGACGCGCAAGCGGAATTAAGACAATTCACTCTACCGATACAACTTTATCGTATCGCCTCCACATGTCTAGGGGAAGCCGATTTGCACAGAATCCTCAGGGCGCGGAAGAGCATAAATAGGCAAGCCAACTTGCTATGGCAAACATCAGAGGCGCAAGCTAATTTATTTTATTAAGATAATCATATAAATTTTTGTAATTTATCGATTATTGTTGATTCAAAGATATAAAAATTTGACTGATATTTGATGCCAGATCGTCAACGGTTTGGCGATATCCCTTCTGTTGCATAGAAATGTAGATTGTGTGACAGGCATAATTGATGGCCCCTGCCGCCATCGCCATGGAGGCAAATAACCGTTGCCGCTGGCCGCCGCTGACGCAACCAAGCAGCCTTCACCTGAACCGTACCCTTGATCTACCGCAATGCCGCGAGCGTGGGTCTTTCGCACAATGCTTGTGTTGACGATCGCGTTTCCGAGGAGATGACGAAATGACCGGGGAAATGGTAAAGCTTCAGAAGCGTCAGTCACGACGAAATTTTAGAAGACTAGCTGCGCACGCCTTAGATCATCCGAAAGATAAGAATGAAGGCCGTAAACTGCCGCGTGCAGTAGCGCTTGGTAAAACCGAACTTCGGCACCGCGAAGCGGCAAAAGGCGAATTCCGCCGCTGTGGGTCCTGAATATTCATGCAGCATTCTGGCGGTCGTAGTGATGTGGTCCCGCGATTGCCGGAAACGCCGTGATCACGCCTAGGTCGGGGGGTGTGAACAGACCGACCACCGGGTTGAACCCATGTCCAAGTTTCGGTGCAGGCGCCATTGGTGGTAGTAAGCGAAACAACGGCGGAAAAGCAGGGTTGAAATCTGACATTGCTCCGTAACGACGGCAAATCGAACTTCAGATTATCTGCCTGATATCACGACCATTAATAGTGTCAGCCCGTGCTGTCACTTATCATGTTTTTGATCTGGATTCCGATCTGCGGTGATCCAGCACCGACCCAGGGGCAAGGCCGTGCAGCTGATAGGCTCTTTCTAGCGTTGCGGTTCCTTCCTCCGTGACTTGCAGCGTATCGGGCGACAATGTGGCCGGTAGCGTCATATAACGCGGTATCCGACGCAATAGGGCATCGACCACGAAACGGCGGAACCAAAAAGTGACGAAATTCTCAACAAGGAGCCGCCGGGGGATATTGTGCGCCAATTCATCGTGTACGCGAGAAGTCAGTGACCAATGTAGCCCCGGCTTTACGTGGTGGACCGTGTGATAACCATTGTTGAAAAGGAACAGATTAAGGAACTTGCCGGTGAAGTTACGCGAATGTCCGAACTGGGAGCCGGAATCCGTCTCGATGTGTTGCAGGTAATTGATATGCTGGATGAAGAACATTGCGACCTGTTGTGGAAGCACTGCAAACAGCAAGGTTTTACGCCAATCGATGATCAGGAGGACGATCATGACGCCAAAGAAGACAACGTATTCGACCAGTGCGCGCCTGAATAAAAAGCGATTGTGGCGCCGGCAGCGTTTCAGAAACGGTACTATCAGCCGTGCCTGGGTTAGGGAAGTCACAGTGGGATAGAGCAGGGCGCCAACAAGACCGACACGGCGCCGTGGCCGGGTGGTGATGGAATAGTCGCCGGGCCGATTGTTGAAAACGTGGTGGTTCTGGTTGTGGGTTGGGATCCAGCAGAATGACGGAAAACCATAGAAAAAGGAGATCACGCAGCCAACAACCAGGTTGGCCCATTTGTTATGGAAGAGTGGCGCATGGTTGTGATTGTGAGCGATGACTGCGTTCGCGATGGCCAGAAGGCAAAGCAGCGTCAGCAACGGAACGCAAAGGCCCAAATTAGGCGACCCGTCGGCATTGAACCCGAAAGACCAAAGAATACCGAAGACCGCCAGCATGAGGCCCAAATATGCAAGCGTCCTGATGTCGGCTAGATAACGAAGCATAGCCTCTTCCGTTCACTGGAGGTGTACAAGTCGTTCGCAATAATGGCACGTGACGGCAAGGTAGTCTATTTCCGTTGTTGGCCTCTTTCTACATTTTCTACTTCGTCGTAAGCGTGTTAACGCCATCCCAATCGTCCGCTGGCGGATGTGCAATCATTTCCTTAGCGCGAGTGGCGAAAGCTCGGGCCACCGGGTCTTTGTCGCCGAGCATCTCGAAAGCGGTGACAGCCGCATCAAATCGTCGAGCGCGAAACGCGGCAAGCGCCTCGGCAAAAGACCGTCGATCTTCTTCTTGAGTGGGATCTAGGCTGCCCCTCATGCCCAATGGCTCGAAGATATGGACCGGTTCGTCTCGACCCTTCACGCGCACGGTATCGATCTCCCTAAAAATGATATCCGGACCGCACACACTCTTTGTTGCCTCATTCACGAGGACCGTGGACCCGTAGACCTTGTTTACGCCCTCCAGTCGAGAAGCCAAGTTGATGTCGTCACCAATAACCGTGTAGCTCAGGCGCCGCTTCGATCCAATATAGCCGACGAGTAGGGGGCCCGTACTGACACCAAGTCTGACCCGAAGTCGCAGTCCTTGAGGCAGCGAAACATGCTGGCTTAGCTCATCGACACGCTGACGGCACGCCATGGCCGCCTCGACACCATGGCGCGCATGATCGGGGTCCTCCAGGGGTATGCCGAAGGCAGCGACGACCGCGTCGCCCTGGAACTGCGCGACAAATCCGTCATATTCCTCGATCGTATCGCTCATCACCGTATAGATCTCGTTGAGGATTTCCACGACCTGCGACGGCGACAATGCTTCTGAAATGGCGGTATAATTTTCCAGGTCGGCCATCCAGACGGTGATATTCCGCATTTCGCCACCTTGGGACGGCAGCTGCTTCAATTCCACCATACTATCGACAAGGGAGGGAGAGAGGATGCGCCCAAAAGCCTTTCGAATGTGCCGTTCTATGCGATCCGTCACCGTGAAGCGGTAACCCAGAATGACCGCAAAACTAACCGCACCTGCTAAGATCGGCTGGAATAGCGGTAACACCCAACCAGCCATGAAGGCAGCCGTGGCTACAGCGATCCACCCGGCGACGCCGACACCAAAGGCAAGAGACGCCCATAAAGACGCGGACAGCATAGCAAATAAGGCCATTGCAAACGCGGCAATCGCAGCGATCCCCAGCTGGACGGGCGGTTGAATTGGGCGAAGCACTTTTCCTGATTTTAGGTTTTCGACCGCTGCAGCGTGAAGATAGGCGCCCGGTATCGACCGGCGACTACCGAGTTCCACAGCGATGGAATCTTGCGTCGGCGTTCGACCCGAACAGTCAACCGACGGGCTCACTTCCATGCGTTTCTGGGCAAAACGAATGGACGTGAGTTTCCGGTCCTCCACATCCAAAGTGGTGCCAAAAACAATAGCCTTTCCTGCGAAGTGCTCTCGAAAGAAATCTTTATTGCCACTCAAAAGGCAGTGATACAGATCCACAAACGAATAGGTGGGAATGGAAGCAGGGCCATGATAGAGGTCGACCAAAAGATCGTTGGCGAGGACGGCCTCCTTTGATCCCACTCTTACGCGCATCTGTTGATCGATTGCTGCGGGAATTTCGTCCCCGTCGAGTAACACTGCTCCCGTATCGTTCACCTCGGGCTTTGCGCCCAAAAGCCGAGATGCCATGGCGAGCGACAGGGAAGGAATCAGATCCCGATCGGATTGCGGAACCTCTGCCTTGTCACCACTTTCTTCCATGCTTGACGGCCGTCGAAAGAATAGCGGTACGTGGCGGACGATGCCACCGACGCTGGATACTACATTGAGCGGACGGATGTTGTTGCCTCGGACGATGAGACGGTACACCTCAAGCGGCTCAATCGATTGTGCTCCCAAGGTAACAGTGCCTAAGATAACCTTGTTCTCGGCCGCCGCTTTCTTGAGAGCCAGTCTGAGAGGGCGGTCATGGCCCCTGACAAAGGGTTCGACGGATGTCGAAAGGACAAGGTCAAATCCGACGACTGCGACCCCGGCATCCACCAGCGCCTCTAAGACTTCAGCGATCTGCTGCGTCCAGAATACTCTCGGAACACCTTCGAACGGCGGGCTTCGATAAGTTCGCTCGTCAATTGCCACGACAACGCTCGCGGCCTCAGATGGTTCAATAACCGGAGCCGATACGGCGTTGCGAAGCCAAAACAGTATGTCTATCGAGTAACCCTGAATACGGTCGTTGGCTGGATACACAACGAACGCTACAATTAGCAATGAGGCAATCAGGGCGACCGCGCCATCACGCGACTTCATGGTCTAAAACCCGACAAGTCGACTGATCAGCGAAATGTTTGATGACGTTGCATTCGGAGAAATGCGAAACGCCGCCTCGGCTCCACCCTTTGATCGCACCAGGTAGTTTCCTCCCGCGGCAAGGTGCACCCCGTGTTCCGCAAGATCAAGGCGACGGCCATTGACCGGAAACCGGTACTCTTCATCGCTGCCGGCGTCTTGACGACGCACGACAAGTTCCTCGGTTGGCTCTTGCAGCACAAATACCGGTTCCGTCGAATAGACCACGACGGGCGGTTTTTCACTTTTGGCGTCCGGAACGCGGAAGACAACAGCCGCCGCGTCCTCGCTTTGCCCGCTCGTTGGAACGATACCACCCCCATCGCAATCGACCTTCGACTGGCCCGAAAGGTCTCCGCCTAAGAAGGCACTTTTAGTCTCGCCAACGATCACCACAACAGCGCCGACGAACTCTTCAACAATGCATGACCGTAGGTAAGAAAGGCTGAGAATTTCGCCGTCACCAAGCTCAATGGTGTCCCCGGTAAAAACGAAATCCATTACTTGCAAAGATGTGCTGCCGATGCTGATTTTCTCAATTATGGCGGCGGGTTTGATGGATGAACCTTGTGCGAAGGTCGGTGCAAAAGCGACCATCATTATGGGTATCATCCAAATCAAGCAGCGGCTGGTGTTCATGTACAGTGCTTTTCGGTAATAAAATCGGCAACCGGTTCCCGGCAAATGCAAAACGCGAAGAAAATTTTTCACCACCGCTTCTCTAGTCTTTCGGTATGAAAAAGTAGTCGCCTGCCTCGTGACCTGAAAACTTTATTGGTGTGTATTGTGGAATTTGCTCAATCGAGGCGGCTTTTGCTGCATAAGTCACGCTTTGCGCAATCTTTTGATGAAGAGTTCGCCCGTCGATGACGCTCTTGTTCTCGCGCAACACATCGATCAACGCCTTCGCGAAAATCGAGTTTCGTCCGCCTCCGCCATCCAGAACGGGCGCTACGCCCCCCGACGTTAGTGCCATCCTCGATCGCTTTTCAACCATGAGCGCAAGCCAATTCATCCTAGCTTCCTTTGATTTTCCCGCGTCCAAACGTGCCAGTATGGAACGCGTCAAGGTGCCGGAATAACAGGAGTCCGCGATGACCAGTACCTTTCGGGCGGACATTGTGTTGACGATGTCGGTCACCGACACATTGGAAATCCAGTTCGCCGAACTGTCAGCCTCCGCGTCGACAGGCAGCCAATGGCCCCGGTTGTTTGTGCTATCCAATGTTCCATGCCCGGCATAATACAAAAGAAAATTATCCGTTTCCGTCAATTGGGCACGCATTTTGTTCAACTCGGAGAGGATTTGATAGCGGGTGGCATTCAATAACAATTTGGTCTTGAAGCCGTATTTGCGCTCCAGCAAGGCGGCTAATTCGGTCGCGTCGTTCTCGGGGGTACGAAGCTTCGGCATGTTCCGGTAACTTTTATTGCCGATGATAAGGGCGTAGTAATTCCCAAAATTCAACTTCTCTGCGACGTCGGGATTAGTCCCATTTGTCTCTTTCGATTGAGGCTCCGCCTGAAGCTGACCTTTGCCGCTACGTTCCAGCACAAACGAGAGCTCGTGGCGCTGCCCCGCCTTATCTAAAGCGACCACCTGAACAGGCGTCGTTGGACCGTTGATTCTCACTTTCGTCTGGAACATCGAGCCGTTGTCGACGGGTGTTTTGCTACCATTCACGAAAAGCTCGTACAGGCCATTGACGGCCGTTACTTTGCCAACGACGGTACGGAACTTAACGTCCGAGCTTGTAAAGACAATCGAGTTTCCGCGAAGTTGCTGCAAAACTGGTTCGATGATTTTAATGACGGGCACATCTTCCGCCGAGGCGCTCGCCGAACCGCCGCTTCGCTGCTGTAGCGCGACGATCTGAAATCGCCTTTTCTCGATCACCGCGTCCATCTGGGTGAGTTTACCATCCAGGTCGCTGAGATCCTTTTTGCGCTTCTCAAACCGAGCTTCGAGTTCTTTGAGTTCACGATCCCGCTTTTCGATACCTCCCGCTCGCTTTTTCAACTCGATGGCCATCGCCCGGTCCGCGGCTTGCTTTTCGGCCTTGATCCGTTGTTCCTTCAAATCAAGTGCTTTTTCGCGAATTACTAAATCCTCGATTTTTGGGGCGAGCCGCGTCCGTTCAGCGGCCATTTTTTTATTATGCTGGTTCCATTCGGCGGACATCCTTTGCCGTTTCTCGTCTTCCTCCAGTTCCCAGGCCGCGCGCCTTGCCTCCAAGGCCGCCTCCTGAATAGAAAGTTGATCTGCTTCGCCGCGCAAGACGGCCTTCTTGTCCGCGATGTCCTTGACCCGGTGCTCCAGTTCCAACGCCAGTGTTTGCTTGGCCTTGAGGCTTTCGGCCTCTAGGGCCTGGCGTTTGCGGCCCAAGGTCGCTTCCCGAACGGCCAGTTCATAGGTTCGTTTGCCAAGGGCTGCGCGTCGTTCGTCAAGTTTGCTGTTGTGCGCCGCGATTTCGCCGAGCATTTCTTGCTTAGCAGCCGTCTGCTGGGCCTTTAGGGCGTCATGCTTGAGCTGCAATGCGGCTTCCCGGTCCGACAGCTCCGCCGCTTGCTTGCGCAATGTATCCGTTTCGCTTGCAATAAACTTCTCACTCTCTGAGCGCATCGCCTTCGTTTTCGAATTGGCGGCCCGCTGTTTCTCTTCGATCTCACGCTGCCTCTCGGCCAACAGCGCTTCCTTCCCCGCCAGTTCAGAGGTTTTCTTCGTCAGGGCCTCTCGCTGCCTGACCAAGTTCAAATTCTGTTCTTCCAGCTCGATCAATTTCGAGCGCTTGGCGACTGAACGCCGCTTCTTAAGTTCTTCTTCTTGCAGCCGTAGCTCTGTTTCGCGTTCACTCAATTCCGAGGATCGCATGCTTAACAGATTGGCTTCGGTGGCTAGATTTTCTTTTTTTGCAGCCAGAAACCGTTGAACCGTCTCATCCGCGGCCAGTCGGTCGGCTTCTAGTTGGCGCTGTTTCGTGACCAGTGCGGCTTCCTTTTCCGCTAGCTGGCTGGCTTGATAACGTAGCTGGTCCGTTTCCGCCGAAAGCTCCTGCTCCTTCCGCGAGAGCTGTTTGGAAACGGTGGACGAAATTCGTTGCTTCTCACTGTTCAGTTCTTGTTGAAAGGTTTCCATGGAGGCCCGCATTTCTGCAAGTTCCTCGGCCTCTTGGTCAAACGCGTCCCGTTCCTCCGCCAACTCGTGCTTTATTCGTTCGCGTTCCGCCGACATGTCTTCTGCCAAGGCCCGGCGCCGTTCCTCAAGTTCGGTTTCCTGTGCGGCTGTCGCCGATTCCCATTCAGTTATCTCTTGGCGTTTGCGCTCTAGCCTAATTTCGGCTTCTTCGTGCGAACGCGCCAGTTCGTCTTGCCGCTTGGCAATAGAATCCTCGGATTTTCGCCGTTCTTTCTCGAAAGCCTGGCGCTCTCGCTCCAGCGCCTTTGCACGCTCAGAAATTTCCGCGGATTGAGCTGAAAGAATAGCTTTTTCCTTCTCGACCGCCGCGATTTTGTCGGTGTCAGCCGGCGGCTGGTCCTCATGGTTATAGGCAGTGCCGGTCGCACGTTCTTTAACTAGACGGCCAAAAATGAAGCCCGGCTCGCCATTCGGGGCGATAACCCGATACCAGTCGATGTCGTGCAACCTGCCGACTACATTTAGCGTTTCGCCACGCCTTACGCCGCCGACAACACTTGTTGAAGTCGAGGGGCCTAGCCGAATATTCGCATTTTTCAGAGCGACGAAAGTTGCGTTGAGGGGCGTGGTGCTGGCCGTGGCTTGCCCGGATAGTAGTCGCGCCTTTTCCGTGTTCAAGGCTTGCCGCCTCGTTGAGAGGTCTGTCCGCTCACGCTCCAATTTCTTGGATTCTTCTGCGAGTCGATCATGCACTCGCTGGCGCTCCGTCGTGGCATCCGTCAACTGCAGCTTCAGTGCGGAAATTTCTTGGTTAAGCGCATTAACCTCACTGGTTTTTGCATCAAGAGCGGATTGCAGCTCCCTTACCTCTTCACGAGTATCACCAAATTGGACGTTCTTGAAGCTATCGCCGTCGAGCCCAGATGCGCGGCGATACCACATGACCGCCATCTTCGCGTCTTTGGGAACTCCAAGACCCTTCTCGTAAAGGTGACCGAGGTTTATCCGTGCAGGCGAGTATCCCTGCTCGGCGGCCCGGTGGTACCACGTCGCCGCAGCCCGATAATCAGCAACTTGTCCCAAGCCCTTCTCCGCCATCTCGCCGATATAGGTCTGTGCCTTCGGATCTCCTTTTTCCGCCAAAGGAAGCCAGATTTTGAGGGCTGTTGCATAGCTGGAGCGGTCGTAAGACGCATACTCGCCGCCGCGGATTTCGCAATCAGTCTGTGTTGTCCGAACGGGCCGGCGTGGCGTCAGAAAAGTGAGCTTTGTACCGAGCCTCCTCACCTGTCCAGGGAGCAGACAGTCGACGATCAGAAATTCGTCACCGGATTGTTGCGCGAAAGCGAGTTTAGGCGCACCGAATACGACCGCCACGGTAACCGCCATAATTCCAGCGAATCCTGCCACTCGCTGTCGCTGTCGTCGCCTCGCATTAACCATATTTGACGCCCACTCAGTCCGAAGACTCATACGCACACGCGGTTGGTAGTCGAATGCTATTATTAAATACTACCACACTATTGAATACCGCCAAACTCCCGAAGTAATTTCGAATGAGGTTGACACGGTTTATTGAAGCTCTGATTTCGAGCTTTTGGCTTCTTCCAAGTGAATCACCGATGGCGCACTTTGCCGTTCCTTTCCGGGAACGAAGGCGCCGACCAAATTTCATTCGGTTATCGGCTCATGCGCCGACGCGGTTGAGGTCGAATCTGTCTTATCCTCCATGGCGACCCGAAACTCCATGAAACCAATTCTTGGTTGTCGAGATAAGAACTATACATTGCACATATTTGACGATCAGGCGCTGCTTTTGAATTTGCCCGGCACAATATGCGAATGACTATTTTTTTGGACATATTATTGCGAATTTTCCCTACCCGGTCCGGTCGAGCCACACCCCGATCGATCGCAAACAATCCATGATTCGTGTGGGAAGCAGCCAAGGAAACGGTCAAAATCAGGTTGTAAGATAAAGGCTCAGACTAACAATCGACCACTTTACTCTTTCATTAGAACGCCGTTCGAGTTGTTTAAAACTCGATCCTGAGGCCTGCCGAGACAGTCTGGCTTTCGACATCGTCTTTAAAGAGAACTGTTTGGAAATCCGCGAAGGCAGATATCCCGCCCGGGAAGACGAAAGAACCACCAACCCCCAATTGTGCCCAATCACGATCCGGATTGTCGGTTTTTACCTTGATGGCCGGGGAATCATCAAAATCATCTTCGAGGTATCTCATGCTGATGCTTCGACTATCGTTCTTATATTCATGTATCCAGTGGGCGCGCGAATACAACAACACAATGCCCCCCGAGGTGCTGACGGTATAGCTAACATCGCCACCGAGCCCCGTCTGCAGGCTGTCGGAGTCCTGATCGTCGTATTTCAAGTTCAAGCCTTGGGCACCGCTCTCGTTAAAACCGTCGATGTCCGTGTAGAAATAGCTGAGCCAGCCGTTGGGACCGAACGACCAAGGACCCGATGACATATTGTACCAAACGGTCCCTGTGGCCTCGAATTGATACGCATCGGTGCTACCCTTTGCGGTCCGGTCTACAGCTCCGTTAAAATCGGTATAAACTTGGTTGCGTTCGGAATCATAACTGACAGAACCATAATTCATGTAACCGGATAGGCCGAGCTCGGCAGTGGGACTCCAAATGGAATAGAGGCCGATTGAATAGGTGTCTGCATCCATCTTGCCGCCGTTGTCGTCGAAATCAATGTCGGTCATGCCGTAACCGACAGCGAGACCCGCCACAAGCGTGTCCAAGAAAAAATAGTCAACACCTACGGTGGCGGAAATGTCGTCGAAATCGTAACCAGCCTCTCGGTCGGTTTCGTCCCGGTCGCCAAAATTATAGCTGGTGGTCAGAAAAGCACCCCACCCAAGCGTGTTTTCAACGGTGACAGAGGATCCGTCTGTTGCTACCTTCGTATCATTCGACGCATACATAATTCGTTTATCCGGATCCTGCTCTCCGGCATTGGCCAACGATGTTGATCCAACGCGCTTTCCCAAAACGGAAACGCGTGCCGCAATGTTTTTCGTTTGCCGTTGAACCACCCCTTCGACCACACTTTCTTGAGCGGTCATTTCTTCCGCAGCGATTTGGTCAAGTGCGATTGACGCGCCAACAGGATCATCCCCGAAACCCGGATTCGATGTTCGAATAGCGCCATTGCAGCGGTCGAATAAATCTCCTCTATTGCCAGTTAAACCAAACCCTCCTTCCGCCGCTAACTTTGGGCAAATATCTTCGACGTTTGTGGCAACGCTAGCCTCATTTCCGTTGCTGGCGGAATCAAGCAACGAGCCGGAGAACGCTTTTCCGGCGATTGAGATTTCGAATACAAAGATGAAAACTAGGGCGCAGACGAGTATTTTCTTATCGGAGAACATTTAGAAATTCGCCCAACCAATTGAAGTCCCCTCACTAATCCGGAACTTAGCCACAATTCGGTTCAAGAGCAACCCGGAAACCCCATCAAACGGTCCTGTCAGTCCAATGCGAACTGATCTCCAAAAAGTGCAGGAGCACGGATTTCAGGTCGCAAGCTGACGCCATTCGACCTTTGCAGCTAAACGGTTTTGCTTGAAGATATCTCGGCGGTTAGGGTGACGGTCGTGATTGAAATGGTTGTGGATCAAGGCGTGAGCGGAAGCGAACTTCTGTAGGGTCTTGATTTCCCTGAGCCTCGCGTCTCGCCATTGATCCGTACGAAAACCTCGTCAAAGTGCCAGCGCTATTGTGAGTATGACTGATAATGAATGCGCCGCTGCCGGATCTCCGCGGTTCTGGCGTAATCGGTTCGGTCCGATATTTTGGAGAAAAGGGACTGGTGGTGGAGACAATCTGGAGCGCACTCGTCTCCGGAAAATTCCCTGATACCCGCCAATTTACAGGGTAATTCTCATATTTTGCAGGGATTCGGTCTGATTCAGGCCAAAATTCTCCTGTGTTTTCAGATAGTTGCGTTGAATTCCCCTGCTCGGCGGAACAGGGGAAATTTCTGCCCGATCAGGGAAGCCTCAGGGTATTGTTTTCGAGAACGCGGGCCCAAAATGCCAGGGTTTCTCCCGCCGATGAGATTTTCAGAAACGACAGGGCTTCCGATGACGGCCAACTCACCAAACTGGGACCGTCGGATGGCCGCAGAGCCAAATCCCTTCCATCAGTTGACGGGCCGGTCTACAATTGGTCCTTGTTTGACGATTATATGGAAAATGTAGATTATAGTGCCTGGCGGATTTCATACCCATCACCGCTGACAAATACACCAAACAACCCGTCAGGACCATCTCATGAAAGTCTTCATCGCCTGTCTCGGCACCGAGACCAATACCTTTTCCAACATGCCGACGGGGCTGCAGAATTTCGAAGAAACCATGTTGTTCCATGGCGATGCGACCAAGAAAGGCAAGCATTTGTTCGCCGCCCCTTTGCGCTGCTGGCGCAAGCGGACGGAAGAACACCA
>Ga0315336_1005405_pt1 | contig 13962 bp, 10 predicted proteins | sample ASW5metaG_FD_204512 | JGI IMG/M metagenome (GOLD analysis project Ga0315336, IMG submission 204512) | Ammonia-oxidizing marine archaeal communities from Monterey Bay, California, United States - ASW #5 | ecosystem: Environmental > Aquatic > Marine > Intertidal zone | place: USA: California...
TGAATTCAACGATATGGCGCCGGTCGGAATACCGCTCTTGCTGGACCTGGATCGCCTGTGCAATCCAAGCCTTTCCCTGCTTGAGGCCGAGGTGCGGAAAGATTTCAACAGGCGCATAGGTGAGCGATACGAATGCATCGTCGCAGCATTGCTCCATGCCAGCAGCGTCACCCGAATAGAAAGATTCAAGAAATGTCCGCACACATTGTTCGGACTGATGATTGTTCATTGCGTTGTCTCCCGCAGTTGGCGGTTCCGTAGGTGGGAACCGCGCGAGGATCAAGCCGCATGCAATGTGAAGTTTAACGAAATCTCTCTATTGTGCCAATCATTGTTCGCGACGGCGTTCGATAGGCTTAAACGGCCGTACCGCCGAAAGATTTTACCGGTAATTGACGCTCCATTGCACGACTTGCGGACGCACCCGGCGCAATACGAGATTGGTCGAAGCGATCAGCAAATCTCCGGTCACCGATGCGAAACGTGGCGGCAGCGGATTGGCGATGCCTGGCTCGAAGCGGATTTTTAACGTGCAGTCACCCGGCAGATCGACCAACGGGCCGCCGAGCTTCGAGGCTTCGCCGCCGCCGACGCCGCCAAAGCCGGTGACGCCAAAGCCGCCGCCGTTGAGCTTTTCAAGATCCTTCAGCGTCAGGCCGTTGCGCACGCCGCCGGGTCCGGTCCAGGTCGAGGGGGCCTCGACGGTAATGGACAACGGCTTGGTCCGCGTCTTGTTATCTTTCCAGTAGACCACCACACGGCGGGTCGGATCGGCATCGAACAGAACAGTGGCCTTGGTCAGCACATTGTTTGTGACATCCACATCCTTGAAGACCACATTCTTCGCGCCGAACTCGGCGGCGAGCTTGTCATGCGTGGTGGTTTTCGCGAACGGGCCATCGCAGGCCAGCGATGGCGCTTTCGGCGCGTCCTTCAAATTATTGAGCGAGGTGTCCTGCGCCACCGGCTCGGGCTGTTTGGCCGGCTTTTCGGTCTTCTTTGCAGCCTCAGCGCCGGTGATGGCGCCAGTCAACGTCAGGGCGCCGATCAGCAGGGCGCCTGACAAAAATTTCATCGATGTCATACTTCAGTCCGCAATGCGTCGCTGGGTGACGTCATCCTACACGATTATGCCGCGAGGTCGTCAGGAACCAGTCGCCTGCCGGATGCGTTGTCCTCCCGATACACAGGAGATCCGCATGACCAGAATGATCCCGCCCGTCCCTGAGCACAACCGCAGCGACAAGGGTCCTGGCAGTTCGCCGAAGGTCGCGATCGACAATACCAAGGGCCATCGCGACGACGAAAAACACAATATCGATGAGCAGGGCGATCACGGCAACCTGAAGCAGAACACCAGCCATCGAAGGTCGGGCTGACGAGCGGAAACGCTGTCATGATGCACCGTGGTCAGGGCCTGTCCGCATGGACGGCGGGCGAATGGCATTCTAAAGTTTATTCATGAAAGCCATTGCGATCCTGACCAGCGGCGGCGATGCCCCCGGTATGAACGCCGCGATCCGTGCGGTCACGCGCAGCGCGCTCAACCGCGATATCGCGGTCTATGGCGTGCGGGAAGGCTGGCAAGGCCTGATCGACGATCGGATGACCCGGCTCAGCGCGCGCGATGTCGGCGGCATCATCCAGATCGGCGGGACGTTCCTGGGCAGCGCGCGCTCGAAGGAATTTCGCGAGGAAAGCGGACGTTCGAAGGCGCTGCGCAATCTGGCGACGCGCGGCATCGATGCGCTGGTGGTGATTGGCGGCAACGGATCGCAGACCGGCTCCGCCGCGCTGCATGGTCTGGGCTTTCCCGTCGTCGGCATCGCTTCGACCATCGACAACGATCTTTATGGCACCGATGTCACCATCGGCTGCGATACCGCCATCAACGTGACGGTTGGCGCCATCGACAATCTGCGCACCACAGGCTCGTCGCACACCCGTGCGTTTCTGGTCGAGACCATGGGGCGCAACTGCGGCTATCTCGCCATGATGGCGGGGCTTGCCGGTGGCGCGGAGGTGATCTCCACGCCTGAGCTGGAAGTGTCGGCGGTCGAGATCGCCGAGCGGCTGCGCGCAGCCTATGAACGCGGCAAGACCCACGCAATCGTGGTGCTCGCTGAGGGCGTCAAGGAAAATGCGGCGCATATCATGGCGTATTTCGACAGCAACCGCGGGATGGCCGGGTTCGAATTGCGTGCCACCGTGCTGGGCCATGTGGTGCGCGGCGCACCGCCCACGGCGTTCGACCGGTTGCTGGCGACACGGCTTGGCGTGGCGGCGCTCACGTCGCTGGCGGAAGGCGTGTCCGGCGTGCTGATCGGCGAGCAGCGTGGCGACATCACGCGCACGCCATTGGCCGAAATCGCGGGCCGCACCAAGCCGATCTCCACCAGCCTCATCGACCTCGCCCGCGTGTTGGCGAAGTAAGCCGGGACTGCATGCCTGACAGGCATAATGTCGAACTTGAAGATGTTTTCCGTCGCGATAACATCATGCGTCCGGGCAAACCTCAGAAACGCTTTATTCGATACCTACAAGGTGCAAGTTAAAGATCGCGCATCTGCGCAAGGGGGCCTATGTCCGACACTCTCGATTTGCCTGCCCGCGACACCTCAGAACATCCCAAGGTCGATCTTCGCCGCATCGGTTCTCATCCGGATCACTGGTATCCGATGGCGTGGTCGCACGAAATCAAGCCCGGCAAGACCTATGCGGCGCAGTTCGCCGGCGAGCCCATCGTACTGGTGCGGCCCAAGGACGGAGGTGCGGTGTTCGCACTGGAGGATCGCTGCGCCCACCGGCAGGTGCCGCTCTCCAAGGGCGTCGTCGAAGGTTGCGCGGTTCGCTGCTGCTATCACGGCTGGACTTACGATGCGTCCGGCAAATGCATTGACGTGCCATATCTGGGCAAGGACAAGTTGCCGAACGGTGTTCGCGCCTATCCCTGCCGCGAGCAGGATGGATTGATTCTGATCTGGCCCGGAGATCCCAAAGCCATGACCGATCTCGGCTCGCTCGGGTCGGCGCATGACAAGGCATTCAAGACCCGCCGCTTCGGCAAGCAGGTTCGCTGCCATTACACGTTCATGCACGAGAACCTGATGGACATGAACCATCAGTTCCTGCATCGCCGGCAGATGGGCAAGATCGCGCCGCGCTATCTCGGCCGCCGCAAGGGCGACGACTGGATCGAGGTCGATTACAGCTTCGCGCGCACCGAAGGCAGTCAGCCGCTCGGCGAGGCGTTGATCCTGTCAAGTCGTCGCGGCGCGGATCGTGTCAGTCGCGACCTGATGACCATCCGCACCGAATATCCGTATCAGACATTGCGAATCTGGACGTCCGGCGACGAGCCGGTGATGCATCTGTGGATCGCCTATACGCCCGTGGATGCCGAGCAGAAGTTCAATCGCACGTTTGGTTTGCTATCGGTGCGGCGTCCGAAAATTCCGGGTCTGCTCGATATCGCGTGGCCCGCGCTGGTCTGGTTCACCGAGCGGATTTTCGCCGAGGACCGCGAAATCGTCGAAATGGAGCAGCGCGCGCACGACGCACAGGGCTCGGACTGGAACATCGAAGTGTTTCCGCCGATCCGCGATCTGCGCGCCATTCTGGCTGCGAACGGCCAGCCAGCGATGCCTGCCGGCAACGCAGTCGAGGCGCGTTAAGCGCAGCGCATCTGCGCTGCCCACGCCCGCGTGTTGGCGAAGTAGCGCCGGACAACATGGTCTGCATGTTCACGCAGCGTTCGGATAGACAGGATGGCCTCCGGTGCTACTATATTTTCGCTCCCGATGGGACGAAGGACTGCTGTCCTTGACCAGCGACAGCATGATCACTTCAATACGTCCGGTCCGGCGCACCGAGGTTTCTCGGAGAAGCCGCGATGACGCGGCGCGAATTGAAGGCGTAACAAAAAACGTGGCGACGAAACGTCGGCGGCGTAATTTGTGATGAATCCCGACGCGGTATCGGTATTAGCTACTACCCTTGAGGCATCAGCTTGCCATTGCCGGGTTTGACCCGGCAATCCATCTTCAAAGACTTGCGGCGGGAACGCCACTTCATTCAGGTTCAAGACTTCGCAGGCTGTTTTTTCGCAGTCTTCTTCGGCGCCTTGGGCTTGCTGTCGGAAGCATCGGCCTTCTTTGCGGATGGCTTTGGCTTCTTTGCTGCGGCTGCTTCAACCGCCTGCCGGATAGACCGGGCGTAACTATAGGCGGCGTTGTCCGCCGACATCTGCAACCGCTTCACGGTGGCGGTGCCGATCTCGAGAATGTCTTTCGCAAGCTGGCGGTGGCGCTGCTTGGTCTCCGCGTCCTTCGCCTTGGCGGCGAGGGCGATGGCGCGATCCCGCCGCTGCTTCACCGCAGCGGTCAGAGCCTTGGTCTGCTGCTTCGCAAGCTGCCGGATGAGCGCATCCAGATCGGCATCGGCCATTGTTCAGTCCCCAGGTGACATACAGAAAATCTGGATGTGACGTAGCAGGAGGCGAGGGGGGATGGCAATTCAGCCTACCGCTTCTTCCACCCGCCGCGTTTACCCGGAGCCCCACCCGTCGACCGCCCCGAGAATTCAGGGCCGGACTGGCGCGAGTCGGTCGGCTGGAAGATTCTGCTTTCCGGCCCCGGTCCCATCTCGTCGAGCGTCGGCTTGCGCGCGCGTGATTTCATTTTCGCCGCGGCCTTGTCGAGTTGGGCCGGCAAATTCGCAGCGTCGCCATATTTCTTGCGGCCCGCATAGGCACCGGCCTTCGCCGCCACGCCACGCTGCTTGATGGTCGGATCGTCCACCACGGCGAGTTCTGTCGCGCGCAGGCGTTTCACTTCGTCGCGAAGTCTTGCTGCTTCCTCGAAGTTCAGGTCCGCTGCGGCTTCGCGCATCCGGGTTTCGAGATCGGCCAGCACCGCCTCGAAATTGTGGCCGATGGCCACCGCGTCGTCGGCCATGCCGCCATCGCCGATTTCCACCAGCACATGATCGCGCTCGTAGACGCTGCCGAGAATATCGCCGATGTCGCGCTTGATGCTTTCCGGCGTAATGCCGTGGGCGGTGTTGTATTCGACCTGCTTCTCGCGGCGGCGATCGGTTTCGGCGATGGCGCGCTCCATCGAACCGGTGATCTGGTCGGCATAGAGAATGACCTTGCCGTCCACGTTACGCGCGGCGCGGCCGATGGTCTGGATCAACGACGTCTCTGACCGCAGAAAGCCTTCCTTGTCGGCGTCCAGAATAGCCACCAGCGCGCATTCCGGAATGTCGAGGCCTTCGCGCAACAGGTTGATGCCGACCAGCGCGTCGAACGCGCCCAATCGTAAATCGCGAATGATCTCGATGCGCTCGATGGTGTCGATATCGCTGTGCATGTAGCGCACCCGGATTCCCTGCTCGTGCAGGTATTCGGTGAGGTCTTCCGCCATCCGCTTCGTCAGCACGGTGATCAGCGAGCGATAGCCCGCCTGCGCCGTGGCGCGGACTTCGCCGACCAGATCGTCCACCTGCGTGCGCGCGGGACGGATGTTCACCGGCGGGTCGATCAGGCCGGTGGGACGAATGACCTGCTCGACGAACACGCCGCCGGACTCATTCAGCTCCCAGCCGCCCGGCGTCGCCGACACTGCGACCGATTGCGGGCGCATCATGTCCCATTCTTCAAAGCGCAGCGGACGGTTGTCCATGCAGGACGGCAGGCGGAAGCCGTATTCGGCCAGCGTCGCCTTGCGCCGGAAGTCGCCTTTGAACATGCCGCCGATCTGCGGGACGGTGACGTGGCTTTCGTCGGCGAACACCAGCGCGTTGTCCGGCACATACTCAAACAATGTCGGCGGCGGCTCGCCCGGTTTGCGCCCCGTAAGATAGCGCGAATAGTTTTCGATGCCGGCGCAGCTCCCGGTGGCTTCCATCATTTCGAGATCGAAGGTGGTGCGCTGTTCAAGCCGTTGCGCTTCGAGCAGGCGGCCTTGCGCGTTCAACTGATCGAGCCGCCATTTCAATTCGGCCTTGATGCTTTTCATCGCCTGAATCAGCGTCGGACGCGGCGTCACATAGTGCGAGTTGGCGTAGATCTTGATGAATTCAAGCTCGTCCTGCTTGTGCCCGGTGAGCGGATCGAATTCCTCGATGCTTTCGATGGTGTCGCCGAACATGTTCACGCGCCATGAACGGTCCTCATAGTGCGCCGGGAAAATGTCGATGGTGTCGCCGCGTACGCGGAAGGTGCCGCGGGTGAAATCCGCCGAGGTACGCTTGTATTGCAGGGCGACGAGGTCGGCGATGAGCTGGCGCTGGTCGATGCGCTCGCCTTTTTTCATCGCGAACGTCATCGCAGTGTAGGTCTCGACCGAGCCGATACCGTAGATGCACGACACGGACGCCACGATAATCACGTCGTCGCGCTCCAGCAGCGCGCGCGTCGCCGAATGGCGCATCCGGTCGATCTGCTCGTTGATTGAGGAATCCTTCTCGATATAGGTGTCGGTGCGCGGTACGTAGGCTTCAGGCTGGTAGTAATCGTAATACGAGACGAAATATTCCACCGCGTTATCGGGAAAGAAGCTCTTGAACTCGCCGTAAAGCTGCGCCGCCAGCGTCTTGTTCGGCGCGAGAATGATCGCCGGGCGCTGCGTGGCCTCGATCACCTGCGCCATGGTGTAGGTCTTGCCGGAGCCGGTGACGCCGAGCAGCACCTGCGTGCGGTCGTTGCGCTGGATGCCCTCGACCAGTTCCTTGATCGCGGTCGGCTGGTCGCCCTTCGGCTCGTATTGGGATTTCAGTTCGAAGCGCACGCCGCCTTCGGATTTCTCCGGGCGGGGCGGGCGATGCGGTGCCCAAATCTTGACCTCGCCATTCTCGTCGCGGAATTCCGGGCGGCCATCGCGAACCAGAGCTTCGAGCGCATCGGCCGTGGCTTGCACGCCCAGCGCTTCCATCTTGTTGCGCGGCGGACGGGCCATCGCGGCGGCGTCTTCCTCCTCGGTGGTGTAGCCGAGTTGTTTCGCCAGTTCGGGATCGAGGGTCGGGATCGGCGCGCTGGTGCCGTAGTTGGCTTGCGGCGCTTCCTCGAAACCTGCTCGCGCGCCCGGTGGCTGCGGGTTGGGTTGCAGGGGCGTAGGCCGGGGACCGCTGTCATCACCAACGGTTTTTGGCGTGGACGCGCGTGCGCGATGCATCGCGGCCTCGCCGCCGGAGCGGCGATCCTTGGAATTGTCCGGCGGCGGTTGCAAGCCGGTGCCCGAGCCCATGCCAGCATCGCCGCGATTGATCGCAGGATTCAGCAGTTCCGCCAGCGCAGGGCCGATCGGCTGCACATCGGGGCGATGTGCTTTCGATTTCGGGGTTTTGGGGGACTTCTTCGCGGAATCGGGGTTCTTCGCCATGGGCGGAATATGGGGCGCGAAGCGTGGAGAGAAAAGGGCATTTTCCGCAATGGCGTTGGTGAGTTTTGCGATGAAACTGACGCGTTTCCCCTGATAGGCTGGAACCAACGCGTGGCGCATGCCGAGGACCACGCGACAGTCCGGGGAGTGTCATATGTCGTTACCGCGTATCGCCAGCCTGCTGGCCGCCAGCCTTTTTGCCATTGCGCCGTTACCGGCTGCATTTGCCCAATCGAAGGACGCCGAACCGGCCAGCCGCGCGGTCAACGATTCGTTCCTCAAGACGCTGCCGTTCAATGACCGCACCGACTTTGAAGACGCCAGGCGCGGTTTCATCGCGACGTTGGCCGATGGCGTGATTCCTGGGATCGGCGACAAGCCGGCATGGGATACCAAGCCGTATGATTTCCTCAAAAGCGATTCTGTGCCGGCCACGGTGAACCCCAGCCTGTGGCGGCAGGCGCAGCTCAACGCCATCAACGGCCTCTTCAAGGTGACCGAGCGCGTTTATCAGGTGCGCGGGCTGGATCTGTCCAATCTCACCATCATCGAAGGCGACAGCGGCCTGATCCTGATCGATCCGTTGTTGTCCAACGAGACGGCGAAGGCCGCACTTGAACTTTATCTGAAGAACCGCCCGGCCAAGCCGGTGGCTGCCGTGATCTACACTCATAGTCACGCCGATCATTTCGGCGGCGCAAAGGGCGTCATCACTGAGGACGACGCGAAATCCGGCAAGGTCAAGGTGATCGCGCCGGACGGATTCATGGAGCACGCGGTGGCGGAGAATGTGATCGCCGGAAACGCGATGTCGCGCCGTGCGCAATATCAGTTCGGCAGCGCGCTGCCTGTGGGTGACAGGGCGCAGATCGACACGGGCCTGGGCAAGGCGCTCTCGAAAGGCACCATCTCGCTGATCCCGCCGAACGACCTGATTAAGAAATCGTACGAGACGCGCAATATCGACGGCGTCGAGATCGAGTTTCATCTGGTGCCCGGCTCCGAAGCGCCTTCCGAGATGATCATGTACTTTCCGCAGTTCAAACTGCTGAACATGGCGGAGGACGCCACCCATAACATGCACAATCTCTACACCCTGCGCGGCGCGGAAATCCGCGACGGCCGGTTGTGGTCGCGTTACATCGCCGAGGCGATCGAGCGTTACGGCGACAAGACCGACGTTGTGATTGCGCAGCATCACTGGCCGATGTGGGGCAACGAACGCATTGTCGCATTTCTGAAAAAGCAGCGCGATCTTTACAAGTTCATCCACGACCAGACCGTGCGGCTGCTTAACCACGGCCTGACCCCGACAGAAATCGCCGAGCAGCTCAAGCTGCCACCGTCGCTGGCGAACGAATGGTCGTCGCGCGGTTACTACGGCACGCTGAGTCATAACGCCAAGGCGGTGTATCAGTTCTATCTCGGCTGGTACGACGCCAACCCTGCCGACCTCAATCCGCTGCCGCGCGCGGAGGAGGCGAAGAAGCAGGTCGACTATATGGGCGGCGCGGAGGCAACGATCAAACGCGCGCGCGAGGACTTCAAGGCCGGACAGTATCGCTGGGTCGCCAGTGTCATGAGCAAGGTGGTGTTCGCCGATCCGTCCAACAAGGACGCCCGCAACCTCGGGGCCGACGCGCTCGAACAGCTCGGCTATCAGAGCGAGGGCGCGACCTGGCGCAACGCTTATCTGCTCGGCGCACTGGAATTGCGCAACGGCATGTCGCAACAGACCCAGCCATCCACGGCGAATGCGGATCTGCTGAAGGGTGTCTCGATCGATCTTGCGTTCGATTTCCTCGGCGTGCGGCTCAATGCGCCGAAGGCCGAAGGCAAGAAAATCGTCATCAACTGGACCTTCACCGATCTCAACGAAACCTATGTGATGAATCTGGAGAATTCCGCTCTGACACATACATCGGGCAAGCTCGATCCCAACGCCGACGCCAGCGTGACGCTGACCCGCGCCGCGCTTGACGCGATCACACTCAAGCAGCGCACATTTTTGGGCAGCGTGCTGACCGGCGATGTGTCGGTCGGCGGCAATCCGCTGAAACTGCGCGAACTGTTCGGCCTGCTCGATGAATTCTCGCCGGGCTTCGAGATCGTCGAGCCGCGGAAGACTGCGGTGGAATAGAGCCGAAAGCGGGCGGGACAGCGCCGGATCGGCAATCGGCGGAACCGATAATGACTTTTGCTTGAGAAACATCTGGCCCCCATTGACTTGGGACGCTTCCGGGGAGATTCATGCATTCGCATTAATCAGCCCCCGCTTTGGCGGGGCGCGCGGCGATGACGAAAAGGACGCGGAAGATGATCGATCTCTATTACTGGCCGACCCCGAATGGCCACAAGATCACGATGTTTCTCGAAGAAACCGGCCTGAAGTACAAAATTCATCCGGTCAATATCGGCACCGGCGATCAGTTCAAGCCGGAATTTCTGGCGTTCTCGCCGAACAACCGCATGCCCGCGATGATCGACCACGCGCCAACCGATGGCGGCGCGCCGGTGAAGATTTTCGAATCGGGAGCGATCCTGATTTATCTGGCGGAAAAGACCGGCAAGTTCATGCCGTCCGATCTGCGCAAGCGCTTCGACGTGTTGCAGTGGCTGATGTGGCAGATGGGCGGCCTCGGTCCGATGCTCGGCCAGAACCATCACTTCAATGTCTATGCGCCGGAAAAGCTTCCCTACGCCATCAACCGTTACGTCAACGAGACCAACCGGCTGTACGGCGTGCTCAACAAGCGCCTCGCGGATCGTGAGTATGTTGCCGAAGACTATTCGATTGCCGACATGGCGGCCTATCCGTGGATCGTGCCGTATGAGCGGCAGGGCCAGAAGCTCGAAGACTTTCCACATCTCAAGCGCTGGTTCGAGGCGATCAAGGCGAAGCCTGCAACGGTGCGAGCCTATGCGATCGGTCCGACGGTCAACGCCAGCCCGACCATTTCCACCGACGAGCAGAAGAAAATTCTGTTCGGGCAGACCGCCTCTGTCGTGAAGGCCTGAAGCGATGGCAGCGGCACGTCAGCTTTTCGAACTCTGCGGCACCGATCCTGAGCGTGTGTTCAGCCCGTATTGCTGGCGAACGCGAATGGCGCTGGCGCACAAGGATCTCAAGGCCGAGACGATCCCATGGCGCTTCACCGAAAAGGACACCATCGCGCCGCATCAGTCGGACAAGGTGCCGGTGTTTCTCGATGGTGAGACGTCCGTCGCCGATTCATGGGCGATCGCGAATTATCTGGAAGACACCTATCCCGATCGCCCGTCGCTGTTCGGCGGCGAAGGCGGCCGCGCGATGGGCCGGATGCTGAACTGGTGGGGCGATACGGCCGTGCTCGGCGGCATCTTTCCGATGATCGCGGCGGACATAAATGGTCTGCTGCGTCCTGTAGATCAGGTCTATTTCCGAAAAACGCGCGAGGCGCGTCTCGGCAAGACGCTGGAGCAGGCGGCTGAAACGCGCGACGTGGCTGTTGAGGCATTTCGCAATGCGCTCACGCCGATGCGGCTGACGCTAAAGACGCAGGCCTATCTCGGCGGCGCATCGCCGAACTATGCCGACTACATCGTATTCGGCCCGTTCCAGTGGGCGCGCGCGACCAGCCCCTTCAAGCTGCTGAAGGAAGACGATCCGGTTTATGCCTGGCGCGAGCGGCTGTTCGATGCATTCGGCGGCATGGCAAGGAAGTCGCCGGGGTTCGAGGTGTAAAATACTAAAATACAATGTCATTCCGGACGGCCCGCGAAGCGGGTCGATCCGGAATCCAGAATGAGAATATGGATTCCGGGTTCGCTCGTTTTACTCGCGCCCCGGAATGACGCGTGATGGCTATTGCCGCTCCGCCTCTGCCCGCAGGCAGGCCTGACACAGGCAATCTTCGCCTTCGGCCGGCATCGGCAGTTTCGCGGTCTCGTCCATGCACCAGCAATGACCGGAAAGATCGCAGGTGAACGCCGCTCCGCAGCGGGCGCAGCTCAATGTCCGCTGCGCTGCGGGAGTATCTGACGGCTTTGTCACGATACGGTTCACGATTTTGCCAAATCCTTCATGTGACGTTCAGGCGCCCATGGCGCATAGTTCACGCAGGCGATTCATATTCGGCCAACCGTTCGGCGAGATCAACCGTGAGATCCAGCAATGGCGCGTGACCCTCAAGGTGCTCTGGTTGCGCTTAACCGGTTTGGCTTTGGCGCGCGGGGTGGTGCTGCCAGCGACTTTTCCAGCGCGGCCTCCGATCCGCGCGGGTTCGTGAAGGCGGAACTGGGCCGGCCCAACGCGGCGCTGCTCGATGCGCCGGGATTGCAGCCCACACCGGCGCTCGCGCAGGCGGTGTTCGATTATCAAAAGGATGTGAAGCAGCAACGCGAAGCCGCTGCGAAAACGGCAGTGGCGATGGCGGCCATTGGTGACGATCTGACCAAAGGCATGCCGAAGGACTTGCCGAAACAACCGGCGGCAGAGCCGGGGCTCGAGATGAAGCCCGGCGCGAATTCGCCAATGACGTCATCCGATTCGATGCAGTCGAATACGCCGCCGCCGAAGCAACCGCCGAAGCCGCCCAACATCATTCAAAAGACGTTTCGTGCCGAAGCGTTGGCGCGGCTGCAGCGCGCCACCATGTCGGAATCCGGTTTCGTCGAGCGGCTGGTGACGTTCTGGTCGAACCATTTCTGCACCTCGGCCAACAAGGGCGAACTGGCGCGGATGTGGTCCGGCGCGTTCGAGCGCGAAGCGATCCGGCCATACGTGCTGGGACATTTCGGCGAGATGCTGCGCGCGGTCGAACAGCATCCGGCGATGCTTTTCTTTCTCGACAACCAACGCTCGTTTGGCCCGCAGTCGCGCGCCGGGCAAAATCGCAAGAAGGGCCTGAATGAAAATCTCGCCCGCGAGATCATGGAGCTGCACACGCTCGGCGTGAATGGCGGCTACACGCAAGGCGATGTGACGGCGCTGGCGCGGATTATCACCGGCTGGACCTTCTCGGGACGGGAAGCCAAGCTTGCGCCGACCGGCAACTTCATCTTCTTTGCCAATGCCCATGAGCCGGGGCCGCAAAAGCTGCTCGGCAAGGTCTATGAGGATACGGGTTTGGCGCAAGGCGAGGCGGCGCTCGCCGACATCGCGCGGCATCCGTCCACTGCGAAATTCATCGCCACAAAATTTGTCCGCCACTTTGTCGCCGACGATCCGCCGCCTGCATTGGTGGCAAAGCTCGAAGGCTCATTCAAAAAGACCGGCGGCGATCTGCGCGCGATGACGCTGGCGCTGATCGACGCCGACGAGGCGTGGCGTGCGCCGATGACAAAGATCCGGATGCCGTATGAGTATCTGGTCGCGACGGGGCGGATGATGGGCCGGATTCCCGAGGACCCGCAGCGCTATCTCGGCGGACTCAATGTGCTCGGCCAGCCGCTATGGACGCCTGCCGGGCCGAACGGTTTCGCCGACACCAATGCGGCATGGGCCGCGCCGGAAGGCCTGAAGCTCCGGCTCGATATCGCGTCGCAGATTTCGTCGCGCGTTGCCGACAGCATGGACCCGCGCGCTCTGCTCGACGTGGTGGCGGGCGATGCCGCCTCGGCCGAGACGCGGCAAACCATCGAGCGCGCGGAGTCGCGGCAGCAGGCGTTCGCGCTACTGCTGATGTCGCCCGAATTTCAGAGGAGATGAGCATGTCGCACGTTCCGGTCGATTGCTGCGAAAGCCATACCGCGCGAGGCTTCACGCGGCGCTCGCTGTTGCTGGGAACGGCGACGTTTGCCGCCTGGGCCTACCTGCCGAAATTCGCGCGCGCCAAGGATGGCCGCGATCCACGCTTCGTCACTATTATTCTGCGCGGCGCGCTGGATGGCCTCGCCACCGTCGCACCCGTCGGCGATCCCGATTATGCAGGCCTGCATGGATCGCTGGCGCTGTCGCTAAATGGCCCGCATGCGGCGACCGCGCTCGATTCATTTTTTGCGCTGCATCCGTCGATGCCGGAATTCGCGCGCATGTATAAAGACAAAAAGGCCGCGGTGGTTCATGCGGTGGCGACGGCGTATCGCGAGCGCTCGCATTTCGACGGACAGGACGTGCTGGAAAGCGGCTTTGCCGGGCCGGGCCGCGTGCAAAGCGGCTGGCTTAACCGCGCGCTGGAGGCGCTGCCGCGCGGCGAGCGGGTGATGAGCGGGCTTGCGGTGGGGCCGACCACGCCGCTGGTGCTGCGTGGTGCTGCGCCGACTGTGGGCTGGGTGCCGCCGTATCTGCCACAGGCGGCCGACGACACCGCAATGCGCCTCGTCAATCTCTACAACCACCGCGATCCGGCGCTGGCGGCTGCGCTGTCGCAGGGTTTGCAGATCGACAAGATCGCCGCGCGCGACGACAGCATGAAGCCGACACCGGGCATGAACGGTGCGTCAAGGATGCGGCTGGCTGCGAAGGGTGCTGCGCGCGTCATGGCGGCGGACGACGGGCCGCGCATCGCGGCGCTGGCATTCGACGGCTGGGACACGCACGCTAACGAAGGCGGGCCGGTGGGGCGGCTCGCGCAACTGCTGTCCGGTCTTGATGGCGCGC
>Ga0315336_1005406_pt1 | contig 13962 bp, 10 predicted proteins | sample ASW5metaG_FD_204512 | JGI IMG/M metagenome (GOLD analysis project Ga0315336, IMG submission 204512) | Ammonia-oxidizing marine archaeal communities from Monterey Bay, California, United States - ASW #5 | ecosystem: Environmental > Aquatic > Marine > Intertidal zone | place: USA: California...
GTTTTGACAAAGCGCGGATCGTCGACCTCGCACACGCCAAGATCCGGCAGCAACAGCACACTGGCATCCAGATCGTCCGAACCGAACGCAGCGGTGAACGCCTCGCGCTTCGGATTCCACGCCCGTTCAAGCAGTTCCTTGTGAATCGGATCGGCGACCGAATTCCAGTACGCGGCGCGATCGTGCAAGCCAAGCCGCGTGGCAATGGCTGCCAGCCGGTTCACGCCGGCCCAGCACATCGCAGCGGAATGGGTGTGCACGCGTTGCCGCCCGCGATACTCCCAGATCCCTGCATCCGGCTTGAGTGCGACGCTCGCGGCTTTCTCTCCCAGTTCCTCGAGCAGATGAAACAGTTTCTCGCCGCCCGGCGTAGGCAACCGCCGATCGAAGAACAGCGGCAATGCCGCAAGGATCACGCTGCCATAGGTGTCGTGTTGGCTCTGTTCGACAGCGGCATTGCCGATGCGAACCGGACCATCGCCGCGATAGCCCTTGAGATTGGTTGCAATCCACTCATCGAGCGGAAGGTTGGGCACCACGCTGTAAACCGGCTTGAGCGGCTCGTCGGTGTTGGCCGCCAGCGACAGCGTGAAGCCGATGAAATCCTCCATCGTCTGGGTTGCCCCGACGCGGTTCAGTGCCTTCACCACGAAGTAGGCATCACGCAGCCAGCAGAAACGATAATCCCATGTGCGGCCTGAACCCGGCGCCTCCGGTATCGATGTGGTGTGCGCGGCGATGATGCCGCCGGTCTCCTCAAAATTCGACAGCTTCAGCGTGATCGCCGCGCGAATAATCGCTTCCTGATAATCGTAGGAGATATAAAGGCGTCGCACCCAATGCAGCCAATACGCCTTGGTTTGTTCGGCAAACGATTTCGCGGTTGCCGCAAGGTCGCCCGGATATGGCTCGTCATGACCGAACACCATATGCACCGGCCGCGTCAGGACGAACGGCGTTTCGTGCTCGACCATGGCAATGGGCGCATCGGTGGTGATACGCACCGAGGATTCCTCCTCGACATAACGAATGTGGTTGCTGCCAAGCGAACTGCGCTTCAGCTGCTTGCCATAGGAATGTGTCGGCCGGACGCGAATAGTAATGCGCGGCAATCCGGCAATCGGTTCGATAATGCGAAACAACTGCGGGGGCCTGAACATACGGCCGTACTGCCGGAATCGCGGCGCGAAATCGGTGATGCGCACCGCGTTGCCCTTGGCGTCGGTCAGAATGGTTTCCACCAACGCGGTGTTGCGAACATATTCGGATTTGAAATCCACCATGCCGTCGAGCACGACATCGCTGAAACCTTTTTCTTCGTCGCCTGCAAGCAGCCGCGAGAAGACCGGATCGGCGTCAAAGCGCGGGAAACACCACCACACCAGCCGCGACGTCGGATCGACCAATGCAGCCGTCTTGCAGTTTCCGATCACCGCGAGATCGAGGCCGTGGTCGATCTTCGTGCCCGCTTCAATTTGCGATGCTGTCATTGCTTTGGGAATGTTCATTGCGCCGCCATCGTTTCTTCATCGAGCAAATGCGTGAGCCATGCACGAACGTCCTTCGGAGCCCTGAACTGCCCGTTGACGCCATGCGCGTGCCGACCCACCGAAAATGACACTCCGCGAAACGCCGGCATGATGGCGAACACGGATTCGTCGGTGACATCGTCACCAATGAATATGGGATTGCGCCCGGAGAAAGGCGCGTGATTCATCAACTCGCGAACACCCGTCGCTTTGGTGAAACCGGCAGGCTTGATCTCGCAGACGAACTTGCCCGGAAGAACCTCAATCGGCGCTTGCGGCAGATCGGCACGAATCGCGGACACCGCTTCATAGATGGTTCGTTCAAACTGCGGCGCCAGCCGATAATGCAGCGCGACGGAATAGCCCTTGTCCTCATAGAGGATGCCGGGGCTGAGATGAGAGATTGCAATGAAACGCCGCTTCAGATCGTTGTCCATCGGCGGCGCGCGCGCGGCCACGGCCTCGCTCTCAACCGACAGCCGCATCTCGGCGCCATGGCCGCCGACCGCGGGAAACTGCAACGGCGCAAAGATGACATCGATGTCGGTGAGCGAACGGCCGCTGACCAGTGCAAGCGCGCCATCCAGCCGATCATGAAGTGCTTGAAGAACCCAGCCGAGTTTCGGCGGCACCACGACGTCACGGGGCGTCGGCGCAAGCTCAAGCAACGTGCCGTCAATGTCGAGCAACAACGCGGTCTGGTCGAGATCCGGCACGATTCCGGCGGGGGCTGGCAATTCACCCGCAAGCTTTGCCGCAGAACTTTCAGTCACACGATGATCCATCCGTTACTCTTGCGCGGCCAGCGGCCGCGCAACCTCCTCAAGTGATTTGCGCTCGGCATCTATGCAATAGCGCCACGCAATGAATGCAGCAGCAACCATCAAAGCAGACCCGAGCAGATAACCGGCGAACACGCTGCCGCGCGAGCCGGTGTCGATGAGTGCGCCGAACAGGACAGGCCCGGCGATGCCGCCGACGCCGGTGCCGACTGCATAAAACAACGCGATGGCAAGCGCGCGAACCTCGAGCGGAAAGGTTTCGCTCACGGTGAGATACGCAGCACTCGCCGCCGGCGACGCAAAGAAGAAGATCACCATCCAGGCAATCGTCTGGGTTTGCGCGGTGAGCGTGCCGATCGAGAACAAATAGCCCGACACGGCAAGCAAAAGACCAGACATACTATAGGTCAGCGCAATCATGGTGCGCCGTCCCAGCGTATCGAACAGCGAGCCAAGCAACAGCGGTCCAAGAAAATTACCGGCCGCGAAGGGCAGGATATACCATCCGACATTTGCGGCCGGGATAGCGAAGAAATCTGTCAAAACCAAAGCATAAGTGAAGAAAATCGCGTTGTAGAAAAATGCCTGCGCCACCATTAGCGACAATCCAACCAAAGAGCGGTTGCGATAGGTGCGGAGCAAGGTGACGGCAACTTCCCGCAACGGTGTATGCGTACGCATTGTCAGTTTGATCTTGGGTAAGGGAGAACCGCTGTCGCGCGTTCCGTGTCTCACCGAGCGCTCAATGTCATCCACGATCTTCAGCGCCCGCTCCGGCTGGCCATGAATCATCAACCAGCGCGGACTCTCGGGAAGCCAGAACCGCATTACGAATACGGTCAGACCGAGACCCGCACCGGTCAGAAACGCCAACCGCCAGCCCTTTTCCGGGTCGATCACATTCGCATCGAGCAGCACGATTGCGCTGACGGCACCGATGGCCGCCCCGATCCAGAAGCTGCCGTTGACTATCAGATCCGTGCGGCCACGATACCGCGCGGGCACAAGCTCCTGAATGGTGGAATTGATCGCGGTGTATTCACCACCGATACCTGCGCCGGTGAGAAATCGAAACAATGCGAAGCTTGCGAGACTCCACGAGAATGCCGTTGCTGCCGTGGCCGCGAGATAAACGGCAAGCGTCACGAAGAACAGTTTCTTGCGACCGATCCTGTCGGTCAGCCAGCCAAAGCCGATCGCGCCCAAGACCGCACCCGCAAGATAAGCGCTGGTGACAATTCCAATATCGGTATTGGTGAACTGGAGAACCGGACTGTTCTTCAGGGCACCGGATAATGCACCCGCTAGTGTCACCTCGAGCCCGTCGAGAATCCAGGTGATGCCGAGCGCTGCGATCACACGGGTATGAAATCCGCTCCATGGCAGCGAATCCAGACGCGCCGGAATGTCCGTTTCGACACTCCCCTGTGCGAGCGCGACAGACGGAGTAATACTCTTTAGCCGTGAGGTTTGCGCCAAGGACATCTGGATGTTTGTCAAAGCTAACATCCCGCCGTCCCTTTTACCGGTTCCACTCTCGACCCTTCGATGGACGCCGTGACCGGCAAAACGGATGGTGGGCAGCGCCGGATGCGCGAGCATCGCGACAAGCTTGTAAGAGTTTCTGGCTCCAAGTCTCCCTTAAGGGCCAAGTCTCCCTTAGTGCCAAGCCTCCCCAAAAACGTCGTTGCGTCAGCGGAATGGCCCGGACATGGGTCCATGCCGTTCCGCCAGACAGCGGGTACATCCCGCCGCCGTCCACAATACCAACACCGAAACAGAGGGATGGTTCCAGATGGAACCCGCTCTGCGGGTTCCATCGAAGGGATCAGGCGGCGCGCGCGGGTGGCGACATATCCTTATAGCCCGGCGCAAGCTGGAGCTTGGGCTCGGTCATGGACTGCAATGTCTCCAGCGTCATGCCCGGAATCATCTCCACCACCAGCAGCCCCGCCGGCGTAAAGTCGATCACCGCTAAATTGGTGTAAATGCGTTTCACCACGCCCGCCGCCGTCAACGGATAGGTGCAGCGGAACTTGATGCGCGGCTGGCCCTTTTTGTCGGTATGCTCCATCAGCACGCGGATTTCCTTGGCACCGACCGCAAGATCCATCGCTCCGCCCACGCCGGGCGGAAATTCGGTATCTTCCGTGGTCCAGTTGGCAAGGTCGCCTTTTTCCGACACTTCGAATGCACCAAGCAGGCTGACATCGAGATGGCCGCCGCGGATCATCAGAAAAGCATCGGCGTGATGGACGTAGCAGCCGCCGGTCACCAGCGTGGTCAAGTTCTTGCCAGCGTCGGTGAGCTCTTCATCTTCCTCGCCGGGTTTGGGCGGGCCGCCCATCCCGAGCACACCATTCTCGCTGTGAAAAATCACTTCGCGAGACTTCGGCACAAAGCCCGACGTCAGTGTCGGTATGCCGATGCCAAGATTGACGTAAGCACCTTCCGGCAGGTCCTGCGCGGCACGCCATGCCATCTGCTGGCGCGTCAAGGGAGTGTAACGAGCGGTTGGATCAAGGGTCACGTTTCAACTCCCAACTTTCAGCGGTTCGGCAACGACAATTCTGTCGACGAAAATTCCGGGCGTCACCACGGCTTCCGGATCGAGCGCGCCGAGTTCAACCATCGTTTCGACCTCGACCACAGTCAATGCCGCGGCCATTGCGCAGACCGGATTAAAGTTACGGGCAGATTTGCGATAGGTGAGATTGCCCCAACGGTCGGCCTTCGCGGCTTTCACCAGCGCGATGTCGCCTTTCAGCGGCTTTTCGAAAACATGAAGCCGCCCGTCGATCTCGCGCTGCTCCTTGCCTTCGGCAAGTTTGGTCCCTGCGGACACCGGAGAGAAAAATCCGCCGAGACCGGCTGCGGCGCAACGCATCCGCTCGCTGATGGTGCCTTGCGGCACCAGTTCCAGTTCAAGGCTGTTGGCGCGATAGGCCTTGAGAAAGGCACTGTAGTCGCCAGACCGCGGATAGGAGCAGATCACCTTGCGGACGCGACCGGAATTGATCAGACGCGCCAAACCATGATCGCCGTTGCCTGAATTGTTGGCGACGATCGTCAGTTCCTTCGCTCCCTGATCGTGCAGCGCTTCGAGCAGGTTGTCGGCAACACCGACCGCGCCGAATCCTGGCACCAATACGATTGCCCCGTCCTTCACACCGGCGACCGCCGCCGCCAGTGACTCCACGCGCTTGTCGATCACCGCGTTACTCCCTTGTTAGCGTTCTATTTTCTTAGCCTTGAAGGATTCAACCTAGGCAAAAAGCACCCACGGATCAAACCTTGCCTCGACATTGTGGGGATGCAGAAAGCAGCACTCTCTCGCATCTGCGAAATGAACGACGTGTGCGGCTAGCCGCGCGATTCAATGGCACATCAACCGCACAACTCACGCGCAGATGATCGCGCGATGACATCCGCGACGAAAATCGGCGTTGCAAAGTTTTGCAGGCCGGTTGTTAATTAGAACAATTACAAAAAACGTTTTCTGGAAATCACTTGGGAGGTGCTTGTGTCTACAGTGAAATTAACGGTCAACGGGAAAGCGGTATCCGCCGACGTCGAGGATCGGACCTTGCTGGTCCACCTGCTGCGCGACCATCTCGGCCTTACCGGTACCCACGTCGGATGCGACACCAGCCAGTGCGGCGCCTGCATCGTCCATATTGACGGGCGCGCGGTGAAATCCTGCACCACCATGGTCGGCCAGGCGAATGGCGCCAACGTCACCACCATCGAAGGCATCTCCAAAGGCGACACGCTGCACCCGATGCAGGCCGCCTTCCGGGACAATCATGGCCTCCAGTGCGGCTATTGCACGCCGGGCATGATCATGTCTGCGATCGATATCGTGCACCGCCACGGCGGCAAGCTCGACGAAGCAACCGTCCGTCACGAGTTGGAAGGCAACATCTGCCGCTGCACCGGCTACCACAACATCGTCAAATCGGTGCTCGACGCCGCCGGACGCATGAAGGTTGCCGCCGCCGCGGAATGATCCGCGACGGCACCTCATCAATCGGATTTACAGCTGCCCGCGCTGCTCGCGCGACCAAGGCATCCCTTATGGAAAGGTCGAGATTATGAGTGTTGAAGGTATTGGCGCACGGGTGGTGCGCAAGGAAGATAAGCGTTTCATTACAGGCAAGGGCAAATACACCGACGACGTCCGCCTTCATGGCATGACCTATGCGTCATTCGTCCGCAGCCCCCACGCCCACGCGAAAATCAAAAGCATCGATGTCACCGCCGCCAAGAAGATGCCTGGCGTGGTCGATGTGCTGACCGGCCAGCAACTGGTCGACGACAAGATCGGCAATCTGATTTGCGGCTGGATGATCCATTCCAAGGATGGCTCGCCGATGAAAATGGGTGCGTGGCCGGCGATGGCGCCGGAAACCGTGCGCTTCGTCGGCAATGCTGTGGCCGTCGTGATCGCGGAAACGCGCAATCAGGCGCGCGACGCGGCTGAAGCCGTCGAGGTTTCCTATCAAGAATTGCCAGCGGCCGCGGACATTCGTGCTGCCATCGCATCCGGCGCGCCGCAGCTTCATCCCGAAGCCCCCGGCAACGTGATCTATGACTGGAGCATCGGCGACGAAGGCGCCACCAATGATGCCTTCAAGAAGGCCGCCAATGTTGTGACGATGGACATCACCAACAATCGTCTGGTGCCGAACGCGATGGAGCCGCGCGCGGCAGTTGCAGAATATGACGAGGCCGAAGAGCACTTCACTCTCTATACAACTTCGCAGAATCCCCACGTTGCACGCCTCGTGCTGTCGGCCTTCTATAACGTCGCTGCGGAAAACAAGCTGCGCGTGATCGCGCCGGATGTCGGTGGCGGATTCGGCTCCAAGATCTTCATCTACCCGGAAGAAATGGTGGCACTGTGGGCTTCCAAGCGCACCGGCCGTCCGGTGAAGTGGACCAGTGACCGGACAGAAGCATTCCTCACCGACGCTCACGGCCGCGATCATCTGACCAAGGCGGAAATGGCGTTCGACAAGGACAACAAGATCCTCGGGCTGCGGGTAAAGACCCACGCCAATCTCGGCGCCTACATGTCGCTGTTCTCGTCGTCGGTGCCGACCTATCTCTACGCCACGCTGCTGTCGGGCCAATACAACATCCAGAACATCTATGCCGAGGTGGTCAGCGTCTATACCAACACCGCGCCGGTCGATGCTTATCGCGGCGCAGGCCGTCCCGAAGCGAGCTTCGTGATGGAACGGATGATGGAAACCGCAGCACGTCAGCTCAAGGTCGATCCGACCGAGCTGCGGCGCAAGAACTTCATCACCAGCTTCCCGCATCAGACGCCGGTAATCATGGCTTATGATGCCGGTGACTTTAATGCCTCGCTCGACGCGGCGCTGAAAGCCGTGGACTATGCCGGATTCCCGGCCCGCAAGGAGAAAGCCAAGAAGGAAGGCAAGCTGCGCGGCATCGGCTTCTCCTGCTACATCGAAGCCTGCGGCATCGCGCCATCGAAAGCGGTCGGCAGCCTCGGCGCGGGCGTCGGCCTGTGGGAATCCTGCGAGGTGCGGGTCAATCCCGTCGGCACCATCGAAATCCTGACCGGCTCACACAGCCACGGCCAAGGCCATGAAACCACGTTCGCTCAGGTGGTCGCGGATCGTCTCGGTATTCCGATCGGTCAGGTGTCGATCATTCACGGTGACACCGACAAAGTGCAGTTCGGCATGGGCACTTACGGCTCGCGCTCAGGCGCGGTCGGCATGTCCGCTATCGTCAAGGCGATGGAGAAGGTCGAAGCCAAGGCAAAGAAGATCGTCGCACATCAGTTAGAGGCCTCGGAAAACGACATTGTCATCGAGAACGGTGAGTTCAAGGTCACCGGAACCGACAAGGCGATTGCCTTACCGATGGTCGCGCTTGCTGCCTACACCGCGCACAACCTGCCGGACGGCATGGAGCCCGGCCTGAAGGAAACCGCGTTCTACGATCCGAGCAACTTCACCTTCCCCGCCGGCGCCTATGTCTGCGAGGTCGATGTCGATCCCGGCACTGGCAAGACCGACATCGTCAACTTCGTCGCCGCCGACGACTTCGGTCGTCTGATCAACCCGATGATCGTCGAAGGTCAGGTCCATGGCGGTATCGCGCAAGGCATCGGACAGGCGCTGCTGGAAGGCGCGGTCTACGACAAGAGCGGTCAGCTCATCACGGCGTCGTTCATGGACTACGCCATGCCGCGCGCCGACGACCTGCCCTCCTTCAATGTCTCACACACGATGACTTTGTGCCCGAGCAATCCGCTCGGCATCAAGGGATGCGGCGAAGCCGGAGCTATCGGTTCGACGCCGGCGGTGATCAATGCCATCACCGACGCCATCGGCACCAACAATCTGGAAATGCCGGCCTCGCCATCGCGGGTCTGGCACGCGATCCATCAACAGCAGGCCGCAGAGTAAGGGGGCACGACCATGTACGAGACAACCTATCATCGCGCCTCAAGCGTCGAAAACGCTCTCGATCTGTTCAAGAAGGGATCGGACGCAAAATATCTTGCCGGCGGCCAAACGCTGCTGCCGGTGATGAAGCAGCGGCTGGCGCAGCCGTCGGACGTGATCGATCTCGCGCGCATTCCCGGACTGGTTGGCGTATCGGCCACTGCCGATGCGCTCGTTATCAAGGCAGCGACGACCTATTTCGATATCATGACGAGTGCGGATGCGAAGAAGGCAATTCCCGCCATCGTGCATCTGACCTCGGTGCTCGGCGATCCGGCGGTGCGTTATCGCGGGACCATCGGCGGATCGATCGCCAACAACGATCCTGCTGCGGATTATCCTGCCGCCGTCGTTGCGCTTGATGCGACGGTGAAAACCAACAAGCGCAGCATCAAGGCCGATGACTTCTTTAAGGGCCTGTTCACCACCGCGCTTGAAGACGGCGAGATCATCACCGAGGTCTCATTCCCGATCCCGGCGAAAGCTGCTTATGAAAAGATGCGTCACCCGGCCTCGCGTTTCGCGCTCACTGGCGTGTTCGTCGCCAAGACAAAGTCCGGTGACGTTCGCGTCGCTGCGACCGGTGCCTCGGAGAATGGTGTGATGCGCGTGCCTTCTATCGAGGCGGCGCTGAAGGCCAACTGGTCTGCCGGCGCCATCGATGCTGTGAAGATTTCGGCCGACGGGCTGATGGAAGACATCCACGGCTCGGCCACCTACCGCGCGAATCTCATCAAGGTGATGGCGCAGCGCGCTGTGACTGCGGCAGGCTAAATCTATCCTTCACAGAAAAGAAAAGGCCGCCTGAGAAGGCGGCCTTTTTGTTATGCGAGCGACGCGGCTTACTCGATGATCTGAACCACGCGACGGGTGCGCGGATCGACCAGCACCGTGCGGTCGTTCACAACCGTGTAGCGATAATCACGAACGCCATATTCTGCGGGAACGTCGTAATAGGTCACGCCCTGTTCGGGAAGCACGACACCCACCGCAAGATCGTTCTGATAGCGGTAAGACGGACGATGCTGCTCGACGACGTAGCTGCGGAAGCGCGGACGCTGATCGACGCCAAGCACACCCGCGACGCCACCAACCACGCCGCCCACGGTCCCGCCCACAATCGCGCCGACCGGGCCCGCCGCGCGCTCACCTTCGCGCGCGCCGCGTTCGATCCCGCCCGGTACACCCTGCGCCGATGCAACCGCCGGAACAAGCGCGCCAGCCGAAATCATCGCCAAAGCCATCAAAGTCCGTTTCATGTTCAAAACTCCCGATTGAAGATTGTCGGGAAGCACAAGTGGCAGGGAGCCGAATGGTTCCTGATATTGCTGCAACGATGCCGAAATCGGCCTTTTGTGAGGCATTTGGGGCCAGTATTTGTTGGCTCTTTGCGCCAAATTGGCCTAAAGCACCGGGAACTCACCGATCCTGTGAAGCTGTAAAAGCGTCCGCATATCGAGCGCGCGTGTTCGACCGATATTGGTCGAACAGTGACAGCGCCAACCAAGGTTGAACGTCCGTGAAATCCCTGTCCGCAAGTCCGCCGCTGGCCCGCGCTCTGGCCGAGCGTAACTATCATGACGCCACGCCGGTGCAGACCGCCGTTCTCGCGCGCGACGCGATCGGCCGCGACCTGCTGGTGTCGGCGCAGACCGGCTCGGGCAAAACCGTTGCCTACGGACTGGCTTTCGCAAGCGATCTGCTCGGCGACGCCGAGCGCCTGCCGCGGGCAAACGCACCGCTTGCTTTGATCGTGGCGCCGACGCGCGAACTGGCACTGCAGGTTCATCGCGAACTGGAATGGCTTTATGCCTATGCCGGCGCGCGCGTCGTCTCCTGCGTCGGCGGCATGGACCCGCAGCGCGAGAAGCGCGAGCTTGAGGCCGGCGCGCATATCGTGGTCGGCACGCCGGGCCGGCTCTGCGATCATATCCGCCGCAAGCGCCTCAATGTCTCCGAACTGAAAGCGGTCGTGCTGGACGAAGCCGACGAGATGCTCGATCTCGGTTTTCGCGAGGACATGGAGTTCATCCTCAAGACCACGCCGGACACGCGACGTACGCTGCTGTTCTCGGCGACCTTGCCGCGCACGATTATCTCGATCACCAAGCAGTATCAGCGCGACCCGTTCCGTATCGAAGTGACCGGCGGTGAAGGTGGCCATGCCGACATCGAGTATCGCGCCATCCGCATCGCGCCCGGCGATGTCGAGCATGCGGTGGTCAACGTGCTGCGTTACTTCGAGTCGCCGAGCGCCATCGTATTCTGCAATACCCGTAACGCGGTCAATCATCTGCAAGCCGGTCTGCTCGAGCGCGGATTCTCCGTGGTCGCGCTGTCGGGCGAATTGACACAAAACGAGCGAACCAAGGCGCTGCAATCGCTGCGCGACGGGCGCGCACGCGTCTGCGTCGCAACCGACGTCGCGGCACGCGGCCTCGATCTACCGAGTCTTGGCCTCGTCATTCATGCCGACCTGCCGAACGATCCCGAGGTGCTGCAGCATCGTTCCGGCCGCACCGGCCGCGCGGGCAAGAAGGGCATCAGCGTGATGCTCGTGATCCCGGCGCGCAAGCGTCGCGCCGAACTGCTGCTGAATATGGCCGGAATCGACGTGGCCTGGGGCACCGCGCCGACCGTGGAGGAGATTCGCGTACTCGATCAGCAACGCATGTTGCAGGACGCGTTGTTCGGCGAGGAAACCACCGAGGACGATCTCGTGCTGGCGCGCGCCCTGCTCGCCGAGCGTTCTGCGGAGGACATCGCGGCAGCGCTCGCGCGGCTCTATCGTTCGCGCCTTCCCTCGCCTGAAGATATTCTCGATCCCGGCCAAGGCAGCCGCTCACGCGACGATCGCGGAGCGCGCGAAGACCGCGGTGCGAGACGGGACAGCCGCGAACCGCGCGGCGACGACCGCGCCCCGCGGCCGAAGACAAAGCGCGTCGAGATGCCGGAAGGCAGCATGTGGTTTCGCGCCGCCATCGGCCGCAACAAGAATGCCGAAGCGCGCTGGCTGCTGCCGATGATCTGCCGCCGCGGCGGAATCGGTAAACAGGACATCGGGGCCATTCGCATCTTCGACGCCAGCACCGAGTTCGAGATTTCGGCCAACGCCGTCGACGAATTCACCGCCAAGATCAAGCGCCCGGACAAGGAAGACAATATTCGTATCGAAGCGCTGCCGAACGGACCGCAGGGCGACACGCCAGCGTTCGACAAGCGTCCGCGCAAGCAGCCGCACAAGGACAAAGATTTCGGCGCCAAGCAACGTCATGATGATAAGCCCTGCCGTGATGATAAGCCGCGCTACGACGACAAGCCGCGTCGTGATGACAAACCGCGTTATGACGCCAAACCTCGTTACGATGACAAACCGCGCTTTGACGACAAACCGAAGCAGCACGGCAAACCTCAGCGTGACGATGCCCGCCGTTTCGAGGGCGCGCCTGCGCGCGGCAAAGGTCCCAAGCCCGGCAAGAGTCAGGATCGTCAGAGTTGGCCCGATGTCGACAAGACGGCCTTTGCCAAAAAGCCGAAGAAAAAGAAGCATCGCAAAGGCGCGTGAAGCTATCGCTGCGTCACGGCTGCTTGCGATAGTCCGGCGCGCTGCGCCCCTGCGTAATCAGCCGCGCGCTGCGCTGATCGCGCAGGTAATTCCATAGCCAGCTGAGCGAAACGCTGAGCCGGTTGCGCACGCCGATCAGAAAATAGATGTGCGCGATTCCCCATATCCACCACGCCAGCGCGCCGCGCAGTTTGATACGACCAAAATCGATCACCGCCAGCCGCTTGCCGATCTGAGCAAGGCTGCCGGCATGTTTGTAATGAAACGGCGCGGGCACGGCGTCACCGCGCAACCGCGCCTTGATGCGGTCCGCGACATAACGCCCCTGCTGTTTCGCAGCGGGCGCAATGCCGGGCACTGGTTGTCCGTCGGGCGCTGCAATCGTCACCGTATCGCCGACGGCAAATATTTCCGGATGACCGGGCACAGTCAGGTCCGGCGCAACAATCACGCGTCCGGCACGATCAAGCGGCACGCCGAGCCATTCCGCTGCAGGTGACGCACGCACGCCTGCGGCCCAGAGGATGGTGTTTGATTTTAGAGTTTCACCGCCATAGATCACGCCCTCGGCGCTGCACTCAGAGACCGCCCGCCCCAGCACCACCTCGACGCCGATCCGCTCCAGCGAGCGCTGCGCATAGGCAGACAAATCCTCCGCAAAGCCCGCCAGCACGCGAGGCCCTGCTTCAATCAGGACTACGCGCGCGGTGCGCGTATCGATGTTGCGGAAATCCGGCGGCAGCGTCACGCGTGCCAGCTCCGCGATGGTGCCGGCGAGTTCGACGCCTGTGGGACCGCCTCCGACGATCACGAATGTCAGCAAGGCGGCGCGCCGCTGCGGATCGCTTTCGCGCTCCGCGCGCTCGAAAGCCAGCAACAAACGCCGCCGGATCGTCGTCGCGTCTTCAAGTGTCTTGAGGCCCGGCGCGAACGGCTCCCATTCGTCGTGGCCGAAATAGGCGTGCCGTACACCGGTCGCCAGCACCAGGGTGTCGTAATCCAGCGTGTCGTCATCCTCGAGCAGAACACGCCGCGCGATGACATCCACGCCGGTGACCGAGGCAAGCAACGTGGTCACCTCACGCCGTCCACTCAGCAGATGCCGGATCGGCCACGCGATTTCGGACGTCGCGAGCGAGGCCGTCGCAACCTGATAGAGCAGCGGCTGAAACAGATGATGATTGCGCCGGTCGATCAGCGTGATGCTGACCGGCACACCTGCAAGCCGATGCACTGTTTCCAGTCCGCCGAATCCTGCACCGACCACGATAACGCGATGAAGGCCCGCGGCCGCAGTCTGGATGTTGTTTCCTCCGCCATGCATTTGAGACTCGCCCGACCGCTCCATGATGCCCCTCTCGCGAAAGCTTCATGAGTTGGCGGGAAATCCCCGTGCAAGGCAAGCCGGCACCATGTCGGCGGCTGGATGATGCGACTTCAGGACGTATGGGAGAAATCAACAGCGGGAAGATTTGGCGGAGAGGGAGGGATTCGAACCCCCGATAGGCTTGCACCTATGCCGCATTTCGAGTGCGGTGCATTCGACCACTCTGCCACCTCTCCAGGTACCAAAGCGGCGGTTTCCCGCCGGGTCGCGG